>Ga0208980_10000517_pt1 | contig 21870 bp, 14 predicted proteins | sample WetSurMetagenome_3_FD_187993 | JGI IMG/M metagenome (GOLD analysis project Ga0208980, IMG submission 187993) | Wetland microbial communities from Twitchell Island in the Sacramento Delta, sample from surface sediment Aug2011 Site A1 Bulk (version 2) | ecosystem: Environmental > Aquatic > Marine... | reverse complement strand
ATGACAGTAGCTAAAGGGATAGCATCTGGCTTACCTTTAGCTGGAGTTTTTAGCCGGCTGGATATAATGAAAAAATGGCAGACCGGAACACACGGGGGAACATTCGGAGGAAATGCTGTAGCATGTGCTGCCGGAGTTGCGACAATTCGGGCTATGCGTGACGAACGAATGTTGGAAAATGCACGCGTTCGAGGAGATCAATTGATTAAGCACCTGAAAAGAGTGCAATTAGACTATCCTGTGATTGGTGATGTCCGTGGTTTGGGTCTTATGATCGGTGTTGAATTCCGCTCCTTAGATCGAAAACCAGATAAAATAACAACGAAAGCGGTTGTAACCGAGTGTTTCAATAACAAGTTAATGTTATTAACCTGTGGTACATATGATAATGTCATTCGCTGGATACCTCCTTTAATTGTCACTGAAGATGAAATTGATATGGCAGTGAGTATATTTACTGATGCAATACGTTCAGTAGTGAAGTAAATTACCATCACTTTGTATACATTAATTGGTTTTTATTTATATAAAGGATATTAATATTCTGAAATAGTAATCAAAAAGGAGATATATATTGTGGAAATTAGTTTACCACCTTATGACTTGAAGGTTTGGAGGGTTAATGTAAATGATAAAAAATTTACTCGAGAATCTGTACCAAAGTCTTGGGAGCGTTTAGGTGGGCGCGGATTAGTTGCAAGGATCTTATTGGATGAAATTTCTCCTGCATGTGAACCATTAGGACCTATGAATAAATTACTACTTACCCCAGGATTACTGGTGGGACATATGTTGTCCAGTTGCGATCGAATTTCTTTTGGCGGAAAAAGTCCTTTAACAGGTGGAGTTAAGGAAGCCAATGCTGGTGGAACAACTGGTTTAAAATTGGCATTTCTAGGAATAAAAGCTTTGATTATTGAAGGTAAACCGATATATGATTCCTGGAATGTGCTACATATTGACTCTAGCGGTGTGATATTCGAGTCAGCTGAAGGTTTAGTGGGTTTTGGAACATATGAATGCACAAAAAAATTGATAGAAAGGTATGGTGATAAAGTTGGAATTGCGTTAATCGGACAGGGTGGTGAAATGCTTTTACCGGCCGCTGGGATTCAAAATCTTGATAAAGATAATATCCCATCAAGAATTGCTGCTCGCGGTGGATTAGGAGCTGTGATGGGCGCAAAAAAGATCAAAGCAATCGTCATTGATGCCCGGAATGGTCAAAAGCCTCCGATTGTGCACCCGGATGAATTTAGGGATGCACAAAAGCAGTTTACTAAAGCATTAATGGGAACTCCACAAACTGCTGTATATAGAGATTATGGAACTGCAGCAATGTCTAGGATGGCTGATGGATTTGGAGGACTACCAACTAGAAATTTTTCAGTTGGTAAATTCGAAAATGTTGAAACGATTAGTGGAGAATTCATGCGAGATGTGATCCTTCAGCGAGGCGGAGATGGAGAACCTACTCACGCTTGTATGCCAGGTTGTACTATCCGATGTTCAAACAATTACCCGGATGCTGAAGGTAAGTCTATAGTTTCACCTTTAGAATACGAAACGATCGGCTTGTTAGGGTCAAACCTGGGCATAAGTGATTTGGATAAAATTGCCAAGCTTAATTGGATGGTAAATGATTTAGGGCTCGATTCAATTGAAATAGGTGCAGCTCTAGGTGTTGCAGCAAAGGCTGGTCTGATGAAATTTGGTGATGGAAACCAAGCAATCCAATTAATAAATGAAATTAGAAAAAATACTCCTTTGGGAAGATTGTTGGGTTGCGGAGCGACAATCACAGGTAAAGTATTAGGGGTAGAGCAGGTGCCTGCTGTTAAAGGACAAGCTATGTCTTCATACGAACCAAGGGCAATAAAGGGCACAGGAGTAACATATGCTACATCTCCACAAGGGGCTGACCACACTTCTGGCTTAACCATACGAGCGAAAGTTAATCATCTTGATCCCAATGGTCAAGCCGCATTATCTCGATCGATTCAGATCAATATGGCGGGGTATGATACTCTTGGTGCATGCATTTTTACAGGATCTGGATTTACTTCTGCGCCAGAAACAATTAAAGAGCTATTGAACGCGCGTTATAACTGGTCTGTTACTGGAGATATTTTACAAGAATTGGGTAGAGAAACTATAAAATTGGAGCATGAGTTTAATTTAAAAGCTGGGTTTACTAAAGCGGACGATCGCTTGCCCGAATGGATGACGAGAGAACCTTTACCACCGAATAATTCTGTATTTGATGTATCCAATGAAGATCTCGACGGACTATATAATTGGTAAAGAAAATAAAAATATTTCAACAGAAGAATCTCAATTAGGAATAGAAATAGATATATTAATCCGTCAGACAAAATTCTGACGGATTTTATTATCAGTAAGAATTCCTGTCCAATCTTTAATATTGGTTTGTTAAGAAATTAAATATAATAGAATATATAGCTAAGGAATACGTTTATATATGGAGACTATAATTAAGGATTGATATATGGATACGAAGGAATTACATATTCGCCTCGATCAGTTAAAAAAAGAAATAAATTATCACAATTATCGCTATCATGTTCTTGATAATCCAATAATAAGTGATTATGAATACGATCAACTTGTTATCGAGTTGCTTAAAATCGAAGCTGAACATCCGGAATGGGTAACAACAGACTCTCCATCTCAACGTGCTGGTGCAACACCGATCGATAAATTTATCAAAATTCAGCACTCAAAACCAATATTAAGCTTGGCAAATGCATTTGTTGATAACGATGTATATGCTTGGTATGATCGAATTTATAAACTCGATAACCGGGTCGCATCAACCGGTTTTGTGGTCGAACCGAAAATTGACGGATTAACTGTTGTACTCCGTTACGAAAATGGTATTTTCAAACAAGGTGCTACTCGTGGAGATGGAGTAGTTGGTGAAGATATAACAAGCAATTTGAGGACAATTCGTGTGCTACCATTAAAAATACCGACCTACTCACATGACCTTAATCCACCCACAGAGTTGGTTGTTCGAGGAGAAGCATTTATTCATATAAAGGATTTTGAAAAACTAAACCTGCAATTAAAAAAAGCAGGGGAGAACACTTATCAAAATCCACGAAATACAGCTGCTGGGGCATTACGGCAACTCGATCCGAAGCTTACAGCGAAAAGACCACTTACAATTCTTGTCTATGCCATTATTTCAGAAAATGATGGTTTACCTAAAATGCATTTGGAACAATTACAATATTTAGATAAGATGGGTTTCCCAATACCTGAGGCTGTTTATTGTAAAAATATCGCCGAAACGATAAATGCGTATAGACAAATTCTCAATAATAGAGAAAAAATACCTTTTGAAGCCGATGGTATCGTCATCAAGATAAATGATTTACAGTTGGCCGAAAGCCTTGGGGTTGTTGGTAAAGATCCTCGTGGTGCCATTGCTTATAAATTCCCGGCTCGTGAAGTGACAACAAGATTGATAGATATTAAGGTGAATGTTGGACGTACTGGTGTATTAACACCCTATGCAGTATTAAATCCTGTTGAAATTGGAGGTGTAATTGTAAGACAAGCGACATTACACAATTTTGACTTTATCCGTGAAAAGGACATACATTTAGGTGATTGGGTAGCTGTTAAACGAGCGGGGGATGTAATTCCTTATATTATTGGACCAATTAAAGATCGGAGAACTGGTGACGAGATTAATTTCATACCTCCAATTTTATGCCCAACCTGTGGACAACCGGTTGAACACTTTGAAGGTGAAGTAGCTTGGTATTGTGTAAATACCTCATGTCCAGCTCAAATCATCCGTAACCTTGAGCATTTTGCTTCGAGGGGAGCAATGGAAATAACTGGATTAGGCATAAAAATCGTTGAACAACTTGTTGAAGCTAATTTGATCAAGGATATGGCTGATATCTATAGCTTAACTAAAGGTAGCTTATTGGGATTAGATGGATTTGCTGAAAAGAAAGCTGATAACCTTTTACATGCAATAGAAATATCTAAAAAGCAACCCTTGCGGAGATTGATATATGCCCTTGGAATACGTGGTGTTGGGGAGGTCATAGCGATTGAATTATCGAAAAATTTTCAAAATTTAGAAAAATTATCACATACTGGAATGGATGACCTACAGCAAATTGAAGGCATTGGTCCCAATATTGCTATGGCGATTGTCGATTGGTTTGATCGAGATACAAATCAGACACTATTACGGAAATTGTATACATCTGGTATTTGGCCAGAGGAAAAAGTAGCCATTCAGCAAATAGACAATTTAAAGAAGCTGACTAATCTAAACTTTGTGATTACAGGTTCGATTCCCGGTTATACGCGAGAGCAATTGAAGGATATTATCCAAGAAGGTGGCGGAAAAGTAACGGATACTGTGAGTAAAAATACAAATTACCTTTTAGTCGGCGAACAACCAGGATCGAAACTTGAAAGAGCTCAAAACCTTGGTGTAAAAACGATTAATATTGTTGAATTAAATACACTGCTGGAAAAATAAATATATATTTCATTTTCTTTCTAAAAAAACATATCGATAAAAAAATTGGAATAGATTATTTATGCCAGAAATTATACTTAAGGTTGGTCGCGAAAGATCAATTATTCATCGTCATCCCTGGATTTATTCTGGAGCCATCGCTAAAACAATTGGCGATCCGAGAATTGGAGAAACTGTAGAAGTTTTATCTGCTACGGGGGAATTTCTTGCTAGAGCATCTTATAATCCAAACTCTTCCATCGTTGGACGAATTTGGACCTGGAACGAGAATGAACCCGTAGATCCAAATATGTTGAAAGAGCGTTTAACAAAAGCAATTACATCTCGCTGGGAAATGAAGTTTATTTTTCATTCTGATGCAATGCGACTCGTCCACGGAGAATCGGATGGTTTACCTGGTTTAATACTTGATCAATACGGCATAACATATGTCGTACAATTTCTTGCCGCCGGTGTCGAATACTGGAAAGGTGAAATAATTGATCTTATATTGAAAATAACCAACGCGAAATATTTATACGAGCGATCTGACGTGGATATTCGGCAATTAGAAGGATATCCACTAACAAGTGGTATGTTAAGGGGCAAGGTTATTGGTAAAAAGATATTCATCACAGAGAATGATGTTAAATTTCAAGTTGATATTATAAATGGCCATAAGACAGGCTTTTACTTAGACCAAAGAGATAATCGTCTACTTGTAAGGAGTCTTTCAAATGGTTTGAATGTATTGGATTGTTTTTCTTATACCGGAGGATTTGCTATTAATGCGCTTCTTGGACAAGCAAAAAGTGTCACATTAGTAGATTCTTCTTCACAAGCATTATCAATGGCGCGAGAGAATATTTCGCTAAATAACCTTAACAATAATAACGTGACAATTGTTGAGAATGACGTATTTAAATATTTAAGAATTTTACGAGATTCAGCTACATCATACGATTTAGTGATCTTAGACCCTCCTAAATTTGCGTCGACATCCGCACACATCGAACGTGCTGCTCGTGGATATAAAGATATAAATTTATTCGCCCTAAAAATATTAAAGCCAGGTGGCATACTAGTAACTTTTTCTTGCTCGGGTGGAATGAGTGAGGATTTATTTCAAAAAATTATAGCTGGTGCTGCTCTTGATGCAAAGGTTGATGCAGTCATTATCCGACGGTTGCACCAGGCTCCAGATCATCCTGTTGCGCTTAATTTTCCAGAAGGTGCATACCTGAAAGGTTTTGTCATCCAAAAGAGATCATAATATCGAACTTGAATGATTTAATCTCAAAATAATTCGCTTTTAATATTATGGAATTAAATCCTTAATGTAACGATATCCAACAAAATGTAAGCCCTTTCGGTAATAAATTTACGTAAATATTCATCCATATAAATATTGTATACAGCTTCTCACACCAGGCGAATACACCTACAAAAGTGTGTGCCACGTTTCGATAACATCGATGTGGATCCTAACCAGGATATCGTTTTTGGATAATTTTATTAAGGATTTGTTTTATTTTGATAGCCGTTCTGCTGAGTGATTTTAAAGAAGTATTGGTTATAATTAAAGCACCTCATTTGTTGGGAGTGATAAATGAATGCAATAAATTCAGATCTAAAAAAGATTTTGGTAACCACAGAGCAAATTCAAGAAAGGGTAAAGCAATTAGCGGACCAAATTTCTGAAGACTATTCAAATGTTAGACAAATATATTTGATTGGAGTATTAAAAGGGGCTTTTATATTTTTGGCAGATTTATCTAGGCAGTTAAAAATACCACATGTGGTGGATTTTATGGCTGTATCAAGTTACGGGAAATCAGCTAAAACTGGAGCAGTTAGATTGATCATGGATTTAAGAGAACCCATTGATGGTGAGCATGCGATTATTGTTGAGGATATTGCAGATAGCGGAAAGACATTAAAATATTTGTATCAAGTTTTGCAATGGCATAATCCCGCATCATTAAAAACCTGTGTTCTACTTCGGAAAAATAAAGATCATCTGGATGTACCTATAAATTATGTCGGTTTTGATATTCCGAATTCATGGGTAGTTGGGTATGGTTTAGATTATGCAGATCACTACCGGACGTTGCCGTATATTGCTGAATTAAAGCCAGAGATATATTCGTAAGAATAAATTCACTGATTAAATTTTCTGAGTAAAATAAATAAACCTGGAGATTTTATTTCCAGGTTTATTTGGTATTTTATGAGCGGTCCCGACGGGATTCGAACCCGCGATCTCGGCCTTGACAGGGCCGCATGTTCGGCCGCTACACCACGGGACCTTGCGTGCGGTAGTTTACTATACATTTATTTCATCGTCAAGTAGTTGTATTTGTCAGACAAATTATATAAGTTTTAATCAAGGATTGATAACAATATTTATTTGGTAAGATACAGCTGGTTGAATTTCAATTAGGGCAATAGGGAAGGGCAGATAATGACCTCGTCCATAATCATAATTTGGATCTTCTGGTTTGGCTAATGCGTAACGAGTCTTATTAAACGGAATAAATGTGAGTAGTTTGTTTGATTGTACTTCAATAAATATTCCAGAATCGATTTTCCATACGATACCATTAGCAGTAGTTTGATATTTATATTTGTCACCCCAATCTTCCGAATATCTGGTCCAGGGATCAAGAACAATCGGTATTTGGGTTCCATTAATTGGCATGTCCTTATCTGAAAAATTAACAAGGACGCCATGTTCTGTAATAACAAATGATTTATATATTGACAGAGATTTATTTATAAAAGTTATGCTGTTATTCAGCGTAGTAATTTCGGAATTATCCCATTTATTAAAATCATCCACAAACGCACCAAGAATCTGAGCCGAATCACTCCTAATACCGAGGGATAAATCCCATGTAGAAGGGTCACTAATCCCAAGCATAAATTCCCAGGTGGGGCCTACAATTTGGTGCGCTCCTTGTTCATCCTTGGAAAATATAAACGGGACATAAGCACCTTTTGGCTCAATGATTATAAAAATGTTACTAGTTGCTAGAATACACTCTAGGTCTCCATCGAAGTCTAGATCAGATTTGCATGAGGATATTGCTTCTGGCTGATTGACCCAACGAGCTGCAGTTAGGATGAGTCCAATTTGACCAATATAACTATTTCCTAACGGGATTAATTCTGAAGCTGTAGGATAAGATAACTTTTCGAAAATATTCCAGGCTAAATCGGATAATTGATTTTCCGGGGCAGATATTAGCGCTGAATAAATATCAGGGTTGCCTTGACGAAAAGTGTATTTGTCTTCTAATACTGACTGACTCGATAACATATTTTTTACATTATCAGAATTTCTGGGCGACAAGTTCGTTATAAATTCTCCCATGCTTGTTTGAATGTCATACTGCGTAAGAACTTGGATCCAGGGATGGTTAAAAATATAAGAATTTATATTGTTGAGGACAGCCGGATCCCCAAGTAGAGAACTTTGAAAATCGCCTCCCAAAACAACTGGGTCAGGAAATTTATTAAATCCATTTGATAGTAATCGCGACTTACACTCATTGAATAAACCAGAAAAAGAAATAGAATCAGAGGGAATTACTGAAGATTGAAAGCATGTCTCGTAATCAGTATAAGAATGCGCATAGTCATATCCAATATTAACTAATCCACTACTATCATTATCACTATCCTTCCAATAATTATAAAAATCAACATTTTCATGATTAGTAATTATTTTCCCTTGCGTAATTAGTTTTTCCATCCAATCATCTACACTCAAGTAGTCTAATGCGGATAATGTATCAGGTGTCATAAGATCCAGAAGAAATATTGGATTGTATGTCTTATCCGCAAAATCAAGCAAATATTTAAGACCGTGCCTACTACTTACCGGCCCGGAATGAGCACCAGCCCAGGATCTTATCGCTTCGGCAGATGTAGATGAATAAAAAATATCCCAAAATACAAACAATACTTTAGCTCTAGGGGGAGACGGACCATCAATATAAATTGGGCCGATTTGATCGGTAATGTATGACTTATTAGGCGTCGTGGTAATCACCTGTATTTTTGTGAACGGTGAAATAACAGGTAAAGATTTTTGATTAATGCTAAGAATAATATTATCCTGATAAGAGTTTATAAGTATAAAAATTTCAATATCATCAAGTCGAAAATAATTACTATTCACAATCTGAAATTTTCCATCCTCGTGATAGATTATTAGATAATCCCAATTAATATCTGCTTGAATTGTTCCATTATTTTGGGTGACAATTTGATTCGTACCTCCTGGATTAGTATCAATGGGTATATACACATCCTGATCTAGAGATGAGACTAAATCCAGAAAATCTATCCTGATTTGAAAGTTATTATTATTTATTCTTGTGTATAAAGCAATTAAATCTTGGTTAGGATCAACTGCATCAACTAAATCCAATGATCTCACATCGCTGTACTTCCACATTCCTATAGATCTGCTGTTTTGGTTGGGGTAAAGCGGTTTACACCCTATGAGAAATAAGGTAAGTAACAGAAAAACTAAACAATTCTTCTTGGATATAAACATTGTAGTAAAAGAATAAATAAAAAATATGAATATTCGCATAATCATTAACAAAAATGTAAGTAGTGAATAATAATCAAGTAGTATAATCTAATATTAATTATATTAACCCAATTTTGGATAATAGAAAGGAGTCATAAATGAAAAGGGTACTTACAATCATTATTGCAATTGTAGCTTTATCGGTACTTGTATTTCCAGCATCTGCATCTACGACAAACTCACAATCATATCCCTACTTTTACATTCTTGAGGTAGTAAAAGATCAGTCGGTGACTATTCAGGTCTACAATGCACCTGCAAATGATAGCTTTCGTGTAACCATGGGTGAGTATGGTACATATGGTATTGGTGGTGTAGTTGTTGGAGATACTAGCACTGGAAGTGGTGGATCATTTGTCGCAACATATTCTATCCCTTCAACCTTAGCAGGTCGTGAAAAAATTGCCATACGCTTGCAAAGTCCAACGAGTGGGTACTATGCATACAATTGGTTCTACAATAATCCAAGCTCTTCATCTGGTGCAACGCCCGTCCCGGGATATTCGGGTTATCCTTCTTTTTCAATTGTTTCAGTGGTAATGGATGAATCTGTAACCATAAAGACCAACAATCTTCCTCCCAATGATACATTCACGGTTACCATGGGTAATTATGGAACTAAAGGTGTTGGGGGGGTGGTTGTAGGAAGCACAAGCTCCGGAGCAGGTGGAACCCAGACCTTTACTTATGACATCCCAGATTCGCTCGCTGGATTAAACCAGATTGCCATACGTTTGCAAAGCCCAACAAGTGGGTACTTTGCATATAATTGGTTCTACAACAATACTGCATCTGCACCTCCAACCCAGCAACCGGCACCAACTACAACGCCAGCACCACCTAGTTCTAGCGTATATCCAACATTTTCCATTGTTGCTGTAGTCAAGGATCAATCGGTGACTATCTCTGGCCAAAATTTTCCAGCAAATGATACATTCACAGTCTTGATGGGACCCTATGGAAGCCAGGGAATTGGGGGAACTAATGTAGGCAGTACCAGCACTGGATCCGGTGGCTCATTATCTGCAACATATTCCATACCTTCATCTCTTGCAGGATCAACCAAAATAGCCATAAGAATGCAAAGTCCAACAAGTGGTTACTTTGCTTATAATTGGTTCTGGAATAGTTCCACCCCATAAAATTTTTTTTATGTTATCCTGGGTCATCCGTCATTGATAAAATTCAATTTCGGATGATCCAGGATTTATCAATCTGCCATTCGCTAAAGCGATCAACTATTCTTGTTAATTATCGCGGCAATTGTTATATCATCAGACAAATCCACACCTTTGATAAACTCATGAATTGATTTATCAATCATATCCAATATAGCTTTGGATGATGAATATTCATTATTTATTAATAACTCAAACAAACGGCTTGTACCGAATATTTCTTCATCAATAGAAAATGCTTCAGTGACACCATCGGTATATAGAAATATCCAATCTCCTAGTCCTAAAACAACTTCACCTTCTTCAACCTCAATATCATCGAATACGCCGAGTGCAACACTTGTTCGTCGAAGTTCTACCAAGGTTTGAGAGCTAGAATGTCGAATTACGGGGGGATTGTGCCCTGCATTAGCATACTTGACCATACCAGATTCCATATTTATCACAGCGTAAAAAACCGTAACAAACATACCATTTTTTATATCTGGAACTAATAATTCATTCACTTCCTTGAGTACCGCAGCTGGAGAGGTATGTTCTTTAGCAGCTGCTCGGATTAGTGTCCTTATTAAAGTCATGAATAATGCAGCAGGCATGCCCTTATCAGCAACATCCGCGATGACTATACCCAATCTATTTTCATCCAATAGCAGAATATCGTAAAAATCACCCGCAACCTGCCTGGCTGGCTGCCACCGTACATCTAAATCCCAGCCTGGTAGTGATGGTAAGTGGTCCGGAAGAAATGTCCTTTGAATTTCCCGTGCCAATTCGAGCTCTTGTTCCATTCTCTCACTATATATAGCTTCGTTTTGTAAAAGCTCGTTTTTAATTGCAATCGCAGTTAATTGGGTTATTCCCTTGACAATTTCAATACGTTTTTCTCGAATGTGAGCTGATTGTGCTCCTTTGTTTGGCTCTTCCTCCTCAATCAGCATAACTCCAAGCACTTCCCCAATAACCGAAAGAGGAAAACCAATCAGAAGCCTTGTTTTATCATACAAAATATGATCATCCAATTTAAAACTGAATTGATCTCCATTCTTTTTTGACAGATCCTCAATGATCTGGATGTCATTGTGTTTTATATTTTTCCAGTTTGAAGGTGAACTATTGGTGTCCAGTTGATGGTATACAACTTGATTCAGGCAGAAAATTGTATTTATCATTGGGTATTCAGGAGATCTAGCATATTGATCTTCAAGATCGATTTCACTACTCGAAAAACCAAAATAATGAGCTGGTTGAAAAACCATTTCCTTCTTATCCCACACATGAATAATGCATCTTTTTACACCAACAAGAATTGGAGTTATCCGTACTATCGCGCCAAGTATTTCATCCAATTGAGTTAAACTTACAATTGCTTGCGCGACTTGCAACAATGCAACCGATATATATGCTTCTTCTTGTTGAGATTTGATCTTTATGATATTATCCAAGGTAGAAGCAGCATTATGAGATATTCCTTGAATCAAAGTGAGCATATCCTCCCACTGTTTTTGAGATGAATTTTTATTTAACGAACTGTTTGTAAAGTCAATCAGTATAGCTCCAAGAAAATTATCTTGGGATATCAACGGAAAAAGGATCATTAAGTTTGCCTGGAAATCATATGTCGGAAAAATAAGTGACGTAATACCATCAGATATTGTTTTATCGTTCAAAATCACTGGATTCCTTGAATCTAATAAATAATCAAAAGCTATAACAGTTCCTTGAAATACATCGAATGAATTCAATCGAGCTTGTTGTTCTTCGGTGAAACCAGCAGATGTTTGAGGTAAAAATACACTTTGAGAACTGTCATATATATATATAGTGCTTCCGTTTACACCAATCAAGTCAATCAGCATACTTGATAATAACGTAACAAATTCATGTATCGAAGATATCGATTGAGTAGCCTCGGTAATTTGATGGAGAACGGTCGTCATCCATACCTGGTTGTTTGCCGCTGTGAATATATTATTATTTTCTAAAGCTACCGATACATATTTTTCAAAGGTGGAAGCAAGTAGAATAGTGTCTTCTGTATATTGATCAGGTATATGGTTTACCGTAATTATTACTCCCAATAATTGATCATTTAGAATAAGTGGTATACCAAGGGAGGAATAACGATTTTTGAAGGGAATTAGGCTACCCAAAGGTTCAAAAGGTGATGCATCTTGATGGATTATTGGGATTTTTGAGTTGATAATTGCTGATAACCACGGATATTCAGTTAATAAGAATTGAGGATCCTCTTCAAAAATTCGTAATTGTTCCTGTATTTCCTTGATTTTGCGCGTTTTATTTTCAAAACCATCTAAAAAATTAAATTCATTGTACCTGATGCTACCTAATCTCAGTGAAGAAGTGAATTGGTTAATCCCTCTATCAGATGTAACATCAACATTTATCCAGATAGCAGAAACATCACCAGGTACGATCCTATCTAGCTCAAATAATACTTTTTGTAACATATCATCATAAGAAATATTTACAGATACCCTGCCTAAAGTTTCATGTAATCGTTCTGTAATTTGATTGGTTAGTTGCTCATCGTGGAGAAATTTTACATTTTTAATCGCCTGAGTTATATAATCGCTGAGTTGAATAAATATCTCAACCTGCCAAGATCCGAAAGTATCTACATGATCATTCCACAAGTCTAAAATTCCGACTAAACTATTACCACTAATCATGGGAATAACTAGTTCAGATTTACAATTGATATCGAATGTGTATTCTGGAAACCTGTCGTCAAGATCTGAATTATTAATAATGACCGATTCTTGTTTATTGATTGCCCATGAGAGAGGACCGTTTATGTTCTCATATATGTGTTTTTTTATTTCAATACCCGACGTTGAAATGCAAACCTCGGTAAGCAAATTTATTCTCTCACGTTGAAAAATCAGGACACTTACTTTGAATAATTCAAATTTCTGCCGCAATGATGTAATAACGTTATTAAGTAGATTGTCGAAATCTAGATTTGAAGCGATGGGTTTAATTAACTGCGATGCAATTAAGAGCATTTCATATTTATGTTGTTGTTCTAAATGAAGAATTGTCTGTATTTTGCAATTAAATACTATTGCTGTTTGGGAACAATAAACTCGAATACACTCCACATCCTGATTATTAAATCCGGATTGGTTATAGCGCTCCAATTGAATTATGCCCAACACGTCACCCATAAAAACCAAGGGGATTGCTATGATTGAAGGATAATCAATTAGCTTAGAGATTTGCTTTGGACAAATGGATTTTGTTTGATAAGCGTTTAACATCAATTCGGATAAAGGATCCAAATTGATGTTGAATCGGCTGAATAATTCTTGCTTTATTAAATCATTGTATATATCAGATAGCCAAAACTTAGCTGAGCAGGAAAAAATTCGCTCTATCGTTTTTAAAAAGTAACTTATTTGACCTTCTAAATCAGTCCTGACTAGCATTTGCTCAGTAAGTTTTTCTAGCTCATTCCACTTACCTTGCTCAAGATTATTATTTTTAGAATCCGCCGATTGCTGAGTAGACATCATTATAGAACTTGAACAGTGGAGTAAAACCTGCCAGCTCTAATGTTTCATATACCCTCTGTGGAGTATTAACAAGAACAACTTCCCCTTGATCCTTTTTTTTACAAAGTTTTTGAATATTAATAAATACACGTAAGCCAGCGCTGGAAACAAAAGTCACATTACTCAGATCCAAAATAAGCTTATATCGTTCTTGAGATATGAGCAAATTTAGTTTTTCAGATAGCTCTGGGGCAGTGTAACTGTCGATGCGCCCTTCAATCATTACCAAGTCACAGGAATTAATTGGACTTATGGTGGTTTGCATTACCGATTATCCTTATAAGTAAATTGCACTGGTTTATCTACTTATTAAAATTATACCATTGGGGAATATAATATATCTACTTTTAGGTTCAGTTATACTTATGGAATATTTAAGAAGGGTGCCAAAAAATGGATGACCATCTTTCATTATCTGTCGTTATCCCTGTATATAATGAACAAGGAAATCTTAATCTCCTTTATGGTGAAATAAAAGAAGTATTACGGAGAATGGATATTTCTTATGAGCTGATTTTTATTGATGATGGTAGTACAGACGATAGTTTTAAAGAATTATCCAATATCCATGCTGGTGATTCGCTTGTTAAAGTGATCCAATTTCGACGTAATTTCGGTCAATCGGCAGCTTTTGCAGCTGGCTTTGATGCTGCTCAGGGCGAATTAATCGTAACAATTGATGCGGATGGTCAAAATGACCCAAACGACATACCAAAACTACTAGAAACTATGTCGGAAGGGAATTATGATTTTGTAACCGGGTGGCGGGTGAACCGTAAGGAATCGTTTATACGTAGAGTATTTTCCAAAGTTGCAAATCGGATAATTAGTCGAAGCACACAGGTTGAAATCCATGATCGAGGATGTTCATTAAAACTCTTTAAACGGGATATCATTAAGAATATTCGATTATATGGACAACTACATAGATTTTTACCCGAACTAGCTAGTGCAATCGGCGTCAGTATCATTGAGATTCCTGTAAATGACCGGAAGAGAATATCTGGAAAATCTAAATATGGCTCAATCACTCGAACGCCGCGTGTTGTATTAGATTTAATTACCGTCGCTTACTTATTGACGTTTTTTACCAGTCCAATGCGTCTCTTTGGATCTTTAGCGATAATCTGTAGTTTATCAGGCATAATAATTGGGGGTAGTCTAGCTTTGTCTAAAATTTATAATGGGATTATTAATGGGTGGGAAGGATTCCACGCATATGAAATTGGAAACAGGCCATTGTTATTATTGGCGATTTTGCTAATAGTAATCGGTGTACAACTGCTCATGATGGGATTTTTAGGTGAAATGATCATGCGAATATATTATGAAGCGCGTGATAAACCAATTTACTTTATCCGACAAAAATTGGACTGAAACTAAATCTTATTCTAGTTTTTACCCCCTTCAAAAACCTCATAATATCCTTTATCAAGCTCATCATCTGAAAGGTGTGCGTAACGTTGCGTGACAGAAATATTTTTATGACGAGCCAATTCTTGAGCTAATTTTAAATTTCCAGATCCTTTAAGAATAACCGTAACAAAATAGTGTCGAAAAGAGTGCGGTGTTATGCTTCCAACTGCTTCAGGCCCAAGAGCTTGACATACTCTTTGCGCAACGATATTCCGTCCCGTCGTCGTCGTTATAGGTTTAATTTTTCTTCCAGCTCCGCGGTCATGCCTAGCAAAAATGGCTAGGGAAGCAAGTGTACGCCCTGAAGCTCCATCCAATTGTGCCCGAGCGGATAAATAATCTTTTAAAACAGCCAGGCTTCTATTTGAAAACCGAACAACAGCCTGCTGGTTTCCTTTTCCAATAATAATGGCGCGGCCTTCATTCCAGTCAACATCACCCCTTCGTAGCGCACATGCTTCATGAACCCGCAATCCAGTATCTGCTAACGTATACAAGAAAGCCCGATCTCTCAAATTTATTAATCGAGAAATAATATCTTCTTCCGTATTTGCAATTTTATTTGCATATTCTAGAATATATTCAATTTTGTTATATGGAAATTGGGGTAATCGCAGTCCGGGTTTACGCCCTCTTTGCTTGACAAGAAGACGTAATCTAGGGAGGTTGATTTCGCATAGTCGTTCTGCTGATAAATATTCATAGAATCCTGTCACAGCGGTTAGATATAGTCTTTCAGTCATTGGGGAATAATCTTTTAAGAAACCTATAAACCAAGCGACAGCTCCTTCAGATAAAGCAGAAATAGGAGTTGTATGAGGAGGAAGTTGATGAATATCTAACATATTTTCAAATGATTTCATCGCATTGTGATAGGTACGTGCAGTATTTGCACTTCGCGCAGAAGAGATAATATTAATATATTCAGTAATAACCCGTGATATGAAAGATCTTTTATTCATGAAATATTTATCGAGTAGTCATGCTTTTGATAATAATACTTATCGAAACCTTGATTATATTACTCGGAACTATTTACTTTGTCAAGTCCCCTTCCTATTTTTATCTACTGAATCCTACTAATAATAAATATCTATATTATTAACAGGTTGCAATAATTAAAGATTATTAGCATATTTAGCCAGACGATGTGCCCCCATTACAAACAGCTACACCCCTGTCAATAGTCGCCCGGTCTTTACCACTCGTAGTCGGGTGGATATTTACCACCAACCCCCTTGTGAATCTTTTTAAACTGCATGATTTAACAGGTATCCAGTAAGATCTTCAATTGTGATTTAGTGGAACGCTACATGCAGCAATAGCTGTAATTCCTGAGCTAAGTATTATTGAAGAGTGATAACTGGCCACCTCCAGAGATATGTCATATCGCACAAATTAATTTCCAAATGCCCCTGCCATAACACCCCTTCTATGAGCTTCACACTAGATCATACTTAATGTAGTACAGCATTGATACCAGATACACAACCCGATAAACTATCCAATGTTTTGTATTGTAATTTCGGATATCAACATTTATATATTAGAACGTATGTCCTAATCGCTGCGTTTCCGCGGTGACGATAATGAGTTTTCATAATCTTGGAAATCCATCACCCCATTTCTTAATATGAGTTCATCGATCATTACTGCCTGTTTAGCTAATCCAAGCACTCGATGATCATTCGAAAATCCCATTCCTTGTCTTATAATGAAAATTATTAATAATCTCTAGTGGTCCCTGATCCTTCATCTTTTTCCTCTATTAATAACCTCGTATCCAAATAATTAGGGTGTGTTTATTTCTCCTGGCAAACTAAGGAACTGTATGAAACAATAATTACCTTAAATATAATGGACCTAAGCTCTCGTCAGTTACGCAACCGGAATGGATATTCGGAATACTGATTAACTACCGACAAAAATCACATTGACGCTAATCTGTATTAAGGATACACTTTTTACATAATTTCATTAATAAAATATGCAAAGGAATTTATACTGTTGATCACAATAAACAGGAGAAAATCGAATTTATGAACATCAGCAGACTTGCAAGAACAATTGCTAAGTCTCCAACATTTGCGTTGAATGAAGAAGCGAGAATCTTGCGTGAGAGAGGTGAACCAGTTATCAATATGAGTATTGGTGAGCCGAAGAACAAGACTCCAATCACAGCGATTCTAAGCTCGGCAACCAAACTAAGCGGTGGAGATATAAAATATACCCCTCCTGACGGCACTCCCTCCCTTAAAAAAGCAATTATCCGCTATACCGAAGAAAACTATAACAAGGTAATCGCCCCTGAGAACGTCATTGTTTCCGCCGGAGCAAAACAATCAATATTTAATATCCTTTTTAGTATTATCAATCCTCAAGATGAGGTCATCATCCTTGCTCCACACTGGGTTAGCTACCCAGAGATGGTAAAGATGGTATATGGTATCCCGGTTATCGTAACTCCTGAAGATGGGACATTTCATCCCCGGATGGAAGATATAGAGAGGGCTGTTAGCTCATACACCAAAGCTGTCATTGTAAATAGCCCAAACAATCCTTCAGGTGAGGTATATTCCAATGATTTTATTGCTCAGATTGTTGATTATTGTGAACGAAAAAATATATTCCTGATTATGGATGATATCTATCACAAATTAACATTTGATGGAGCAGTGTGGAAACCTGCCTATAACTATACAAATGTTGATATTGAAAATACAATGGTTATAGTTGTGAATGGTATAGCAAAACTGTATGGAATGACTGGATTCCGTATTGGCTGGGTGGTTACAAATCGAAAACTGGTCGAAGTGATGACCAATGTTCAAGCTCAAACAACCTCATGTACATCTGCATTACTTCAGGCTGCAGCTGAAGGCGCATTAAATGGCATGCAAAGTGTAGTTGAAAATCTCAGATTAACCTTTCAAAATAACAAACGAGTATTGGTTGAAGAATTAAAAGCATTTAATGGAATACGGCTCATTCAACCAAAAGGGACATTCTATGCCCTTCCAGATTTTCGGGCTTATATACCATCAAGTTTAGCAAAAGATTCTATGGAGCTATCGCAACTTATTTTAAAAAAGGCGCTCGTTGTCACCGTCCCTGGAAATGAATTTGGTATGGAGGGTCACCTTCGGTTGAGTTATGCCGGCTCAGTCAAGGATATAAAAGAAGGAATCGAACGCATTAAATGGGTGCTAGATCCTACTTCACCTTCCGAAATTTATATCGGTGATCGTAAACTGGTCAGGGATTGGCTATGAACAACATCCTGAATATTAAAACCCCTGCTGAAAGTCAGGCTAATGCGGTTCAAAGCGATTATGGTATAGATAATCTCGGTTTACTAAATTTACGCAAAGTATATTGGAACTTGCCAACCGAAGCCCTTTATGAGGAAATCATTTTCAGAGGCGAAGCGCAGATATCTCAATCCGGTCCAATTATTGTTAATACCGGGAAGCATACTGCCCGTGCTGCAAATGATAAATTTATTGTCCATGAATCTACTACTGAGAAAAATATTTGGTGGGGTCAATATAACCGGCCATACGCTACAGAGAAATTTGATGAGCTTTTCAGCCGAATACAAGGGTTTCTTCAAGGTCGGGATATATTTGTTCAAGATTGTTATGGTGGAGCTGATCAGTATTACCGATTACCTGTCAGGATTATTACAGAATTAGCATGGCATAGTCTCTTTGCACGAAATATGTTCATCAAACCCAGAACAACAGAAGAATACCGCAGGCATATCCCTGAATTTACTGTAATCTCAGCTCCTTCCTTTAAGTCATTTCCCCAAATTGATGGTACCCCCACGAATACTTTTATCGTGATTAATTTCGATCAAAGACTATGTATTATTGGTAACACTGGCTATGGGGGAGAAATTAAGAAATCGGTTTTTACTTTATTGAATTATCTTTTACCCTTGCAAGGTGTAATGACGATGCATTGCTCAGCAAATATTGGAAATAGCAGTGATGCAGCTTTATTTTTCGGTCTTTCCGGCACAGGTAAAACAACATTATCTGCAGATCCACACCGTGGATTAATTGGTGATGATGAGCATGGATGGAGCGATGAAGGGATTTTTAACTTCGAAGATGGGTGCTATGCAAAAGTCATTGGTTTGTCCCCAACTGAGGAACCTGATATCTATGCTTGTACAAGACGCTTTGGTACTATCCTTGAAAATGTTGTGTATGATTCAGTGACTCGTCAAGTGGATTTTAACGATGATACATTGACCGAAAACACACGTGCATCTTATCCCCTTAGCTATATTCCAAATGCTGTTCCTGAGAAGTTATGCGGACATCCAAAGAATATTATTTTCTTGACGTGTGATGCTTCAGGAGTAATGCCACCCATTGCAAAACTAACCCCGGATCAAGCTTTATATCATTTTATTTCCGGATATACTGCTAAGGTCGGTGGGACAGAACTAGGACTTGGTGATGAACCAGAGATAACATTCAGCGCCTGTTTTGGTGCACCATTTATGGTTCATCCACCAGCATTCTATGCGGATTTACTTAAACGAAAAATCCTTCGTTATGGGGTTAATTGTTGGCTGGTTAATACCGGTTGGGTCGGTGGCCCGTACGGTGTTGGAAAGCGAATTAGCATTAGATATACCCGTGACTTGCTAAATTCAGCTTTACAAGGCAAGTTGGATGATGTCGAATTTTATTATGATCCTGTTTTTGGTTTTCAAGTACCAAAACATTGTCCCGGGATACCTGATGATGTCCTATATCCATCTACTGCATGGCCGAGTGATGATGCATACATGAAAAAATATCAGAGCCTAGCTGCTCGTTTTATTGATAATTTTAGGAAATTTTCAGATGATTGTCCACCTGAATTGATCAATTCAGGACCAAAAATCTAAGATTATATATAATTCATTCAACCTCATTCTCAACAATTAATGATGCGTGTGAATTAGTTTTACTTTTGAAATGCATGGAAATAGGAAAATAATCTGCCAGGAATCCGACCTTGAATCTCAATACCCCCAGGTTTATGTTCCAACTTCTCTACCTGTCCTTGTTCATGAAATATCGTTATTAAACCGCCCTCCTGGTAAGGTAATGATATTTGAATGGGAATAAAATCTTCATAGAGGAACGAATTTGTTTTTTCTAACAAATCAGGAATACCCTCACCACTGAGCGCGGATATCGCAACAGCACTTGGATAATCAGATATATTTTCTCTGGCACGATCTGGATCAGTCAGGCGATCAATTTTATTTAAAGCAGTAAGGATTGGTATATGGTCAGCTTCGATCTCTGTAAGAGTTTGATAAACAGCTCGAGCTTGTTCATGTGCCTGTGGATGGGTAACATCGATAACGTGGATAAGTAAATCAGCTTCAGCGATTTCTTCTAACGTCGCTCTAAAAGCTGCTACTAATGTGGTTGGAAGCTTCTGGATAAATCCAACAGTATCTGTGAATAATGCAATGTGACTATCAGTAATATTTACCCGTCGTGTGGTTGGATCCAACGTTGCAAACAATTGATTTGCAACGTATACATCCGACTTGGAAAGGCAATTAAGTAATGTCGATTTTCCCGCGTTTGTGTACCCAACCAGAGCTACAACCGGAATTAAAGCCCGTTTCCTCCTGTTTCGATATTGTTGCCGGTGCTTTCGCACTTTTTCGAGCTGTTCTTTCAGGTGTTTTATCTTTGTTCGGATTTCCCGTCGGTCCACCTCAAGCTGTGTTTCACCCGGGCCTCTTAATCCCACCCCACCCACACCTCCGGTACGACCTGCCCCGCCCCCTGCCTGGCGTGCAAGGTGTGTCCATGCACGTGTCAGCCTAGGTAAACGGTATTCATATTGTGCTAGTTCTACCTGCAATGCACCTTCATTTGTACTTGCATGTTGAGCAAAAATATCCAATATTAAAGCAGTCCTATCAATAATGCGAACTTGGTCACCAAAAATAATTTCAAGTTCTCGAAGATGACGAGGTGAGAGTTCATCATCAAATAAAATAACGTTTGCTTTCACTTCTTCAGCTAGCATGCGGATTTCATCTACTTTCCCCGACCCTATGTAGGTTTTTACATTTGGTCTCTCTAAATGTTGGGTAGATTGCCCTACAATCTCTAATCCTGCTGTTTCTCCCAACAATGCTAGCTCTGTTAGTGAATCGTGTAAGGTTAATAAATGATCATCCCCCCGTATATCAACACCAACGAGAAATGCTTTTTCCTTTGGTCGTTGTGTAATTTCAGATGATTTTTTTGCCATTGTTTAATATTAATCTATCCTTTTCTAAAATAAACTATAAATAATTAGTTCATATTCAAAATTAAACATGTAAATTCTGAAATAAATCAGTTAAATCAATAACTAAGCTATTTAGTATTTTGATTCAACCACTTGATTATGGTTTCTCCAACAACATTCAGACTACTCGCTGAAATTTTATCAAGGGTATCATGCGTTGTGTGCCAATATGGGTAATCAAAATCGATTACATCCACAGCCCTTATACCTGCCTCAATAAATGGAATATGGTCGTCAATCAAATTATACTTATATGTT
>Ga0208980_10000516_pt1 | contig 21877 bp, 19 predicted proteins | sample WetSurMetagenome_3_FD_187993 | JGI IMG/M metagenome (GOLD analysis project Ga0208980, IMG submission 187993) | Wetland microbial communities from Twitchell Island in the Sacramento Delta, sample from surface sediment Aug2011 Site A1 Bulk (version 2) | ecosystem: Environmental > Aquatic > Marine... | reverse complement strand
GTTACAACATCCGCCTCAAGGACGACAAACGCTACCCGTATATCAAAGTTCACTGGGCGGATCCCTTCCCCAAGGTGACCGTCACCCGCCAGATGGTCCAGGATGGCTCTCGCTATTTCGGACCCTACACCAGCGTGTGGGCAGTGCACCAGACCCTGGATGTGATCCGGCGCATCTTCACCTATCTCACCTGCGACCGGGTGATCACCGGCCTGGATGAGCGACCCTGCCTGTATTACGATATCAAACTGTGCAGCGGTCCCTGCATCGGGGCGATCAAACAAGCCGAGTACCGCCAGGCGATCGATGACCTGTGCAACTTCCTGGAGGGCAAGACGGAACCGATCGTCAAGCGTCTGTCTGCTGAGATGGCACATGCCTCCGAAGAGCTGAAATACGAGAAAGCCGCCGCCATCCGCGACCGGATCAACTCCATCGAGCGGGTGGTCGAAAAACAGAAGGTGATCTCCGCCAGCGAGAAGGATTCGGATGTGATCGCCATGGCACGCGCCGACGGGGAAGCCTGTGTGCAGATATTCTTCATCCGCAGCGGCAAGCTGATCGGGCGCGAGTACTTCATCCTGGAGGGTACCGAGGAAGCCGCTGATTCAGAGGTGGTCACCCAGTTCGTCAAGCAATTCTATGCCGAGGCTGCCACCATCCCGAATGAGGTATTGCTTCCCAACGAGGTGGAGGAAGCCCAGATCATCAAGCAGTGGCTGGAATCCTCGCGCGGAGGTCCCAAGGTGGACCTGCGCGTGCCGCGGCGGGGATCCTCCCGCGACCTGGTAAATATGGCCGCCGAGAACGCCACCGAAACCCTGCGCTCGCTGCGCAAGCAGTGGGAGATGGATACAAACAAACAAAGCGAAGCGCTCACCGAGCTGCAGACCGCGCTGGGGCTGGAAGAACCGCCCAACCGGATCGAATGCTTCGATATCTCGAACACCCAGGGGGTTGCCTCGGTGGGCAGCATGGTGGTTTTCGAGCAGGGCGTGCCTGCCCGCCGGCATTACCGGCGCTTCAATATCAAAACCGTGGAAGGACCAGATGATTTCGCCAGCATGCAGGAGGTGCTCACCCGCCGCTTCCGCCGCTGGCAGGGATCAAAGGAAGACCAGACGGTGGGCAAGAAAGAGGATGAATCCTTCGCGCTCCTGCCGGACCTGCTGATCGTCGATGGCGGCAAGGGCCAGCTTGGGCGGGCGGTGGAAGTGCTGGAACAATACGGGCTGACCGCGGAAGTGCCGGTGGTGGGTCTGGCAAAGCAGGAAGAGGAATTGTTTCTGCCCGATAGGTCGGATTCCATTCTGCTCCCGCGCCATTCCCAGGGACTTTACCTGGTGCAGCGCATTCGAGATGAAGCCCACCGGTTTGCCATCACTGCCCACCGCAATGCGCGTTCCAAAAAAGGGCTGGCATCCAGGCTGGAGACCATTCCAGGGGTGGGACCCGCCCGGCGCAAGGCGCTGCTGGGGAAATTCGGCTCCATCGAAGGTATTTTGGCTGCAAGCGTGGAGGAGATCGCCGCGATTCCCGGTATCACCCCCGACCTGGCGCAAGCGATCAAAACCGGGCTGGAATAAAGTCCTCCGCCGGATACCTTGTACGGTTTTTTGCCTTATCTACGCAATTTTGATAACATAATACTTTGAACAAAGGGAAATGAACCATGGCAAAACCCAAACATCTCAATTTCTACAATTCCGCCCCAGACCTGAAGTTGCTGGATACCAACGGAAAACCCGTACGGCTCTCCAGCCTGTGGAAGAAGAAACCTCTCCTCCTGGCTTTTGCCCGTCACTTTGGTTGCACCCAGTGCAAGGAAATGCTGGATGAGATCGTTGGTGGAAAATCGCGCATCCACGCCGCGGGGCTGGGAATCGCTGTGATCATGCAGGGTACGCCGGAAGAATCCGCTGCTTTTGCCAAACAGCACGCCCCCGGGTTGAAAGTTCTCGCCGACCCGGAACGGGCTGCCTACCATGCCTTTGGATTGGAGCGGGGTGATCTTTTCCAGACCTTTCTCAACCCGAAAGTCTGGTCTGCAGTCTCAAAATCCCGGAAAAAGGGTTACAAAGTGGAGCCTGCCCCCGCGGGGCAGGATTCGATGCAGATGGCTGGCACATTCATCATCAGTACGGATGGCAGGATCGAATTACCCTATTACTACGACAATATTGCCGATCATCCCCCGCTGGATCTGCTGCTGAACGGGGTGCTTTCCTCCCGCTGGGATCAGGAATTTGAAGGCCCGGTGGGGCCGGCTGGAAATGAACCCTCGGAATCAGGGGAGGATAAATGAGACGCTTATTTTCCATGGCTGGTTACCTGGCCATTAAAGAGATCTGGCACAACAAGGGACGTTTCCTGCTGGTCAGCATGGTGATCGGCCTGATCACCCTGCTGGTGCTGTTCATCGCTGCGCTCGGGGAAGGCCTGGGCAACGGCAACCGCGAATATATATCCAAGGTGGATGCGGAGTTGATCGTCTACCAGGCTAAATCGGATTTTCTGATCGGCGCAAGCCGCCTGCCGCGCAACCGCCTGGATGATATTAGCCGGGTGAATGGTGTTTCGGATACCGGGCGGCTTGGCACATCCAATGCCAGCATCATCCTGCCTGATAAACCCGCACCTTTGAAGGTCGCCCTCCTAGGTGTGGATCCAGGTCACCCTGGAGAACCGGGGGTTCTTCAAGGCAGCCAGCTTCGATCCAACACCGCCAAGGAAGCCATCATCGACCGCTCCACTGCGCTGCGCAGCGGACTGAAGATTGGAGATAACCTGGTCATCCGCACCACACAGGGCACGGAAGATAAGTTCTATGATCTGACCGTGGCCGGCATAGCCGAGGGGCAGCAATATTCCCTGCAGCCTTCCATTTTTGTACCCTTCAATACCTGGGATAAAGTCCGCCCCAAATCTGAAGCCGAGCTCAATATGAGCAACCCGATCGCCAATGTCGTCCTGGTGAAGCTGACCGATCCCAACGCATTGGAACAGGTCCGCCAGCGCATCACCGCCGAGGTGAACAACGTGGATGTAGCCACCATCAGCCAGGCCATCCAGGCACTGCCGGGGTATTCTGCCCAGCAGAGCACCCTGAACACGCAGGGCGGTTTCACCCTCTTCATCGGTATCCTGGTGATCGGTGGTTTCTTCCAGATACAGGTGCTGCAGAAGGTGCCCCAGATCGGAGTGCTCAAAGCCATCGGCACCTCCAACCCGGTGGTTGCCTGGGCAGCCATCATCCAGATCATCATTATCACCTTCATCGGGGTGTTGATCGGGGGACTCTTCAGCTATCTGTTCTCACTCACTTTCCCACCAACGGTGCCGATCGTTTTCAATGGCACCACTTCCGCGGCCGCGCTGGCTGCACTGATGATCATCGGACCCCTGGGCGGGTTGGTCTCCATCCGCTACGCAGTACGCATCGAACCGCTGAAGGCCCTGGGGTTGTCATCATGAATCCGCCAACCAACCAAAGTTACCCTCTCGAAACCCGCTCCGTGGTAAAGACCTACGATACCGATTTCGGCATCATTCACGCAGTGGACGATGTCTCGCTGCACGTCGCCCCCGGGGAATTCGTCGCCCTGGTGGGACCCAGCGGATCGGGCAAGACCACCATGCTCTCCATTCTTGCCGCCCTGCTGCAACCCAGCTCGGGCAGGATTCTGCTGGATGGCATCGACCTTGCCAGCATGGGTGAAAAAGAACGGGTGCGGATGCGCCGCGAGAAGATCGGTTTCACCTTCCAGGCAAATAATCTGGTTCCCTATCTGAACGCTGTGGAAAACGTGGAACTGATGCTACGGCTCAATAACAAGCTTGATAAGACTGGCAAACTGCGTGCGCGCGAGCTTCTGGCCCGCCTGGGCCTGGGCGAGCGGCTGCACAACTACCCGGGGCAGATGTCCGGCGGGCAGCAGCAGCGGGTGGCCATCGCCCGTGCGCTCATCCACAACCCCAGCCTGGTGCTGGCCGATGAGCCCACCGCCAGCCTGGATACCGAACGCGCCTACCAGGTGGTGGAGACCTTCGCGGGGTTGATCCACGAGCAGGACCGCGCCGGCATCATGGTCACCCATGACCTGCGCATGGTGGAGTTTGTTGACCGCGTCCTTCTGATGCGGGACGGCAAACTTGTGCAGGTATTCACCACTCATGAAGAGATCATGCGTCTGGCCAGGGGTGGCCCGCATGATTGATCTTTTATAGCGCGTATACTTAAATCCAATATTACATAGGCAACTGGAGGCGATATGCAGATCGACCTTTCCGGAAAGATCTCGCTAGTCACCGGCGGATCGGGTGAATTGGGTCGCGAGATGGTGCGCGCGTTGGCCGAATGCGGCGCAGATGTTGCCATTCATTACCACAAACAGGCAGACCAGGCTGACCGGGTGACGCGAGAAGCCCTTGCGATGGGCGTGAAAGCCATAGCCGTCCAGGCAGATGTGACCAATGCAGAGTCGGTTAATAATATGGCAGAGCGGATCCGTAAAGAACTGGGCAGCCCCGATATCATCGTCAACAACGCCGTCATCCAGTATGACTGGAAGCCGGTGCTGGAACAGGGTCTGGAGGATTACGAGAGCCAGTTTCGTTCCTGCGTTCTGCAAAACGTGCTCATGGCCAAAGCATTTGTACCGGCCATGCAGCAGAAACGCTGGGGCAGGGTGGTCGCCATCAACACCGAGTGCGCCATGCAGAACTTCCCCGATCAATCCGCCTACACCGCCGGCAAGCGCGGCATGGATGGCGTCCTGCGCGTTCTGGCGCGCGAGGTGGGCGAATTTGGCATCACCGTCAACCAGGTGGCGCCGGGTTGGACGATCAGCGAGAACGCCACTGCCGGGCACAACCAGGAGGACGCCTCGTATATAGCCGCTGTTCCTCTTCGCCGCCGCGGCACCGCCCGCGAGGTGGCAACCGTGGTCGCCTTCCTGGCATCCGACCTGGCTTCCTTCATCACCGGGGCATATATACCCGTCTCCGGCGGCAACGTAATGCCCGCCATCTGACCGCCCGGCAGCTCCGTCCGCCTTCCATGATAAAATTGCCCAACCACGCCGCGGGCAAGCAGCGGCGGGTGATTATTTTCAGGAGCCATTATTTATGACCGCCGACCCCGCTGTTGAGTCATCCAATTTCATCCACGAAGCCATCGAAGAGGACCTGCGTACCGGCAAATTCGATCACGTCCACACCCGCTTCCCCCCCGAACCCAATGGGTATTTGCATATCGGTCACGCCAAGGCCATCTGCATCGATTTCGGCATGGCCCAGGCCTTCGGTGGCAAGACCAACCTGCGCTTCGACGACACCAACCCGGTCAAAGAGGACGTTGAGTATGTGGATGCCATCAAGGAGGATATTCACTGGCTTGGGTTCGACTGGGAGGATCGCGAGTTCTACGCCTCCGACTATTTTGAGCAGCTTTACCAGTTCGCCGAGCAGTTGATCCTCAAAGGCAAAGCCTATATCGATGACCTCAGCGCCGATGAGATCCGCGAGTACCGCGGAACATTGACCGAGCCGGGCAGGGAAAGCCCTTACCGAAACCGTACCGTGGAGGAAAACCTGGATCTCTTCCACCGCATGCGTGCCGGGGAATTTCCGGACGGCGCGCGGGTGCTGCGGGCGAAGATCGACATGGCTTCCGGAAATATCAACCTGCGCGACCCGGTCATGTACCGCATCCTGCATTCCACTCACCACCGCACCGGGGATGCCTGGTGCATCTACCCCATGTATGATTTTGCCCACGGACAGAGCGACTCGATGGAGGGCGTCACCCATTCCCTCTGCGATATCGCCTATGAGATCCACCGCCCGCTGTATGACTGGTTCATTAATGAATTGGGAATTTTCCACACTCGCCAGATCGAGTTTGCCCGCCTGAATGTCTCCTATACCATCCTCAGCAAGCGCTATCTGAAACAGATGGTGGAAGCCGGGGTTGTGCGCGGCTGGGACGACCCCCGCATGCCCACCCTGTGCGGGATGCGCCGGAGGGGCTACACCGCCGCCGCCATCCGCGAGTTCATCGATCAGGTAGGCGTTGCCAAACGCGAGAACCTGGTGGATATCTCCCTGCTCGAGCACCTCATCCGCGAAGACCTCAACAAATCCACCCCACGGGTGCTCGCCGTTCTCGAACCATTGAAAGTGACCATCCGTAATTACCCGGAGGGTAAAACCGAGGAACTGGAAGCCATCAACAATCCCGAGGACCCCTCAGCCGGTACCCGCAAGCTGCCTTTCTCCAATGTGATCTACATCGAGAAGGATGATTTCCGCGAGGAGCCCCCTCCCAAGTATTTCCGCCTGGCTCCCGGCAAGGAAGTGCGTCTGCGTTACGGATACATCATTAAATGTGAAGATCTTGTCAAAGACCCCAATACGGGGGAAGTCGTTGAAGTCATTTGTACTTACGATCCTGCTACCAGCGGCGGGTATGCCCCTGACGGTCGCAAGGTGCAGGGCACCATTCACTGGGTTTCCGCGGCTAACGCCGTGGATGCCGAGGTGCGCATGTACGACCGGCTCTTCACCTCGCCCACACCTGGGAAGGATTCCGAAGGCACAAGCTTCATGGATGACCTTAATCCGGAGAGCTTGAAGATATTGAACGGATGTAAAGTGGAACCGGGGTTGTCAAACGTCAAACCCGGCGATCGCTTCCAGTTCGAACGCAAAGGCTTTTTCTGCGTCGACCTCGATTCCAAGCCCGGTGGGCTGGTCTTCAACCTGACCGTGCCCCTGCGCGATAGCTGGGCGAAGATCGAGGCGGGTGCAAAAAAATAGCATGGGATCCTTTGGAGAGCTCACTCCTCCCGTCCTGCAGGTATCGCAGCTAAACCGGCTGCTGCGCGAGTTGATCGAGAACGAACAGCTCCTCCAGGATATCTGGATCGGGGGAGAGATCTCCAATTTCACCCGGGCGACCTCCGGGCATATTTATTTCACCCTCAAAGACCATTCGGCTTCATTAAAGTGCGCCATTTGGAAAGGCAATGCCTTGCGCCTGCGCATGAACCTGCGGGATGGGATGTCTGTGGAAGCTCACGGCGCTGTTTCCATTTACGAAGCACGCGGAGAATGCCAACTTATCGTAGATGCGCTGCGGCTGGCAGGGGAAGGCGCCCTTTTCCAGGAATTTCTGAGGCGCAAGGCATTGCTTGAATCCGAGGGGTTGTTCGACCTTTCCCGCAAGCGTCCGCTGCCACCTGCGCCGGCCCGGGTCGGGGTGGTCACCTCCTCTTCCGGTGCCGCCCTGCAGGATATCCTAAATACTTTGGAGCGCCGCTACCCGCTGGTGGAGGTGATCCTTTCGCCCACATCTGTTCAGGGCGAGAAAGCTCCGCAGGAGATCATCGCCGCGCTGCGAAGGCTCACCCAAAGAAATTCCCCTGAGGTGATCATCCTGGCCCGCGGCGGGGGATCGCTGGAGGACCTTTGGGCTTTCAACGATGAAGGCGTGGTTCGCGCGGTTTCTGATAGTCCCGTGCCCATCGTCACCGGTGTTGGGCATGAAACGGATTTCACCCTCTGCGATTTCGCTGCCGACCTGCGCGCCCCCACCCCCACTGCCGCCGCTGAATTGGTCTCGCCGGATATCGCAGAACTGCGAATCCAGCTTGCCAACCAGGCGGAATCGCTTTCTCTCGTCATGGATGCGCTCCTGGAAAGGCAGGAGGATTCGTTGTCTTCGCTTTTCAGTTTCCTGGTACGTGAATCCCCGCGAGTGCGGATCGAGAATGATGCCAGACGCCTGGATGAGTTATCTGGGCGTGGGCAGATAGCTTTCCGATATTTGGAAGTTCTCCAGGAAGCCAGGTTCTCGAACCTGATTGGTCGGATGGCCGCGCTCGACCCCGCCAGGGTGCTGCAGCGCGGGTACGCTGTGATCCGCGCGGAGGATGGCTCAAGCATCCGTTCCACCCGGCAGGTCGCAAAAGGTCAACAGTTGGAGATCGAGGTCACCGATGGAACATTTGGTGCCCAGGTAAACGCAACTGCCGTGAATCATTGACCCCGGTGGATTGAATGTATAATTTCTTCAAGGTACTCATTCCGCTATGACAAAGAAGGAAACCGTCCAGATCGAATCTCTGACCTATGAACAGGCCTTCGCCGAATTGGAGAAGGTCGTATCTGCTCTGGAGGACGGGCAGGCAAGCCTGGATGAATCGGTGGAACTTTTCCAACGCGGACAGGCTTTGACCAAACACTGTGCCGACCTATTGGAACAGGCTCGTCTCAAGGTGACCGTTCTGGAACAGGAACCGCAAACGAATGGGGAAAAAGGGGAATGATCGCATGAGTTATGAAATGATCCTTTCCCCGTTCATCGCCTTCTGGATCGCAGGTCTGCTCAAGATACCGATTCACCGCCTGACCGATCACGAATGGAAATGGGGGCTGGTCACCTCCACCGGCGGGATGCCCAGTTCGCACTCCGCCACGGTCAGCGCCCTGGCACTGGCAGTAGGGCTCAACACCGGGTTTGCTTCCGCCAGCTTTGCCATCTCGATGGTGTTGGCGAGCATCGTCCTCCACGATGCGGTCACCATTCGCCGGCAGGCTGGAATGCAGGCAGAACGCATTAATATCGTTTTCAACAACCTACTTGCTGGAAACCCCCTTTCGGAAAAGGATTTGAAGGAAGTCCTGGGGCACACACCCTTTGAGGTTGCCGCCGGGGTGGGCGTGGGGCTGATCACCGCGCTGATTATCTGGGCGTTTTAAGTTTTTTAAATACGAATCCCCGGGATACGTTCCGGGGATTTTGGTATTAAATCGCTCGGTTAATAACCCAGGGTCTTCAAGTTTTCTTCTGGACTTTTCTTCTCCGTTTCCTTCCCCAGCAGTTCCTTCCAGAACTCATCATCGTAGCGCCGGGTTCGCAGCAGGATCGGCATGGGAACACCCCAGCCCAGCATCAGCACTTCCTCCTTGGGCTGCAGGTGCGCCAGCATCCCGCGCAGCGCGTCCCTGCCCGCCAGGCCGCTCAGCACGGCGTGGATATCATCTTCATCGCCAAGCCAGCCGGAGATGCGTGTGCCAAGCTGCGACATAACCTCATCATAAATTTGTGATGGGCGTTGATCGATCACCAGCAGAGTGACGTAATACTTACGCATTTCGCGTGCGATGGTGCTGAAAGTGGTCTGGGAAGCCATCTCACGGTTCAGCAGTTTATGGGCTTCCTCCACCACCACCACAAGCTGGCGGGGCTCCTTTACTTTTCCCGGATTGCTGCGGAACTCATTTACCCGTTTTCCCCAGGTTTCGCGGATACGGCGGGTGAGGATGTTGGTCACCAGCAAATAATCCAGGTCACTTTCGTGCTTGCCGAATGAAAAGACGATGTGCTTTCCGGCAGAGAGATCAGCGATGATGGTTTGCAGCGCGTTTTCCATCTGACCGGAGACCACATAAGGCAGGTTGAAAACCCGGCTGAGTTTAGAGCGCAGGCCTTCCGCTGCGGCCACATTTACCCCGTTCTGGTTCGCCCAGTAAGCTACGCTATCCGCCGCTGGAACCTTTTTCCCGTTTTCATCCTCCACCACCGCGCCCACTTTCATCTGGCTGAATTCGTGGAACCAGCTCTTTCCAAAGGATTGCTGCAACGCCTCCAGGGTGGTGGGGGTGGTCTCTCGCAGGTTCAATGTCCGGCTGAGCAATTCGATATCCTCAGGCGTGATATCCTCTTCGCCAATTTCAAGATAGAAATCGGGGGTTTGTCCCCTTACAGTGTTATCCCTCCCCAGACCGACGATTCGCACCCTGGCGCCGAATTTATTGCGCAGACCAGCAACTTTTGTATTGGTATCCGAGGCAGTATCATCCCAGCCGTATTCGTTGTGCATGTCGAAGATCAGCGTGGAAGCCAGGTCGTTGTGGATCAGGCCTGCCAGGACAATGCGGGTCAGAAAGGATTTCCCCGAACCGGTAGCGCCAAAGATACCCGCCGAGCGCTGGATCATCTTCTTCAGGTTGACGCAGACTGCCAGGTCCTGTTCGCGGGTTGTGCCCACAACAAAGTTGCCCTCCACCCCCGGGGCGCCAAAGATCTGGGCAATATCGCTAGAGCGGGCTAGGCGCGCAATGGCATGGTGGGAGGGAATGGTTTTAACCGGCAGCACTTTCTCGTCACCTCCCAGGTGAGCATTCGCCCACTCCATGTAGGCGGGGGAACCCGGCTCCGGTCCGGTTTCCATCATCAGCGCAGGCAGCATCTCAAGCGTGGTGTAGAGTGTCTGCCCGTGCAGGAGTTTTGCGAGCTCCGCTGGAAGCCTCTCCTCGCTTTGCTCATCGGCAAAACGCGGGTCTGTGGCGCCCAGAGCCAGGTCCGTAACCAGGCCATAAAAGGACCAGCCCCCGCTTTCCACCACCACAAATGCCCCCTCCTGCACTTCCTGCGGATCCACCGTCAGGCGGACGCGAAGGCTCTCACGCAAGCCCCCGCCGACAATATAGCCGATGTTCTTCCCCTCCATCCCAGGATTCTCAGTCATTGCTTCCTCCCTGCAGGTAGAGATGGGTATCGGCAAGCGACCCCAGCACGGTGTTCAGTGTGGCGTAATCATCTCGGAGCAGGGTGATCAATTCGCGCGTGGCTGCCTCCACCCAGTCGCCGTTGCCATTCTTATTCTGGATCGCGCCAGCCTGCCGCAGGTGGGCAGCCAGGATCTCCGCCACAGGCAGATCCACTGCCCGCAGGATGTGACGCAGGTATCCCAGCCTGCCTGCACTGGTGAATCCGCCGATCTCCCGGTCGCCGCAGGGATAAATCGCCAGAAGCGAAAGCGGTGGGCGGGGCGGCAGCAGGTGGGAATAGGAACCTTCCCGTTCAAAACCGATGAACAATACACTGATCTCCACCGGCACATTGCGGTTAAGGCGGTTATCCTCGATCACCTCGCTGGAAATATTTTCCGCGGTCACAAGCTGTCGCACCAGGCCGTCATCATCGATATGAATATCGGTGATCAACCCGAAGATCTTGCTGCCATCATCCAGCGGGATGCTGACCATTCCACCAAATTCTGGCGCGTCCAATTGCGAAACCCGGCAGCCCACCACGCAGCCCGTGATGCTGGATCGCAGCGCCCTACCAATTTCAATCCCTGCCATCATTCATACCTCGCTTTTCCCGCCAGATCCTTCATGAATTGTTTGGAAGATCGTATCCCCGGATCCACCCCATTACGGCGTAATTCAATATCGATCATCGCCCCGATCTGCTCCCGCTCTGCCAATCCCACCACGGCGATCTCATGCGCCCGGTGGAGGATATAAGGGTACGGCACGCTGCCTGTCATCCGGCATTGAAAGAGCAGAGTGGCGTGCAGCGTATCCACCAGGGCAGGGTCTTCCACCACCCAGGCAGGGATTTCCACCCTGGCCAACTGGGGCAGGTTCTCAAAACCGACGTTGAGGTAAAAGAAATGCAGCCGCAGCGGACCGTTGAATTGCTCGCTGGAGCTGGATTCAATGCCAAAAACCGCCGAGCGCATCCCCGGCTGAAGCCGTCCGTGCAGCAGCATGGCATCCGTCACCCCGCCCAGCGGACGCTCGCGCGCCCTTTGAAGCATATCCTCCTCGGTGCCGTCCATCAGTTCCAGCATGCGCACCAGCAGATCCGCGCGGGGTTTATCCACATAGCCGGCAACGATCGTTTTCAATTCCGCCAGAGCTCTCAACGAAGCCAGATAATCGTCAAAGCGCCGGTTGAATTCCGCATCCTGTCTCGGTTCGCGGTAAATATCCAGCATTCCATCCGTTAACGCCACCGCCGAACCGCTCCCCTCTTTCGCCAGATCCACCAGCAGTTTCCGCTCGCTCACATCGCGCATCAGAGCGATCATTTCTTCGCTTTTGCCTTCGATATCCTCAAAATAGAGCAGGTGGGATTGGACGAATTCCCGCGGTAGTTCTTCCGTGGCCATCCGGAGAGCGCCGCAGTTGACCACCCCGAAATCCGCGGCTTCATGCCGGCTGGGGTTGATCTGCGAGCCATCCGCAGCCAGGGTCACCTCTGCAGGGGAGCAATCCGGTTCCGAAATTGAATCCAGGATCGGCTCGGAGGAAGGAAAAGCGCAGCGAAGTTTTTTATCCTCCGCGGCGGCTTTTTGAACCCTTTCCCGGACCTCCTCCGACCGATCTCCGAGAGATTCAAAAACCTCCAGCGCATTTTGCAGCAGCGTTCTGGAGCGTTGCATCTGCTCCGGGGCTTGCCTGCCCATCTCGACTGCCTGGTTGCGAATTTGCTGAAAATCTACCGGCATGACCCCTCATTCATTTGGAACATTTGTTTGATTATATTCATTTCAATTTGCTGGTGCAAGCCACTCCAAATTAATTGGGTGATTAATGGGTATCGCCCTGTAGTTTTGATATAATCCCTCGACCGCTAGGAGCCCTTTGGACACACTCACAGTATTCTTTATCGCGGTTGGCCTGGCCATGGATACCCTGGCTGTCAACCTGGGGGTTGGCACCCAGGCGGGCATCAGCCGGCGCTCCATTTTCCGGCTGGCATTCCATTTTGGAATTTTCCAGGGTTTGATGACCCTCATCGGCTGGGTGGCAGGCAGCTTTGTCGCGCAATATATCACCAATTTCGATCACTGGGTGATATTCGGGCTGCTGCTCTGGATCGGTATCCGTATGATCCGCAGCGGGTTGGGGAAAACCGAGGAAACCCTTTTGCCCGATCCTTCGCGCGGCAAATACCTGATAATGCTTTCCCTGGCCACCAGCCTGGATGCGCTGGCAGTCGGTATAGGCTTCTCACTGATGCAGGGCAATATCCTCACCGCCAGCCTGATCATTGGTCTGGTAAGCTTCCTGCTTTCCCTGGCTGGTGGATTCCTGGGAAAAACCCTGGGAACTGCCTTCGGAAAAAAGATGGAGATCTTAGGCGGCGCCATCCTCATCTCGATCGGCATTCGTATCCTCATCTCCCACCTTACATAACCCTACGCGCGCCTGACATTTTTGATAGGGAATCGTAGGGAAATAATCTCCCATTTATCGCTATGATTAGATTGAAATCATTCTCTTATAGGGACAAATCATGAAAAGAATCATTCCATTATTTGCTGTAATCTGCCTTCTCATCGGCGCCTTAAACGCCCCATTTACGATTGCAGCCGCAGAAGCCAAGTCGCCTTCTGGATCAGAGAATCCCACTCCCACGCCTGTACCTCCGGTTCCTGGCTCGCAGACTCTCAATCCCCTCACCGGTCTGCCAGTGGATAATCCCGACTGCCTTAATAATCCCCCCGCGGTCATCTCGATCACCAACTTCCCTGCCTCCGCCCGCCCCCAGGCTGGGTTGGATTACTCCAACGTGGTGGTGGAAGCCTACATCGGCGAGGGAATGACCCGCTTCCTGGCAGTTTTCTACTGCGATTACCCCAAGCACCCTGAAGAGATCTCCAATCAACCCGGCGCATCCAAACCCGGGTCCGAAGGGCAGATCGGCCCTATCCGCTCCGGCAGGATCTGGTACGAGGATATCCGCAAGCTCTACAATGGATTCATCGTCATGGCCTCAGCCTGGAAGGGTGTGGCTGCGCAGCTCAGCCAGTATTCAAACGTTTTCGGTTCGGATGATAACAACGTCAACAGTGCCATGGTGGATGTGACGAAACTCAACGAGATTTCCAAAGCCACTGCCAAAAAGCTGGGCGCCTTCCAGCTCACCGGCAATACCTACGACGTGAATGCGCCCGATAGCGGAAAGCCTGCCGAAAGCCTGTGGGTGCGCTATTCCATGCTCAACCAGGTGATGTGGAAATATGATTCCGAAACAGGCGCTTATAACCGCTATAACAACGATACCAAGGAAGGCACAAAATTCGAGATCGCCAGCGACCGCCTGACTGGCAATCCGCTGACCTATGAGAATGTGATCGTCATGTTTGCCGATCATCACGCCAAAGCAGATACCCTGATCGATATTGATTACCTGAGCATGAAGCGACCTGCCCTGCTCTTCCGCGATGGCAAGATGTACGAGATCGACTGGACAACGGTGAACGGGGATTATGAAAAATCCACCGGCAAGCTGCGCCCGCCCCGCTTCGTGGATAAATCCGGCAATCCGGTTGCGCTTAAACCCGGCCAGACCTGGCTGATGGTTGTGCCCACCTACACTCCTTACTATGAGACCCTGGATTCCTGGAACATCATCCAGATGCTGAACACCAAGCAGCCCGGATCCGGGCACTGGGCGGTGGTCTTCTATACGCCGAAAATCGAAAAGTAACCAAATTTATATGAACGAAAAACCGCTCCGAAGGGAGCGGTTTTTTTATGGTTGGTTTTGATAATATTCACAATATTTGCTCACCGGGCAGTTGGGACAATCCGGTTTCCGTGGATGGCAGGTTTCCCTCCCCAGCCGGATCAGGTTCAGGTGGGCGGGTCCATAAACTGAGGGGTCAAACCCTTTTTCCAGCCACTGGTGCGCGGCTTCACGGCTCATTTTCGCAGGCCGCAGGCCCAACCTGCCTGTCACCCGATAAATATGGGTATCCACCGGAAACGCATCCTGCGCCAGAGAAAACTGCATCACAATGGCCGCCGTTTTTGGCCCCACCCCATTGAATTTCAGCAGCCAGGCGCGTGCTTCCTCCGGAGGTATATCCTTCAGGAAACCCAAATCCAAATTACCTCTTTCCTCTGTTATCTGTTTCAGAATGGCTTGAATCCGCGGGCCTTTCTTGGGCGCCAACCCTGCCGGGCGGATGGCATCGATCACCTCGCCCTCCGGGGCGTCTCTGACTTGCTCCCATAACGGAAACCTGGACCGCAGCGCCTGGTAGGCGCGGTCGCGGTTGCGGTCATTTGTGTTTTGGGAAAGAATGGTGTTTACCAGTTCGCCCAGAGGTTCTGTGGCAGCCCCCCAGCTGGGGATTCCATAAGTCGCCGCCAAAGAAGCGTTCACTTTGGCGGCCAACAGAATGATGGGTTTGCCTGGTTGGAAATCCGGTTTTTGGCTCGGGGACATTATTCCTGTGGATGGCCACCCGCTGGCGAATAGTGCCGCAGGTAGACCTGCTGCAATCCCCAGCGCAACCGGTTGGTGAAGAGTTTCTCCTTGCCGGGGGGCACATGGAACGATTTCATTAACGAATGGGCAAGTTTATCGAATTCCCCCGGCTCGACGGTATGCCCAACCAGTTTGTGCAGTGCTTCATCTGCTTTTTCCAGGAACTTGATCTGCGCCTTCACCTTGTCCTGCTGGATGATCCCTCCCCGGCCGCTGATGAGGATGCGGTTCTTATACGCTGCCGAAGTGAGCTCATGCAGGCTTTCCATCCATGCAGGCAGGTCCCCCCCAGCCAGGAAAGGCGGCTGATCTACAACCACCGCATCCCCCAGAAAAACAACACCTTCTTTTTGAATGCTCACCCAGATGGCGCCGCTGGCACTGGCTGGTCGGGATTCCAACAGGATCTCGTTTTCATCGGAATGGATCTGCAGGCTCTGGCTGAAGGTGATTTCAGGCGGGATCCAACGCACGCTGGAGAGATTGTCGTACTGCTCCCATTCGGAACCAGTCTCAGAAGCCTGCGGTTTGAAGGATACCGGGCGTGAGCGGAAGATATCGATAGCCTTTTCCTGGGTGATCACGGTGCAATCCATCGAGCGAATGCCCAACGTGCGGTCAAGGTGAGTATCCAGGCTGATGAGCCAGCGCTCCGGTCCGCTGCGCAGTGAGAGCAGCGCCGAACGCCAGGAGCGGGTATCTTCGGGGCGTAGCGGCGCGTCGATCAGGATCATACCGTGCGACCAGGTCATCCCTGCCACTGTCACTCCGGCATAGGATGTTTCTAAAAAGAACTTGGGTGCTAATTCCTGCATTTATTCTCCTATGATCTCAGTACTGGGATTCCAGTTTTACCGGCAGGGTGAAGATGAACTTGCTTCCCTGCCCGGCGTCGCTCTCCACCCAGATCTTACCGCCGTGGGCGTTGACCGCAAGTCGGCAAAACGCCAGACCGAGCCCAACCCCCTTGGGGGCATTTTCGTATTTAATCCGAGTGAACTTCTGGAAGATGGCTTCTTTGAATTCCTCCGGGATACCCGGCCCGCTATCAGTTACCCAGACGGTCAGACCTTCCTCACGCATCCCTGCGCCGATCTCGATGGCGCCGTTGATTGGGGTGAACTTGACCGCGTTTTCCAGCAGGTTGATCACCACCCTGCGGATCATATCCACATCCACAAAAACGGTGGGCAGCCCGGGTTGGATCTCGCGGGTGATGGTCTGCATCTTAGGCTGAGAGCTGGGCAGAATTACCTCCACCGAATCTTCGATGATTTCGGAAATATCGGCGGTCTTGCGGTTGGTGATGGCCTGTCCATTTTCCAAACGGTTTATATCCAGCAACGAGCTGATCAGGCGCTGCATGCGTTCAGTGGAGCGGTTAATGATCTCGAATATCGTGCGCATGGATTCGGTGGTCTCGATAGGCAGCATGCGCTGGAGGATATCCAGGCTGGAGATGATGTTTGCCAGTGGGGCACGCAGGTCGTGATAGATCGTCGCGGTAAGATCCTCGCGCAGGGAATCCAGCTCCTTGCGCTCGCGGATATCGCGCAGGATCCACTGCAGGGAATCCACTCCTTGGAATTCGATCTTGTGGACGTGAACTTCCACCGGAATGCGCACCCCCGAGCGTGAGATCAGCTCGGATTCATATGTGACCGGTTGGTTCTTCTTAAGCAGGCGCATATAATTGCGCCCTTCTTCAGGGTTAAGACTATGCATCGTTAAAAAGCTCTGGGTAAGCAATTGCTCATTGCTGTACCCACTGGAAAGGCTGGCCTGCCGGTTGGCCTCCAGGATCGTTCCGGTCCACGAGGTGATCAGAATGGGATAAACGCTATCCTCGAAAAGCTGGTAATAGCGGTTGTGGGCGATCTGGATGGATTCATAATACTGGGCGTTGCGTATGGCCATTGCCGCCTGGTCAGCGATGGCTTGCAGCAATGCCAGGTTTTCTTCAATAAAATAACCCGGAGATGGGTGCACCATTGTGAGCACACCCACCAGGCGTTCGCGGGTCATCAGTGGCACACAAATGGCCGATTTTGCCCCACTGCGCTCCACCGAATCGTCCGGGCGGCGAACCCAACGCTCGTCCGCGCTGGTGTCATCGATCAAAACCGCCTGTTTGTGGGTCAGCACCCATCCGGCCAGCCCGCGGGTGAGGGTATCTTTAAGCTGATCGATGGTGTATTCATGGATCACGTCGTTGTAGATGACCGCGGCGGTCACCGGGTTCTGGTTCTCGTCCAGGACGATCAGCGTGCCCCGTTCGGCGCCGACGTTATCGATGGAAAGCATCAATACCCGATCGAGCACCGTGCCCAGATCGAGCGAAGTGACCAACTGCCGGCTGATGCTCAGCAGCAATTCAAGGGATGCTTTGGTTCTATCCAGTACCATGATTTTTCCGCTCCCGGTGAGTAGACGATCATCACCCGAATGAAATTTCCTTCACCAGAGAGCAAGAAAAGTATAGCATATTTGCTTTTTTGAGGGGTTTTATGCAGAGTCTTCCCGGAAATCAGGAGCCTGTCGGGCATAAAGGTACGCCGCCAGATGCAGTCGTGGCGTTCAGGGGTATCCCGAAATAAGGGGAAGGGTCAATCGTGTTCTGGATGCGGAGCTCGTTCATGAATTTTCCCTGACCATCATCCCGAACGATGGAAAAATGCAGGTGCACCCCCACCGGGTTTCCGGAGGTACCGGAGTAATTTCCCTGGTACCCCAGAAGAGTGCCCGCTTTCACCGGAATCTCACTGACCCCCGGGGGGAAATCGGCAGAAACATAGGAATCTCCATCCGGATTGGCCATGTGGGTGTAATAGAGCCAAATCTGACGGTCAGGTTGCAGCGGATCCTCCGGGACGCGCATGATCACGGTCGATTTCCAGTCTGGCAGGCGGGTCAGGTAACCGTCATAAGCTGCGTAGACCGGCGTTAATCCAGGTTGTGCCCCGCCGAAAATATCGATCCCCTGGTGACGGTGTCCCGGACGGAAAGAGTCGTCCCATAAAAAGCCGATGAAACCGTTCGTAGGGTAAAGAAATGGCGCTTTCCCGCAGCGATCAAGTGCCTTGATGGACCAATCTTGGTGTCCCTGGGGATTACGGATCCACTCCATCACATTCAGGCTGCGGCGGATTCCCGCAGGTTTTCGCTGAAATAGATAAAAAAGACCCCCGCCAATCACCACCCCTGCCACAAGGATCAGGAACAAGCCTTTGCGCATCAGCTTGCAACGACCAAATCGCCGGAAAGCGACCAGGCGCCTGCACGGGTGATGCGAACCTGCCTGATCTGACCCAGCAGATCCTCGGTGCTTTCAGTGAACACCAGCTTGTTGGTCTCACTGCGGCCTCTCCAACGGTTTTTATGGATGCCTTCAAATAAGACCTTAACCGTTTTTCCCATCAGCGCAGCGTGGATCTCCGTAGCGATCTGCTCCTGCAGATCCTCGAGCAGACGGAAGCGGCGCCATTTTTCCTCGTCCGGCACATCATCAGGCAGGTTGCGGGCTGCCCAGGTATCCGGGCGGGGGGAATAGCGTGCCAGGTGCGCCACGTCCATGCGCAGCCCGGACAGCAGGTCGTAGGTGTGCTGAAATTGAGCGGTGGTCTCCCCAGGAAAGCCAACAATGATATCTGTCCCGATGGATACCCCCGAGATCAAACTCCGAATTCGCCCGATCAGTTCACGATATTCACTGGTAGTGTACCCACGGCGCATATTTAGTAGCACTTCGTCATCGCCCGCTTGCACCGGAACCTCCATGTGCGGCATCACTTTGGGCAGCTCGGCCGCCGTGCGCAGAAGTTCCTCGGTCATCCAGTTGGGATGCGAGGTTAAAAAGCGGATACGCTCCAACCCATCGATGCTGTGCAACCGACGCAGCAAGCCGGAAAGCGTGGGGAATTCCGGGTTATCCTTGCCATAGCGGTCCACAATTTGACCAAGCAGGGTGATCTCCTTAACCCCATTGGCAGTGAGCTGCCTGGCCTCGGCCAGGATCTCCTCCGGAGGTCGGCTGACCTCTCTGCCTCGGCGGTAGGGAATGACGCAATAGGTGCAGGCATGTGAGCAGCCCAAAACGATAGGTAAATTGGCGCTTACCAACCTGCCCACCTGGCTGGGCGGCATCAGCCTGGATTCGTCAAGGATCTTGTTTTTCCATGCTGAATCAGAATCCGAAAGGGATTTCCCGTCCCGCTCCAGGAGAAAACGGATCAATGGATCGGGGTCCGAGGGCGGCGCGAAGACATCCACGTACGGGAAACGCGCCCGCAGTTTGGGATTATCCTTCACCCCCACCAGGCAGCCCATCAGCGCGATCACCCGCTCGGGGTTTTTGGCTTTTACAGGCTGCAAGGAGCTTAACCGACCGTAGGCTTTATCCTCCGCACTCTGGCGGACGACGCACGTGTTTAATACCACCACATCGGCATCTTCAGCGCGCGGGGAGGGTTCATATCCCAGATCTTCCAGGGCAGTAGCCAGACGCTGCGAATCAGCCACATTCATCTGGCAGCCTTCGGTCCAGACATGGTATTTCATCGCGCGAATTATACCCATAAATCGGAGCGGTTTCGTCCATTTTCATCGTTAGAGAATGTTAATCCGGTGGAAATTTTTGGTTAAAACTGGGATAATCTGCCCATAAATGAGAACTCAATGCGGACCCTATTCCATTTCTATTTTTTGGATGGTTTGGTTTAGTGCGGGGTCTAAAGTTTTCGCATAATCGTTCAATTCTTTTTTAATCGTAAAGGGTCATAAATGAAAAAGATATTTCTGCTCATGATGCTTTTCGTCCTCACATTGGGTTGTGGTTTCCCATCCCTTTCAGGTCTAATTCAAAATTCCACCAGCGGTTCCGGTTTACAAGCCCTCCCGACAGAATCTCCACGCCTGCCAACCGCCACTGAAGTACCTGCGGTTGTGAGCACGCCGGAGCCGCGCACAACCCTCACTTCTGGCGAGGTGGAGAACGAGATGAAGCAGATCCAGCAGCAGGTCATTGAGCTGCGGGGGTTGCAGCCCAAAGTGAGCGAACTGAAGGATGCCACCCTCACCTCTGCCCAACTGGCTGAAAACGTTAAAAACGATTTCTTCAAGGATTACACAGAGGAGGACGCAAAAGGCGATGTCCGCGAGTTAGCGGCCTTCGGGCTGTTGCCTGCCCAATTTGACATTTATAAAATGTATGTCGATCTGTATTCCGATCAGATCGCCGGTTATTACGACCCGGAAACCAAGGATATGTACGTGGTTCAGGGGCAGGATTTCACCGGGAACGAGAAGATGACCTACGCGCATGAATACACCCATGCCCTGCAGGATCAAAATTGGGACCTTCGCAACGGGTTAAAAGATAACGATGAGTATTGTAAGACTCACACGGAATACTGTGCCGGCGTTCAGGCACTTACCGAGGGTGACGCATCGCTCACCGAGCAATATTGGTTTTTCTCAGACGCGACCCAGCAGGACCAACAGGACGTTCAGGATTTCTATGCCAACTACTCGAGTGATGTTTTCGACTCCACCCCACTTTATGTCCAAAATGATCTGTACTTTCCCTACGACCAGGGTTTGAATTTTGTGCAGTACCTCTACGATGGCGGAGGCTGGGCTGCGGTGGATAAAGCCTATGAGAATCCGCCTTCCTCCACTGAAATGATCCTTCATCCTGAGAAATACCCATCAGATACCCAGGTGGATGTACCCCTCAAGGATGTTACCCCGGCGCTTGGGGAGGGTTGGAAGGAATCCACCCGCAACTCGATGGGAGAATGGTATCTTTCTCTGATCCTTTCTTCCGGCTATAACGAATCTGCCCGGCTCAATGAAGATACAGCCGCTGCAGCTGCCGCGGGCTGGGCTGGAGATACCTACACGGTAAATTGGAATGAATCCACCCAGCAACTCGGCATCATCCTGCGCAGCCGATGGGATACCTCCAAGGATGCGGATGAGTTCTGGAAAGCGCTGAACGATTACGGCGTGAAACGCTGGGGCAACCCGGCTTCCCGGACCGCGAATGCCACCACCTGGGAGAACACCGCGGATCATTATGTGCAGATTTTCCGGGATGGCGGCGATATCTGGTGGGTCATCGCACCAGATGCAGCCCTGGCGCAAAAGATGGCCGCTGCTGCCAAATAAAATTTAAAAACTCACCGCCTCGAACATGAGGCGGTGAGTTTTATTGGATAAGGTTATTTCAACTTGGTATCAAAACTGGTGAGCACCTGCAGGTAATTCGCCCGCTCGAAAGCGGCCGGGTTGGCCACGCCTTTCTGGCTGAGCGCTCCACGCATTTGATCCACCGATTTGTATTCATGCGCAGCCATCCAGCTTTCCAGGTCTGCCAGCACCTTGGCAGCCTGCCCGGCGCCTTCATGCACCAGGGCGCTGGTCATCATCGCAACCTGGCTGCCGGCCATCAGCGCTTTTACAGCGTCCGTGCCAGTGTGCACGCCGCTGGAGAGTGCCAGGTCAGCTTTTATTTTGCCATAGAGGATAGCCACCCAGCGCAGCGGCAGGCGCATCTCGGAGGATTTGCTCAGCTCCAGGGTGGGTACCACTTCCAACGCCTCGATATCCAGATCGGGCTGGTAAAAACGGTTGAAGAGCACCAGCCCTTTGGCTCCAGCATCCACCAGGCGGGCAGCGAAGTTCGGCAGGCTAGTGTAGAACGGATTGAGTTTCACCGCCACAGGGATGCGCACCGATTCGCAGATATGCTGCACCAGCTCCACCTGGGCTTTTTCCAAATCACCACTTGTGACG
>Ga0208980_10000515_pt1 | contig 21880 bp, 19 predicted proteins | sample WetSurMetagenome_3_FD_187993 | JGI IMG/M metagenome (GOLD analysis project Ga0208980, IMG submission 187993) | Wetland microbial communities from Twitchell Island in the Sacramento Delta, sample from surface sediment Aug2011 Site A1 Bulk (version 2) | ecosystem: Environmental > Aquatic > Marine... | reverse complement strand
TAACGATCAAGGCCCATGCAGTGAGGCTCCTGTATCAGGCAGACGATGGGAATGAATACATCCTCAATCTGATCGACACTCCCGGCCATGTGGATTTTTCCTATGAAGTTTCACGGAGCCTTGCATCCTGTGAAGGGGCTCTCCTTGTGGTAGATGCCTCTCAGGGAGTGGAAGCTCAATCAGTCGCAAATGCCCATCTCGCCCTTGATCATAACCTTGAGATTATCCCGGTCATTAATAAAATCGACCTCCCTGCTGCCGATCCCGAAAAAACAAAGGAGCAGATCGAGGATGCAATCGGGCTTGACTGTGCTGATGCAATCCTGGCAAGCGCAAAGGAGGGGACCGGTACACAGGAGATTCTCGAAATGATCGTGAACAAAATCCCGGCGCCGCAAGGAGAAGACGATAAGCCTCTGAAAGCCCTAATTTTCGACTCCTGGTTTGATAATTACCAGGGAGTTATTGTTCTCGTGAGAATTTTCGACGGCAGGGTAAAACCCGGGGACAAGATAAAACTGATGGCGATTGACAGTGTGTTTGAGGTATCACAGGTGGGCATTTTCACTCCCAAAATGACACCGGTTCAGGTACTTTCTTCCGGAGAGGTAGGATTTATCATAGCAGGAATAAAACGCATTGCTGATACAAAAATCGGTGACACCATCACGAACATAGAGAACCCGGCTCAGGAACCCTGTTCCGGATACAAAGATATCAAACCCATGGTCTTCTGCGGTCTTTATCCTACAGCATCACACCAATACGAAAACCTGAGAGACGCACTCAATAAACTCAGGTTGAACGATGCATCATTTACGTTTGAACCGGAGACTTCACTGGCGCTCGGTTTCGGTTTCAGATGTGGATTCCTCGGCCTTTTACACATGGAAATCATCAGGGAACGCCTCGAACGGGAGTTTGACCTCTCCCTTCTGAGCACTGCGCCTACTGTTGTCTACCGGGTTACCAAAGCCTATGGGGATACTCTCTACATAGACAATCCCGCCCTTCTGCCTGATCATTATGAATTGATCGAAGAACCGTTTGTTCTTGCAACTATTTTTCTCCCTCAGGAGTTTATCGGCCCTGTACTCGATCTCTGCCAGGAAAAACGGGGCATCCAGAAGTCTTTTTCTTATATCGGCAAAGACAGAATAAAGGTTGAGTATGAACTCCCGCTGAATGAAATTCTCTGGGACTTCTTTGACAGGCTGAAATCTCTTTCGAAAGGGTACGCCTCAATGGATTATGAATTCACCGGCTTCAGGGAATCCGACCTGATAAAACTCTCCATACTGCTGAATGGTGAAGCTGTTGACGCACTCTCCCTCATTGTCCACAAAGAGAAATCATATTATAAGGGGAGAGAACTCACCGAAAAATTAAGGGAAATTATTCCAAGGCAGATGTTCGAAGTCGCCATTCAGGCAACCATCGGGAACAAGGTCATTGCACGGGAGAGTGTGAGGGCACTCAGAAAGGACGTGCTCGCAAAGTGTTATGGAGGCGATATCACCCGGAAAAGGAAACTCCTTGAGAAACAGAAGGAAGGGAAGAAGCGGATGAAACAGTTCGGGAAAGTCGAACTGCCTCAGGAGGCGTTTCTGGCGGTATTAAAAGTAAAATAGGAGATTTCCCGCTTTGGCTGAATTCCTTTATATTCATATCCCCTTTTGCATTAAAAAATGCCTGTACTGTGATTTCCTCTCTTTTCCCTACGATACCCTGCTGGTCGAACACTATATCAATGCCCTTTGCAGGGAACTGGAACTGAAACGACAGCATGCGGGTGTCCTACAGGCCATTTATATAGGCGGCGGCACTCCTTCACTGCTCCCGGAAGAACATTTCAGGAATTTATTCTCATGCCTGCTGAACAACTATATTCTTTCATCTGTTCATGAAATAACCGTCGAAGCAAATCCTGGAACGATTGACAAGATAAAAATTGATACGCTGCTTTCACTGGGAGTGAACAGGCTGAGTATCGGCATACAGTCTTTTTATAACAGCGAATTGAAGACCCTGGGCAGGATTCACACTGCCGAAGATGCCGAGAGGTCGCTCGATTTGATAAAAAAATCAGGCCTAACAAATTTCTCAATCGACCTGATGTATGGAATCCCCGGTCAAAAATTGACCTCCTGGCATGATTCACTTACCAAAGCAATCGAATATTCTCCGGCACATATTTCGACCTACGAACTCACTCCTGAGGAAAATACCCCCCTTTATCAGTCTCTGAAATCAAGGGAACTTGTGATGCCGGATGAAGAACAGATACTCACAATGTACAGCAATGGGATTGATTCTCTTGAAAGTTACGGATATAAACACTATGAGATATCCAATTTTGCAATAAAGGATTTTGAATGCAGGCACAACCTGAACTACTGGAAACCGGGAGAATACCTTGGCGCCGGAGCAGGGGCGCATTCTTTTCTCAATAATGTGCGTTCGAAAAATACCGGAGATATTCATAAATATATAGCAGACCTCTCTCATGGAATTATCCCGGAGACTGATGTACTCAGACTGAATCCCGGAGAATCTCTCAAAGAGTATATCTTTCTGGGACTGAGAAAAAAGGAAGGCATTCAAATAAACCGGTTAGACATACTTTTAAGGAATGTCACTGATTTATGCAGAGAGCTGATAGAAGAGGGGTTTTTAGAAATATCCGGAGATTCCCTGCGACTCACAAAGAAAGGATTGCCCTTATCAAATACGGTTATTGTGAAACTGTTCGAGAAATTTGGGTTATAAGGAGTCAATTTTCATGAAAAATTGTCTTCCTGTGTCTTCATGTGCAAAGACTGATAATTTGAGTTTGTCCATAAACTCAAAGTTCGTCATTCTCCGGCCTTGGTCGCCTCAGGCGCCGCCAAAGGCAGGTAAACTTGACCGTAGGATCCATAACCCATTAAAAAGACTGGGTTCCCTCTATGAGTCGTAGACCAATCGAGTCGGGGAATGACAGACAGCTTAATTCTTAGTTTATGGACAGACACTAAGAATTATTTGACAGAACGGAAACGGGGATAGTAGATTAAGGAATGAGGTGTTTTTTGTAATCATGGCCGGCAAGATAGGTATATTAATAGTCCTTACCCTCTTCTGTTTCCAGCTCAATAGCTGTGCTTCCTTATCAGACCGGGCAAAAATGAAAACCGGCATGTCAGGCGGATGTATTTCAGGGGCAGCTATCGGCGCCGCTGTGGGAAGTGTTCCCGGAGCAATGCTTGGCGGCATGCTCGGAACTGCCATCGGAACATTCCTTGATGAATATTATGAAAGAAAATCACCAGACAGAGAAGAAGAACTTTCAAAGCGCAAATTGAAAGATGGTGAACAGAAACTGGTTATCAAAGATATATCAATAGATCCCAATCAGGTCTCATCCGGGGCTCAGGCAACCAGTCATGTTCAGTATTCTGTTCCTGAGGCGGCTGGAAACGGTACTATGGAAATTAAGGAAACTCGCATGCTTAATACTAAAAAAGAAGGGACAGTTCAACTGTCTGAGATAACGATAGAGAGGTCCCAGGGCATACATAATTCATCGCTCGCCGTGAAAATTCCTGAAGGAATATCGAAGGGTGATGCTGTTCTTATTACCACCATTTCGTACAGAGATCAGAAAGCAACTGCACAGACTACCCTGAAAATTCTGTAATCCTCAGCCTTATCCGTCGAGCTTTTCCAGTAGCCAAGCCATGTTTTCCCCGAGGTCTCTGAAGGTAGTAAGCCCCTCTTTATCTTTCAGAATATCCCCCGGTTCGAAGCCGATGCCAAGGTTCCAGTATGATGAGCCGGGAATAATCATATGATTGATGCCAAAAAAGTAATTGATGCTCGAATACACATGGGTAGCCCCTGCCCTTCTCACTGCAACAACCGCTGCCCCGACTTTCCGTCTCAGGAGATAATCATTGGCAATCGCGACAAGTCCGGCACGATCGATAAGCGCCTTTACTTCTGTCGAAACATTACTAAAGTATGTGGGAGAGCCGATAAGTATCCCGTCAGCCTCGATCATCTTTTCGAAGAAGAGGTTGAACACATCGTTCTGAATACATTTTCTGTTCTTCTTCTCAAAGCATTTGTAACAGGCGCGGCATCCACTGATATCAGCGCCGCCAAGCTGAATGAGATCTGTCTTTATCCCTTCTTTTTTCAGAACCTCAAAGACAGTCTGTATCGCATGGTAGGTATTCCCCTTTTTTCTCGGACTCCCGTTAAAAGCGACTACTCTCATTACAATCCTCCTGTAGCATCACATAAGACCGGTTACACGGACAACTTCATCGACCGTGGTCACCCCCCGGAGAAGTTTTCTTATAGCATTCTCCTTCAGGGTTGTCATCCCCTGGCTGAGGGCGACTTTCTTCAGAATCAGAGGTGACGTCTTTTCATGAATTTCTTCTCTGATCTTCTCTTTGAGTTCCATAATCTCAAAAATCCCTGTTCTGCCGAGATAGCCTGTCCCCCTGCACTCCTCACATCCTCTGCCAAGAGATACCTTGTATTGCCTGACCTTCTCATAATCGAGCTTCAGGATATAACACTCATCTTTCGTCAGATGATACTCTTCTCTGCAATGCGGACATACTTTTCTGACAAGCCTTTGAGCAATAACTCCCAGTATTGTAGCATTGAGCAGAAAGTCCGGCACCCCAAGATCCAGGAGTCTCGTTATGGAACTTGGTGCATCATTGGTATGGAGGGTGGAGAAGACAAGATGTCCTGTGAGAGAAGCCTGTATCGCGTTTTCTGCTGTCTCCAGGTCCCTTATTTCACCCACCATGATAATGTCAGGGTCCTGCCGCAATATCGTTCTCAGAGAGTTTGCAAACGTTACGTCTATATGCGGATGAACAGCGGTCTGGTTAAACCCCTCATAGATCATTTCTATGGGATCTTCAATAGTTGTCACATTCACTTCTGAGGTTGAAAGCAGCTTCAGGAGTGAGTAAAGCGTTGTAGTCTTACCGCTTCCTGTCGGTCCTGTCGCCAGAATAATGCCGTGTGTGTTTGCAATAAAAGACTTAACCAGTTTGAGCTCTTTCGGGAAAAACCCGAGCTCTTCTATGTCTTTCATTAACAGGTCAGGATCAAAGATCCTGATGACTACTTTCTCACCGAATGCCACAGGGAGCGTTGAAATCCTGAGTTCGACTTCCTTGCCTTCATGCGAGGTCTTTATCCTGCCGTCCTGGGGCCTTCTCTTCTCGGCGATATCCATCCGTGCAAGCATCTTAATCCTTGAGATAATGGGAGGATGTACGGCTTTTGGTATTTTATGAATATTGTGCAGGATACCGTCTATCCTGAAGCGTATCAGACTGAACTCCCGTTTTGGTTCGATATGGATATCCGAAGCCCTGCTGGCATAGGCGTAGTGGAGCAAATATTCCACCGCATTTACAATATGCTGGTCGGTAGCTTCGAGTTCTGTGATGGATTTGAGTTTAATATATTGTTCAAGATTTCCGAGATCGGTTATGGTATCAGCTTCCTTGTTGGCAGAGGTAATTGATGATTTAAACCCAAAAAACTCCGTAATAATCTTCATGATATCAGACTTGGTAGCAACAGCGACTTCAACTTTGTATCCCGAAACGCGCTGTATCCAGTCTATAGCTTCCAAATCGAAGGGGTCAGCAGTTGCAACAGTAAGGGTATTGTTGACAAGGGCAATCGGAACAATCTGGTGCCGGATCGCATAGGGGCGTGAAATGATCTGAGTGACGATTTCATAATCCAATTTCAATGGGTCAATCCGTACAAAGGGGAGTTTCAGATGTGTGGCAACCGTCATCATAATGATATCAGAGGTAATCGGCTTTCCCCCGGTCTTCTGGGAGATTATTTTTAATGATTCGATAATATCAATAAGAGAAATGGTCGACTGGTCAACAATCGTATGCCGTATTCCCGGAGTTTTGGATTTCAGGATTTTTGATCTTTGGAGTGTTTCTTTCGACTGGATTAAGCGGATTTGCTCCTCGTCCAGGAGCCCCTCTGCAGAGAGGATATCGAGCAGCGATTCCGTTTCTCTTTCCTTCACACGCATATAATAACACGTTTTTGTATCAGAAATAATCTGCACTTCATATGCTAAAATAGAAAAAAGCGGTTGCAGGAGAGGAAATGAAAGACTGGGATTGGCTTGTCGGCGTAATCGTCATAGTTATCTGGTTAGTGTTGCAATTTATTCTTTTTCCAAAACTGGGAATCCCTTCCTGAAGACCGGATAATCGGGGTTCGGGAAACTCCGGGAAAAAATGCTGACTCCTCTACCAGTTCATTGCAAAGAATTGCTCTACTATCTTGGAATCGAAGTGTTCACCGGCATTATCTCTTATATAAGCTCTCGCTGATTCATCAGTCCAGGCCCGTCGATAGGGACGTTCTGAGCGGAGTGCATCCCATACGTCAATAACTGCAAAAATTCGTGCGGCAAGAGGAATCTGCTCACCCTTAAGTCCCCTTGGGTACCCTGTGCCATCCCACTTTTCATGATGGCAGTACGGAATGTCCAGAGAATTTTTCAGGAACATAATCGGTGAAAGCATTTCATAGGCAAATACCGTATGGCGTCTCATGATCTCTTTTTCCTCAGGAGTATGCGGCCCTGCCTTATGGAGAATACTGTCCGGTACCCCCATTTTCCCCATATCATGGAGGAGCGCGCCCCTGCGGATGCACACCAGGTCTGATTCATGAATTCCCATCGTACGCGCAAGCTGCAATGTCATCTCTGGCACGCGCTGTGAGTGTCCTTCTGTTTCTTTGTCGCGCATATCAAGAGCACGGGACCATCCCTCTATGGTTGCATCATATGCCATGGTCAATTCAATATTTGAGCGCTGCATATTTTCGAACAATTCTGCGTTATCAACTGCAATTGCAGTCTGTGATGCAAGAGCTTCCAGAAACTCCAGCCATTCATTATCAGGAGCAATCGGCTTACGGTGAAAAACCTCAAGTACCCCTTTCACCTGACCTTTGGCAATAAGCGGCGCAGCATGATGAGAAAGAAATTGCTCCCCGGAAAGCAATTGGGACCGTTGACAGGGATCATCACCCTCCAGAACATGCGGGATACTGACAATGCACCGTTTCAGGGCAGCACGTCCTGCATGCCCCTCTCCCAATTTCAGCTTCGTCTGTTGTATAGCTGAAGAACGAAACCCGCGACCGGCAGCAAACTCGAGCGTCAAGGTATGCTGGTTAAAAAGCAGCACGGTTGCTGCATCAGTACCCAGTTGTGCTGTAACATGGTCGAGAAGGATATTCATGGTAACGCGGAGGTCGAGACTTGCATTAATTGCCATATCAATAGCATGGAGGGCGGCAAGGCGCTGAAGACGCTGTTTTGTCTGCTCATAGAGCGTAGCACGGTGAATAGCATTTGCAGCAATCTCACTTATAGCGGTTAAGAGCCGGCCTTCTGCTCTGCTGATGCTATGTTTGCGTCCGATCCAGAGTGCCCCTATCGCCTGTCCCTGAACAATAAGAGGAGCACAAGCGACAGCATGGAGGTCGCCGAACAACTCCGGCCTGCTTATACGTTCGTCATCCATTACATTCTTATTCATATAGGGCCGCATTGTTGAAACAACATGTCCGGTAATCCCTTCGTCGGCCTTAAAATGAATATCGTTCCACGAGGTCCAGTTTCCCTTGGCTATTTCTATGACTATCTCATTGCTCATCCTGTCCCGCATCGCAAGCGAGGCGCCTTCAACTTTTAATACATCGATGACCTGATCCAGGATAATAGGCAACATTTCAGAATAGGTCCGTGCCGTGCGCAAAGCAGTTGCAACGGTAAATATTGCCACCAACTCACGCTCATGTTGAATTCTCTCCGTAATATCTTTAAATACAAGAACCACCCCGGTACAGACGCCGTTCTCCTTAATCGGGGTACTGGTATATTCTACGGGAAAACTTGTGCCGTCCTTCCTCCAGAATATTTCGTCATTGACATGCAAAATGTCACCCTGCATACACGTTGCGTGGATAGGACAGTCTTCTTCAGTGTCATAAACCAATTCCTTCCTGCAACGATGCCATATCTCGTGACTCTGACAACCGATCATTTCTTCAGCCCCATACCCGAGCATCGCTGCCGCCGCCGGATTGACAAAGGTATGCCTTCCCTCAAGGTCCATGCCGATAATGCCTTCTCCTGCCGAATGCAGGATCATCTCATTCTGGTGTCTGAGCCTTTCAAGCTCTTCTTCAGACCGTTTTCGGTTGCTGATATCCTTGAATGTTACTACTGCTCCGGTAATCGACCCATTTTCTCTGATCGGGTTGCTTAAATATTCAACCGCAAACATCGTTTTGTCCTTTTTCCAGAAAACATCATACTTTACGGAATGCACAGCTCCGTCCTTGTATGCGGCATATATCGGGCACTCCTCCTCCGGATATAAGCTTCCGTCTTCCCTGCAGTTGTGCCATATGCTATGGCTCGGTTTTCCAATCAATTCTTCGGCTTCATAGCCGAGCATTTTTGCTGCTGCAGGGTTCACGAAGGTGTGCCTGCCGTTCATGTCCAATCCAAAGATGCCTTCCCCGGCTGAATGCAGGATCATTTCATTCTGGTACCGCAGATGCTCCATTTCTTCCTTTGAGCGTTTCATCGATACAAAAAGAGGCCTGATCCATGACAGACCAATAATCATGCATATCGATAGAACAAAAGTAGCGGAGTATGAGAAAGTAAGTGAAGCTGTATCGACTCCTCCTATAACATTTCCGAAATTGAGCGAGTAGAATTCAGCGATCTGATGCAGGGCAAACAGGGATACCGCCGAAGCAATAAGAATCCATGCGCCGCTCTTCCCGGTAATCCTGATAAGGCTCAGAGCCATGAACGCTGCAAATACCTGGAGAAGAACAGAGAGAGAGAGAATCATTAAAAAGGCATTGGTACTATTCATTCTTAATAAATCCGTCTTTTCCTTTCTCCTCATCATAATAAGCAATTGCCATGCCATCAAATTTTCTTTATTCAGGTATTGCACTATGTACACACAACTTAATTGCCGATTCACAGTATCAGAAAATGTTGATTGATAAAACAGCGTCGGCTAAGCTACTTTATCGTCGAAAAACCCATAAGAACGGATCGGGAGAATCTTACTCACGGCTGCTTGTTCACAGGCACATTTATTGCTTAAACTTGAATATTATAAATATCTTCTACAAAATGTTCTCAGGAGAAAGAAATGTTGCTTTGTTTCTTAACCAGCCGTACCGGAATGAGAAAACCTTTTCTCATTTTGATAATGGATAAGGATGAAAGCTGAAGAAACGGTAATCATTCTTACAGGGTTTCAGAAAGATTTTTGTAATCCACGCGGTCTTCTCTACCATACTGTGAAAGATATCCTGAAAAAAAACCATGCAATAGAAAATACCGTCCACCTTCTTGAGAAAACAAGAGGAAGAAATATCCTGACGGTCTTCACCCCGATTCAATTCTCCCCAGATTACCGGGAACTCGGCAGCCATCCGGTTGGAATTCTGAAAACTATCAAGGATGCCGGTGCATTCAAGCAGGGTACAACTGGCGCTGAGATCACAGAGGAATTTGAACCTTACACTGATCAAATAACGGTAGTTCCCGGGAAAAGAGGGTTATGTTCTTTTGGGATACCCAAAATGGACTCACTGTTAAAAAAACATCGCATCAATAATGTTGTTCTGGGAGGATTGCTGGCAAACATCTGTGTTGAATCCACTGCACGGAATGCGTATGACAGGGGGTATGCTATTACCATCCTGAAAGACTGTACCGCCTGTAAATCCTCGTTCGAACAAGAGTATGTCGAAAAATATATCTTTTCTCTTCTCGGCGAAATTAAGACACATCTTGAATTTTTGGAAGAACTGCTACAATCAATACATTCAGACGTTTCTCCCCTTTCCTTTACTCATTAAGAATTTCACGAACAACCCTATGTTTTGAACAGAATCAAAGATACATGGTAAACTTCATATGTGCCTATTATTCAGGTTCAGAACTTAGTAAAGAAGTTTGTCAATATAACCGCTGTCAACAATGTTTCATTCGAAGTTGAAGAGGGGAGCATTTTTGGATTTCTCGGTCCAAACGGTGCGGGGAAAACCACAACGATAAATATCCTCTGCACGCTCCTTTCACCAACATCCGGCAGCGCATTCATCGCCGGTCATGATTGTATGAAGGAACCTGCAGAAGTCAGAAAAGCTATCGGTATCGTGTTTCAGGATACAACGCTCGATAAGGACTTAACCGCTCAGGAAAATCTTATGTTCCACGCATATCTTTACAATGTCGGGAAAGACATCAGAAAAAAACGTGTTGAAGAAGTATTGAGATTTGTTGATTTATATGAAAGGAAAGATGATCTCGTCAAGAAATTTTCGGGTGGCATGAAGCGGAAACTCGAAGTTGCGCGAGGCCTCATCCACAGGCCGAAGATCCTTTTTCTCGATGAGCCGACACTCGGACTCGATCCACAGAGCAGGAACAATCTTTGGGAATTCATATCAGAGTTGCCGAAGAAACACGGGGTAACCATATTTATGACGACTCACTACATGGAAGAAGCAGAGGTATGCGACAGGATAGCGATCATAGATAACGGGAAAATCATCGCTCTCGCCCCACCAGCTGAATTAAAAAAAGCAATCGGGGGAGATGTAGTATATATCAGAACAACTGATAATGACGGCGCAAAACAAAAAATCGAACAATTGTTCAAACTAAACGTCTCGGAAAAAGAAGGTGAACTATCTATAACCTGCCCGATGGGTGATACCTGCATTCCGGAAATGATCCGCACAATCGGAAAGAACGTACTCTCAGTGAGAATCCAGAGACCGACACTGAACGACGTTTTTTTGCAGCTCACCGGGAAAGCGATCAGAGACGAGGAAACCAAGGAAGGTGATTCCGTAAAAGAGTCGGTCCGGTCTTACAGGAGAAGACATTGAAAAAGTTCATAGCTCATAGTTCATAGATTGAAAGATTATCACGTCATCGTATGGAATTGAATGCAATTTATGTAATTGTCGCAAGGGAATTCAAAAAATTCATCAGGGAGAAGAGCCGCCTCTTTTCTGCAATAGCACGGCCATTGCTCTGGCTCTTCATTGTCGGCGCAGGAATGTCAAGTCTCGTTCCGAGAGAGGCAGGGGTTCCTTATACTCAGTTTATTTTCCCGGGCATACTCGGCATGACAATCCTTTTCAGTTCAATCTTTTCTTCGATTTCTATCATTTGGGATAAAGAATTCGGCTTTATGAAAGAGATTCTTGTTGCCCCTGTATCCCGATTTTCTATTGTTATCGGCAAGGCACTGAGCGGAACAATCGTTTCGCTGATACAGTCAATCATCATCCTTGCGCTTTTCCCTTTCGTCGGGCTTCATCTCGGCATGCTGCAGGTTCTCTCTGTCATTCTTATATGCGCATGCCTATCGTTCTGCATTTCGTCTTTTGGAATCGTGCTCGCTTCATTCTATGACAGCTATGAGAGCTTCAGCGTCATCATGAACTTTATTATTATGCCGATGTTTTTTCTTTCCGGTGCGATGTATCCAATCCGTCTTTTGCCCGACATTCTCAGAATAGCTGCCCAAATGAACCCCCTTACCTATGGCATTGACGCCATGAAACATGCTCTCTTCCCGGACGCTATAGGGAAGATGAGTCCGGATTTTTCTCTTACGACGAGCGCGCTGGTGATTGTGCTCACCTCTCTTGTCTTTGTATTCCTGGCAGGAAAAGCCTTTGAAAGGAAAAATTGATTCACCCTACCAATAAAGAAAAGGAGAATTCTATGCTTCCCTTCTGTCTTATTGCCAAAACAATATCTGATGCGTGGTTCCAGCTTATTTACAACCTTTTCGATAAGGCATACTCACAGGATATACAGAAAGGGTCATTTGAAGGAGAGCAGTATCGCCTGCAGTATCCGGGTATTGCAGTGTACATAGAACATCCCTATTATGATGTAGTCCCCGTGATCCCTCCTGCCCTCTGCATTCCTTCCCCAACCACCATGGAATATGTTGAAGACTATTTTGCGCACTATCTTATGAATCCTGAACTTGCTGAAAATGAAACCTATACTTATGCGAGCAGGATACAATGCAGTATGCCCAACAAGGGAACACAGCTCGACCGCGTTATAGAGATCCTGAAAGAGACTCCTTTAACAAATCAGGCCGTAATCGAAATCGCAACTCCACATGACCTCGATATTTGCTATGGCAAAGACGGCAAGCTCGATCCTCCCTGCCTTAGACTCATTGATTTCAAGGTTATCCCTTCCGGAAATGATCTTTTCCTGACGGTGAGTGTTTACTTCAGGTCGTGGGATTTATGGGCAGGTTTTCCGACAAACCTCGGCGGCATAGAACTTTTGAAGCAATTCGTTGCTTCAGAAACAAATCTCAGGAACGGACCGATGTATGCTTACAGCGCCGGCGCCCATATCTATGGCTATCAGGAAGAAATTGTCCGATTGAGGACTTTCAGATCAAATAAGACGTAACTATACGTCTATCTCTTCTCCGCAGGCACGGTCTCCCGTGTATTCTGATCTTTGTGTTCTGTATCAACCGGCTTCAGGGAACCGCTTTCTTGAAAATCCCCAAGGGGTCTTGTAAAAGTGAACCTGAAAGGCTTACCCACGAGTGTATCTGCAGTATTTTTGACGCTCCCGCTGGTAAGAGCAAAAGGCAGAGAGACAACAAACACTGCGCTTCCTGCAACAGTTGCCACAAGACCGAGTGGTCTTGCCATTACAAGATCACCGATTACCATAACTTCATCATCACCGGCAGCAAATGACTGATTAACACTCAGAAGAAGAACACCTATTGTCAAAAGAATCACTATTTTTCTCATCTTATCCTCCATGACAGAAAAGTCTATGAATCAATACCTCTCTCTGACTGCATCAAACAAAAGAACCTGCACTCTATGTCTCTCCTGCCGGCAGGGTTATCGTAAAGGTGGTGCCTCTGCCCGGTTCGCTGTCGACAGAGATAGTTCCATTATGATACTGCACTATTTTCAGAGCAAAGGTGAGCCCCAATCCCGGACTGAACATCTTTGAAGAAACCATCGGGTCAAAGATATTCCTGATCTTATCCTTATCTATTCCCTTCCCCGTATCAGTGATCTTAATATTCAGGGTATCACCACTGAATACGGAAACTATTTGCAGTTCCTTTGCAGTTGTCTCCATGGCTTCAATGGCATTCTTGATCATATTACAGAGAGATCTTTTCATAAGTTTTTTATCAATAGAAAGCAGGGGCAAATTCTCCGTGAGTTCCGTCTTCACCTGAATATTCTTTTCAGAGATCTCTTTCTGAAAAACCCCAAGAGAATCAAGAATGAGGTCATTCATATTTACCGGCTCTTTCTGTGAGATTTCCATGGATTTGAGTTCGATGAGTTGCCTGATCATATCTTCAAGTACCGCCACATCTTCTATGATCATCTGCAGGTATTTTCTGTTCGGATCATCTTCGGAAAGTTTATTGAAGACCTTTCGCGCAAATCCTCCTATCGAAGTCAGAGGGTTGCGAATCTCATGTGCAACCTCGTCTATCATCTGTTCAAGGGCGCCGGTTTTTTCAGTTGCTACCTTCTTCTCATGGGTTGCTTTTATAGAGAGCAAAGACCGGATTCGTGCGGAGAGTTCCTTATAATCAAATGGTTTTGCCATATAGTCATCGGCTCCCGTTTCAAGCCCTTTTACCTTATAATCGACTTCTCCTTTTGCGGTGAGCATGAGAACAGGGATGTATTTTGTCTTCTCATCTGATTTCATTCTTTTGCAAACTTCGTATCCGTCCATTTTGGGCATCATGACATCAAGAACAACGAGATCAGGATTATACTCCGACACTTTCTGGAGACCTTCCTCCCCGTTAAAAGCCTGATCAGTATCATACCCTTCGGCACGGAATCTCTTCCGGAGGAGATCGACCGTATCTTCGGCATCATCAACAATCAATATCTTATTCTTCTTGTCCATCCAGTACGCTTTCCCATTTCCCCCGCAGGAAATCTCTCACCTGTCCCGGGAAATCATGGACATTGATCGGTTTTGAAATATATCCTTCGAAGCCCACTTCCAGCATTTTTTCCCTGTCGCCTTTCATTGCATGCGCAGTGAGCGCCACAATGGGGATATTCTGGAAATCTTCCATATTTTTCAGCCTTCTCGTCACTTCGGCGCCGTCAATCTTCGGAATGGAAATGTCCATCAGGATGAGATGAGGTTTTTCAGACAGCGCTTTTGCAAGCGCTTCTTCTCCGTCAGCCGCCTCGACCATCTGATATCCCTTCCTTTTCAGTATTTTCACAACAAGCTCGCGGCTGTCCTGATTGTCCTCAACGACCAGAATTTTTCTCTGAACAGGATTTTTTATTTCCTCCACATTGTCCCCTTAGCAGTTTTTCTATTATACCCAATAAACGCATTGAAAAAGTGTTGATTATTCATTACGGCGCAAGAATCCCTTTCTTCAGGGGAAGAGTAAAACAAAAGGTACTCCCCTTTCCCAGGACACTTGTGACCCCAATAGCACCTTTATGCAATGTTACCAACCCCTTAACGACACTCAGTCCCAGACCTGCGCCCTCATACTGGCGTGCTAATGTAAAGTCTATCTGTCTGAACATATCGAAAATCTTATCTGTATCTTCCTGTTTCATTCCTATCCCTGTATCCCCTATACATATTTCCATAAACTGAGGCTCTTCTCCGGGTTTGATCCCCTGCTCAAAGAGCTTTGCAGTTACCGTAATTCCCCCGCTATGGGTGAATTTCACTGCATTCGACAATAAATTTATCAGTATATGTCTGACCTTGTCTTTATCACCGTATACAACCGGTAATTTCTCAGGGAGGTCAACAGAAATCGTCAATCCTTTCTGATGAATGAGAGGTTCAAAATCATGGAGAGCGGAATCTATGCTCTCTTTTAGTGCTATTCCCTCTACCGTTAATTGCATTTTTGCTGATTGTAGCTTGGATATATTCAGGATATCATCAATCAACTTCCTGAGTCGCTGAGAATTCTCCATTACCTTTCCAAGACTTTTTTCCTGCTCTTCATTCAAAGGACCATCAATCTTATCTGCCAGTACATCGGTATACCCTATAATTAAGTTCAAAGGGGTTCGCAGTTCATGAGAAACGGTTGCAAGGAATGCGGATTTCATTGTATCAAGTTCTTTGAGTTCAATCTTGTCTCTCTCCAGCTGTTCTATGAATTGTGTCCTCTCTGCAACAAGTTCCTGTAATTTCATCTTTTCTTCTGCTATCTTCAAATACGATCTGTAAACACTGATAAAGAAAATACTCACTGATCCGACAAAGAAAAGAGCAAAAATATTAAAACTTCCGGTAACCGGCTCAAGGAAATTCCACAATTCTTTATATCCTGCGGGTATCAGTACATGTCTCAGGATGTGACCGAATGACCGGGAAAGGGAATACAGAACCCATGAGGCAGAAAGCCAGACCAGGTAGTTCCACATCACGTTTTCTCTGTCTGTCCGGTACAATTTTATACTTTCATGAAGGCTCATCACCGACAGCACTATGAATATACAGTTGCCGGTAATTTCAGTAACTATAATAGGCAGTAAAGGCACAATACCCGGTATAAGGACATGAGATCCTTCTTTCGCTCTCTCAGTAAGTTCTCTCAGACCGATATAGAAAAGCAGCATAGCCGCATTGAGCAGGATAAAATCGAGTCTTCCAATGTAATAAAGATAGGCGAGACGTTCAATATGGATGCTCCGTTCGAAATACTGCCAGCCTTCAGTGTTTCCGATTGTTTGAACTATTGCCAGAAATTCTGCAATTCTTCCTATAAAAACACTCAGGTTCCATACGATAAAAAGAATCAGTGAAAGGGAAAGGTATCTCCACCCCTTCTGTGTGTGGAGACGATTACGAACAATAGCCCATAACACGATCAGAAATGCAAAGAAGAGAAATATTCGCGCTATCTGATGGGTATAGACAGCAGGATATTCGTGGGGTACATACCCCCATGCTACATCAGGCAGGCAAGTCAAAAGAGAAAGAATCAGCAACAGTACCATATGCTGTTTATTCTGCTGTATTCACTTTACTAATCGTATTTTTCAGTTCATTCAGAAAATTCTCTTTTGTCAGAATCCCCTTATTGAGTATCCCCTGGATTCTTCCGTTGAGTTCATTAATCTCTTTTTCGGAAAGATCCTTGTGGGTAACAAGAATAACCGGGATATCTTTCAGATTGTCTTCTGTCTTTAAATATTCAATGACATCGAATCCCACTTCGGGCGCTGTCGGATTCAACACAATAAGATCGGGTTTATAACCGCGCAGTGATTGCAAGGCATCGGTGCTGTTATAAACAGTGGTCACCTGATACTCTGCTTCTTTCAGGAGATTGCCGATCATTCTCACGGTATCGAGCTCGGTGTCCACCACTAAAATCCTCTTAATTTTCCTCATTTTTTCGAAATTCTTTAATTTATGCAGGAGTACTTCCTTGTCGACAGGTTTTATCAGATACTCTGCAGCGCCGAGACTGAACCCCAGCTTCACATCATCAACGATAGAGAGTATTATCACCGGGATATCCTGTGTTTCCGGAGTATTTTTCAACTCCTGTAATACCTGCCAGCCATCCTTTTTCGGCATCATGATATCAAGAGTAATTGCTAAAGGACGGAGCTCTTTCGCCTTTTCAACCGCACCCTCTCCGCTCAGGAGCCCCACGACCGAGTAATCGTTTCCGAGGTATTTTCTGATTATATCGATCACTTCAGGATTATCATCTATGACGAGTATGGTCTTCTTTTTCTTTTCCTCTCCGCCTGACTCCTGTGAAGTGACCTTCTCTTTTTCCTCGGCGCTGAGAATAAGCCCTTTGATAAGTTCACATCCTTTGCAGAAGTCGATCTTTTCCGGATAGGCTGCCAGTTTCATCCCTGCACAGTGGGTTCCAAGGATCATCCAGCAACGGCTTTCCTTACTTCCATACGCCGGGCAGCTTGGTTGTCCGCAACGCACATACTCCCAGCATCGTATCGGTTTACCTGAATATTCCGGTTCCCTGAGGAGGGAGTCAACAGGAACTCCGAAATATTCTGAAAGTCCCTCAGCCATTTTCTCTTCAATAACAGGCTCAGCAGGTTTTTCAAGAATTTCCTTTTTTATCGGAATCGTAAAACAGAACTTACTGCCCTCGGCATATTTGCTTGTTACCCATATAACACCTTTATGCAATGACACAAGCCCTCTGGCAATACTCAATCCGAGGCCGGTGCCTTCATATTGCCTGATCGTGGTAAGATCGACCTGGACAAACTTATCGAAGACCTTGCCGATATCCTCCTCTTTAATGCCGATACCCGAGTCTTCAACGCAAATCTCTGCAAATATAGGCTCTTCACCCGGAACAATGCCCCGGTCTGAAATTTTTGCCTTCACAGTTATTCCGCCTGTATGGGTAAATTTTATCGCATTCGACATCAGGTTGATTAAAATCTGTTTTATTTTGTCTTCATCGGCATAGAGCAAGGGGAGCCCTTCTGCAATATCAGCGGAAAGGGTAAGGTTCTTCCGCTTTATCTGGGGCTCAAAGGTAGGCATGATAGATTCGATAAGCCATTTGAAGTCGATTTCTTTTGGCGATAATTTCATTTTCCCTGATTCTATCTTTGAGATATCGAGGACATCATTGATCAACTGCAAAAGGTGACGTGCATTTGCTGCAACCTTTTTCAGGCTTTTCTCCTGCTCTTCATTGACAGGGCCATCGAGCTGATCAATAAGGAGATCGGTGTACCCGATAATTGCATTCATCGGGGTGCGGAGTTCATGGGACATGTTCGCCAGGAAAGTCGATTTGAGTTTATCAAGCTCTCTCAATTCCCTATTGGCCACTTCGAGCAGTGTAAGAAGTCTCGTTCGCTCATTTAACAGTTCGGTCTTGCGTTGTACCTCTCCCTCCAGTGCCTTGCTGGTAGAGGATACTTTTTCAACCATATAATTGAAGGTATTTCCGAGAATGCCGATTTCATCTTCCGTTTGCACATCGACAGTGACAGACATATCCCCCTCGGCAAATTTCTTTGCTTTCACTGCAAGACTCTCTACCGGTCGTCTTACCAGTTTATTTGCCATGACATAAACAAGAACAATAACAACCGGGATGAGGAATATAACGATCATGATAGTTCGATTTCGCTGTGCAATAACCTGGGCATAGGTCCGCTCCGCATCAAGCCTCACCACAATGCCACCGAGCACTTTCCGCGAAGATCCGTGGCAGTGAAAACAATCCTTCTCATTCAAAATCGGTCGCATGACGACAAGATGTCTCCTGCCCCTTGTAACGTCTTCAAAAGGGTTGCGGGGATCAATTTTAGGAGTAACTCCGGACTTCAGAGTCTCGGCGAGGGTATCGAGAATAGCCTTATTCTGAATATACTCCTTCAGCTCCGAGTCGACAGTCTGATCATGGGTTGAGTAGACAATTTCCTGATCGAAATCACAGATAAAAACCTCCACATCTTTCATTTTTTCCCTGATATCCACCAACTCTCTCTTGATTGCCTCGCTGTCACCCACTTCCATGGGATACTTTATCCCTGCATACACAGAATCTGCCAGCTCAGTGCTGATAGCAGAAGCGATTTCCAGCCTGTCTTTTGTTCCGAAATATATCCGCATATAGATTTCTGCAACCAGAACAAACAGAATGATTGCCAGCATGGCAACCATGATCTTATAGCCCAGTCTCTTTTTTATAAAACTCAGCATCATCTTTATGCTTTTCCCCTGACAGGTTCGTATTTATTTCTGAACAGGTGCCGGTATTAGTGCGCTCCTCCATGAATCATTGGCTTATATCTGAATGCCTGTACCCTCTCAGACGTATGACATACCTCACAATCCTCAATGCTCAGGCGTCTCTTTATATACTTCGCATTCATCGTTTTCACATGAAACTCACCGGGACCATGGCAGACTTCGCAACCGGCATTTTTTAGATGGGGTGTTTTTTCTTCACTGACAAAGCCGCCCGGTTTGCCGTAACCGGTCGTATGACATGCATAACAGCCTTTGATTTCCTCTCCGGTTAATCCTTTTTTTACCCGCTCGATACTTTCAAATGACTTGCTCTTCTTTGCATATTTCATGAAACTGGCATATTCCTTTTCGTGACACTGTTTGCAGACATCGGACCCAACATATATGGGGAGTGGTTTCTTCTCCTGTGCCGTGGCATGAGGAGAGTGCAGGATAAGAACCGAAAGAACAAAAACGAGAATGGCCGGATGCCGGCCTTTCCGGATAAAAGCAAAAAAAGCCATAGTATTTCCCCCAAACGGTTTCTTAGCGCTTTCCTTATTTTCCTTCATCGATGAAAAAAATTCAATAAATCTTTCCTGTATAATAAACCATGGCATTTCTTATTGCATTTGCAGGAAAAGGCGGGACAGGGAAAACCACATTGGCCGGCCTTACCATCCGCTACCTCATTGAAACAAGGGGAAAACCTGTACTGGCAGTTGACGCCGATGCAAACAACTGCCTGAACGAAGTCCTCGGCGTGAATGTCCATGCAACCGTCGGAAAACTGAGAGAGGACTCCCTGCAGATTATACGAAACGGCGCTGAGAGACCAGGTGGCATGTCCATGGAGCAGCTTTTCGACTACGAGATACAGCAATCGTTAATAGAGTCGAAGGGATTTGACCTGCTCGTCATGGGCAGGCCTGAAGGTCCCGGCTGTTACTGTGCAGCAAACAATATCATCAGGAAATATACTGATAAACTTTCTGAAGCATATCCCTATGTTGTTATTGACAACGAGGCAGGGATGGAACACCTGAGCAGACGGACTACTCACCGCGTGAACCTCCTGATAATAGTAAGTGATCCTTCAGTGCGTGGTATTCAAACCGCCCAAAGGATAGACTCCCTTGTCAATGAACTCGATTTGAATATGGAGAACAGAGTTCTTCTTATCAACAGAATCTCAGGCAGCGAAGTGATGGAACTGCAGGGGCTTGCGGAGAGTCTGGGACTTCAGATTGCAGGCACTGTCCCTCAGGACGAACTTCTGCTTCATCTCGGGCTCAAGGGGGATTCAGTTTTTCATTTGCCTGCCGATGCAAAAGCACTCAGGTCTGTCTACTCAATCCTCGATACTCTCTCTATTAGATAACACCACCCCACCGCATTCCTGTATCACAGAGAATTTACTTTTATCTTCTTCATGAAGTCAGCAATCTCTTCCGGGATTGATTGATTTGTATACATTCCCGAACCGAGTTCGAATCCCGACGCACGAGTAAGCCGGGGTACGACGCTCATATACCAGTGGGAATACTCGGATTCAGATTCGCTGAGACTCTCGGAACGGATTACATAATTGAAATCCGGATTTTCAAGACCGAAATACAGTTTGGAGAGGAGTGTTTTTATATGGAAGGCAAAATCACCGATTTCATCGTCGCGGATATCTCCGAACGACCCGCTATGCCGTTTGGGAAATATCCAGGTGTGAAAAGGAGAGAGCGCTGCATAGGGAATAAAGGTAACAAAATGGTCAGTGTTTACAATTATCCTTCTTCCGTCAGCAATTTCATCTCTCAGGGAAGCGCACATAAGACATTCACCGGTATGATCAAAATACCGTCTCGCTTCGGTAATCCTTTCCCTGATCTGAAAAGGGATAACCGGTATGCCGATAATCTGCGAATGCGGATGCAGTATTGTTGTGCCGGCTCTCTCCCCCTGGTTTTTAAATAGAATGACATGCTTCACTGCCGGATTCTTATAGAGAGCTGCAAACCGCTCCCTGTAAGCCCATATGATATTCACGATATTACCAACTGCAAAAAGCGCCGTCGGGGTGTTATGCACCGGTGATTCGATAATTACCTCATGCTGACCCACTCCGGTAACGAGATGTTTCAGTCCTTCATTGCTCCTGATCCGTTCTCCTTCCGGGGATAATGCTGCATATTTATTCGGTATGACCCTGACGAGCCACTTCCCGTCCTCGGAGATCTTCATGATTTCATCAGGAGTTTTCTGTTCATTGCCGGGACAGAAAGGGCATGATTCATGATATTCAGGCAACGGCTTCCTGTCTCTGGTCAGTTGAAAATCCCTGGGACTTTTCGCGCTTTCTTTCGCGATAATTACCCACTCTCTCGCTATAAGGTTCAACCGCAATTCCGGCATAACAAAAATCATATCATAGAACCCTCTTTGCTGTGAACTATTCCGTTGTAAAACATCAGAGAACAGTTCTACAATAGAATATGAACAGAATAGATGCTACGGGAAAGGTTATGCTGTTTTCTCTCACCCTGACTCTTCTTTTTGCCTGTAACGAACAACCGAGAAATCCGGTTGCCGAATACGGGGACTCTCTCACAGGTGCATATAAGCGGGGACAGCAAGCGGGTGAAGCCGCCAATCTTGATGCAGTAAAGAAAACAGTCGAAATGTACCGCGCAACCCACGATAAGTATCCGCAGAACCTCGATGAAATAAAGGATCTCATGAGTTCAAAGATAGACCTCTCACACTATGATTACAATCCGGAAAACGGCTCTGTTTCCGTGAAACAATAACTGCTCCTTCGGGATGGTAAAAATAGTTATCTTGACACTTTTTCCGGTTACTTTTTATAATTCAGTTTATACTTTGGGCATAAAAAGTCTTTTTCTCACAAAATGAAGATACTTATTTCTGAAATACCCGATGAAGGGTTGGATATCGAGAACGATGAGAATCTTGATTCCGATATCATCCGTT
>Ga0208980_10000514_pt1 | contig 21896 bp, 11 predicted proteins | sample WetSurMetagenome_3_FD_187993 | JGI IMG/M metagenome (GOLD analysis project Ga0208980, IMG submission 187993) | Wetland microbial communities from Twitchell Island in the Sacramento Delta, sample from surface sediment Aug2011 Site A1 Bulk (version 2) | ecosystem: Environmental > Aquatic > Marine... | reverse complement strand
CGCTGTCGCCGCAGGTGCTTCGGTAGCGAAAGTAAGCTCGAAGCGCCGATGCCAGTGCAGTGGCATGCGAAGTGGTGTTCACTAGCTGAAGTCTCTCGGCAATGAAATGACGAACGTCGGCAGGCTCAAATTCCTCGAACACGATGGCTCGATTGGGGAACTTAAACAATAGCAGGCGCTGTACGGTAAGCAAAAGTACGCGGCGCGTGCCCGTGCTTAATCCTCGTGTCTTGAACATATACTGGTCGAAACGGTATAACTCCTCGGCGATGTAGTCACTATGCGCGGAGGGCTCAGCGATGACACCCTGCTGGCGAAGTATGCGGAGCAAGTGCCCAAGCGCGGCATGTAAATCACGATAAGCGCGAGACACCGGCCTTGGACAGTCGCAGCGTGGGAGATGGTCGATAAGAAATTGCTCGACGGTGCGCTCGTCCAAAACCTGCAATGGCAGGTTGTTTTGAGTCATCCAGTAAGCGAAATGAGCAATGCCGTTTAGATAGCCCCCGGTCGTTTCGACAGCATAGCGGCCGCGCTGTAGGTACGCAATAAAAGCATCCAGATGGGGCGCAAGCACGCTATTGGTTAACCACACATTGGGCGTGGCATGAAGTGTAATAATAGATTTCATAGTGATCTCCTGTTGTGGAGTCACCAGTGGAAATCTTCGCGAAAATTATGTCTACTAATTCGACAAAGCACATGCCGAATAGCCAATGTTTACCGGCATATCCGCCAAGCTTGACTACATACTATTCATAACTGGGCAATCTACATAATGGCCGTTATGCAGAGCTCTGCATAACGGCCAATTTGGGACATTCAAAGATTTTAGAGTATGTCTGCAATAAAACCGAAACCCGTCACATAACGCTCCGGTTCTGCGACAGGCAGCCTGCGACCGTCCACTGAACCGGTTGTTATGCGGTATGTCGCCTAGCTTCTTTGACTTTCCGGTTGCCCAAAAAGCAATTTACCTATCCACCAAATTGATTGTCCAAAATTGGAAATGAGTTGTTCGCCCTGCCTAAGGAAGGAACTACTCTCGTCGACTCCAGCGAGCTTTAAAGCATCGCCAATCCTGGAGCTGGTCGGATGTGCATCACCCACTCGCATGTCATAAGCGCCAACGATTGCACCAAAGATTTTACGAGCTCTATCATCTCCTACATTCTGGGCCAAGACGTCTTGAAGAAGCTTATTTGAACCAAGTTTTTCCTTATCTACATGAGTAGAAAACTTGCGAAGGGCACGGACATCAAGCCGATCCGAGAACACACGAACAAGCTCTTTCGCTAACCTCAGCAATGAAGCCTGATCCCTGCTAGCGAAGCGGGAAACATGCTGCATGACTGCGGCATCATCTATGTCGTGAGTGAACAGAGTAGTGTTGAACCTTTCACGAAAACCCTCCTCCAGCATCCGCATGCTCTTGAATAACAATTCTTCAACAGCATGTGTAGATGCTGGCTGAGCTCTCACCTGCGCAGCTAGCAACTCATTTGAAACCTTTCCATCCGGAGCTACGTTATGAGCAGCCCAAATGTGCTGCTCCCATGCGGCAAGGCGAGCAACATCATAGGCGTACACCGTGATTAAATCCGAAGAGTTAATCCCAAAGTGCGTCTCATACCCAGAGGTGGAACGAATACCACCTGTTTCCGCCGTATACCACTCCAGAGAAAAGCCGCGATGATTAAGAAGCTCGTTGACCACGCTGGAGCGGAACCACAACCATCTACCGATGTCTTCATCGTCTAAATCGGCAGACACCATTCGTGTTCCGTCAGTCTCCACGATGAATTGGGGAAGAGTCTTATCTGCATCTCCTCGAACACGCACGCTCTGCCCTCGATGTTCAATCCATTCGTCTCGCCAAAACTCGCCTTCTACCCGCACACCTTCATAACCACTCCGATGCCCCCGCGAGCTTTCAAAGTCGGTATTGTCAGCGCTTTCTGGCCCCATTACTGGGGCGTCTTCATCTTCATCAACATCAGTTCGCCAAGCTCGCATCATAGCCCAACTTCCGCCATAAACATCGTTCAAGCTACGAATTAGGAGCTCAAATCGCCCACCGTCCCGCTGTTCATGTCGATTCGCTAGATTCGCGTAAGCGCTGCCTTCAATTGCCGCGACATTTTCTACTCTTTGGCGGTAGTAAGAGATGCGAAGTGAAAGGTTCCTTGCCGCCAAATAGTCGATGAGAAATTCTCGCTTGATCTCGATCAGTCGATGATGTCCTTTTTCATCAAGAACCTCACGAGCCACGATAACAAAATCCTCTTCTGGCCTTACCCAGTTTGTTCCATCCTTTATCAGATGAAGAGCAACAACAAGGTCAGGGTTCAGTATCCATAGCCTTCCGCCGACTACCGGTTGAGGGTGCTCGAATACAAGATTAACACCGATTGGTTCTTTGTCGTTGTGTTGATACTGCTCGATGGATGAGTAGTAACCATCCTCGTAAGCATACGGTTGCACATTATGACCGATTCCAATATTGCTCCAGCCAAGTTGTTCCGCGACTTCCCGATGCTCCGGTGGGAACGCAACAGACCCACATCCAAAAAATTCGCTGACGTAGCCTATAGCCCGGACTTCACCTTGCTCGTCGTTGCACGATGCCCTCAAGGGAACCCAGGTCGCACTGGAGAAGGTTCGGCGAGTTTCTTTTTTTTGGAGAATCCAGTCTTGATTCATAGTTAGTCTTTCACCATCAGCATCTACTTTGGGTGATTTGTGTAGGGGCGCCGGATCGCATTTATCGAAGTTGTCCGCATCTCACAATTCGCACGTCTTCTTTTAAGCTGCTCAACCAGCGGCAATGACAAAGCAGCCTTTGGTATTTCGGGCGGTGATGTCCTCTCCGTGCTGCATAACTAGTAATTAAGTAGTTTCAGTATATCACCAAACTAAGACTCATTTGTGCGATAACTGACTGATTAGTTAGCATAGAATTTCCCTTTCTGTATATCATTCGGTGATCAGAAATAATGGCTCATAATGGCCCGATCGCCGCCATTGAATCACTTTGGACGACAGACTGCAACGGGTCGGGAGCCGCCATTCACAAGGGTGGGCGATTCAGAAGCGTGAAATTCTTCTCAGCAACAAAATATCATTACTTGCGAGTTCTTGTCACAAATAGTGTTCAACAAACGGAGGTCTAATGAATAGTTTGGAAAAGCTATCTTTTTGCGTATTTTTAGGTGCTAAAGTGTCAAAATTACCGTCAATTTATCAACGTACTGCTACTGTTAATAAATCAACGCATCGGATACGCACGAGTTTCGACATAGGATTAAAACCTCGACATGCAGCGGAATGCCCTGGTGCGAGTTGTGTGTTCAACTATATATGAACAAACAGTCAGCGGTAATACTGTCGGCCAATCAGAGCTTGACCAGCGCCACAAGGCGCTTTGTACGGACGAGACTCCTGGTGATGTGGCGGTTTGATAAGTTGTGACGCAGTTTACCTGATCGGCTGTGGATTGTGGCCGAACCGGAACAACAAGGCATCGGTTTCGAGAGCATCACCGAGAAGATCGAGACAGCAAGCGCGTTTGGTAAGCTAGTCCTTCATGTGTTTGCAGCACTGGACGAGTTCAGGACACTGGACACATTCGTCCGTTAATATGGCAACCTGTCTAAAACGAAAAGAAGTTGCATTCAAAACGGTTGCGAACTATAGTTCGCCGTGCTATAAGTTTAGGAGAATGGGGCCGTGACAGACGCAACAACGCCAAAGCGGGTTATCGTCTATGCCAATGAAAGCGAAGAAGAACCTTTCACCGAATGGCTTTACGGCTTGCGGGATATCATTGGGCGAAGACGTATTCTTGCCCGCGTTTCCCGTCTGCAACAAGGCAACTATGGAGATTGTGAACCGGTAGGGGAAGGTGTTAGCGAATTGCGACTGTTTTTCGGTTCCGGTTATAGGGTTTATTTCGGGGAGCAGGGCAACGATATTGTTGTGCTGCTGTGCGGCGGCGACAAGGGCAGCCAAAGCAAAGACATTCAACAGGCGAAAGCCTATTGGAAGGAGTATTTGAGCCATGAGCAAATATAGAACGATCAGTGAAGTAGAAGAAGGATTTCTCCGCGATCATCCCGAAGAAGTGGATGATTATATTGCCGTCCTCTTTGATGAATATGCTGAGAGCGGCGACACAGCATCTCTAATGACCTCTTTGCGCGTGATAAGCCGCGTTAAAGGGGTGAGCCGAGTCGCGGAAGTTTCTGGCCTAAGCCGAAAGGGTGTGCAGAAAGCACTTTCAGAGAACGGCAATCCGCAATTTGGCAGCGTGAACGCTATTATGCACGCTATGGGCTACCGTCTAACCCCACAAAAACTGCCTTCCTCGATGCATCCGCAGCAGAAGTGACCTGGTTTCACTAACAAAGCATCGTGCTTGTCTAACAAACGAACGTTTGCGCAACAAGCACAATCAGAACAAAACCAGCTACAGCATGGCTCATGAAGTATTCCACTGCTAAAGCGTCGGATTACGGCTGCCTCGTGATCCAAAGAGATAAGCTTAAATGTGTTTACCGTTCCATTGCTCCTCAGATTCCAAGCATCTGTTCACAAATAAATGAATACGAGACAAAAATGACAAGTTCAAAAAAAGCACAGGAAATCAAAGCCATTGAAGATGGCATGATGCTGGATTACCTGAGCAACGAGCCTATTAAAGAAACACCTAAAGAGTTGGTAAGACAAAAAACTTTAAGGGCGCTGTTTCACGAGTATGGCCTCAGTGCTGATGATATGGCGCTTGATGTTCCTATTAAAGTTGATGGTAAGCGAAAAAAAATTGATATAGCCATTTACGAACACAGTGCTGTACATACATTAGAAAACATTCGGCGAATAGTAATTTGCGATAATGAGCCGAACAAAGGAAAAAAGTCTTCCATCAAGATGCGCGACCATGAGCAAGCTCAGAAGGACTTGCAACTTATGGAAGATATGATGCGGGAGCAGGAAAACGAACAATATGTGTTGGCTAAATGCCATTGGGGACTATGGACCAATGGCATTGAGTTTTTCTTTGTTGAAAAAGAAGAAACTCGATTCGACACCAAGTTTAAAGCGGTGGGTGACTGGCCGCTGGCAGATGAAACCTTGGGTAGCCGTGATGTTGCATCCAATGCCCAATTGAGAACTGCTGATCCCGAAATGCTACGAACCGCATTTCGCCGTTGTCATAACTTCATTCACGGTAATGAAGGCATGCCGAAAGATGCCGCATTCTGGCAGTTCTTGTATCTCATTTTCGCGAAAATGTATGACGAGCGTGTCGGAAACAAGCAACGAGAATTCTGGGCGTCACCAACGGAACAGTTTGATGATGATGGACGAAAAGCGATTCGCTCCCGGATCGAACCCCTCTTTGAAAAGGTCAAGAAGCAGTACCCCAGCATCTTTAACGGCAACGAAGAAATCACGCTATCTGATCGCGCATTGGCATTCATGGTCTCTGAACTGGCCAAATACGACTTTATGCGGACAGAAATGGATGCTAAAGGCGCAGCCTATCAGGAGGTGGTGGGTGATAATCTGCGGGGTGACCGTGGTCAATACTTTACACCTCGAGGCGCCATCAAGCTTATGGTAGAAATGATAGCCCCGCAGCCTCATGAAAAAGTTCTGGATCCAGCAAGTGGTACAGGTGGATTCCTGGAGCAAACGCTAAGTTTTATAAACAAGCAGTTCCATGAAGAAGACAAAGTGAAGTTAGGCGGCGAGACCACTGAGGAATTTGTATCTATCCAGCAACGTATTAAAGAGTTTACTGAAAACAAACTCTTTGGTTGTGACTTTGACCCCTTCCTATGTCGAGCGTCGCAAATGAATGTGGTCATGGCCAGTAATGCTATGGCCAATATTTATCATATGAATTCATTGGAGTTCCCACACGGGCATTTAAAAGGAGTTGAGCTCGCCAAACTAAAAATCCCCGTCGGTGATTCCCAAGGTAAGGATGGTAGTGTCGATGTCATACTGACTAATCCGCCGTTTGGCTCGGATATACCCGTTACCGATCGGCAGATTCTGGAGCAGTTTGACTTGGCGTATGTCTGGGAACGCACTCAAGAGGGCGGTTTTAGGAAAACCGAACGGCGCAAAGATGCGGTATCCCCTGAAATTCTGTTTATCGAGCGCTGTGTTCAATGGCTAAAACAAGGCGGTCGTATGGGCATCGTACTGCCGGATGGCATTTTGGGGAACCCGGGGGATGAATATATCCGCTGGTGGATTATGCAAGAATGCTGGGTACTGGGTTGCGTGGACCTGCCAGTTGAATCTTTTATTGTTGAAGCGAACGTAAACATTCTTACCAGCCTGTTGTTCTTGAAAAAGAAAACCGAGAACGAAAAGAACGCGATTGCGCTCAGTGGCGAACCAGATTATCCGGTATTTATGGCGGTGGCTGAAAAAGTCGGCTTTGATCGCAGGGGTAATACGCTCTATGAACGCCATCCGGATGGTGAAGAAAAAGTCATCGAAGAAGAAGTTGAAGAGCGCATCCGGATCAATGGTCAGAATATTGTGCGCAAATTGAAGCGCCGCAGCAAAATCCTTGATAACGATTTGCCAAAAATCGCTAAGGCTTATAAGGAGTTCAGAGCCAAGCATCCGGAGCCATCCATATGATCACCCGATTGGAAGCCTATCGCTATCGCTGTTTTCAGACTCTTGATTTAGCGTTGGAGCAACAGCATGTTTTTGCCGGCTCCAATGGCTCAGGAAAAACCACTTTATTGGATATCCCGGCGTTACTGGGTGATCTGGTGAGTGTGACCAACATTAACGATGCTTTTTTTACCCCGGTTAATAGCCGGGTCCGTTATCGTGCCGAAGTGGCAAAAGAGCTAGTTCATCAAATGCGTGGTGATTACTTTATTTTGGTGGTTGAAGTGCGGCTTCCGCCATCGATAATCGATATCCTGATGCGCGATGCCTCAGCAGCTTGGCTGCGAAAATTCGAAGATGAAAACCGTCGTCCAGATAGTTTACGCTATGAAATTGCGCTAAAAATCAATGGCGAATCACTGGAAGTTAGTGAAGAACACCTTACTATTTTTCCAGACAATCAGTACAGACCAGATCATGGTAAGGGATTGATTGGCACTGACGAATTTTCACCCTCCACACCGTGGTTTAAGGTCATTACACGCAGTTGGGGCCAAAAAGCCCGTTATCAGGCCGAATATCAATCGGGGAAGTCCACCATTTTAGAGTTTGGCTTACGCTCCAACAAACTGGCGCTTGGTGCCTTACCTGCGGATCATGACCTTTATCCAGCAGCCCTCTGGCTACAAGAATTCTTGTTACAAGGCACCCACTGTTACGAGCCGCAGTGGTCAGCTATGCGCATGGCGGCGTCACCACGAGATAAGTACAGCTTTAAAGCAAATGGTAGCAGCTTGCCATGGCAAGTCTGTGATCTCCAGCAAAGAGACCCCGAAGGGCTTTCTGAATGGGTTGAAATTGTTCGAATGGCACTGCCATCCATAACGGGCATTGAAGCCAAAACCCGCACGGATGACGGTTATTGCTATCTTGTTGTGACCTATCAAAACGGTATGCAGGTGCCTTCCAGCAGTTTGTCACATGGCACTCTGCATATACTTGCGTTAACCATCATTCCGTTTATTAAAAACGCACCCAACATTATTACTTTGGAAGAGCCGGAAAACGGCATTCACCCTAAAGCGATCGATGTCGTGTTAGAAGCGCTTAAACTCACTGACCAAACGCAGCTCTGGTTGTCTACTCACTCACCCATTGTGCTGGCAAATACTGAGCTTGAGCAAATTATTACAATGCGTATCGATAACGATGGTGCGGCCCAGGTGTTAAAAGGTGATCAGCATCCAAGATTAAAAAACTGGCAAGGAGAAGTGGACCTCGGTTCACTGTTTGCTGCTGGCGTACTGGGTTAACGGTATGAGAGATATTGTATTTTTGGTGGCTGATGGCGAAATGGAAGCCACGGTAGTAGGTTTTTTTGAGAACCCGGCTTACGAACACCGTTTGGGCTGTCGTCGATTTGAATTTGACTCCAAACAAGATTTGGCTAAACACCCTCGCAAAGATCCGGGTGTATATCAAGATGGACACATTTACCTTAAAGGGTATTTGGCGACTCATCAGTTTGCGGTAGTGATGTTGGATGCTCAATTTGGAGGAGCACCTGCTCCTGCTGAGATAAAAGCACAAATCCAAAACAATATGATTCTTGCGGGTTGGCCAGAAGACTGCTTCATCGTCATGGTCATCAATCCTGAACTTGAAGTGCTAATGTGGCAGCAAGACACCCAAGGAATTGAGCATATTATTGACTACCCAGGTCAACAAGGTTCGTTAAGACAATGGCTGGATGTACGTCATTTATGGCCAGAGGATGCCCCGAAGCCTCCAGACCCGAAAGCAGCAATAGACTTAATTCGCAGCCAAAGCTGGGGACGGAAAAAAACACACTCCCAAATCTACAAACGTGTAGCCAAAGACGTGTCATTTAAAAGTTGTCAGGACCAAGCGTTTTTGGACTTATGGCGACAGTTACAGAATTGGTATCCTGTGGAGTGGGCATGATTATTAAAGAAATTCCTTCAACATGGATTCAGCGCGAAGGCCTTCGTTTAGATTGCGGTCCATATAAGACTGGTGCTATTGAAGCAAAATATAAACTAGAATGCCTGGGCATCGAAAAAGACTCTGTTGTTAAAGTTACAAAAGGCGGGATCAAAGGTATTATTCATGCTGGACGATTAAAACGAATATGGGTTGATGAAATAGAGCATGGCTATCCATTTCTCACAACTACAAATATTCATAATTCCAGTTTAGAAAGAGTTAGCCTAATAGCTGGTTCTATCGTTGCAGGTAAAAAAAATCTGCTGGTAAAGAAAGATTGGATACTTATTACTCGCTCTGGAACTATTGGCCGATTGGCATATGCGCGACCTGATATGGATGGATTTGCATGTACAGAAGATGTTTTGCGGGTCGTTGCTGACGAGAGCTTGATACCATCTGGCTACCTCTATGCTTTCCTTTCGTCATTGTATGGTGTACAACAAATAATTGCGGGAACCTACGGTGCGATCATTCAGCATATTGAGCCTGAGCATATAAAAGATATCCCTGTCCCCAGATTTGGTAGTGACTTAGAAAATATCGTAGATAAAAAAATCAAGGATGCTGCAAAAAAGCGCTGTGACGCGAATAAATTGATGAGCGAAGCTGGGGATAACATAAATTCCCATTTTTCTTTTCCTAGTAAGCTTGCTTTATCCCACCGAGTTTTTACTCATTCATCTGCATCATCATCTCTGTTGCAAAAACGAATGGATGCCACTTATCACGACCGTATTGCTCAGCTAAGCGATGAATTAGTTGCTCAAGCTGGCGCAGAGAAAACACTGGCTGAATTAGATGTGGAGGCTCTTGAACGCAATCGAATGAAACAGATTTTTGCCGAGCAAGAGTATGGCGTTCCATTTTATACAAGTGGCGAGATATTTAGGGCCGATGTGACTCCTGAGCGTTATTTACTCAAGAAAATCGTTAAAGACGACCCAGATTGGCAAACTAAAGAAGAAGACATTCTTATCGCTCGAAGTGGCCAGGTTGGTGGGATCATTGGCACGGGAGTCTGGGCAGATAAACGCTTTAAAAACACCTGTGTTTCTCCCCACGTTCTGCGTCTAAGTGTTAAAGGCGACATTATTGATGCCGGATATTTATATGCCTTTTTGTGTTGCACAGATGTGGGGTATCGTCAACTAATCCGTGGAGCCGCAGGAAGCTCAGTACCCTTTTTGTCAGTTAAAGACATTATAAATATTAAAGTTCCTCGTCTTGGCAAGATTGAAGAAAAGCGCATTGGCGATATGGTGCGCAAAGCAGGTGATTTGGCTGCTGAAGCTCAATTGCTAGAAAAAAAGGCTGTGGACTTGGTCGAAGAAGCCATAGAGGCCGCAGCACCTAAGTATTAAAGGAATCAGTTATGGCACAGGTTATTGCAATCGGCGAGGCGGTAAACGACGAAGAGCGTAAAGCCATTGCTTGGCTAAAAGAAAAGTTACCGGATGACTACTTTGTAATCCATAGCTTTGAGGTGGAGCAATACGACCAGCTGTTTGAAGTGGATATTTGTGTAGTGGCGCCCCATGCTATTTATCTTGTCGATGCCAAGGGTATTCATGGCAAGGTCGAGGTGGATGGTAACACCTGGCATACCACACATAGCAGTTATCGCTCGCCACTACCGAAACTGCGTGGTAATGCCAAATCGCTTTCCGGGCTTATTTGCCAGCAAAACCGTGCCAGCCAAGATTTAAAAAATATTTATGTCGATACTGCCGTATTACTAACCATCGATGGCTGTGAGCTTGTTGACCCAGAGAATCGTGTGCATGGTCATGTGGTTCATCTGAAAAACAGCACCCGTTTTTTTACCGACAGCCAACGCATACCTGAGCGTTTCGAAAAAAACGTCACCAAATATATTCGCATTATTGCCGAGGCTTTAGGTCAATCGGCCAAAAAACGCAGCCATGGCTTGCGTTTTGGCAATTGGGAGGTGACGGAATCTTTAACTAATAACCCGCACTATACCGATTACCGCGTTTTTAATATTACGGCAGGTGAAAAAGGCGGTACGGTGTTGGCCAGAGCCTATAAGGCCGATCCCTATTTACCCTACGAAGAACGTGAAAAGCAAAAGCGGCTACTGGAAAATGCCTACCGTGCTCTAGCCAAAATGCCCGCGCATTCTGCCATAGTCGGTGTAAAAGATTTTTTTACGACGGAAGCGCAGGATAAGTATCTGTTACTCACCGATGATATTGCGGGTAATACGCTAAAAGCCGCACTGAATGATAACGACCAGGCGCTGACCCTGGACCAGAAAAAACGCATTGTGAGGGATTTATTGTCTGCGATCGCGCATATGTGCCAACACGGTGTAGTGCACCGCAATATAACCTCGGAGCATATTTTGCTAGGTTTGGATGGACAGCCTAGGCTTATCGATTTTGATTTCGCCCGGATTAGCGCAGAAAACACTACAACCATTGCCAATGAAATTCAGGAACGCATTTCAAATCGCTATAAAGCACCTGAGTTGTGGGCCGATCCCAAAGCTGGCAGTTGCGCATCCGATATGTATAGCCTTGGCTTGGTGCTCTATGAGCTGTTTAGTGGTGAAGCAGCATTTGACTCAGTCACCCAGGCGATAGAACAATCCTGTGAGCTGAAACGCAAAGTCTGCGAGCAAAACAAACAGTTACCGCTGGCGCTAGATGCCTGGCTGCAGGCACTATGCCATAAAGAGGCGAGCAAACGTCCTAATGTCAACGATGCCTTGGCAACATTTAATGCGCTTTGGCAGCCTAAAGCGACAAACCAAGCTCAACAACAGGATCAGCGCACAGTTCCGCCCACTGCGCAATCAGCCGAGCCAACAAACGCATCGCCGCAAGTCGTGGACTATAAGCGGCTCAAGGCGGGATTTCAGCTTTCCAATAAATATGTGGTTCAAGAAGCTCTTGGTAAACCTGGTGGATTTGGTGTGGTGTACAAGGTTACGGATACTTTTGGGGACGTGTCCCGTGCGATTAAACTGATCCTGCAGGACCGCGAATCAGTGATTGAACGACTAAAACTGGAATATCGCACCCTGTTGAAGCTGCCCGAACACCCTTATGTGGTGAAAGTTTATGATGCCGATGTGCTGCCCAACGGTGGACCACCTTATATTGTGTTCGAATATCTGGATGGCCACGATGTGGGTGAGCTTATTCATCAGAGAGCCTTGACGCCTCATGAAGTCTGGACACTGGCGAAACAAGTGGCCGAAGGGTTACAGCACCTGCATGAGCACAATGTATTTCATTGCGATATCAAGCCGCAAAACCTGATCTGGAAAAATGGCCGGGTCCGCATTATTGATTTCAATGTCTCGGTAGATGCAGATGATCTCAGTCATGGTGGGGGCTCGCGCAAGTATTTGCCACCAGATTTAGCAATCACCGAAACCCCACAAGCCAATGATTTGGTTGACCGCGACTTATATGCCTTAGGTATAACCCTATACCGTGCCATGACTGCGGAATACCCTTGGGCAAAAGTTCAAATGCCGCCTGTTGGCGAGCCTGCTCGCAATCCAACTGAATTTAGCCAAAGCCGTGAATTGAACGATGACGTTTGTGCTTTGCTACTAAAGCTGATTGCTCCATATCGTCAGGATCGCTTTGAAAGTGCAGCAGTCTTATTAGCCGCACTGAATAAAGTTACTTTACTCAAAAAAGTAATACCAGCAGAGGAAGAAAGTACCTCGCAGTTCCGGTTACCTCCATTAGCGGATGGCTCTACTCCCAGCAAATCAGCCTTTCATGATTACTTATTAACTCTGTATAGCCAAAGTCGCCATTCCAACAGTGGCACCCGTGGTTTGGATGATTACGCCAAGCTGATTTATGTGGACACCATGCTGGATACTAAGCTGGCTCCCAGCATTTTGGCGGGGCAATTGCGTTTGGTATTGATTACCGGTAATGCGGGCGATGGGAAAACGGCGTTTTTGCAGCAGTTAGAAAGCGAAGCCGAGCGTCAGGAAGCGCAGGTTACGTTTAACCCACAAGGGAATGGTAGTCATTTTGAGCTGAATGGCCATTGTTATGTCACTAACTATGATGGCAGCCAGGATGAGGGCGACACTGATAATGAACAGGTATTACTGCATTTCTTTGCGCCTTTCACAGGAAGTGATCAATCAAACTGGCCGCATCAGGAAACGCGGTTAATTGCCATCAATGAAGGCCGTTTGGTTGACTTCTTGACTAAGTATGAGGGCGACTTTGCTGCGCTGAAAGCAGTGGTTGAGGCCAGTCTTAAAGATGGCTCGGTACAGTCGGAAGTGGCAGTGGTCAACTTAAATATGCGTGATATGTTGGCAACCACACAAGGCCAGTCTCAGTCGATATTTGAACGTTTGATCCAGCGTATGGTTGCCCCTAAAGTTTGGCAAGGTTGCGACTATTGTGAGCTAAAAGATAAATGCTATGTTAAACATAATATCGATACTTTCCGGGATCAACTGACTGGCCCAAAAGTGATTGAGCGCTTAGGCCATCTTTATAAGCTAGCCACGTTGCGCAACCAATTACACATCACCATGCGTGATTTACGTTCAGCACTTGCCTATATGTTGGTCGGAGAGTATTCCTGCACAGAGATTAAATTCTTCTACGCGAATGGTGAGAACGATAAGATTTTGCAGGGCTATTATTTTAATTCCTGGTGCGGAAATGCCGGTACGCAGGACCGATTACTGCATTTGTTAAAAGATACAGATATCGCTCTGGCAACCGATGTCTCGCTAGACAGAGGGCTCGACTTCCTGGGATTGGAAGCGGTGGATTGGATGCAGTTTGAAGAGCGCAGCCAACACGAGCAAACACTGCTGCAAAATGCGCATGCGGCGTTGCCAGGTGATACGAGCCTTTCCGAGAGCCAAATACGCTATGCTACACATCGCAATATGGTCGCTATGTTGAAACGCCGCGCTTACTTTGAGCGTCGCGGCGAGCAATGGCAAAACCTTCAGCCTTATCGTGCTGCTTATAAGTTAATGAGCTATCTCAATGGAGGGTTACCGCTCAGCGAAGCTAAAATCGGCGTTATCCATGCGATCAATCGTGGAGAAGGCTTACATAACCCCGCGTTCTTTAAGGGGCAGCTGGCAATGCAGGTGCGTAATGTCCCAAATGGCACCATCAAGAGTTATCGGTTGTTCCCTGCTGATGTGATCAGTATCGAAATAAAAGATGTCGCCAAATTATCTGAGTTTGTTGAGCACAGCCCGCAATCCTTGTTGTTACGTTATCAAGACGGGAGTGGGTTGACGGCAGAGCTTGATTTAAACCTCGACCTATTTGAAATGCTTTATCGACTCAATCAGGGGTATCGTCCTTCGGTTGAAGCTTTACAGGGTTACTACCTGAGCTTGAATGTCTTTAAGAACGTACTGGCATCAGCCCCCTATCAGGAATCGTTGTTAACCAGCAATGGGCGTGATTACAAAAAAATTGTGCGACAGGAGTCCGGCGTATTAAAGCTGGAGTTGCTGACTGAGGAGATAACTGCATGAAGCTAAATCAAAAGGATAAAGCCTTTCGCACCAATAAGGTCAGTTATCTGGATTTTAAGCTGGTTGAAATGGATCGGGTATTAACCCACCTTTTTGCCCGTCTCAAACATAATGGCGCTTCGAGTAAGTTAAGTGCTAAAAGCATGACTATTGAGCTCTTCAAAGAAGAATTTCTGGATGCCAAAAACAAAGTGTTTTTTGAGGGCTTCAATCTAGCACCATCTACCATCGAAAAGTGGATTGGGACTCACTTATTGGATTTAGTGAACCGTGGCAAGGCGAATGAGGCAGTGGCTTCACCAAGGCCATTACACGGCAATACTTACTTATTCAGAAATCCCAAACATTGCAGGGACTACGGTGCGTCCCAGCAGGTTTATGAGCTGCTTTATCATGCCAAAAATGGCCAAACAGCCATAAACCGGCTTAAGCAATTCTTTTTTGCCGGTGTAGACGCCACCACCGGGCAATATGATTGCCATTCACCGGTTGATGTGGAAACCCAGGCACTGCTGCGGTTATCTGATCAGGTGAAATCTGATGCGCCGGACAAGTCGGACTTAGCTGAACGCTATGCTCCGCTCAGTCAACAAGCCGCGGATACTTTAGCGGAAGACATCATTAGATTGTTGACTTATCGCCAGTATATTCCTCGTTCGGTAATGGTCGATTACATCAAAATTCTATTAGCCTTTCATTTGGCGCTATATCAGTTGCGCTCGATGAAAATTCTGCCGGCCTTGGTAAAAAGTAAAGGCCTGCACCAAGATGAGCGGGTTAAACAAGAAACCAATCTCTTTGTTGACTTAACCAGTGGTAGTAGCGAGAAATGTGCGTTGTTGGCAGAGCAAAGCGCAACGATGCATTATAAGCGTATTCCGGCCTTCATTAAGGCTTATTTCAGCGTTAAGAAGCTGGATGAGTTTGCAGAATATTTATCAAAAAAAGGCAAGCTGCCAGGATCCAAGACCATCAAACAGATGCCTGTTTCCGAGCTGTTTAAGCTATTGGAAACTCCCCTGTCGGTGGAACGAGACCAATTCTTTGGCGCACGGAATGCGGCTGCTTTGGATAGTTCAGTGTCGTCTGCGAAGGACAAAGATGACATTCCACCTGAGATTCATTCGATAGCTAGGCTGGGACTTTCCGAATTTGAAACCTATATCGAGATTTTACTGTTTGTTCAGGGTAATACGATTCGATCTGGCTTAGTGAAGAACCTAGACAGTTTTATGTTAAAAAACAAACCGGGTGCTTTATTGCAGCAACGGGGGGGCGCACAAGGTACTCGCCGATTTGTACTGGATGGCCGGTTATTAGAAGTGCTATTGCAGCTGGCTGTGCTGAGTCCAGGTGGCGGTTTAGGTTTTCATACTCGTGAACTGCGAGTGGATCAATTGCTTGAATTTTTACGCGAGCGATACGGTATTTGTATCGACCAATTACCCACTACAGATCAATTCTGTGACGAATCCATTGATGTAAGCAAAGCCCTTAGAGCCAACATGAATGGCTTTAAACGTCGTTTGCGCGAAATTGGTTTTTATAAAGATCTTTCAGATGCTTATGTTACACAAACTGTTTCGCCCCGCTATGTCATTGAACGTACTCAGATGGATCTCGTTGGAGGTAAAGCGTGATTAAAGGAATTTGCTCGATCAATAAAGCAATCTTGGATAGAGCGCTAACAGGTGTAATAGTGCCAAAGCTCAAGGCCATACTGGAGACTCGTGGTCCCGGGCACTGTATGAAAGTATCCGATCTGGACGCAAGTCTTATGGTGAAACTAAGTGATGAGTTACGAAAGCAGGGGACACACTATCAAGTTGTGGTGCTCACTGAACAGGACAATAAAGACTGTTTTGTGACCAGCACAAAACTCGTTGAACTGAGAAACCCTGATGAGCACGGAAATTTAAGAGCCCCGATGTTGGTCTTTGTGCCCAATGAATTGAAAACCTCTTCTGAAGACTCGTTTGGTATTGCAACATTCGAGCAGATCGATCTGAGTGAATGTTATCGTTGGGTCTATGAAGTGACGGTTAATCAATGTCCAGAACCACCGAGAATGCTGTTGGAGGAAATTTATTATCTTCTTAATCAAAAAGCAGGGTTTGCTATATCTTGGTATCAATGGGCCAAATATTGCCTGTCCTTGGCGGAAAATGATTTTGATGCTTCGGTATTAGGTGCGGCGTTGTACGAACTCTCTTTGCTGCCTGATTTGGAATTACACATCGATCGATCGTCTTTAGCAAGACGCTTAGCTAAGAACCATGCATGTGTCCAGCTGTTGAGACTGTCCGAGAAGTCGGCTATTGCCACAGTCTACGAATTACAGCTGGAAGGTGATGCTTTAAACAAAGATTTAGCACTTTACTTAAACCAACAGGATAGCTTGCTCGGCAATACTTGGCTTAGACAATTAGTCACAGACAGTAAAAACTGGGGCCTTACATTTGATAAGTGGCAATTCCAATATGAGGACGAAGCCACTGATTCAATTTGTATCAAGGTCACGGGGCTTTCCTTACCCGTTATTCCTGAAGATGAACCTAATCCGTCCTTGCAAGAGTTAATAGGACAGCAAATTCTTACTGTTGACCAAGGTGGTTTGAAGACGTTTGGCGTCAGCTTTGAACAAACCCCCAAACCATCTGAAGTAAATGGATTGGCCAAGTTTAAAGCGCAAGTTTTTACTCAACAGGGAGATTTTGTTGGCTTAATTAAGGTTGCCAAGGCGTCTTCCAGATCGGCTGTGACGATTAATTTCAACAAGTTGACTGGTATTGATTGGCAGGAAGGATGGCATTATGTTCGGATACAGGCGTTTGATGATAATGATGATTTGATTCCGCTGATCGATGAACATGAAAACCCCATTCCATGGGGAACAGCCGGTGCTGAACAAGCCGGTGATCGACCCAATGAAAGTGATCTCTTTTACGTTTTACCCGCCGCAGAAGTCGATGTCGAGCCTGTAAACGGTAAAAAAGCCAGGGAAGTATCTCTGACTCATGGATTGATCAAAGCTGGCTTTTCCCAACTGATTGATGCTGGCGTTTACATTCGTCCCGAAGTACTGGAGCGGAGGTGGGTTGATAGTAAAAATAAGGCGGAAGTGCTACTAGACGTTAAGTTTAAAAAAACCGGAGCGATTCAGATTCCTCTGCCACGCTTTTTCAGAGACTTTGAGCAAAAGATTATTAACAATTGCAGTTCTGCTCTCACATGGCGGATGGAAATCCGCAACGAAGTCGCATCAAAGCCTAGTCCAGATTATATTGACTGGCCTGTGGCGGGTGTCGAAGACTGTTACAAGAGTTTCCTCAATGCCAGAAGCGAATATTTTTACCTGATAAAAGGCGATAATAATTTAGTAAGTGTGGCCCATGATTTCTCGTCGACCCGTCAGCAGGCTTTTACCTATGCTCAGTCATACCTTGATTATTTACTGGCTGTCTACAATAACATTTTAGAAGGTGCCAACTACACAAAGGCTCTCTCAGCGCTGTTAGCATTGGATAGTGTCGAATTAACGCTCTGGCAATACGATGGCACATACAAGCAGGCACGACTACTTGGGCCTACCCATCCACTGAGAGTTCTCTGGCTAAGTGGATGGTCATCTTTGGCTGACTATTGGGCGAATCAATGTGCAAAGGTGGCAAAGGAGATTGCGGTAAGTACTCGTAATAGTGTGTTAGAAGATTTGCACCTCGGTCACTTCCCTCATGTATTACCTGACACTTACGGCCAGCTCTTGGTCGCTGTCGACAATATTCATCCATTTTGGAGTGTGTTGGCACCTGCACATGAAAAAGAGCCTCAGGGACTCATTGACGCAATCAAATCTGCGTTGTCGATCCCCAGTGATTACCAACAGTCTGGTAAACAAAGTGGTGTTTACCTGGCAACGAAAGTTGAGCGCTATTTGATCCAGCATCCTTATGTCAGCTGTCTAGCAATTAATGCATTTAATGTTGGCTCAGCTTCTGTGATTGCTCAGATGCTTTCTTCGATTAAAAAAAAGAAAGAGCTTTCCCACATTCATTTCGATATCAGATTGTTTGTTGCAGACCCGTATGCAGCGGATGTAGGTACAGAGCTTTTCCATTTGCTTGATAATGAGCGTGAAAGCAAAGTTGATGATATTGACCTATCCGGAATTGCAGAGAATCCTCTTGTTCCAAGGCTCAGTATTGCACTGCGGCCGACCGAAGAGTTTGTCGATAACGCGACTTCATATAACGCCCATTTAAGTATGCTATTCGATGTGTTCCCAGCTGAGGAGGTCTCTGTGATGAAACTTCAAGCGGATGAACAGGTGGCACCGGTGCATGGTCTCTATCAAGATTATTGTACTGATTACATTGATGAAAATGGGATTGTTGCTTGGGAGCGGTATGCCCGGCACGGATCAGCACAACCATTGTTTGTAGGGCAGCCCTCAGAGTTGCTCTCAACACTGCCACAAGTGATGTCTGCTATGACGGCTTCTTCTGCTACTGGGAAATTCTCTCTTGAGCGGGTTCCTGTGGTGCGCTTGGCATTGGACTCTAGCGAAAAGGCGCTGCTTAACCAGTTGCATGAGGTGAGCGACTGGGTATTTACCATTGATAGAAATATTGGTATCGAGTTCTTTGATCATGGCGGTAAAGAAGGAAGACCGGATTATTTGATTGACCATAGCCCAGAAATGAAGGGAGCGTCGACCCATAACTTCGTCATCACTTCGCGCTCAACCTCCGAGATTGTCGCGTTGTTACGTGGAACACTTGAACTCCATCAAATAATACCCGATATCAAAAAAGCGATTCGTGTATTGGATTCTCTACGAGCATTGTCTGGCCGATTAGCGCTAAAGCTAGCTTCTAATAGCGCGTCGAAATCTGAGGCATTAGGACTGGCGTTAGCTAAACTTTATTTGGAGTATCAAGGTGTATTTAACAATCAAATCGTTGTACCACTTGATGCACATCTGGAGTTGTATACTGACTTACAAAAAGCCGATGCAGAATTAGGTGGCGAAATTAGTCTAAAGCGTACAGATTTAGCACTGTTTGACTTGGACGTTTCTTCTCGTATGATCCGTTGTAATCTGGTTGAAGTGAAATGTTATTCCGAAGTTGGTGACCTTGGTAAATACGAAGGTCTTAAAAAACGTATAGCCGAGCAAATTTCAGAGTCTGAACGAGTCATTCAGCGACACTTTGATCTTGAACGTACTACGCCAGACCGGCCAGACCGATTAATAAAAACTCAAAGACTCTGCGAATTGCTGGAACACTATCTCAAGCGTTCCGAGCGGTTTGGTTTGCTGAGCCAGGAAGTTGTTGATGAAGCCAAGTTCTTACTTCGTACACTTGAGCAAGGTTATCGGCTTGCTATCACTCGAAGCGCTGTCATCTTTGATTTTGCTCAGACAAGTTCTGGTATTGAGAATGAAGTCGGAATTGAGTTTCATCGTGTCGGCCGGTCACACATCGATGAATTGCTATCTTCTCCAATTGGTGATGAAACCGAAGCGACTCTTGATACCTTGGAATTGACCTTGCCTAGATTGAACTCCGCAAACTTCTTGTTCAAGCAGCGGGAAAGAACTGTAAGCTGGGATCAGATAGTGTTAACAACGCCAAAAGTACAAAATAGTGAACTAACAATACCAATAGCCGAGGTAACAGGTGGCGGAAATGAAGCCAGGTATCCAGGGCAAATCACGGAGACCAGAAAAGTTAAAGAAGAGCCGATTTCTGTTGAGAAGCTAACTTGCCTAAATACCCAAAAACAAATGCCAGAATCGGAACCAGTTACTCGGGATGAATCAGCATCAGAATCGGCTAAACAGGTGGAGCCTGAATCAAAATTAACTTCGCAGGAAGATACAGCGTTAGAAAAAGGTGCTGTGCCAAACAAAGTACTACTTGATGATGTTGGCGCAGATGAGGCATATTCAGTTGTTGTACCTCATGATATTGTGCTCGGTGTTAATGGTGATTCTATTCAATTTGGACTCCTGGGAGAGGTCTCTGGGCGAAAGGTAGCGCTCGATCTTAACCATACCCATACTATTAGTCTTTTTGGTGTTCAGGGCGGTGGAAAAAGCTACACTTTAGGCTCTGTGGTGGAGATGGCAACTGTACATGTACCTCATATCAATCAGCTGCTGAAACTACTTTCAACAGTGATCTTTCATTACAGCTCCACGCAGGACTACAAGCCTGAATTTACCTCGATGATTACTGATAATGATGACAGCAAGCAGCTTCAAATGCTCAAAGAGCATTATGGTGCTGACCCAATCAGCCTGAAAGATGTAGTGCTCCTAACACCAGTTGATAAATTAGAGCAACGAAAAGCAGAGTACCCAGGTATTGAAGTTCATGCTCTGAAGTTTTCATCTGCTGAACTACAGGCTGGGCACTGGAAGTTTTTGATGGGTGCTGTTGGTAATCAGGCAGCCTATATCCGCCAAATGACCAATATAATGCGCCAGAATCGGCAGGGACTCACTCTTGAGGGACTCAAGCAAAGCATTGAAAACTCCCGTATGTCAGACTCCATGAAGGACCTAGCGATGATGCGACTCGATTTCGCTAAGCAATATATTGATGACACACTCGGCGTCTCAAATCTGATTCGTCCGGGAAGAATGATTATTGTTGATTTGCGCGATGAATTTATTGAGAAGGATGAAGCTCTTGGACTATTTGTGGTTTTGCTGCAAATTTTTTCAGAAGCTAAGTATCAGGGTGAGACTTTCAATAAACTCATCGTCTTTGATGAATGCCATAAATACATCGACAGCCCTGACTTAGTAAAAGGCTTAATAGAGGTCGTGCGAGAAATGCGGCATAAAGGCACGAGTGTCATGATCGCCAGTCAAGACCCTCCGTCCGTACCTGTGGAGCTTATTGAACTTTCTTCACAAATTATTCTGCACAAGTTCAACTCACCTGCGTGGCTTAAACACATCCAGAAAGCTAACTCAGCTCTGAACCAATTAACACCACAGAAGCTAGCTAGCCTCCAACCCGGTGAGGCATACGTTTGGTCTAGCAAAGCATCAGATGCGGAATTCACCAGGCAAGCTATAAAAATCCAATGTCGCCCTAGAGTTACAAAACATGGTGGCGATACCAAAACGGCTGTGTAAGCTTAGGACTTAATTGGGTAACTGCAAGGATTCGTGTGAATTGGGCAATAAGGGGTGCTAATTAACAAAAGGCTCTAAAGTTCCACGGGATTTATCTGCGCTATCAGTCATAAAAACCACAAATGTCAGTGCAATTCACGCTAATTGATGAAATATGCACGCTATGAAATAAAAATAATCTATTGTTTTTTCATAGATATGTTTTATTGATCCAGGATTTCACTGATAATTTAGAACACGTAGCGTACGTCTCTGTCTATTACATTCCAGAAAATGAGTTGCACTTGCTAGATGCCGCGGAGGGGCTTGGTAGTGGCTACTTCAAACAGCAGATAACCGTCAACATAGACGGTCATCCACTTTTGGCATTCTCTGAAAATCTTGGAAGCGGAGCAAAGCGGAGCAAAGCGAAGCGAAGATTTTTAGTCCCCGATAGCCATAGCGCCGGGCGGGTTTGCGAAGCGCAGTGTAGCAAACCTGCAAGGCATCGCGACATGGCGTAAAGTCATTGCGAAGCGAAGGCCGGACCCCTTATTGGGTCGGGGCGGGCGAAGCAGGACGAATCGG
>Ga0208980_10000513_pt1 | contig 21905 bp, 19 predicted proteins | sample WetSurMetagenome_3_FD_187993 | JGI IMG/M metagenome (GOLD analysis project Ga0208980, IMG submission 187993) | Wetland microbial communities from Twitchell Island in the Sacramento Delta, sample from surface sediment Aug2011 Site A1 Bulk (version 2) | ecosystem: Environmental > Aquatic > Marine... | reverse complement strand
TGACCGTCTGCCCGATCACGAGCGAGCTCCATCCGGCGTGGAGGTCCCGGCTGCCCGTCCGGTGCGCGGGGCGGCCGGCCGAGATCGCCGTCGACCAGATCCGGACGATCAGCAAATCGCGCTTGCGCGGGACGCTCGGATCTCTCCCGGACACCGAAGCCTCCTCCCTCCGGCGGCTCATCACCGAGATGTTCGGAGAGTAGGTCGCCGGTCGGAATAAACCATATGGGCCTTGGACAGGTATATCCCTATGATGCCGGTCGCCGGCCATCTCCGAGCCTTGGAAGGAACAGCATGACACACGCCCGCTTCCTCCGTCTCCGCTCAAGCCTCATTCCGCTCGTCTTCCTGGCGGCTTCCGTCGCCCCACCCGGCCTTCGCTCCTCCGTCCCGGGCGATCAGACTCCCCTCGAACTCCGGGTCGCCCGCGTCGAGAGCGGGTTGCTGCCCGCTTTCGTCATCGCCGGGCGGCCCCAGCCCGCGAAGCCGCTGGCGGAGCGGATGACCGAGCTGAAAACCCCGGGCGTGAGCGTCGCCGTCATCAACGACGGCGCCATCGAATGGGCCAAGGGCTACGGTGTGACCGAGACCGGGACGGCGACTCCCGTGACTGTGCATACGCTCTTCCAGGCGGCCTCCATCAGCAAGCCGGTCGCCGCCCTGGGCGCTCTTCGCCTGGTCGGGCAGGGCAAGCTCTCCCTCGACGAGGACGTCAACGCTAAGGTCATATCCTGGAAGGTCCCCGAGAACGACTTCACCAAAACCGAGAAAGTCACTCTCCGCCGGCTCCTCAGCCATTCGGCCGGTCTGACCGTTCACGGCTTTGGCGGCTACGCGGCCGACGCGCCCGTGCCCACCCTCGTCCAGGTGCTCGACGGCGCCAAGCCGGCCAACAGCGACGCGGTTCGGGTCGACGTCGTTCCCGGCAAGATCTGGCGGTATTCGGGCGGCGGCTACACCGTGGCCCAGCAGCTGATGCTGGACGTCAGCGGCCGTTCATTCCCCGATCTCATGGCCGAGCTCGTTCTGAAACCCGTCGGCATGGCCGACAGCACCTACGAGCAGCCGTTGCCCGAGGCCCGCCGCGACGCGGCGGCCAGCGGACATACCTCGGACGGGAAGCTCCTTCCGGGGCGTGCTCATACTTATCCCGAAATGGCCGCGGCCGGACTGTGGACCACACCCACCGACCTGGCCAAGTTCCTGCTTGAGATCGCCCGGGCCCGGCGCGGCGCGTCGGCTGTCCTGTCGCAAGCGTTGGCCCTCGAGATGACGACCGCCCAGAAGCCCGGCTACGGATTGGGCCTCAGCCTCGATGGCTCCGGCCGGACGGCGAGCTTCGGACACGGCGGCTCGAACGAAGGGTTCAAGTGCCAGATGGCCGCCTTCTTCGAGGGCGGCCGGGGCGCCGTCATCATGACCAACGGCGACCGGGGCGGCTTGCTAGCCGGCGAGATCCTGCGTGCCGTCGCCCGCGAGTACGATTGGCCGACCTTCAAGCCGGTCGAAAAGAAGGTCGTGGCGGTCGAACTCAAGGCGCTGGCGGCCCTGGAAGGACGCTACGAGCTTCGGCCGGGGCGATTCCTCGACGTCAAGCTCGAGGGCGGGACGCTCTTTGCCGGCGACGCCGAGGGCATGGTCGAGCTCTATCCGGAATCCGAGACGCGCTTCTTCGACACGGTCGAGGGGCATACGCTCGTCTTCGCCAAGGGTCCCGACGGCCGGGCGACCTACATAACGATCGACGGCCAGCTCAAGGCGCCGCGCCGCTAAGCTCCGCAGCGCCGGCCTCCGCTCAGGATAGAGAAGCGAGGAGCTCCGTCAGGGCCGCCGTCATGGCCGCCGGGTACCGCCCGAGATCGCGGACGTGAAAGAGAAAACGATCCCGGGAGCTTGTGTCGGGCGACCATTCGGTGATCCCGCCGGCGCCGCAGCGCACCCGGACGGGATCGAAGGAGTAAACCGGCGCCGTCCCGGAGCCGGCGCGCTCGACGATCCGTCCGTCCGGCGCCACGGCGAGCCCTGCCATGTGGAAGAAGCCGGCCGTGCACCACATGTTCCGGTAACCCGGCCCTAAACGCTCGATGAGGGCCGGGTCGGGCGGGCCCTCCAGGGTCCGGAGCCAGCTTGGTCGAAGGGCGTCCGCCTCCGTCTGGCGGGCCCGGTCCGTATCTCCCTGCTTGAACATAAAGGCGAAGTAATTCCGGAGCCGGGGCGAGAGTCGCGGCAGGACGTCCCGCTGGACGAAGCGATAGTAGGTCCCGAACTCGCCGGCGCCGAACGGCACGCCGTCACCGGGAGCGACCTCGAAGCACGGCAGCCAGTACACGGGGCAGGGGAGATCGAAGATCGCCGCGTACGAAACCGGGTCCAGGGCGACGTTGTATTCGAGCCTGGCCGCCTTGGTTCGATCGGGCGTGCCGGAGCCGGCGTTGAGGTAGATGCCGGCGCACTTGGCGGCGAACAACTTCGGGTCCAGCCGTCCCGCCAGGGCCACGTCGCGACAGGAGCCGACGACCGAGATCACAACTGGCAGCGTAGACGTGCGCATGAGCTCCAGGAGGGCCATGACGCCGGCGGTCTGAGGCCGCGCTTCGGGACGGACGGCCTCGGCCGGGTCCAGCCGCTTCGGGCAGCCCGTCAATACGGGCACCGACAGCCCCGAGATCCGATTCATCTGGGCCACGGCCAGCACGTCGGGGTCGGCGGACATGTTCTCGGGCGGGTGGTCGATCATGATCGCCAGGAGCTCGAACCGGCCTTTGGACGCCAGGGCGAAGACCGTGGCCAAGTCGAAATGGTCGTCGGGATCGGCGTGCGGCCGGAATAGGTCCGTGGCGTGGATGAGCGCGACCTTGGTCCTGGCCGCGCCGTCACCGGAGCCCGGCGCGCTCAGGGCCGGCCTCCAAGAAGATGCGGCACCCGCCGCGAGCGCTCCCAGGAATCCCCGGCGAGAGATCGAACTCATGGGCTATCCCTCCTCGACGCGAAATGCCCGCTTTACGAAGGGATTATAGGTTCGGCGCGGACGATAAGCAATCCGACCGGCCGCCTTGACAGCGCTCCGAGCCCGAGACTATGATTCGGCCCTCGAACGCTCCCGCTGGAGGTAGGCCCATGAGAAAGCGCGCGCTTCTCGTCCTGATCGGCTTGTCCGTTCTGCTGTCGGCGGCCTCGAGCGCCCAGACGCCCGCCCGTCCGGCGGAAGATCCCGCTGTCAAGAAGATCCTCGAGCTCGGCACGACCGACAACCGGGTCATGGTCTGGAACGACTATGCCAGCAACCGGTTCGGCGGCCGGGAATCGGGCACGAACGCCTACACCGACGCCACGGCATGGGCGGTTTGGCAGTTCAAGCAGTGGGGGCTCGAGGCCGAGCTCGACGAGGCGGGAGAGGTCCCGGTCGGCTTCAACCGGGGCCCCTGGTTCGGCAAGATGACCAAGCCGGCCGAGAAGGCGCTCTGGTTCGGCACCCCGAGCTTCACCGCGGGTACGAAGGGCGTCGAACGGGGGCCGGTCGTCATCCTCAAATCCGATCCCTTCTCCATCCCCGGGCGCAACGCCAAGCCCGAGGACGTCGAGAAGAAGCGCGCCGCCGTCGAAGCGGCCATCGCCGAGATCAAGGCCGCCCCGGCGTCTTTCAAGGGCGCCTGGGTCCTCATCGCCGGGCCGAATACCGGCTTCGGCCGCGACGGCCGCCGCGGCACGCCCGAGTACGCCGACGCCCAGCTCATGCCGAAGCTCACGGAGGCGCTCGTCGAGGCCGGCGCCCGGGGGACGATCCAATCGTCCAAGACCGATCCGTTCCCGATGCTCGACGGGTTCGTCGCGTCCTGGGACAAGCTCCCGGTCCTGCCCGACATCAAGCTGGCCGAAGGCCAGTACGGCGAGATCAAGGCCCTTGTCGAGAAGGGCGAGCCGGTCGAGCTCGAGTTCGACATCCGCAACTGGTTCAAGATGGGGCCGGTCAAGTACCACAGCGTGGTCGCGACGCTCCGCGGCTCCGAGTTCCCGGATGAGTACATCGTCCTCGGCGGCCACTTTGACTGCTTCAGCGCCGCGACCGGGGCCGTCGATGACGGCTCGGGCTTCGCCCCGGGCATGGAGGCCCTGCGGCTGATCCAGGCGGCCGGCGGCCGCCCCAAGCGGTCGATCGTCGTCATTCTCTTCGCGGCCGAGGAGATCGGCCTGGTCGGGTCGCAGGCCTGGGTGAAGAACCACCCGGGCATCGCGCCCAAGATCGTGATGATGATCAACCGGGACGGCAGCCCGAGCGCCATCACCGGGGCCGGCGTGCCCGAGACCTGGTTCGCCGATTTCAAGACGATCACCGCGCCGCTCGTCGCGCTCAATCCGAAGTGGCCGTTCAAGCTGGAGCGGGCCGTGCCGCGGGCCCACGCGACCAGCCCCGGCGGTTCCGACCATACTTCGTTCGAGATGGAGGGCGTGCCGACGCTCCGGTTCCAGACGCAGACGGACTACCGCTACCAGCACGCCTGGCACACGCTTCACGACCTTTACAGCGAGCTCGTGCCGTACACGGCCCACCAGCAGCACTCGGCGCTGGTCACCGCGGTCGTCGCTTATGGTGTGGCCAACCTGGCCAAGCCTCTGACGCGGGACGGCGTCTATCTCCCCGACGGCCTGTTCGCCGATATCGCGATCGGCGCCGCCGACGCGCCCGTCCATATCATGACCACGCTCGATTTCGTCAACGCCCCGCTCCAGGCTGCCAACTTCGTCCGCATCGTCGAGGGCAAGGGCAGCGGAGCGCCGGGGCCGCGCGGCGGTATGGGACCGGGCGGTCCTCCCGGAGCGGGTCCGCGGCCGGAGATCCCGCCGATCGGCAAAGTTGACCTGCGCGACGGCGTCATCGCCGGCCTGGTCGTCTCGGACGTCCAGAAATCGGTGGCCGTGCCGAGCCTGACGCTCGCCCCCAACGCCGCCCTCAAGAACGACACCGCGGGCGTCCTCGGCGTCACCGGCCCGAACGCGTTCTACCTGACCCTCAAAAAGCGGGCCGGCCTCGATAAGACGGCCACGGCCCTTGGGAAGTGCATCGCCGGGCTCGACCTCCTGAAGACGATCAAAAAGGGCGACGCCATCCGCTCCATCCGCATCGTCCGGGTGGGCCAGGCCGCGCGCGACTTCAAGACCGACGACGAGGCCTTTAAGAAGCTGCAGGACGCGTCCAAGTAGGCGCGGCCCGCGGGCCGCGGCGCCTTCGGGTCCCGCTCGGGCGGATCCTCCGGCGGGAGGGGAGGTCACTTCCTTTCGTTTGCCCCGGCCACGCTTCGGGAGTATCATCCCTTCGATCCAAAGGAGGGCTCGCCCATGAACAGAACCCGCTTCGCCAGCGCTGTCGTCCTCATCTTCCTCGTCGGCTCACTGGCCGCGCACGCCCAGGTCCGGACTGGCGACACCGCGGACGCGGCCATGCTCAACCGCATCTGGCTCGAGGGGACCGGCCACTCCCGGGTCATGGAACACTTGAGCTGGATCACGGACGTTTTCGGCCCTCGTATCCCCGGGTCTCCGGCCTATGACCAGGCGGCCGCCTGGGCGGTCAAGAGGTTCACCGAGCTGGGCCTGGCCAACGCCCTCGTCGAGCCCGTCGGGGAGCTTGGCCTGGGCTGGTCCTGCGAATATGTCTCCGCCCACATGACGGCCCCGTCCTATATGCCCATCCTGGCCTACCCGCGACCCTGGACGGGAAGCACCAAGGGCAGGATCACAGGAAGCCCCGTTTTGGCTCTCCTCTCGTCCAAAGCCGACCTGGAAAAATACAAAGGCAAGCTCAAGGGGGCGATCGTCCTGCTCAAGGATCCCCGGCCGGTCCGTCCCAGCTTCAACGCGCCGGCCCACAGGCTGGACGACAAGGACATCCGGGAGATCGAGGAGACGCCCATCCCCGTCAAGCCGGCCGGCCCCGGCGGGCCGGGAGGGGAGGCCGGCCTGAAATGGGAGGAGCTCGAGGAGTTCTTCAAGGCCGAAGAGGTCGGCTGCCTGATTGAGCCCTCGAGGGGGAACCGGGCCGATTTCGGCACGGTCCGGGTCGACGCCTACGAAGGGAACGGGAAGGACTTCACGACCCGCGGCCAAAGCCCCCGCATCTTCGTCGCCGCCGAACAATACAACCGGATCTGCCGCGTCCTCGACCTCAAGGTCCCGGTGACGCTGGAGATCGAGGTCCGGACGACGATCTACGACAAGGACACCAAGGGCTACGACGTCACGGCCGAGATCCCCGGCACGGACAAGAAGGACGAGCTGGTCATGCTCGGCGGGCATCTCGATTCCTGGACGGGCGGGACGGGGGCCGTAGACGACGCCGCCGGCTGCGCCGTGGCCATGGAAGCGGTCCGCATTCTCAAGGCCCTCGGCGTCAAACCGAGGCGGACCATCCGGGCGGCCTTCTGGACCGGCGAGGAGGAGGGCTTCTACGGCTCGCGCGGCTACGTCGCCCGCCACTTCGGAGACACCGACAAGCAGAGCCTGGACAAGCTGAACTTCGAGGAGTTGGAGAAGAACTGGCGGAATCCCCTAGGAAACTCCACGAAGCTCCTGGCCAAGCCCGACTACGCCAAGATCTCGGGGTATTTCAACTACGACAACGGCTCGGGCCGCATCCGCGGCATCTATCTCCAGGAGAACTTCCAGGTCCGGCCGATCTTCGAGGCCTGGATGAAGCCGCTCAAGGACCTCGGAGTGACGGCCATCGCCTTGCAGAACACGGAGGGCACGGACCACCTGCCCTTCGATTACATCGGCATCCCGGGCTTCCAGTTCATCCAGGACCCGCTCGATTATTTCCCCGGTCTGCACCACACGAACCAGGACGTCTATGACCACGCCGTCCCGGAGGACCTCATCCAGTCGGCCGTGGTCATGGCCTACTTCGTCTATCAGACGGCCATGCGGGACGAGATGCTGCCTCGCAAGACGCTGCCGATCCCGGTCGAGATGCCCGGGCGGACGAAATAGCCCGCGGGCACAGGGCTAATGGCATACTCGCCGATCCTCGCGATCGTGACGGGCGTTCTCGAAGTCGCGGCGGGCGTCTATGCGCTCGCCGGCCCGGGGCGGAAGCCGATCCTGCGGCCGGTCGCCATCATTCTCTTCCTCCTTGCGGGCTACCAGCTCGCCGAAGTCGCGGTTTGCTCGAACCCGGCCGCCCTGGCCTATTCGCGGCTGGCGTACGTCGTCATCACCTGGCTGCCGCCATACGCGCTCCGCCTGGTGGTGGCTCTCGACGGCCGCCGCGGCCGGGTCCTGCGGACCGCGGCCCTCGTCTATTACGCGGCCGCGGCCGCGATGAGCCTGTGGATCCTGGCCGATCACGGCGTCATCACCCGCTCCATCTGCGACCTGATCACGGCCCGCTACTTCCAGGCGACGACATTCGCCGTCGCTTACGGCCTGTTCTTTCAATCCAGCCTGCTCTGGATCGTCTTCGGAGCCGGGCTGGCCATGGCCGCGGCCGGCGACGCCGTCGCGCGAAAGCACCTGGCCAACCTGCAGCTGGGCATCCTCGGGTTCATGTTCCCGGCCATCGCCGTTCGCGTGCTGGTGGCCGGGTCCGGCGACATCCTGCCGTCCGCGATGTGCCACTTCGCGCTCATCCTGGCCGCTTCGCTCGTCGCCCTCGTGGTCCGAGAAAGGCGGTCGGCGGGACGCATGGCGTCGGCCTGAGAGCCCATCCCCGGATCGTCCTCCGCGCGCCGATCGCATTGATTGACAGCTCCCGCCGGTCGATATAAAGTACTCCTATAGTATTCATAGTAATAATAGGAAATTATCGCTCGAAGGGAGAGGGAACGATCCGCGCCCCCCGGAGGGAACCCCGAAAGGAAGTGACATGATAGGACAAACCCTAGGACACTACCGGATCATCGAAAGGATCGGTGCCGGGGGGATGGGCGTCGTTTATCGGGCCAGGGACGAGCGCCTGGACAGGGACGTCGCCATCAAGGTCCTTCCCAGCGGCGCGTTCGCCGACGAGGAGATGAGAACGCGCTTCCGCAAGGAAGCCCTGGCCCTATCCCGGCTCAATCATCCCAACGTCGCGACCATCCACGATTTCAACACGGAGAGAGGAGTGGACTTCCTGGCCATGGAGTTCATTCCCGGGGTCACGCTGGGGCAGAACCTGCCGCCCGGAGGCCTGCCGGAGCAGGACGTCCTCCGCATGGGCCGGCAGGCGGCCGAAGCTCTGGAGGCGGCCCACGAGCAAGGCCTGATCCACCGCGACCTCAAGCCCGGGAACATCATGGTCACGCCCAAGGGACTGGTCAAGCTGCTCGACTTCGGGCTGGCCAAGCTCCTCCGGCCGTCGGGGCCGACGGACAAGACCCTGACCTTCGCCGGCTCGGAATCCTTCTCAGGGACCTTGGCCTACATGGCCCCGGAACAGCTGGAAGGCCGGCCGAGCGACCAGAGGACCGACATCCATGCCATGGGCATCATTCTGTACGAGCTGGCCACGGGGCGGCGGCTCTACTCCCAGGAGGCCCCGTCCCAGATCGTCGAGGCCATCCTCCATCAGAGGCCGGAGATGCCGAGCTCCCTCGATCCGCGCCCCTCGGAGGGCCTCGAACGGATCATCTTCAAATGCCTGGAGAAAGAGCCGGCCGACCGCTATGCATCGGTCCGGGAGCTCATCGCCGATATGGATCGCCTCGGGAACGAGGATCTCGCCGGGATGATCGCCGGCAAGACCACCCGCGGATCCAAGCGAAGCCCGTGGCGGAGACCGGCGCCCCTCGCGGGCGGGCTGGCCCTGGGTCTTGCGGCCCTGCTGTTCGGCCTGAACGTCGGCGGAGTAAGAGAGGCCCTGACCGGCCGGACGAAGGCGCCCGGCGTGCGGTCGCTGGCCGTCCTCCCCTTGAAGAACCTGTCCCAGGACCCCGATCAGGACTACTTTGCTGACGGCATCACGGATGCCCTCATCACGGAGCTCGGGCAGGTCGGCAGCCTGCGGGTGATCTCGAGCACTTCGGTCGGCAGGTACAGGAAGACACAGGCATCCCTGCCGCAGATCGCCAAGGAGCTGAACGTCGATATGATCGTTGAAGGATCCGTCCAGAGGTCGGGGGACAAGGTCCTGATCACCGCCAAGCTCCTCCGCCCGTCCGACGAGCGACAGCTCTGGGGCAGGAGCTTCGAACGGAACGTCGGGGACGTCCTCGTCCTGCAAAGCGAGATGGCCGGGGCGATCACGAACGAGATCGGCGTCAGGCTCAGTGAGGAGGCGACGCTGCAGCTGGCGAAGAGGCGGACCGTGAATCCCCTGGCGTTGGACGCCTACCTCAAAGGCGTCTATTCCGGCGATATGGGGAACTTCGCCCAAGCGATCAAGATCGATCCCGATTTCGCCCAAGCCTATACGAAGACGGCCGCGGCGTATTTCTACAGTGGTCTTTTCGGCGCCATCCCGCCCCTGGAGGCCTTCCCGAAGATGAAGGCGGCCGCCCTCAAAGCCCTTGAAAAGGACGACACGCTCGGGGAAGCCCACGGCTTTCTGGCGGTGGCCTACCTCCACAACGACCTGAACTGGGCGGCCGCGGAAAAAGAATTCAAGCGGGCCTTCGTCCTCAATCCCAGCCTCGCCGAGATCCACCACCTCTATGCCCACTACCTGATGGCCATGAACAGGATCGAGGAGTCCATGTCCGAGATCAAGCTGGCCGAGGCCCTGGACCCCTTTTCCTGGGACAAGAGCCAGTGCTTCGGGTGGCACTGCCTCTTTGCCAAGGGCACAGACGAAGCGATCACGGAAGCCCTCGACGGAGTCCGTGCGGACCCCAAGAACTCGTGGGCCCACATCATCCTGGGCTGGGCCTATGAACAGAAATCCATGATCAACGAGGCCATCGATGAGTTCAAGGCCGTTCTCAGCGAATCGAAGGACAGTTCCCTGCCCTTGGCCGGCCTCGCTCATGTCTACGCGGTGTCCGGCAGGAAAAAGGAGGCCCTCGAGATCCTCGGGAAGCTCCTCGAGAAGTCGAAGCGGACCTACGTCCCGGCCTACGACTTCGCCGTCGTTTATGAGGGCCTCGGGGACGATGCCAAGGCCTTCGAATGGCTCGCCAAAGCGTACGAGGAGCGGTCGGGATTCCTCGTTTACATCAAGTGCGATCGGCGGTTCGATCGGATCCGCTCCGATCCCCGCTTCGAGGGGTTGATCCGACAGATCGGCCTGCCGCTCGACGCGATCTAGGGGGCGCGTTTGACAGTGGCCGGCGCCCGGGGGTAACATCGGACCTTCTCAGCGGAGGCACTGTCCATGAAAAGAAACCGTTTGCGATCCGCCTTCGCCGTCGCGGCGGCCTTGTCCCTGGCGACGGTCCTGGCCGGACCGTTGTCGGCCGCGACGTCCGCGAGGCTCGACGCCAAGGTCGACGCCGCGCTGGCCAACTTCACCAAGGAAGTGAAGGGCGGGGCGGAATTCCTCCAGTCGGCCAAAGGCATCCTCGTTCTCGCCGGGGTGATCAAGGCGGGGTTCGTCGTCGGCGGGGAATACGGCGAGGGGGCCCTGCGCATCTCCGGCAAGACGGTCGACTATTACAGCATCGCCTCGGGCTCGTTCGGCTTCCAGTTCGGCGCCCAGAAGAAGGACGTCATCCTGGTGTTCATGGAGGACCAGGCCCTGAAGAAATTCCGCGAGAGCAGCGGCTGGAAGGTGGGGGTCGATGGCTCCGTCGCTCTCATCGACATCGGCGTCGGCGGATCGATCGACTCCATCAACGTCAAGGCGCCCATCGTCGGGTTCGTCGTCGGCCAGAAAGGGTTGATGGTCAACGTGACCCTGGAAGGGTCGAAGATCAGCAAGCTCGACAAGTCCAAGTAGGGGCGAACGGCCGTGTCGGACGCGAAGAGACCAGCGAGCGAGCTCATCCGGGAGCGCTTCTCCTGCCGCAGCTATCTCCGCAAGCCCATCGACGAGGGGACGTTGACACGCCTCCGCGAATTTTTGGGAAACCTCGGGCCCGGGCCGTTTGGCACGCCGGCCCGATTCGGCCTCCTGGCGGCCACCGCGGAGGACCAGCAGGCGCTCAAGGGCCTGGGCACCTACGGTATGATCAAGGATCCCCAGGGCTTCATCGTCGGGGCCATGGGCCCGGGCCCGAAGAACCTGGAGGATTTCGGATACGCCATGGAGCGGGCCATCCTGACCGCCGTCGGCCTCGGCCTGGCGACCTGCTGGCTTGGCGGGAGCTTTCGAAAGAGCCGCTTCTCCAAGAGCATCGGCGTGACCGGGGACGAAACGGTCCCGGCCGTTGCCTCGGTCGGCTACAGTGCCGATCCTGAACGGTCAGGAGGTTGGGCCGGCCGCGCCATCAAGCGATCGCTCCGCCTGGCGCCGGAGAAGCTCTTCTTTTCGGCCGGCTTCGACCGGCCCCTCGAGGCCGGCGAATCCGGCGCGCTCGCCCCGGCTCTCGAGGCGGTTCGCTGGGCCCCCTCGGCCTCGAACAAACAGCCCTGGCGGATCGTCCTTGAGGGCGGCCGGTGGCACTTCTATCTCCAGCGGACCAAAGGCTATGGACAGGGCCTGCTGGGCAAGCTCTCCCCGATGGCCGACGTCCAGCGGATCGACTTGGGGATCGCCATGTGTCATTTCGAGATGGCCGCCCATGAGCTCGGCTCTGAGGGGACGTGGGAGCTCGCCGAGCCCGGGATCGTGCCGCCCGACGACCTGACCGGATACACGGCAACCTGGCGCGGGGCCTCTCGCTCGAGCCGCCCTCCGGTTTGACACGGCTCCCCCGAAGGCCCTATCATCGTTCCACTTATCACGATCTGCCCCGTAGGAGTGTGACATGGCCAAGATCCAAGCCTTTTGCGGACTTGATTGCGGCGAATGCGAGGCCTACGTCGCGACGCAGGAGAACGACCGGGCCGCGCTCGATGCGGTGGCCAAGAAGTGGGCCGCCCAGTTCGGCGGCAAGGACATGGGCGGCGAGGTCTGCGTCTGCGACGGTTGTTCCTCGGGCAAACGGATCAGCACGGCCCACGCCGCGACCTGCGGCATCCGGGTCTGCGCGTCCGCCCGCGGCGTTGTCACCTGCGCCCACTGCCCCGATTACGGCTGCGCCACGCTCCAGCAGTTCTTCGCCTTCGCGCCCGTCCTCAAGGAAAAGCTGGAAGCGATCCGCAACGAGATCGGGAAATAGCCGGCGGTCCTCAGCGGTTCAGAACGAAGAGAGAGACGTTCAGGACCGAAGCGAAGCTGACCCACAGGATATAAGGGACAAGCAGCCAGGCCGCCGGCTTTGAGATCCGCCGGAAAAGCAGGATCGTCAGCAGGATCATCGCCCACAACAGGATGATCACGACGGCGGCCCCGAGGATCATGTGGGCGCCGAAGAACGCGATCGACCAGAGCACGTTCAGGATAAGCTGCGCGGCGAAGACCGACAGGGCTCTTTTTACGTCCGGACTCTCGACGCCCTTCTCATAGACGAGCCAGGCCGCCAGGCCCATCAGGGCGTAGAGGAGCGTCCAGACCGGGCCAAAAAGCCAGTTCGGGGGATTGAACGGAGGCTTGGCGAGTCCGGCATACCAGCCGGGGACCGACGGCATCGTGAAGATCGAGCCGAGGATGCCGGCCAGCTCGCAGATGACGATGAAGGCGATGAGGGTGAGCGTTTTTTTCATGTTCAGCTGCCTCGATGCGGATGGAAATTTAGACCAAACGGCAAAGGGCTGTCAATCATCCAGGCCGGCCGCCGATCGCCGCTTCCACTTAGCGAAGCCGCAGGGCTTTACGGACAGCCGCGCGGCGCTCGCCACCGACCTCTTCGATGGAGATCTCCAGGTCGTAGGCCCCCGAGGCGACGTCCGGGAAAGCGATCTCCAGGACCAGGATGTCGGGCGTCCCCGCGGATCTCCTGTGCTCGCGGACCTTCACGTCCACGGGTTCTTCATCGCTTCCGGAGCCGGCGAGGAGCCTGGCCTCGACCGCCCATAGGGGCGCTTCATCGGGAGATGCCGGCCGGTACTCGAAGGGCATGACGACCGTGAGTTGCCGGATCCCCGGAGACGTCTCTCCGACGACGAGTCGGGATTCTTTCGGGATCAGGCGATAGAGGTCGATGAGAGAGGGCTCCGCGGCGGTCTTTGCTTTCTTGCCGGCCGATGCCGTTCCGGGGAGCCTGAGATAGACCGTTCCCGTCCCTGCCTCGAAGAGGAGAGGCGTCGATATCCGGATGCCGTCCTCTTCACGCTCCGGAACCTTGAAGACAGACCGGCCGATACAGGCCGCCCCGTTGACCAGGTCGCGGACGACCACCCGGAGCTCATGGCTTCCGGACGAGACAGGCAGGATCGTATGGGCGAAGATCCTTTTGCCGTCATATCGAGAGAGATCCGTTTCCCAGCGGCGCGAGAGCGCCGCGGCGCCCGCTTCGTCCCGGAGGAAGATGTAGATCTCGTTCCGGCCGGGCGGCACGCCCGTCCTGGCGTCGATATCGAGACTTGTCATCAAGCAGGCCAGAGCGCGGCCGCCCTCGAATACGACCAACGGATCGACCTCGATGGGCTGAAACGCGGTTAAGGGCCTGTCGGCCCAAGCCAGATCGATGAGTTGGATGTCCTTCTCGAAATCGGACATCAGGGCGAACGGCTTGGGGTCGGCGTAGCCGTCCTGGACCAGGACACGGGCTTCGGGGCGGTCGACTTCGACCCGGAGCTGGTGATATTTCCCCCCGCCCGTCTCCCGGACATAGTAACCTAAGACATAGAAGTTCCCCGTCAGGGACTGCAGGTCCCGGGCGATCGCTTCGACCGAGTTGATGTCGGCGAAGTATTTCCCGCCGGACGCCGAGGCCAGATCCTTCAGCGAATGATCTTCCCAGATATAATGGACTTTCGCCCCCCCCATGGGGCTGATCTTCCAATCCTGGGTGTTGACGGCGAAGACGGTCGTGCCGGCCGCGCCGAAGAGCCGCCCGAGACGCTCCGCGTCCCGTCCCAGGTCCCGGGCCGTGAAGAGGACGAGGCTCTTGTTACCGGGGATCGTCTTGAAGACCTCGATCAGGTCATCCATCCGGGGCACGAAATCCATCCTCTGAAAGCTTGATGTCCCCGGCACGAAAACGCCCGCCGCGGCCGCCCCGGGCGTCGCATCGGAAATCTCGCCCACGCCGCCCATCCGCCCGGGGCTGTCGCCGCCCGCGACCCAGATGTTGGTCCCCTCGGTCGCCGCCCCGGCGTCGACGCGATCATCGGCCATGATGATCATATCCCCGGCCCTCGGCGGCGCTTCGCCCGGCTTGTTGATCGCCCGGCGGATCCTGATCAGGTCTGAAGTCAGGTATTCGCGGATATAGAACCCCGACATCGCATAGAATCCGATGACCGCCACCTCGTCCCCGGGCCGGATCTGAGTGTCCAGAAAACGCAGAGCGGCGGTCCTGGCTTTGGCTTTGCCGGCCTCGTCGCTGGCCTGCTGGTCGAGGAAGAAGAAGATCTTCCGGACGGCCGCTTCACCGTCCGCAATGGCCGGCTCGACGGGGAGAGGCCGCTCGGGCGTCGTCGTCGCGCCTTCGCCGGCGACGGTGTGGACCTCGAATTCGGTGATGACCACGCGCCGGCCGTCCTCGAAGAGCGCGAAATCCTCCTTCCGGAGTCCCGGGATGGGCCGCCCGCCCGGGCCAAGAACGCGGACCGGCACCAGCTTGACGATAGCGGCGGCGTCATGGCGAAGAGGGCGGTCCTGCTTGATCGTGTCCTGGGATGCGATGGCGAGGACGGCCAGGCTGGCCGTGACGCCGGCCGCAAGCATACGGCCAATGGTCCCGTTCCTCACGGCCGGTGCCCTCCGCCCTTGATGTCCACCCGGGTCTCGACTGTGAAAAACTGGTACTCGTCATAGATGACATCGACCTCGGCGATCTGGTACCGGCCGCCGCTCTTGCCCCGGCGGTAGATCTCCTTGGCGGTGTAGCGGCTGGGAAAGCGGACGCCGTTCTTCTCGAAAGCGTACTCGGTCGTGAGGAGGATGTCCGGGTTCATGCCGAGCCGCTGGGCCATCTCCGCGACCAGCAGATAGTTTCCGATCGAAGCGGGATTCCATTGGATCTTGAGGATGCTCGCATCCGTCTTCCTCAGCCAGATCGTCCCGAATAGATGCTGTTGCTTAAAGCCTGCTTTGGGCACGGCCTCGATGACCAGGGCTTCGGCGCCCAGGACCTTCTCCTCCTTCACGATCTTATATTCATGTTCGGTCTGGATCTCCCTTCTGAGGATCCCGAGGGGGCCCATGACGATCTTGGCATGGGTGAAGCTGCGGGTCTTGAGAGGCGAATCAGCGATATGGACGTCCTTTTTGTCCTCTCTAAGCAGGGTCCGGCTCTCCTTGATATAGCCCTCGCCGTCGCGGATGAGCTGAAAGTCATAAAGGAACCGGTGCTTCTCGGTGCGGCCGAGGTAGACGAACGTCTGCTTGCCCATCCGGGAGACGCGCGGATGGAAATCGGGCCGGAACCACTCCTCGACCCGCTCTTTGCAGACAAAATTCAGCACGGACCGGCTGAGCCTGTCGCAATAATCCGCCGCCCGCGCCAGCACGCTCTCGAGCTGGGACGCGGGGAGAGACGCCGGAGGCGGGTCCGGCCGGCGGCGAGGAGGACCGGTCCCCGCTCCGAGCATCAGGGGGAGGACGATCGTGCCGGCGATGAAGACGATGATCCGGACAGGGCTTCGCTCGCGGCGGCGCGACCTTTCGTCATCCCCCACGGTCAGGACTCCCTTCTAGCGAAAGTCCCCGATATTCCGGAGAGCGGTGATCTCGGATGCCCGGCCTGGCCGCCCTTCCGGGTACTTCGTCCTAATAGTAGAGCGGCGGATTTCCGATGTCAATTGGATGAACGCTTCGGAGACGGGTTAAGATCTTCTTGGCCGCCAACGGCATCCGCTCTTGGCCCTAAAAAGTGCTATGATGGATGCTCTTAGGAGAGACCCATGGATGCCATCCGCGTCGACGGCCTGGTGAAGACGTTCGAAGGGTTCACCGCGGTCGACCGCATCTCGTTCACCGTCGAAGAAGGGGAGCTCTTCGGCCTGCTCGGCCCCAACGGCGCGGGCAAGACGACGACGATCAACATGCTCGCGACTCTCCTGCGGCCGACCTCGGGCTCGGCCGCCGTGGCCGGCTTCGACGTCACTCGCGACCGCGACGCCGTGCGCAAAAGCATCGGCGTCGTCTTCCAGGAGCCGGCCCTCGACGGCCGTCTGACCGGCCGCGAGAACCTGGAGTTCCACACCATGATGTACGGCATCGGCAAAGCCGAGCGCCGCCGGCGCATCGACGAGGTCCTGGAGCTCGTCGAGCTCACCGACAAGGCCGCGACGCCCGTCGACAAGTACTCGGGCGGCATGAAGCGGCGGCTGGAGATCGCCCGCGGCCTGACCCATCGGCCCAAGGTCCTGTTCCTCGACGAGCCGACCCTGGGCCTCGACGCCCAGACGCGGCGCCACATCTGGGAGTATGTCCGGAAGCTCAACAAGGAGGCCGGGGTGACCATCATCCTGACGACGCACTACATGGAGGAGGCCGACTTCCTCTGTGACCGCGTCGCCATCATGGATCACGGCACGTTCGTGGCCCTGGACACCCCGGTCCGGCTCAAAGACACCCTGGGCGGCGACGTCATCTCCCTGGAACTTGAGGGGGACGCGGCGGCCTTTTTGGAGGAGTTGGGGCGGCTGGATTGGATCAAGCGGTCCAAGCGCCATGAGGACGTCCTGTCCCTGACCATGGAAAAAGGGGAGAGACGCATTCCCGAGCTGGTCATGCTGGCCCAGCAGAAAGGCGTGACGGTCGCCTGCGTCAACCTGCGCAAGCCCAGCCTCGAGGATGTCTTCCTTCACTTCACGGGCCGCACGATCCGCGAGCAGGAGGCCAGCCCGGGTGAGCGCAACCGGTCCATGATGATGGGCCACGGGCGGAGATGACGATGAGGATCCACTGGACCGCCGTCTATGTCCTCTGGCGCCGGGAGATGATCCGGTACGTCCGGGCCAAGTCCCGGATCGTCGGCTCCCTGGCCATGCCGGTGTTCTTCCTGGCCTTCCTCGGGCTCGGCTTCCGGCGCATGCCCGTCCCCGGCATGGGCGGCGGGGCCGGCTATATCGGCTTCCTGGCCCCCGGCATCATTGGCATGACCCTGCTCTTTTCATCGTCCATGCAAGGCATGTCGGTCCTCTGGGACAAGGAGTTCGGCTTTCTCAAGGAGATCATGGTCGCCCCGGTCAGCCGCGTGTCGCTCGTCCTCGGCCGCATCGCCGGGGGCACCACGACGTCCATGATCCAGGGACTGCTCATCTTCGGGGCCTCGCTCGTCATGGGCTTCCGTTTTCACGGACTGGCGGCGCTGGCCTTCGGCCTCGTCTTCATGCTGCTCATCTCCTTCACCTTCATCGGCCTGGGCCTTATCTTCGCCTCTCGGATGAAGGATATGCAGGGCTTCGGCATCGTCATGAACTTCATCATCTTCCCATTCTTCTTCCTCTCGGGCGCGCTGACGCCCCTGGAGAACTTTCCCTGGGCCATCCGGGCCCTGTCGTACGTCGATCCCCTGACCTACGGAGTCGACGGCCTGCGGGCCGTCCTGATCGGCACGTCGTCGCTTCCGGTCGTCGTCGACCTGGCCGCCATGATCGGCTTCGCCCTGGTCATGCTCTTCCTCGGGACATATTTCTTCGAGAAAAGCGAAGGCGTTTAGGCCGGGACCATGGCCGGTCCGATCACGATCCGCTCCCACGGGGTCCATCTCTATCTGGTGGATGGCCGCGAGGGCAAGCTCCTCTTTGACGCCGGCTGGCCGCGCTCTCTCGCCGACCTGAAAGCGGGCCTGGAGGCGGCCGGACTGAGGCTTTCCGCCATTCGCTTCGTCATGATGAGCCACGCCCATCCCGACCACGCCGGATTGATGCAGAAGCTGAAGCGGACCTGCGGCGTCCGCAGGATCGTCCATGAGGTCCAGCGCGGCTCGCTGGCGGAGCTGAACCGGTTCTTCGAACGCAAGCCGGACCGGAACTACGAGCCCTTCGAGATCGACGAGAACGATCTGGTCGTCGGCCGCGCCGACCGTCAGGCCCTGCGGTCGATCGGCATCGCGGGCGAGATCCTGGAAACGCCGGGCCACAGCGACGACAGCGTCTCTCTCCTCCTCGACGGGGGAGACGCGTTCACCGGGGACCTGACCCGGCCGGACCTGGCGACCGACGCGAACGCGGCGGCTCTGACCGCAAGCTGGAACGCCCTCCTCGCGGGCGGCGCCCTCATGTTCTACCCCGCCCACGGCGGGCCTATCGCGGCGGGCGTCATCGAGGAGATGGTAAGGAGGAAGGCATGACGATCAAGCTGACGGGCAATCGGCTTCTTGCCCTCTATGCGGCTCTGCTCACCCTGGCCGTGGCCGTGTTCCTGCTCTCGGGAGCGGCCGGCCGCCGGAAGGCGAGCTTCGATTCGATCGACGTCCAGAGGATCAATGTCGTCGAGCCCGACGGGACGGTCCGGCTGGTCCTCTCGAGCAAGGCGCTGTTCCCGGGCATCCTCTTCAAGAAGAAGGAGTATCCCCATCCGAACCGGGCGACCGCGGGCATCCTTTTCTATAACGACGAGGGCACGGAGAACGGCGGGCTGACCTTCGGCGGCGAAAAGGACAAGGACGGAAAGGTCAGCGCCTATGGGCACCTGAGCTTCGACCAGTACGACCAGGACCAGGTCCTGACCCTCGACGCGTCGGAGGACGGGGGAGACCGGAAAGCGCGACTGTCCATCTGGGACCGGCCCGAATACTCGATCGGCGAGCTGCTCGACCTTCAGACCAGGATCAAGGCCCTGCCGGCCGAGGAACAGAAGAAAGCGTACGCGGAGTTTTTCGCCCAGCGGGATAAAGCGCAGCCGCGCCTCTTTCTCGGAAAGACCGATGACGGCGGCGTCTCTTTGCGGTTCAACGACAGGGAGGGGCGAGAGCGCCTGATCCTGGAGGTCTCGCCGGACGGCGCGGCCGTCATCCGCTGCCTCGACGAGAAGGGCCGGGAGACCGGCCGGTTCCCGGATGCACAAGAAAAGAAATAGGGGAGGGGCCGCCATGAGACCGGACCGTCAGGCTCACGAGCAGCCGTTCGCCGTCGCCGGGCTGGGCTGGCGCTACCACCACCTGGGCATCCCGACCACCGTCCCCCGCCCGGACGAGGTCCACCTGCCGCATCTCAAGATCCACGTCGCGGGCTTCGAGACGAGCTCCTTCGGCATCGAATGGATGCGTTTCGATCCGGATTGCCCGGTCCACGAGCTCATCCGGACGGTCCCCCACCTCGCCTTCGAGGTCGATGACCTGGAGGCCGCGCTGGCCGGCCGGCGCGTCATCAGCCCGCCGAGCTCGCCGTCGGCCGGGGTCCGGGTGGCCATGATCGAAGACGACGGCGCGCCCGTCGAGCTGATGGAGTTCTCGAAGCGGTAAGCCGGCAGGCCCGCCCGTCGCGATCGTCTTGACCTCGCTTCGCCGCCGGCGATATGATGTCGGCACCCTGATCCGAAGGAGGTCCCGCATGTCCCCGTCCCGTCGTCTTTCCCGTGCCGCCGTCACGGCCGCGGCTCTCGCCCTGACCCTGTGTCAGGCCGCGGCCCCGGCCTTCGCCGCCGCCCCCCGGCGGGCCGTCCCGGGAGTCCCACCCGATATCGACGCCACGGTCGCCCGGGTCATGAAGGCCTTCGAGGTGCCGGGCCTGGCCCTGGCCATCGTCAAGGACGGGAAGGTGGTCCTGGCCAAGGGCTACGGCCTCCGCAAGCTCGGCGAGCCGGGCACGGTCGACGCCAAGACCCTCTTCGGCATCGCCTCCAACACCAAGGTCTTCACGGCGACCGCCCTCGGCCTCCTCGTCGAAGAGGGCAAGCTGGCCTGGGACGCGCGCGTTGTCGACACCCTCCCCTGGTTCATGATGTATGACCCCTTTGTCACCCGCGAGCTCACGGTCCGCGACCTCCTCGTCCACCGCAGCGGGCTGGGCCTCGGGGCGGGCGACCTGCTCTGGTGGCCCGAATCGACGTACAACCGCCGGCAGGTGGCCGAGCGGCTGCGCTTCATCAAGCCCGCGACGTCTTTCCGCAGCGCCTACGCCTACGACAACGTCCTCTACCTCGTCGCCGGCGAGGTCATCCAGGCCGTGGCGGGACAGGCCTGGGAGGATTTCGTCCTCGAGCGCATCCTCAACAAGGTCGGCATGACCGGCAGCAATGTGCGCCATTCGGCGGCGGCCGAGGGCGGCAACGTCGCGACGCCCCACGCCCGGGTCGAGGGCGCTGTCCGGCCCATCGCGCCGTTCACGAGCGATAACACGAACCCGGCCGGCGGCATCAATTCGGGGGCCGAGGACATGGCCAGGTGGATGCTCGTCCGCCTCACCCGCGGCAAGCTCGCCGACGGGTCGGCGCTCTATTCGGAGCAGACGGCACGCGAGCTGGAGAAACCCGTGACCATCCTGCCCAATCCCGGGCCGTCCCCCGAGCTGGCCCCGCTGAAGGCCCATTTCCGGGCTTATGCCCTCGGCCTCGATATCCGCGACTACCGGGGTCATCTGGTCATCGATCACACCGGGGGCCTGCCCGGCTACGTCTCCATCGTGACACTTCTCCCGGAACGGAACCTGGGCGTCGCCATCCTGACGAACGCGGAGTCGACGTCGGCCTTTTATGCCCTGACCCAGCAGATCGTGGACTACGACCTCGGAGCACCGGCCATGGATTGGGCGGACGCTTATCTCAAGCGCGACGCCCGGATTGACGCCGGGACCGTCCAGGCGCTCGGCAAGTCCACGGCGGCCCGCGACGCGTCGTCCAAGCCGTCGCTCCCGCTCGCCAAGTACGCCGGCGTCTACTCGGACGCCTGGTACGGCGATGTGGCCGTCGAGGAAGCCGGCGCCAAGCTGGTCATGCGCTTCTCCAAGACCCCGGCCCTGACCGGCGACCTGGAGCACTGGCAGTACGACACGTTCATCGTCCGCTGGCGCGACCGGGAGCTCCGGGCCGACGCCTACGTCACCTTCGCCCTCAACCCGGACGGATCGATCGACCGCGTCAAGATGGAGGCCGTCTCGCCGGAGACCGATTTCAGCTACGATTTCCAGGATCTCGATCTGAGGCCGGCGCGCAAACCGCTGCGATAGCCTCATCGACCTAAAGCCTTGACCAGGCCGCGGGCCGCGTCTATCAAGCCCGCGGGAAGGAGGATGGACATGAAAGTCGATTCTAGCGTTGTCCTTTGGGGCCAGACCTTGGCCTACACGTTCTACTGCGTCGTCATGATCCTGGTCGTCGGCTGGGTGGCCTGGAAGCTGACGAAGCCGGGCAAGGGAGGCGGGGTCAAGCCGGCCCTGTTCTTCACCTTCGTCGGCTTCCTGGCAGTCCTCGGCGTGTCCCTGCACCTCATCACGCTGAAGACCATCCCCTGGGTCGAGCCCGACCTGCACCGGGCGACCGCTCAGGTCGACAGGGTCTTCGAGATCAAGGTGGCCGACCACGAGTTCATCCTGCCCCAGGCCCGGCTGGTCATCAAGACCGGCGAGAAGGTCCGCTTCGACGTCACGTCGGGCGACCTGACCTACGGCTTCGGCGTTTTCCGCCCGGACAACACCATGGTCTTCCAGATGCAGGTCGTCCCGGGGCATAGGAACGACGTCATCTGGGAATTCCATAAGCCCGGCCTCTACAGCATCCGCTCGACGGAGTACTCGGGGCCCAAGGGCGTCGGCATGTTCATCGCCGACGTCATCGAAGTCGTCGAAGGGAACTAGGGGGACATCATGAGCCTCGTCCAGACATTCCTCAACGGGGAACAGGGCCTGTTCAAGCCGAAGACGCTCACGCCCATGCAGAAGCTGAGCTTGAGATTCGTCGT
>Ga0208980_10000512_pt1 | contig 21939 bp, 20 predicted proteins | sample WetSurMetagenome_3_FD_187993 | JGI IMG/M metagenome (GOLD analysis project Ga0208980, IMG submission 187993) | Wetland microbial communities from Twitchell Island in the Sacramento Delta, sample from surface sediment Aug2011 Site A1 Bulk (version 2) | ecosystem: Environmental > Aquatic > Marine... | reverse complement strand
GAATTAAAAATACTTGAAAATAATCTTCATAAACAATATTGCAAATGATTATAAAAACAGATCAGAACGAGATTCAGGATTATCTTAAAGACGCTTCCAATACGATGGGATATTGCGACAGAGTTGTTTATCCGGAAAGTACCGACGACGTTGTTTCAATTCTAATTAAGGCAAATGCGGAGAAAAATATGGTTACTGTTTGTGGGAACAGAACAGGATTGTCTGGTGGAAGCGTACCAACTGGTGGAATTGTACTTTCAACCGAAAAGATGAATAGAATTTTAGAAATCAATGAAGAAGAGAAATATGCAATAGTTGAACCTGGTGTTCTCCTATCAGAATTTCTGAAAGAACTTAAGACAAAAAAACTTTATTATCCTCCTGATCCAACCGAACTCAATTGTTTTTTGGGCGGAACGGTTGCGACCAATGCGTCCGGTTCTAAAACATTTAAATACGGTTCAACAAGAGATTTTGTTTTAGGAATGGAAATAGTTTTACCGACTGGTGAATTGCTTAACTTGGAAATAGGTCAAACCTCTGCACAAAAATTTGAATTATCTATTTTAACTGCTAATAGGGAAAAAATTGATTTGAAAATTCCATCCTTAAAATCTCTGCCTACAAAAAATACTGCCGGTTATTTTTGCCAGGAAGGTATGGATGCAATTGATTTGTTCATCGGCTCAGAAGGAACTCTTGGAATATTCACAAAACTAAAATTAAAACTTCTAACTGCTCCTCAATTGGTTCTATCTGCAGTAATATTTTTCAACTCTGAAGATGATGGATTGAATTTCATTGAATCTGCAAGAAATGAGTCTTACAATTCAAGAAAAAACAAAAGGCAATATGCCATTGATGCACTTGCATTAGAATATTTTGATAAGTATGCGCTTAATTTTTTAAGAGACGACTTTCCTAATATTCCAAAGGATGCAAATTCTGCAGTTTGGTTTGAGCAGGAAGTGGATGAAGCATCAAGCAATCAGATCACTGACTTGTGGATTAGCTTGATCGAAAAACATCATGGAGATCTTAGTAATTCCTGGATTGCAATGAATGAGAAGGATAAAATGAAATTCGTAGAATTCCGACATAGGATTTCAACAAAGGTCAATGAATTTATTTCATCACATAATTTCAGAAAGCTGGGAACTGATTTTGCTGTGCCGGATAAAGAGTTGAAGAAATTTTATTATAAACTAAAAAATGATGTTCGCGAAGTAGGATTAGATTACGTTATCTACGGTCATTTTGGTAACTCACATATTCATTTAAATATGCTGCCGAAAAATTCCGAAGAATTTGAAACCGCTAAAAAGCTTTATGACAAAATGTGCTTATCTGCAATCAATTCAGGCGGAACATTTGCAGCAGAACACGGTGTTGGAAAGAATAAAAAGTTACTGCTTTATGAAATGTACGACGAGATAGTAATGAGTGATATGTGGAAAATAAAGCAAACTCTGGATCCGAATCTGGTTTTAGGCAACGGAAATATTTTCAACACTTAAAAATAATTACTTTGCCAGGGCTGTGTTAATTCTTTCAAGAAGAGAATTTTTCGTGAACGGCTTAGATATGTAATGCGTACAACCACTTTTAAGTATTCTATTTTCATCTTCTCTGAAAGCATGCGCAGTCACGGCCAAAATAGGAACATCTTTATAATTATTTATTTTCTTAATCTCTCTGGCCATTTCCATTCCATCGAGGCCTTTACAAAGACTAATATCCAATAAAATAATCGCATAGCTATTCCTACGCATTTTTTTGAATGCTTCCGAAGAGTCAGTAGCAGTATCAACTAAAAAATAGTCCTTTAAAAACATACTGACTATTTCACGACTGATACTATCGTCTTCAATGTATAGTAATGACGATAAAACCTCAGTTTTTTTTTGCATCACGTTCTCCTTAAACTAACAAGTTAACTATTTATGTTAATCGCGCTTAAAAAAATCCGTCCCCTCTTTTGTATCTTTAAGAATAATACCAAACCCCTCTAATTTTTTTCTGATATCATCAGCAAGTTGAAAGTTTTTTTCAGTTTTAGCTTTCTGCCGGATATCAACTAATATTTTTATAAGTTCATTCTCCAGGAATGAATCCTGTCTCACCTGTTTTTGCTCAAAGGAAATTATTCCTAGTACATTTTCTGCAGTTCTGGTCAGAAAATCTTTAACTGTAATATAAAAATTTATATTGAGATTTTCCTGCTCCGCTATTGTTCTGTTAACTTCCTTCACAAAATCAAAGATTACTGCAATGGCTTGAGGTGTGTTAAAATCATCATCAAATGCTTCTGAGAAGCGTTTTTCAAAACTCTGAAAATCAAACTTTGGATTTATTCCATCAGATTTGTTTTTGCTTAACGCTGATTCAATAGTTGATTTAATATTCTTAAACTTTTCCAATCCCTTCTCTGCAGATTCTAAAAGTTCATCAGTAAAATCCAATGGACCTCTGTAATGAGCTTGGGTAAAAAACATTCGTATAGCTTCGACGGAGTATTTTGCAAGCACTTCTCTTGCAGTGAAAAAGTTACCAAGTGATTTGGACATTTTTTCTTTGTTGATATTAAGAAACCCAAAATGAAGCCAGTACTTAACAAAAGGCTTTTTAGTTGCAGCCTCGCTCTGGGCGATTTCATTTTCGTGATGTGGAAAAATCAGGTCATTTCCACCAGCGTGAATATCAAATGTTTCTCCAAGATGTTTGCAGCTCATTGCTGAACACTCAATATGCCAGCCGGGACGACCATTTCCCCATTCACTTTGCCAGAATGGTTCTCCGGGTTTTGATTTTTTCCAAAGTGCAAAATCAAGTGGGCTTTGTTTTTCTTCCATAACCTCAACTCTTGCACCTGACTCAAGCTCATCAATTTTTTTTCCACTCAACCTGCCATAAGATTTAAATGCAGAAACATTATAAAAAACATTTCCATCAACATTATAAGCTGCACCAGTATCAATCAGTGTTTTTATCATTCCAAGAATTTCATCCATATGCTCAGTTGCTTTTGGATAAAGAGTTGCCAGCTTAATTCCTAATCGTTTAATGTCATTAAAAAAAGCTTCTGAATATTTTCCAGCCACATCGCTTGCAGGAATTTTATCTTCAATAGATTTCTTAATAATCTTATCATCAATATCTGTCAGGTTCATAACAAACTTTACATTGTACCCTTTATACTCAAGATACCTTCTAATAATATCAGCCATTATGAATGTCCGTGCATTACCAATGTGAAAATAATCGTAAACGGTTGGTCCGCATATGTACATACCAACATTTGGCGGATTGAGTGGAACAAATTTCTCAACTTGCTTTGTGAGCGTGTTGTATAATTTCAGCATATGACTCTGTTCATAAAGAATTAAATATAATTGGAAATATAACCAATTGAGCAATGATTTTTAACCTGTGCTTACTCTTAGCCTCTCAATCAATAATTTCATATCCTCCGGTAATTCAGAATCAAAAAACATTTTCTTTTTTTCTATCGGATGATAGAATCCAACAGTTTTTGCGTGCAATGCTTGTCTTGGCATAATCTCCAACAGATTCTGAACTCTTGCTTTTATCTTAGGTTGTTCGGAACTGTAAACGACCTGTCGTCCTCCATAAGTAGGATCTCCAAATACCGGTTTGCCTATTCCTGACAAATGAACTCTAATTTGGTGAGTTCTGCCTGTTTTTAAATTTATTCTAAGGTAAGAAGTAAATTCAAACTCTTCGAGAACTTCATATAAAGTCAGGGCTGTTCTTCCCTCATTCTCGCTGATCGAGAATTTTTTTCTGTCTTTTTTACTTCGGACAATATTAAAATTTATCTCGCCTTTCTTCTCTTTAAATTTTCCCCAGCAAATAGCATGATATTCGCGATCAACAGTCCGCTTGCTGAACTGTTCCGCAATCTTTGCGTGAGTAAAATCATCCTTGGCAACAACCAGAAGTCCGCTCGTATCTTTATCCAGCCTATGAATAATTCCCGGTCTCCCTGGTTCATTTAGTCCACTTAATTTTTTTGTGTGATGAAGAAGAGCGTTTACAAGAGTGCCTGTGTAATTAGCATAAGCAGGATGAGCAACCATTCCGGCAGGTTTGTTTATTATTATTAGGTAGTCATCTTCATAAATAATATCGAGAGGAATATCTTCGGGTTCTGTATCTTCAGGTCGTGGTGATATTGGATGAGTAGCTTCAATAACATCGGAAGGTTTGACCTGGTAATTAGCTTTAACTACAGATCCATTAACTGTAACTAGATTTGCATCAATTAGTTTTTGGACTTTGGAACGCGTTGCATTTTCAATGGCATGAGTTAGAAAGAGATCTAACCGTTCTTTCTTTTTTCCCTCCGGAACCTCAAATCGATATCTCTTTTCCTTTATCAGTTTCACCATCGCTAAATCCATTATTTACATTTTTTGAAGCCGGTTCATTTATATTTTCAGGTAAATCATTTACTGAATTTAATTTTTCCGCAGACTTATCTTCATTGGTTTCTTCAGAAACTTCCCTGCTCTTCTTATCTTCTGCTTCATGATGCTTATAGAAAAATAAAAGAATTAAAACTCCAACTGAAACAGCAGCGTCAGCGATGTTGAAGATAGGCCATCTATCATAACTTCTTCCAAAAATAGAAAAGTTGAAGAAATCAAAATCGAAGAAATCAACTACCTTTCCATAAAACATTGGGGAATAATCATAAATCAAACCGTAAAACATTCTATCTATAACGTTTCCAACAGCACCGCCAAGTATTAATGCGATTGCAATTTTAAGGCTAAGTGATTTATTACGAATAGAATAAAAGTATATTAGTAAACCGATACTTGCTACAAGTGAAAAAACTGATATGAAAAGTTTAAAGTCTGAACCAGGATCAAATCCGAAAGCCATTCCAGGATTCTCAGTAAAGGTTATTCTGAAGAAATCACCAATCACCGGAATAGATTCACCTAAATACATACCGTCAAATTTTAAATTTAACGCTGAAACAGCGATCCCTTTTATATAAAACTTTGAGATCTGATCGGTTATTATAACTGCAAGAGTTAAAAATAATATTCTCAAGTAATATCCTCTCTGTCTTCAACCAGTTGTGGTACCAAGCTTTTTTCTGTTCTCTTGTTCTTCATCCTCAGTATCAGGAAAATCAATATAAAAACACCTGAAAGAATACTTATATCTGCAAAGTTAAATACATAGTTACCGTGAATGTCATCAAAAATAAAAAATCTGAAAAATTTAATATCAAGAAAATCAACAACATTGCCCTGAAACAACGGAGCATAATTATAAAAGTAACCGTAGAAAATTCTGTCAAATAAGTTTCCCGCAGCACCACCAAGAATAAGCGCAACTGCTATTCTTACTCTTCTATCTGCATTCTTTGCAAAAAGCAAATAAACAAAAATTCCGATACAAGTTAATATCGTAATAACTAATATCAGATCTCTTAAAGATTCGCCTGGATCGATTCCAAAAGCAATACCGGGATTTTCAACCAGAGTTATGTGCAAGACATCTTTTATTAATGGTTTACTCTCGCCCAAGTATAATCCACTATAATTTATATCAAACCAGGATAAGTTGAATCCTCTGGCTAATACTTTGCTTATCTGATCTATCAGAAAAAGAATTAAAGAAAGAAAAAGAATTTTCAATATTGCTCTGTACTTTATTGCTTACCAAAGAGAATTTACTTTTTTTCCTGTCTTTGCTTAATAGGTAGACAATGCTGGCTATGAGGTACAGCCTCAAGTCTTTCTTTTGGAATTAATGGACAAGTCTCACAAAGATGCTGAGGCTCATCAATACATTCAACACAAATTCCGTAAGTGCCCGCTTCAATTCTCTTCAAAGCATCTTCAAGATAACCAAGAAATTTATTTTCTCTTTGTGCATAAAGAAATGTTTTCTCTCTTTCCATTGCATCTGTTCCCTGTTCTGCCATATGCAGTGAGTACGGTGAATTTTCATTAATATATTCACCAGTTGTTGGATCAAGCATCTGCTCTTTTAGATTCTGAAGCTGTTCAATAATTTCATCTCTTTTGTCAAGTATAATCTGCTTGAAATGTTCGAGATCTTTTTTGCTGTAACCTTTTATTTTATGTATTGCTTTATTTCTTGATTCAACCAGCTCTTCAAACTTCACAGTAACTGCCGCTTTACCAGCTTTAGCTTTTTTTGCTGAAAAAGCTTTTACAGCTTTCCTTAGAGGTTTGACTTCTTTCTTAGTAATAGCACTCTTAGCCGATGTCTTTTTTACGGCAACAATTTTCTTTACAGGTTTTTTAGCAACTGTTTTCTTTGCTGCTTTTTTTACCGCCACTTTTTTTACTGAAGATTTTTTTGCCATTTTTTTGACAGGTTTCTTAACAACTTTTTTTGCCATTTTTTTGTTTACTCCTATAATTAAATACTTATTTTTTCTATTTTAATTTTAATATCGTCCCCCCCAATTTTCCAATCCTGCATAAATCCACCGTTTAATTCAACATTGCCTTCAATTTTTTCAGCCAATGTTTCAGCAGAAATGTAATTTGAGAAAGCGTTAATTGCAAATACGAAAGTATCACTTCCATTAAAGGCTATCTTAATCTTATCAGTAACCTGAAAGCCAGCATCCTTTCTCATATTTTGAATCCTGTTCACAAACTCTCTCGCTACCCCTTCTGAGATCAGATCTTCTGTAAGTTGCGTATCAACGGCTACAGTTACACCGCCTTCACTTTCAACTATCCAGCCAGATATTTGTTCACTCAATATTTCAACGTCTTCTTTGCTTACTGACAGACTTTCACTATCGACAGTAAATGTAACTGAGTCGCCTTTTTCAATTATAGAAATTTCAGCAGGGTTGAAGTTCTTTATTTTCTCCGCAACAAGCTTTACATTTTTACCAAACTTTGGTCCGATTGTTTTGAAATTTGCTTTTGCTGATTTATGAACTAAGGTAGAATCATCTTCCAAAATTTCAAGTTCTTTAATATTAACTTCTTCAAGAATGACATCTTTCATTTTTGATAAAGCGCTTTTCATATTTTTCTCGACAACAACTGTCAGCTTCTTCAATGGTTGTCTGACTTTTAAATTTGATTTTGCCCTGATTGCCCTGACAAGATAAACAACATGTTGAGCAACATCCATTTTCTGTTCGAGTTCTTTATCAGTTTCACCTTTTTCAGGCAAATCAGTTAAATGCACCGACTCAATCTTTTCACTTTTCGTGATTGAATTTAAATTCTGGAATAACTCCTCAGCAAGAAATGGTGCGAAAGGAGCAATGAGTTTTGATATAGTAACCAGACATTCATAAAGTGTTTGATAAGCAGCAAGCTTGTTCTCATTCATTTCGGATTTCCAGAATCTTCTTCTGCATCTTCTCACATACCAGTTGGAAAGATAATCAATCGTGAAATCAGAAATGGCTCTTGCAGCCTTTGTCACTTCATATTCATCCATCAGCTTAATATTATTTTCAACAAGAGAATTTAACTTTGATAGAATCCATCTGTCAATTTCTTCTCTTTTAGAAAGTGGAACGGAAGGTTTGTCATTTTCAAACTTATCTATGTTCGCATAAAGTGCAAAAAAAGAATATGTGTTCAGCAGTGTTCCAAAAAATTTTCTTTGAACCTCCAGTAATCCTTCTTCATCAAAAAGTGTTGGCCTCCATGGAGGACTGTTTGTAACAAGATACCATCTTGTAGCATCAGCTCCGTATTTTTCAAATAGTACAAAAGGATCGACTGTGTTTCCTTTTGACTTGGACATCTTCATTCCATTCTTATCAAGTATTAATTCATTCACGATCAAATTCTTATAAGCAACATTATCGAACAGCATAGTTGCAATAGCGTGCATTGTGTAAAACCATCCTCGTGTCTGGTCAATACCTTCGCAGATAAAATCAGCAGGGAAAGCTTTTTGCTCAAACCACTCTTTATTTTCAAACGGATAATGATATTGCGCAAAAGGCATTGCTCCTGAATCAAACCAAACGTCGATCAGTTCAGGAGTTCGTTTATATGTTTTTCCATTTCTTTCGAAGAGAACTTTATCAACAAATGGTTTGTGCAAATCAATATTCTCAATTTCACTTACTGAAATTCTTTTATCATTTTCAACGATGAATCCTTTTTTCAATTCATCAATACTTCCAATAGCAAAAGCATCACCATCATCACTAAGCCAAATTGGAAGTGGAGTTGCCCAGAATCTATCTCTGGATAAAGCCCAGTCTTTATTTTCTTCAAGCCAGTTACCGAATCTTCCTGCACCAACTTCCGGTGGCTGCCAGTTTATAGTCTTATTCAACTCTATCATTCGTTTAGCAACACTGGTCGTTTTAATAAACCAGGATTCCCGTGCATAATAAATAACCGGAACATCCTGATGTCGCCAGCTGAATGGGTAAGTGTGAACGATTGTTTCTTTTTTATAGAGCTTGCCTTCAGTTTTTAACTTTATAATAATTTCTTTATCAGCATCTTTAACAAACTGACCAGCATAATCAGATACTTCCGAAGTAAATCTTCCACCTCTGTCAACTGGTTGAAGCATTGGTAGATTATATTTTTTTGAAAGATCATAATCATCGGCACCAAATGCAGGAGCCATATGAACAATTCCTGAACCAGTATCAGTGCTTACAAAATCACCAAGACAGACATAGAAAGCTTTTTTATTTGGTTTTACGTAAGGAAGCAGCTGCTCATATTCAACGAACTCTAAATCTTTTCCTTTTATCTCTTCAAGAATTTCATACTCACCATCAAGAGTTGAAAGCAATTCTTTTGCAAGGATAATTTTCTTTTCCTTGTGAAGAACTTTTACATAGTCCACATCAGAACCAACTGCAAGAGCAACATTAGAAATTAAAGTCCAGGGAGTTGTCGTCCAGACAAGGAAGTATTCATCTTTATTTTTTAATTTGAATAAAACGTAAACTGAAGGGTCCTTTGTTTCTCTGTATCCAAGTGCAAGTTCTGCCATTGATAGTACTGTTTCAGATTTTGGATCCTGCGGAACGATCTTATAATCTTTATAAATCAATCCTTTTTCATAAAGAGTTTTGAGTGCCCACCAAACAGATTCGATATACTCATTTGTTAAAGTAATGTAAGCTGATTTCAAATCAATCCAGTAGCCCATTCGTTCAGTCATCTTTTCCCAAAGATCGAGATAAGTAAAAACTGAATCACGACAAGCTTGATTGTACTTCCCCACTCCGAAAGTGGCAATTTCACTTTTATTTTTTATACCGAGAGCTTTTTCAACTTCTATTTCTACGGGAAGACCGTGAGTATCCCAACCAGCTTTTCTCTCCACACGATAACCACGCATGGTTTTATATCTGCATACAATATCTTTTAATGTGCGTGCCATTACATGATGGATACCCGGTTTGCCATTTGCGGTTGGGGGACCTTCGTAAAAGGTAAAAGATTTTTCCGCTGAACGTGATTCTATACTCTTCTCGAAGATTTTCTTCTCTTTCCAGAATTTCAAAATGCTCTGCTCAGTTTCCGGATATTTTATTTTTTCTAATCCCTGCTTATACATAACAACAATTACTTTAACTCTTCATATCTTTTTAATAATTCTCTTTCCGTCTGAATAAACTCTTTAAGTTCCTGCTCAATCCGTTCTTTTTTAAGCAATATGTTTTTTGCTTTCGCTTCGGTATCATTAATTATTTTTTCAGCTTTTAATGATGCTTCTATTAATAATAGTTCGGCTTCTTTTTTCGAATCAGCTGCAGTTGCTTCAAATATTTTGACTTTCTCTCTTAAAATCAGAGCTTCTTTTTCGCCACTTATTATTTCCTGTATTGCCATTCCAAAAATTCCCATCGCACCAAGAGAAATGACACGTAAGCTGAAGAGAATAAGATTTTCTGCAAGCAGTTCAAAAGTTCCAAAATATTCATTAAAAAATATAATGATGGCAATACTTATAAGAGTTACCGCAACTACGACAGCAAAAACTACTTTACCACCTAATTGCCATCCAAGAGATCTATTTATATACCAGCCGCAAGCAAAACATAAAATTGAAAGCACAAACCAGACAGCAAAATTCCTGTCACCGAAGTTGAAAAGAGAGGTGTTAAGAAAATCGGAGGCGAAGATTAATAATCCTAGTAAAACCGGGACACCGTATTTGGTAAAAAACTTTTTCATATCAGCCTCTTTATTAATTCTTTCATAATTAACGTCATCTTCGGCTCAGCCTGCACAGCTGTTGCAATTATTTCCTCAACATTAACAGCCTTTAGAGTATCGGGGAAACATTCATCGGTCACTATACTTACTCCCATCACTTTCATTCCCATATGATTTGCAACAATGTTTTCCGGAATCGTTGACATTCCAACTACATCCGCACCTGTCGCTCTGAGAAATCTGTACTCGGCTCTTGTCTCGAGATTCGGACCGGGCACAGCAACATATACTCCCTTTTGCACTTTTATTTTATTTTCAAGTGCTATATTCTCAGCAAGCTTTATCAGTTCATAATTATATGGTTCACTCATATCTGGAAATCTTGGCCCAAGTTCATCTTCATTTTTTCCGATCAGTGGATTATCACCAAGCATATTGATATGATCGACCATAATCATTACATCGCCTTTTCTGTATTGCGGATTCATTCCTCCACAGGCATTCGAAACAAGCAAAGTTTTCACTCCAAGAAATTTCATAACTCGTACGGGATATGTAATTTGCTGCATTGTGTAGCCTTCATAAAAATGAAATCGTCCCTGCATCGCTACTACATTCTTTCCATTGATTGATCCAAATATCAACTTGCCGTGATGCGATTCTACTGTTGAAATCGGGAAATGCGGAAGATCCTCATATTTGATTTGATGCTTAACGTCTATGTCTTTAACCAAACCGCCTAAACCAGTGCCAAGAATTATTCCGACAGGATAATTTTCGGTTGTAAATTTTCTGATTACTTCGAGAGTCTCGTTAATATTTGAAATAAGCTTACTCATCTTTATAAAAGTTTATCCACTATCCCGTCTACATCTATATCAAATTTTTCTAGTGCATCCTGAGGTTTGGTTTTTTTAGGTTCTTCACCCGCATTTTTAACTTTGCCTTCAAGTAAATTTATTTGAGTGCCTACTATGACTTTAAGTTTTGAAATTATTAAATCTTTCTCTTCTCTTAAAGTAAGAACTGCTTTTCTCATTTCACTTGAAATATCTTCTGCATTTTGAATAATCTGCGAAGCTTTAATCTCAGCTTCCTTAATTATTAATGCTGACTGTTTCTTTGCTGAGTCAACTATTTCTGCAGAAGTTTCCTGCGTCTTAATCAGAGTATCCTGAAGGTTTTTTTCAATTTTCTGAAATTCTTCAACTTTGTGTTTTAAAGCTGCAAGCTCTTGTTCCAACGATTCATTTTCATTTAGCAGTTCCTCCATCTCACCGGATATTTTATCAAGAAAAGTTCGCACTTCCTCGACATTATATCCTCTCATAGATTTTTCGAATTCCTGCTTCTTAATTAAAAGCGGCGAAAGATTCATGACTTCCTCCAGTCTTTTATGATATCTCTTTCCCCAAAGATTGCGGAACCTATTCTCAGCATAGTTGCTCCTTCTTCGATTGCAATTTCATAATCATTTGTCATCCCCATTGAAAGTTCACTGAGATCAAACCCATTTTTATTAATCTCATCTTTTAATTTACGTAAATCAGAGAAACTTTTTCTGATTCTGTTCTCATCATCAGTGAACGGAGCCATCGTCATCAATCCCACCAATTCAATATTTGAAAGAGTTGAACAGTGCTTCGCTAATTCAAAAACCTGGGCCGTATCAATTAGTCCTGATTTGGAATCTTCGAGGGAGGTATTTATTTCCAACAAAATCTTTTGAACCTTATTTAATTTCAATGCCTGAGTATTAATTTCATCAGCAAGAATCGATGAATCAACTGAATGAATATATGTTGCTGCTTTAACGGCATACTTCACTTTATTTCTCTGGAGAGTTCCGATGAAATGCCAGACTACTTTATCACCGAGAATTTCATGTTTATCTCTTAGTTCCTGAGCCTTGTTTTCACCAAAATCTGTTACACCCAGCCCATTTGCTTCATTGATGGCATCTACCCCGAAGAACTTTGAAACTGCAATTAACCTGATTTCTTGCGGATTTCGCTTAAATTCGGCACATTGGGCAGCTATTCTCTCCCTGAGATGCTTGATATTTTCTGCTATCATAAAAAAATTAAGGGTGTGAATGTATATTATTCAGCATCAAAAATCAATCTAAATTAAGGAAAATTAATGACTAACTTTTTAATATTAAGAGTACTCTTATAGGTTATCACAATTTAAACTTTTCCTTTAAGTACTTCTTAACTTTCAAATCACACAATTTGAGTTACTGTTTTCGTAATTTTAAGTGTCATTTTCTTAAAAATATGGAGACAATATGGAAATTAAGTTGTTAAATGAGATAAAGGAAAAAGCTTCAAAGGCAAGAAAGACAATAGTCCTTCCTGAATCCCACGATGAGCGAGTCCTCAAAGCTGCTGAAAAATTAACCAAAGAAAAAACTGTTCCAGTAATTACTCTCGGTGATGAAGACCGTATTTACAAAGAGGCAAAAAAGCTTGATGTTGATTTGACGGGAGTAAGAATTATCAATCCAACCACTTCAGACAAGCTGAGTGATTTTACAAATATCTTTTTCAATCTACGCAAGCACAAAGGTGTTACAATTGAACAGGCAAGAAGCACAGTTCAGCAGGATTTATTTTTTGCAGCAATGATGGTTAAAGAAAATATGGCTGATGGAAGTGTTTCCGGTTCAGCTTCCGCAACTGCTGATGTTATGCGTGCGGGAATTCAATGCATCGGAATGCCGGAAGGAATTTCAATTGTGTCGAGTTTCTTCCTTATGCTTTTCCCGGATAAAAATTATTCGTTTGCTGACAGCGCCGTCGTTCCCGATCCGGATGAAAAACAGTTAGCAGATATTGCAATTTCAACTGCCGATAATCACAGAAAGCTTACCGGTGAAGAACCGTTTATTGCAATGCTTTCCTTCTCAACAAAAGGAAGTGCAAAGCACGATGCAGTAGATAAAGTTTTAAATGCTACTTCAATCATTAGACAAAAAAGACCTGATCTGAATGTTGATGGTGAATTGCAATTTGATGCTGCCGTCATCGAGTCAATCGGAAAGAAGAAAGCACCGGGAAGTAATGTTGCCGGCAAAGCAAATGTTTTGATTTTCCCTGATTTGAATTCAGGAAATATTGGTTACAAGATTGCACAACGCTGGGGTAAAGCTGAAGCCGTCGGACCAATGGTTCAGGGATTGAAAAAACCATTTTTTGATTTGAGTCGTGGCTGCAGTGTTGAAGATATAGCAAACACAGTTGCCATTGCTGCGTTGATGAGTTAGCTTCGATCAAGCAATTAAAAATTTTATTGATTGTCATTGCGAGGGAGGAACGACCGAAGCAATCTGTTAATTATTGCCAATAATTAGAGATCACTTCGCTTTGCTCGTGATGACAACTCAATAATCAATGGAACCACATTTAGTATTTTCTCAACAATAACTTTTCCCTAAGTTCGGTTTCAAAATTTTATTACAAATGAATATTCTTTTACTAACAATTTTTGCATTTATAATTAATATGCCATTCGGATACTGGCGATCGAATGTTCGCAGGTTTTCATTGCAGTTTTTTCTGGCAATACATATTCCGGTTGCATTAATTATCTTATTCCGGATTCTAACTGATACTGGATTCGAGTTCGAAACACTTTTCTTTACTGTTCCAGCCTTTTTCTTTGGGCAATTTGCCGGGTCAAAAATATATTCATTCAGAAAGCACAGAGAAGCTGTCCCGCTTACTTCGTGCATGGTAATGGATATTGTAAGAGTAAAAAGTAATTCTGATAATTAAATTGAACTTTTTCTAGATTTTATCTGTTAAAGGATAATTATGAAAGGAGTATTATGCTAAACAAAATTATTATAACAACAATGCTTTTAACTTTCTTACAGTTATTCGCTCAGGACAATTCAACAAAAAATAAAAAGGTCGAAAGTTCAATGGATAACATAAACAATATTACTGTTCTCGATATGAATAAAAAAGAAATTAAGCTTTCCAATTACAATGGCAAAGTGTTATTAATTGTAAACGTTGCAAGCGAATGCGGCTACACAAAACAGTACGCCGGCTTGCAGGAGATTTATGAAAAGTACAATTCGAAGGGATTTGAAATTCTTGCTTTCCCCTGCAATGATTTTGGGGGACAGGAACCCGGTACAAATGAGCAGATTCAACAATTCTGCAGCTCCAAGTTTGGAGTTACCTTTAAATTGTTTGACAAGATAAAAGTGCTCGGTGAAGATAAATCACCGCTTTATGAAAGATTAATTAATAATTCTGTTACTGAAAAAGGCGATGTGAAGTGGAATTTTGAAAAATTTCTTATATCGAAGGATGGAAAAATAGTTTCAAGATTCCGGCACAAAGTTGAGCCGACAAATGATGAAATAATCTCTGCAATTGAAAGTGAGTTGGAGAAGTAGTTACTGATTTTGTATTAAGATTCCGGATAAGTTCACCTCCTGTGAACTTTCCAGAATGACATTTTAAACAATTATCTATCCAGTTCCCGTTTTACAAAAAGCTTTGCATCGATCACATTTTTGTGTTCCAGATTCAAAGTGCTTCCGATGATTTTAATCAATCTGTCCTCGTGACTGTCGAGCTTTCCATCTTCATAAATTATCCGCCAGAGATTTTTCATAAGCTCAAACTTTTCCTGCTGAGTAAAACTCTCATTTATAACTGAAGAAAACTCATAAACACTAATACTGTCTTTAACTTTTTGTCTTGAAAGTTCGAGTAAATCATTTACACAGTCATCATCCAGCTCAAAATCATTCTGCATAAGTTCAATTATTCTTTTCTTTTCATTATCAGAAAAGTCCCCGTCTGCTCTTGCTATTTCAATTAACAAGGCTGCTGTTGCAACCTGGTATTTTTTTGAAGCTATTTGGGGGAAAGAAGTTTCTATCTCAGTCGAATTCGAATCAGACGAGAGAACTTTGCGTATATATTCAAACATCATTAAAATTTAATTATTGATTATTCAATTCTGAAAGCAAACTTGGAAGGTCTAATGCTTTCGTAATCATCACAACATTTCCTTCTTCATCTATTGGCCATTCTTCCTGTGGTCTGTCGCAATAAAGTTCTATTCCATTACCATCAGGATCTTTAAGATAAATTGATTCTGAAACGCCGTGATCTGAGGCACCTTCAATGGGATATTTATTTTCCCACAGAATTTTAAATGCCTTTGCCAGTTCTTCCCTGCTTGGATAAAGAATAGCAAAATGGTATAAACCCGTATGCCCTGAAGGCGGAGCAACAGCATTTTCTCCAGCCCAGGTATTAAGTCCGATATGATGATGATAATTACCTGAAGATAAAAACATAGCTGAATCGCCAAACCTTGCGGTTACAGAAAATCCGAGCAATTCTGTATAGAATTTTACAGCTCTGTCAAGATTTCCAACTGTTAAATGGATATGCCCTATTCTTGTTTTGGGATGTATTTCGTAGCTCATCAGTTTTTATTTCCGTTTTATGTTTGATTGATTTTAACCGGTTCAACTTTCCAGATTTTCTCAGCATATTCTTTAATCGAACGATCACTTGAAAATTTTCCTACTCCTGCCACATTACGTATTGCCATCTTTGTCCATTCATCAGCATTAAGATACAGCTTGCTTACTTTTTCTTGCTCATCAATGTATGACTGGTAATCTGCAAGCAAACAATAATAATCAACACCGAGTAAGCTATCAACGATGGACTTAAATATTCCAGGTTCACTCTTGTTGAAGTAATTTGAAGCAATCATATCAATAACTCGCTTCAACATAGGATTTGATTCGTAGTAAGTCCTGGGATTGTACCCGCTGTTCTTAAGCTTAACAACCTCATCTGCAAGGAGGCCAAAGATAAAAATATTCTCTTCGCCGACTTCTTCACGAATTTCAATATTTGCACCATCCATCGTTCCGATCGTCAAAGCGCCATTCAATGTAAATTTCATATTTCCGGTACCTGAAGCTTCCAGACCTGCCATTGAGATTTGTTCTGAAAGATCAGCAGCAGGAATAATTTTTTCTGCAAGAGTAACACTATAATTCGGAACGAATACAACTTTCAGCTTATCGCCAACATCAGAATCATTGTTAACTACTTCAGCAACTGAATTGATAAGCTTGATTATCTGTTTTGCCATTTGATATGCGGGTGCAGCCTTACCTGCGAAAATAATTGTCCGCGGAACCATTTCAATTTTTGGATTGTCTTTTATCCTGTTGTAAAGAGTAATGATATGGAGAACATTAAGGAGCTGTCTTTTGTATTCGTGAAATCTTTTTATCTGCACATCGAACATTGATTCGGAATTTATTTTTATTCCGTTGTTTTCTTCTATCAAATCAATCAACAGTTTTTTATTCAGCCACTTTGCATTTCTGAATTCTTCTCTGAAGTCAAGATCATCAACATACTTCTCCAGCTTACGAAGATCATCAAGATCATAAACCCAGTTCTCCCCAATTCTATCACTAATAATTTTTGAAAGAAACGGATTGGCTGTTTTTAACCATCTCCTGGGAGTAATACCATTGGTAATATTAACAAATTTGCCGGGATACATTTTGTGAAAATGAGCAAAGATTTTGGTTTTCAATATTTCTGTATGTAACGCAGCAACACCATTCACAGCAAAGCTACAAACTATTGCAAGATTAGCCATACGAACAGATTTACCATTTGCTTCATTGATTATAGACATTCCTGACAAAATATTGGGATCAGTTGTATAATTTTTCTTGACATCTTCAATAAATCTTCGGTTGATTTCATAAATAATCTGTATATGCCGTGGAAGCAATTCTTCGAAAAGAGAGAGTGACCACTCTTCCAATGCTTCGGGAACAACTGTGTGATTAGTATAAGCAAATGTTTTGTTTGTGATACTCCAGGCTTTATCCCAACTTAATTTTTCCTGATCAATTAAAATTCTCATCAGTTCCGGAATAGCAATAACCGGATGAGTATCATTAAGCTGGATTGCATTTTTCTCAGCAAACTTATCAAAAGTCTTATGATTGATTTTGTATTTTCTGATGATATCCTGCAGTGTAGCTGAAACGAAAAAGTACTGCTGCTTTAGTCTGAGGAATTTTCCTTCAACGTAAGAGTCATTAGGATATAGTACTTTCGAAATAGTTTCGGAATCAGTTTTGGTAGCAACAGCTGCAACATAATCCCCGGCATTAAAATCCTTGAAACTAAAATCAGCACAAGCTTTTGCCTGCCAAAGCCTTAGGTTATTCACTGTGTTATTCTTATATCCAGGGACGGGTATATCATAAGCTACAGCAAGAACATCTTCGGTATCTATCCATTCAAATCTGTACGATCCATCAAGATTCTGAAGTTTAGCTGCTTTTCCATAAAATTTAACACGGTATTCTAAATCTCTTCTAAGGATATCCCAGGGATTTCCATTCATTAGCCAGCTGTCAGGGTACTCAACCTGATAACCTTTTTCAATTTCCTGCTTAAAAATTCCATACTCATATCTAATACCATAGCCAAATGCTGGTAGTTCAAGTGTTGCCATTGAATCAAGATAACATGCAGCAAGCCTGCCCAGGCCACCGTTGCCCAGACCCATATCGTGTTCAACTTCTCTTATTTCTTCAAGACTGTATCCATCTTCTTTAAGTATATTGTGACACTCTTCATAGTAGTCCATATTTATAAGTGAGTTGCCAAGAATCCTTCCCATCAAATATTCTAAGGAAAGATAATAAACCCGTTTTGCATCCTTCTGAAAATATTGATGCTGAGTTCTGAGCCACTTTCTAACAAGCCGATCTCTGATAGCCAGAGAAAGAGCAAAATAAGCGTCTGAACCCGTAGCAGTTATTCTATCCTTAACTAAACGAAATTCCAGATTCTCCGCAAATTGATTGGAAAGAGAATAGGAAGCTGCAGCTTCTGTATCAGTAAAAAATATGGAAGACTTTCCATTTAAAGCTGTTTCTTTTTTTCTATCCATTAATTTTCTGATTTCTTTAAAATTAAAATTTGGGGGCTAATTTAAGTTTGGTTGTATTCTTAACAAAATGATAATAAAAACTCTCTGTAACAATTTAGTAAATTTACATTCGAGAATTTTAACAATGAGATATTAAAATGAGAAAAATACTAAGCAAACCTTTCCAGTATATAATGATTACTATAACTATTCTATTGAGTATAAGCTTACAATGCCAGGAAAATCAATCAGCAAAAACAGGTAATGTTATTTTCTTTCATCCCGATGGAACTGCATTAGCTGGATGGAATGCAATCAGAGTTCTGTATTATGGACCAGATGGTGAGTTAAACTGGGATAAATTAACGCACATTGGATTATACCAGGGTCACACAAGAACTACATTAACTTCCTCTTCTGAAGCAGGTGCAACAACGCATGCATATGGAGTTAAAGTCGAGTTATTATCTTATGGAATGGACGGGGAAAAACCATTGATGTCTAGATCAGGTAGTAACCTAAGCATCATGATGGAAGCAAAAAGCAAAGGATTTAATATCGGTATTATAAACAGCGGAAAAATAGTAGAACCTGGAACCGGAGTATTTGTTGCCAGTGATGTGTCGCGAGCAAATGAAGATGCAATTTCTAAAAAAATTATCGAGTCGGGTTCTGATTTGATTTTTTCTGGAGGAGAAGAGAACCTTTTACCAGAAGGTGTTAACGGCAAATTTGGACCAGGAAAAAGAAAAGACGGTGTTAATGTAATTGAATTAGCCATACAACTTGGTTATAAAGTTATTTACACCAGGGAAGAACTCTCTTCAATTCCAGATGATTCAAAAAAAGTTCTGGGAATTTTTGCACGCAGTCACACATTTAATGATAAATCTGAAGAGGAATTAATTCAACTTGGACTTACAAACTATCAGCCCGAAGCTCCAACAGTAGCTGAAATGACAGAAGCTGCAATTAAATTTTTATCAAATAAGAAGGGAAACTTCTTCCTTGTTGTTGAAGAGGAAGGAACCGATAACTTTGGAAATTGCAATAATGCAAATGGATATTTCGAAGCTCTTAAGCGTGCTGATGATGCAATAGGTAAAGCATTAGATTTTTATTCAAAGAATCCTAATACGCTTTTAATCACTGCGGCAGATAGTGAAGCTGGGGGTATGGAGATTTATGGTTTTCTTGAAAAAGATATGATGCGAAATAAACCTTTACCAAAAACAGCTAGCAACGGGGCTCCGCTCGATGGTATTAATGGTACAGAAACATTACCATTTCTTACAGCTAAAGATAAAAATGGGAATCAGTTTCAATTTGCGGTTGCATGGTCAACCAATGATGATGTTTATGGTTCAGTAGTAGCACGAGCTGAAGGTCTTAACTCTGAATTGATGAATGGCAAGATAGACAACACAGAGATTTACCGAATAATGTATGCGACACTTTTCGGAGTGATTCTGAAATAGCCTATGCTTCCTTTAAATAAGCCGTTGCTTCCAATTCAACAACGAAATTTGGATCAATCAAAGACTTTACTTCAACCATTGTGGTAACTGGTTTTATAGTTTTGAAGAACTCGCCATGAGCCCTTCCAACATCTTCCCAATCTTTTATATTCGTTACATAAATTCTGGTGCGAATAACATCGCCTAAAGATCCACCTGCATCGTTCAATGCTTTTTCAATTTTTTGAATTATGAATCTTGTCTGCTGGTAAGCGTTACCTGGAGAAAAAATTTTATCCCGGTCAATCGCAGCTGTACCGGAGACTTCAATGAGGTTACTAATTCTTACTGCTCTGGAGTAACCTATTTTATTTTCCCAGATCGTACCGCTTGATACATTTATTCTTTTTTCCATATTGCCCTTTAAATTTTACCTTGAAGATATTTTTTTCTTTTTGATTCCGGAAACTTCTCTATCGCATATCGAAGCATAGTCCGAGGCATTTTCTTATAATGCTTCATTAAAAATTTTTCCTCTGTTTGCAAATCTCTCTTCCCAATTTCCCTCAACATCCAGCCTACTGCTTTATGTATTAAGTCATGCTCATCTTTTAAAAGGATTTCTGCTATTTCCAATGTAGTTTCAAAATCATCATTTCTGATGAATTCATAAGTTGATAAGACTGCAATTCGCCGTTCCCAGAGATTTTTTGACGATGCATATTTGTACAATTGACTTCTATCTGTATTCAGAAGATGTTTTCCGACTATTTTCGGAGCTGAAAGATCAACAAGATCCCAATTATTAATTCCTTTTTTGTTTTTCATGTAAAACGAAAAGATTTCAGCTTTCTCCTGCCCATTACCCTTACCATACCTTTCAACCAAAATAAAAAGGGCAATTAATCTTTCTTCATGAACTGGAGAATTTAATAGTACTTTTAAATCAGTTAAGATTAAGTCCTTGAACTCACGAGCTAATTTTCTCTGCGTTGGAACTTTTAGTCCAGTGAAAACATCTCCTTCTCCATAATCACCTTCGCCTGTCTTAAAAAACTGCCGCATGGCTTTTGAAATCTCAGGACTTCCAAGTTCGTTTATATTTTTTCTTAATTCTAAAAGTTTCTTACTCATTGAAAGTAATAGATTTCTATTGATAACCGATTAGAAATTTTTAAATGAATAGTTAAAAAATAATTAATAATTCTTATACTTTACAGTAAACTGAAGGGGGAAAGCAAACTAAATTGAAATTAATGTTGAGCAGTTATTTTGTTGATGAGTGAAACAAGCTCTCCTTTAGCGAATGGTTTTACTAAAAATTCATCTGCACCGGCTTTACGGAACTGCTGAATTTTTTCCTGAAGGAATTCACTTGATAATATCAATATTGGAATTTTTTGATCATTAGACTTTTTTATTTCCCGAATAATCTCTAATCCTTTATCCCAAAAATTAATTGTAACATCAAAAATCAAGGCACTGAATTTTTCGTTTGATAGTATCCCGGAATTAAATTCCTTTGAAGAATAAAGGTTAATATCATAGTTGTCCTTAAGGAAGGCTCTTATAAGTTCGTAAGAATCACCACTATCATCAAGCATCAATATTTTAGATTGACCATTAGTTTTAGCTGTCCGCTTTAACTTATCGAGTCTTCCCATTTTAGCAAGAGGAAGAGTAAATGTAAATGTTGATCCTACTCCTTTTATGCTATCGACAATTAATGAGCCACCCATTTTTTCAATATATCTTTTGGATATTGCAAGTCCAAGACCGTTTCCCTCAAAAGTTCTTCCTATATCTAAATCTTCCTGGCTGAAGGGTCCGTAAAGATGATCAAGATATTCTGATGAAATGCCTATACCTGTATCTTTAATTTTGCAAACTGCAAGTTCCCTCTCCTTGAATGTTGCTACTTCAACATCAATATAACCTTGCCGTGTAAATTTAATTGAATTATCAAGTAGATTGTTTATTACACCTTCCACACACTGCAAGTCAACATCTACAAAAATATTTTCTTCTTCAAACCTGGAAGTAAAATCCAGTCTTTTTTCAGCTGCCCTTTTTTTAAAGGGTTCTATACAATTTATAAAGATGTTGACCAGGTCAAAACTATCAACATTTAGCTGATACCTGCCGGCTTCAATTTGAGCAAACTCAAGCATTTGAGTTATACTTTTAAACAATCTTTCACTTCCGGAATAAAGATTATCAAGATAGATTTTATCTTCACTGCTGATTTTATCTTTTAGATTTTCTTTAATAATTGTTGAGTAGCCAAGAATAATATTTAACGGTGTTCTTAGTTCATGAGAAAGAACATTCAGGAA
>Ga0208980_10000511_pt1 | contig 21961 bp, 19 predicted proteins | sample WetSurMetagenome_3_FD_187993 | JGI IMG/M metagenome (GOLD analysis project Ga0208980, IMG submission 187993) | Wetland microbial communities from Twitchell Island in the Sacramento Delta, sample from surface sediment Aug2011 Site A1 Bulk (version 2) | ecosystem: Environmental > Aquatic > Marine... | reverse complement strand
ACCGGGAGGGCGGGGTAGGGCCCTGGCCCCGCTCACCTTAAAGAGGCTGAACAGGACGGTTGCTGCCGTACCGCTGACGAGAAGATGGATTGTGTCCCTTCGAGAAAAGGCCATGTGCGTACTTGTCCCCTGATCGTTCCAGGTTCCGTATCACCGACCCCTCTCCTCCGCGGTTACGGACCAAAAGCGATGACAATATAACGAACGCAGAAAGGAAAAGCAAGGGCGGGTGAACGGATCACCCGCCCTTGCGGTGAAAATCAATCGCTTAGAGGTTGAACTTCTTCCTGGCCGCGTTGACGTCGGGAATCAGATAATCCAGGCCGTAGGCCTTGAGGGAGGCCTCCGTCGGGATACCCTTCTCGTCCCAGCCGAAGAAGCCGTAGGTCTTCGTCTCCATGTCCTTCTGATCCGCATCGGTGAAGATGACGTCCTTCCGCGGGCCAGCCGGCAGCTTCTCCTTGAACATGCGGATGGGCAGCCGGTCGTCCTTGGAGCTGATGCCTTCGCGGACGTTGAAGACGCGCTCGGCCGTGAAGATCGTCTTGGCGGTCTTCCAGTAGTCTTCCGTCTTCCAGTTCCAGCCACACAGCGGGTTGAGCATGTCAGTGATGATCTTGTCCGTGCCCGCGCCGTAGACGAGGAAGTTGGTGAAGGAACAGATGCAGAGCGAGTCGGCCATGGTCGTCATGGCGAGGGCCTGGGGGCCCTGGCCTTCGTGGTGATCGCCGCCGCAGGTGCCCATGGTATAGCTGTAGGCGCGGATCTTGTCGCCCCGCGGATCGTGGGCTGCCAGTTCCTTGCCTTTCACGTGGTTGGCGTAGGCCTCAGAGCCCTTGCCGATCTCCTTGGACATCTTCCTGACGCCCTTTGCCATGAGCTTTCCGGCCTTGCCTTCCTGGTAGGCGATCTTGCGGATCATCTCCATGTAGGTGTCACCGTCGTTCCACTTGGGCTTCAGGCCGTCGAGGTCGGTGGGCTTCAGGGCGCCCTTTTCCATGGCTTCCGTTGTGAAGGCGAGCACGCCGCCCGTGGAGATGTTGTCGAGGCCGTAGGCGTCGCAGGCTTCGATGAGGGCGATCATCTCGTCGAACTTCGTCATGCCGAGGTTGCTGCCCAGGAGACCGCCGGACTCATACTCGGGACCTTCCGCTACGAGGCCCGCGTACTTGCCGCTGCGCAGCACGCCAAGCTTCAGGCAGTGTGTCGGGCAGTTGGTGCAGGACGCGTGGCGCTTCCAGAACGTCCTCATCGCTTCTTCGCCGCCGATCTTGACCACATCGGGGAACCAGGTCGTCTGGTAGTTCTTCACGACAAGCGAACCGTGGAGGAAGTGCTTGAGCTCCATGAGCCCGCCGGTTCCCCATTTCTTGATGCCTTCCCAGGCCTCGCCCGCGACGTTGCCGTCCTTGTTGACCTTGGCGGCCGCGAGGAACTTGGCGTTGTCCGCGACGGGAACGGCGTACTTCGTGCCGCGCACGGCGAAGCCCTTGAGCTTCTTGTCGCCGAAGACCATCCCCGTTCCGCTGCGGGCGGCGGCGCGGTAGCGCTCGACGATGATGCAGGAGTAGGGGACACCGTTCTCGCCGGCCGGGCCGATGACGGCCGTCCGGATTTCGGGGTCTTTCATCTCCTTGACCATCATCTCATGGGTATCATCGGTCGTCTTGCCCCACATCTTTGAGGCGTCCTTGAACTCCACCTTGTCATTCACGATGGAGAGCCAGACGGGTTTCTTGGCACGGCCCTTGATGTAGAGGCCGTCCCAGCCGGCGAACTTGATCTCGCTGGCCAGGTGGGCGCCCGACTCGGCGTGCGTCATGAGGCCCGTGTAGGGGCTCTTGTGGGCAAAGCAGGTCCGGTGGGAGACGGCCATGGTGCCTGACAGGGGTCCCGGGCCCACGAAGACGAAGGCGTCTTCGTCGAGGGCGTTCTTGCCCGCCTTGTACTCCGTTACGGCGTAGTAGGCCCCGAGGCCTCTACCGCCGATGTACTGCTGGAGTATCTCATCGGAAACCGGCCGCGTCTTGAAGGTCTGCTTGCTGAGGTCGATTTCCAGTACTTTTCCGAAATTTCCACCTTTGGGTGTTGCCATCGTGATTACCTCCCCTTCTTGGTCTTCGCAGGAACGACCCGCTTGCCTTCAACGTTCGGGTAGAACAGAAGGGTCGCGAGGTCTTTGCCCGCTTGCTCAGGCGTCACATCCCTGAAGGCCATGTTCACGCCGATGCCGACCGGCCGTCCCTGGAGGCAGGGCCCCTGGGGGTTGCCGGACTGCTCCATGCAGGCCTTGACGCACTGGGGGTCGCCGCCGCAGAGATCGCAGATCAGGGGCTGACCCGTGTCGGCGTTGCCGCGGATGTACTTGGCCGGGCAGGCCTCGGCGCACTTCATGCACTTGGCGCCCAGGCAGGTCTTCGTGTTCAGCACGATGCCGTTGGTCTTGGGATCCTTGGTCAGCGAATTAGGCGTCGTCGGGCAGGCCTTGATGCAGGGGGCGTCGTCGCAGTGCCAGCACATGACCGGGACATCGACGATGTCCTTGTACTTGGCGATGTAGATGCGGGAAAGGGCAGGCCGGACATTCCCCGTGTGAAAAAGGGAGCAGGCGAACTCGCAGCTCCGGCAGCCCGTGCAGTTATCGCGCGCGGCGAAACGGTATTTCTGCGCATAGGGCTTGGTGCCTGGCGCAGCCTGGACCGAGTACTGTGCCTCGGCCTTCTTGGGGGCAATGCCGCCGATGGCGGAGATCGCAAGCGCGCCTCCCGCCGCCGTGGCGGTTCCTCTCAGGAAGTCACGACGAGTCGTTTCCTTCTTGAGGACTTCAGGCAGTTTCTTTTCTTCCATGTCTAACCTCCATATATTTGCCTCTTGTTAACGGCTTGACACATCAACGAAATGAAACGGGGCACACCTCCTCTCAAACTTTTTCAATATAAATTTCTTTTCTGTGTTTACTTCATCTTGCTCGTGTAGACGTAGTCGTTGGTCTTCTGGGCCTCGTGGCACTTGATGCACTCGTCGACCTTGCCGTCCTGGTCGATCTTGCCGCTCGGCTTGAACTGCGCCCAGTACCAGTCGCCGCCCTGGGGGTTGTAGCCCTTGACCTTGTACATGACGTCGACGAACTTGAGCTTCTTGTCCTTGCCGAAGTTTTCCTGGACGATCATGGCGCCGTCGGCGAATTTGCCCTTCTTGGCCTTGATGGAGTCGAAGGCAACCTGGTTGACGTAGGTCGTCAGGAAGGCGCCGTGGGGCTCGGGCCCCGCATACTGGGCCTCGGTGCCGGGCCACATCTTCCAACTCTGGTATTTGCCCTTCTGGATGAAGTCCCAGACGGACTTGCCGTCGGTGGCGGGGCCCTTTTTGGCCTGGGCGAAGAGCATGCCCGAAAGAACGAGGGTTACGGTGAGAACGATCGCGAGAACAATCAAACCTTTCTTCATTTCTAACTCCTTTCAGAATACGCGCAGGCCTTCCCGGCAAAACGGAATGGCCGCGCGGGGTGTGTTTTGCGGTTTGCAGGGAAATCGTGCAGGCGCAGGAATGGCAGGTTGTTTGTGAGGGACCCGTAAGGAATTTGAAAATCGTGCGATGCTGCAATCATGAGGGATCCGATGAAACTCCAGTCATTCTGTTGCGCAGCGGATACAATACATCCGCCGAAAGCCGCTTATCGATCCGGCTTTCCGAACAACGACCCCCTGACTGCTACCTCCCCTCACAAGGAGTTCCTTCGGCATGACGAACAGGACAGGAACCCTTGGATAACGAACGAGAACTGCACTGGGCACTCTTCATTCGAGGCGCAATATAAACATTTACCAGGGGTGAAGTCAAACACTATTTAACTAAATAGGCAATTATATCAATATGTTATGTCATGTTTGACATAAGAGCCTTGTCGTGCAGCAGGGCAGGCGATTCTGCAGTCCCCGGACTGATCATCAGGTGTAATGGAGACGGATAGGTCGAGGCGGGGTAGATGATTTTTTCGAGAACAAAAGAAATGAAGAAAAGCAAGGGCGGGTGATGAAGGTCACCCGCCCTTGCGGCAAGATAATCGGACGGTTAGAGGTTGTACTTCTTTCTGGCCGCGTTGAGGTCGTCGATGAGGAAGTCGAGGCCGTATGCCTTGAGGGAGGCCTCCGTCGGGATGCCCTTTTCGTCCCAGCCCAGGAACTTGTATGCGTCGGTCGAGGACTTCTTGTGGTCCTCCTCGGTGAAGACGACGCCCTTCTTCGGACCCGCGGGCAGCTTCTCGGCGTACATGCGCTTGGGCAGGCGGTCGTCCTTGGAGCTGATGCCCTCGCGGACGTTGAAGACTCGCTCAGCCGTCAGGATCCGCTTGGCGGCCATCCAGTAGTCATCGGTTTTCCAGTTCCAGCCGCACAGCGGGTTGAGCATGTCGGTGACGATCTTGTCCGTGGATGCGCCCCAAACCCCGGACGAGCAGAAGGTGCACAGGCAGAGAGAATCGTTCATGGCCACCCGGCACAGATCGCTGCTGCTTGCCCCCTCGGCGTGATCTCCCCCGTTGGTGCCGATGCAGTAGGTGTAGAACCTGCTCTTGTCGCCCCGCGGGTCGTGGGCCGCAAGCTCTCTGCCTTTCACCACGTTGGCATAGGCGTCGGTGCCTTTGCCGATCTGTTTGGACATCCGGGCCACGCCCAGGGAGAGGAGCTTGCCGGCCTTGCCTTCCTTGTAGGCGATCTTGTCGATCAGCTTCATGTAGGTGTCGCCGTCACCCCACGTGGGCTTCAGGCCGTCGAGGTCCGACGGCTTCAGGGCGCCCTTCTCGACGGCTTCCGTCGTGAAGCCCAGCACGCCGCCCGTGGAGATGTAGTCGAGGCCGTAGGCGTCGCAGGCCTCGATGAGGGCCGCCATCTGGTCGAACTTCTTCATCCCCAGGTTGGAGCCCAGGAGTCCTCCGGACTCGTACTCGGGGGCCTCGGCGACGAGGCCTTTGTACTTGCCTTCGCGCAGCACGCCCAGTTTCAGGCAGTGCGTCTGGCAGTTGGTGCAGGAGACATGGCGCTTCCAGAAGGTTCTCTCGGCCTCCTCGGCGCCGAGCTTGACGATGTCGGGCCACCAGGTGGTCTGGAAGTTCTTCACGATGAGCGAGCCGAGCACGAAGTTGTTGGTCTCGAGCGAGCTGGCCGTTCCCCACACCTTTCTTCTTCCCGCTCCCGGGTCGCTGATGTTGGTCTCCTTGGCCACCTGGGCTGCCGCGAGGAACTTGGCATTGTCCACGACGGGCACGGCGTACTTGGTGCCCCGGATGGCAAAGCCCTTGAGCTTCTTGTCGCCGAAGACAGATCCCGCGTTGCTGCGCGCCGCGGCGCGGAAGCGCTCGACGATCAGACAGGAATAGAGGACGCCATTCTCGCCGGCGGGGCCGATGACGATCGAGCGGATGCGGGAATCCTTCATCTCCTTGATCATCATCTCGTGGGTGTCGTCCGTCGTCTTGCCCCACATCTTCGAGGCGTCCCGGAACTCCACCTTGTCGTTGACCACGGAGAACCAGACGGGTTTCTTCGCCCGGCCCTTGATGTAGATGCCGTCCCAGCCGGCCCACTTGATTTCGCTCGCCAGGTGGGCGCCGCACTCGCCATGGTTCAGAAGGCCCGTATAGGGGTTCTTGTTGACGATGCTGGTCCTCGGGGAGACGCACATGGTCCCGGCCAGGGGGCCGGGCCCCACGAATACGAACGCATCCTCGTCCAGCGGGTTCTTGCCTGCCTTGTATTCCGTCACGGCGTAGTAGGCCCCGAGGCCGCGGGCGCCGATGTATTGCTGAAGGATCTCATCGGAGACCGGCCGCGTCTTGTAGGTCTGCGTGCTGAGGTCGATCTCCAGTACCTTTCCGAAATTTCCGCCTTTGGGTTCTGCCATGGTGATCACCTCCCCTTCCTGGTCTTCACAGGCACGACCCTCTTGCCCTCGACGTTGGGATAGAACAAGAGGTTCGCAAGGTCCTTGCCCGCCTCTTCCGGCGTCACGTAACGGAAGGACATGTTCATGCCGATGCCTACGGGCCGGCTCATGAGGCAGGGCCCCTGGGGGTTTCCGGACTGGGCGTGGCAGGCCTTGACGCACTGGGGATCGCCGCCGCAAAGGTCGCAGATCAGGGGCTGGCCCGTGTCGGGGTTGCCGCGGACGTACTTTGCCGGGCAGGCCTCGGCGCACTTCATGCACTTGGCGCCCAGGCAGATCTTCTCGTTGAGGATGATTCCGTTGCTTTTGGCGTCCCGCGTGATCGCCTTCGGCGTCGTGGGGCATGCCGCGATGCAGGGGGCATCGTCGCACTGCCAGCAGATGACCGCCACGTCGACGATGTCCTTGTACTTCTCGACCCAGATGCGGGCAAGGTCGGGCCGGACGTTGCCGGTGTGGAACAGCGAGCAGGCCAGCTCGCAGCTCCGGCAGCCCGTGCAGTTATGGCGTCCGGCGTAGAGGTACTTCTGAGCAAAGGGCTTGGTGCCCGGCGCGGTCTGGACCGAGTACTGCGCCTCGGCCTTTTTGGGGGCCATGCCGCCGATGGCGGTGATCGCAAGCGCGCTTCCAGCCGCTGTAGCAGTTCCTCTCAGGAAGTCACGACGAGTCGTTTCCTTCTTGAGGACATCAGGCAGTTTCTTTTCTTCCATGTCTAACCTCCATTGGATTGCCTCTTGGTAACGGCTTGACAGATCATCGAAATGAAGCCGGGCACACCTCCTTATTTGATGAAAAATCGACCCAGGAAAAAAACGCCACACCTTACAATCATCGTTCAAGAAGGACTATAAATGCATCCAAGGAGCGAAGTCAATTTGTATTAGATTAAAAGTGCAATCATATCAACAAGTTATGCCATAATTGACATAGGCGATCTTGTCGTGCAGAATAGCACGCAAATCTGCAGTGCCCTGAATGCATGGCCGAAGCACGGGGATGAAAGAGGAGTGGACATGAAAATCAAGCACAAGCTGTGGCTGGAAAAAGATGACCGTGTTATTTTCGGGCCGGGCCGGTTTGAACTGCTGGAGGCGATCGAAGAGTGCCAGAGCCTCAGTGCGGCGGCCAAGAAACTGAAGATGTCCTACCGGGCCGCCTGGGGTCGCCTGAGGGCGTCCGAGGACCGCCTTGGAATTCCTCTCGTGGAGCTGACGGACAACCGCCAGGGCATGCGTCTCACTGAGGAGGCAAAGAAGTTGAAGAATGCCTTCGTCGAGGTCGAGAAAAAAATAGACGATCTGCTGGAGGAGTATCAGGCACAGCTGCCGTGAAGAAAAAGTGGCAAAAGTGACAAGAGTGACAAAAGTGGGGGAAGTGAATGAAGTGAAAAATCGGTATGCCCGGTGCGATGGTGCCGGGTATTTTTTGTGTCTTCGCAAAATGTCGATTTACAGGGCAGCCGCAAATTGATATTTTAAAACCGCTTTGCTCTTGCGGAATGAAGAATCGATGCCGAAAACCGAACACGGCCGACAGGCCACTGGAGAAAAGCGACGACGATGAAAAAGGAACACAAATTTTCCCTGTTCTACATTCTTCTGGCAGTCTGGGCCGTACTGCTCATCCAGAGCTACATCGCCTCCATGATGAGCTCCCAGGTGATCCCCTACAGCCAGTTTCTCAAACTTCTCAAGGATGGGAAGGTTTCCGAGGTCGCCATAACGGCCAACCGCATCGAGGGGAAAATGAAGGTGGAGGGCAAACCCGGCGAGCCCCAGCCCTTCCGGACCATCCGGGTCGATCAGGACCTCTCGGAGCTTCTCGACAAGTACCAGGTGACCTTCAAAGGGGAGGTGGAGAGCACCTTCCTGCGGGATCTGTTTTCCTGGGTCTTCCCGATCATCATCTTTTTCGGGATCTGGTTCCTCCTCATGAAGAAAATGGGAGGGCAGCAGGCCGGGTTCATGACGCTGGGCAAGAGCAAGGCCAAGATCTACATGGAGAATGAGATCAAGATCACCTTCAAGGATGTAGCCGGCGTTGACGAGGCGAAACAGGAATTGATGGAGGAGATCGAGTTCCTGAAGAACCCCGGCAGGTTCACGGAGATCGGCGGGAGGATCCCGAAGGGCATCCTGCTGGTGGGCCCCCCGGGGACGGGAAAGACCCTCCTGGCGAAAGCCGTTGCGGGCGAGAGCGGTGTGCCTTTCTTCAGCCTCAGCGGTTCCGAGTTCGTCGAGATGTTCGTCGGCCTCGGAGCCGCCCGCGTGCGCGATCTCTTCGAGCAGGCCAAGCAGAAGGCTCCCTGCATCATCTTCATCGACGAGCTCGATGCCCTCGGGAAAGCAAGGGGCTTCGGGAACTTTCCCGGCGGGGGGAACGACGAGCGCGAGCAGACGCTGAACCAGCTTCTGAAAGAGATGGACGGGTTCGACCCCAAGGTGGGGGTTATCCTCATGGCTGCCACGAACCGTCCGGAGATCCTCGACCCGGCGCTTTTGAGGCCGGGGCGATTCGACCGGCATGTGCTCGTCGATCGACCGGACAAGAAGGGCCGCGAGGAGATCCTCAGGGTTCATATCAATACGGTAAAGCTGGGTCCGGACGTGGATCTGGAAAAGCTCGCCGCCATGACGCCGGGAATGGTCGGTGCCGACCTTGCAAATCTCGTCAACGAGGCCGCGCTTCTGGCCGTGCGGCACGACAAAAAAGAAGTGGGGATGACGGAATTCGTCGAGTCCATCGAGCGGGTCGTGGCCGGTCTCGAGAAGAAGAACCGCCTGATCAACCCGCAGGAACGAGAGATCGTGGCCTACCACGAGGTGGGCCATGCCCTGGTGGCCCTGTCGCTTCCGGGAACGGACCCCGTCCAGAAGATCTCCATCATCCCCCGGGGGATCGCGGCGCTTGGATATACCATGCAGGTCCCCACGGAGGACCGGTTCCTCCTGAGGAAGACGGAGATCCTCAACCGGGTCGCATCCCTTCTCGGCGGGCGGGCTGCCGAGGAGATCATTTTCGGCGATGTCTCGACGGGGGCGCACAACGACCTGGCGCGGGCCACGGACATGGCCCGGAGCATGGTCAAGGAGTACGGCATGAGTAGCCAGGTGGGGCAGGTCTATTTCGCCCGGGAAAAACGCGCTCTCTTCATGGAGATGGGCGCCCCGGAAGGCGGGGACTACAGTGAGGCCACGGCGGAGCTGATCGACAGGGAGATCAAATCGATCATCGACGGCGAATACGGCAAAGCGAAGTCGGTCCTCTCGGGCAAAAGGGATGTCCTCGAAAAGGGGGCAGCGCTCCTGCTGCAGAAGGAGAAGATCGAGGGGACGGAGCTGATGGCCCTCATGGAGGGGAAGACACCGCAAGCCACTTAGGGGCACTCACGGGGTATTGAAAGGTTGCCGACCCGGGACAGACGCATCTCATCCGATCGCGAAGATCGGAAGAGCGGAAGAGCGGAAAAAACAAAGAACGCGGAGACGGATCGTTGCAGGAAAAAACAAACCTATCGAAAAATCCTGTCTGGTCGTTTTTCTCATCGGTCAGGCTGACACTTTTTCTTCTGATCCTCATAGCCCTCGCAGCCATACTGGGGACCATGATCCCGCAGCAGGATGCGGCGAATGAAGCCGTTCAGAAACTCCCGCCGGCCCTGAAAGGAGTTGTCAGCGTTCTGCAACTCCATGATCTCTACCGCTCGCCATGGTTTCTCCTGCTGATGGGGCTGCTCACGGTCAACCTCGTCGTCTGTTCCCTGAACCGCCTGCCTGCATCCCTTCGGCTCTACCGGAGGCAGCCCGAGCCGGACAGACCCGGGCTGTACGAAGAGCTGCCGCCTGAACGAGTCCTTGCGTCCGAAGGCACCGTGGAAGACGAGGCGGCCAGGATGGAGCAGGTCCTGAAAAAGACCCTGGGCAGAGTGGAGCGGAAAGGGACCGATCAGGCGATCTGGCTTTCGGGACACAGGGGCTCCTGGTCCTATTTCGGCGTCTACGTCATTCACGCCGGTGTACTCGTCATCATCCTCGGCGCCGTCATCGGGTCAATCCTCGGCTTTGACGGGTACGTGAACATCCCCGAGGGAGGATCGGCCGACCGCATCGAGCTGCGGGGCGGCAAAGGGGTTATGGAACTCGGATTCAGCGTGAAATGCGACGACTTCAATGTTGAATTTTACGACAGCGGAATGCCCAAGCTCTACCGGTCCGACCTGTCCTTTTTGAAGGGCGGTGAGATCAGGGCGAAGGGCGTGCTCATGGTCAACCACCCGCTCGAGTTCGAGGGAATCAGCTTCTACCAGTCGAGCTACGGCTCCGTTCCCGGAGAGGCCGTTCTCAAGATCACGAAAAAGGGTGAGCAGGTCGTCAAGCGGGCGCGCCAGGGCGAGAGCTTCACCATCGACGGGGGGAAGGCGCAGGTGGAGATCCTGCGCATCGAGGGCAATCTCATGAGGATGGGGCCGGCGGTCAAGGTCGGCGTCACGGCCGGCGACAAGGCGCTTTCCTTCTGGGTGTTCAAGTTCATCGACGCCATCGAGGAACAGAACCCGGGGATCACGAAACAAATCCCCCAGTTCAACGCCGGCCTCTACAGGCCCTACTGGTTCGCGCTGGACGGGATCGAGACGTCCTTCTACACGGGGCTCAAGGTCACCCGGGACCCTGGAGTCCCCGTCGTCGGGGCGGGCGCTTTCCTGCTGGTGGCGGGATTTCTGCTGACCTTTTTCACCTCGCACCGGCAGGTCTTTGTCCGCGTGGACCGCAAGCACGGCATGACGCGCGTCTGCATTGCCGGGCGCTGCAACCGGGACCCCGTGAGGCTTGACCGGGAGATCGAACGGATCATCGGATCCTACAAGGGTATATCTTGATGAATACGAAAATGCTCGGCTGGGCAACGGTGATCTATCTCGTTGCCATGGCCTTCTACCTGATCCGCCTGCTGAGGGACGACGAATACTGGGGGAAGCTTGCCACGGGAACGGCCCTGGTTGGGCTTGCCTTGCATACGGCCGGCATCGCCGTGCGCTGGTGGGAATCCTACCGGATCGGCCTCGGGCACGCCCCCCTTGCCAATTTCTACGAGTCGCTGATCTTTTTTTCCTGGGCCATCATGCTTCTGTACCTCGTTACGGAGTGGCGCATCCGGAACCGGTTCCTCGGGCCCTTCGTCACGCCCGTTGCCTTTTTGTCCATGGCCTACGCCTCGCTTTCCCCGGATGAGGCGACGCGCATCCAGCCGCTCATCCCGGCCCTGCAGAGCAACTGGCTTACCAGCCACGTCTTGACGTGCTTCATGGGATACGGGGCCTTCACGATCGCCTTCGGGCTGGGGGTTATTTTTTTCGTCCGGCGTTTCGTCGCCGGATCGGGGAACCCCTCGAAAGGCCGCGGGGGACTTTTCCCCGACGAGGGGTCCATCGAGGAGCTCATTTACCACAGCACGCTGATGGGGTTCATCTTTCTCTCCCTGGGGATCATCACGGGCTCGGTCTGGGCGAACTTCGCCTGGGGGTCCTACTGGAGTTGGGACCCGAAGGAGACCTGGTCGCTGATCACCTGGCTCATCTATGCCGCTCTACTCCATGCCCGGCTCGTGCGCGGATGGAGGGGAAAAGGAATCGCGGTCATGGCCATTGCGGGGTTTGTGTCGGTACTTTTCACCTACCTGGGGGTAAACTACCTGGACAGCCTTCATAGCTACATCATGTGACGGCCCGAGGGTTTGGAAAGAAACATTGAAATTCCTCGCACCAAGGTGCCAGGAATTAAGAAACGCAAGGATGGGGTTTATTTGTTAATATGCTCGCTTACCCCGCAGCAAGCTGCGGGGAATGTGCGTGCAATCGTTTTCATGGAGAAACGGAGGATGCCATGCGACGCATGAGTCGGTTCGTCATCACGCTGATCACCATCGGGGCCCTGCTGTGCCCGGCCGTGTGGGCCTCAGCCCAGGAGTCGGCCCCGAAGCCGGACCTGGGCGCCGACAAGATCACTCTGAATCCCACGGGGAACATCGTCGTGGAGATCCGCAACGCGGGCCCCGGGCCCATGCCCGACACTGCCTGGAGGTCCACGGAATCCTTTGCGGCCTGTTTCGTGATCATGATCGGCGTGCAATTTGTCGACTACGCGACGATCTGGGCCGCGGACCCGAACCGGGTCTTGAAAAATCCCGGCGGATCGATCACGTACACAAGCCCCATCAAGATACTGGAGCCCACTACAGTCAGGGTATGGATGGACATCACGGAGCAGGTCGAAGAGGCCAATGAGGGGAACAATATCAAGCAGGTACTCCTGAATCCCGAGCCCGTCAAGTGACCCCGGAGGCCCTGACTGGCAGGCTGTTGACCGGGGGCGCATCCCGCAAGGAGGCGCAACCATGTCTGTCCACCACCCTGCCGGGAAGCGCCGCAGGTGCTTCAAAAACGCTTATCTGCTGCGTTGCGCTGCATCCTTCGTCACTGCGGCGTACGCAAAAGTACGCCTCATTCCTCAGGATTTGCGCGCCTTGCATCTAAGCATTTTTGAACAGCCTTTGTGACAGGGTGTTTTTAGACACCCTGACTCGGACGGTCGAAAAGGGGTGCGAGCGATGAACCAGAGAGTCCATGTAGTGGATGCTTTTACGGACCGCGCCTTCGGGGGTAATCCCGCCGCTGTGAGCATTTGGGAGTCGGGCGAGTTGGTGGACGGACGACAGGGATAACGAAACGGGCAAGAGGGTGAAAAGTTCATCCGAAATGGAGGCATGGACAAGAACCCTCAAGTGCTGCATTAGGTCATGAAGATGACAAGACGAAGCGGAATCCTCCTCCACGTGACCTCTCTGCCGTCACGTTTCGGCATTGGAGACCTGGGGCCCGAGGCCTACCGGTTTGCCGATTTCCTTCATCGTGCAGGGCAGCGTCTCTGGCAGATCCTTCCCCTGGTCCCGACGGACACGCTCATGGGGAATTCACCCTACGGCAGCTCGTCGGCCTTTGCGGGGAACCCGCTGCTCATCAGTCCCGAGAGACTCGTCGAAGAAGGTTTTCTGAGCAGGAGAGACCTTTCCGGGGCGACCCGCTTTCCGCAGGGTCGCGTCGAGTATCGACTCGTTGCCGTCTGCAAGGAAAAAATCCTCAGTGAGGCTTGGCAGCGGTTTTCTGCATGTGGGGGGAGCCTCCGATACGATTATGAGGCATTCTGCCGGGATGAACGGAACTGGCTCGAGGAATACTCCCTCTTCAGCGCCCTCAAGACGCTCTTTAGGAGGAAAACCTGGACCCGATGGCCTCGGGAATTTCACGACCGGCGAATCAGGGCCCTCGGACCGCACGTCAAGGAAATAGCCCCGCTGATCGCAGAGGAGAAGTTCCGCCAGTTTCTTTTCTTCCGCCAGTGGCGGACTCTCAAGGATTACTGCAACGGCCTCGGGGTCGCCATCATGGGAGATCTGCCCTATTATGTCCATCACGACAGCGCCGATGTGTGGGGGAACCCATCCCTGTTCAAACTGGATCAGGAGGGCAGGCCTGCCTTTGTCTCCGGCGTGCCGCCGGACTACTTCAGCCGGACGGGACAACTCTGGGGAAATCCCGTTTATGACTGGGGTGCGCTCAGGAAGAGCCGTTATGCCTGGTGGGTCTCGAGGGTCCGTCACAATCTGAAGCTCTTTGACCTTGTCCGGATCGATCACTGCAGGGGGCTCATTTCCTATTGGGAAGTTCCCGCGAAGAGCAGAACCGCCGTGAAGGGGAAATGGGTGCCCGCGCCTGCCCATGATTTTTTCCGGACGTTGTTACGGAAGGTCCCGCAGAGTGCACTGGTCGCGGAGGATCTGGGGTTCATCACACCTGAAGTCCGTGCTGTGCTCGACGGCTTCGGGTTGCCCGGCATGCGCGTTCTGCTCTTTGCCTTCGGCACCGGAACGGGCTCGGAGCATCATGCACCCCACAACCACATCGATCGTGATTTCGTCTACACGGGAACCCATGACAACAACACCGTCAGGGGCTGGTTCGACGGGGAGGCGAAAAAGGAAGAGAAAGGCAGATTATTTGACTACCTCGGGGGCCCCGTCGGATCGGAACGGGTTCACGAAGCAATGATCCGCCTCGCACTGATGTCCGTTGCGGGAACAGCCATCATCCCCATGCAGGATCTGCTAGGCCTTGGCGGGCAAGCCCGTATGAACCTGCCTGCGGGCAAGGGGAGCTATTGGCGCTGGCGCCTTCTGCCGGGACAGATCGACCGGCGGCTCGAGCAGTGGCTGCGGGAGATGACGGGAACCTATGGCAGATTGCAGGGGTGAAGGGAAGAATCCATTATTCTTTGTCTTTGAGTATTTTCATGCCTCGATCCTCGAACCTAGCTCCTTATTTCAAGACTGGACGAAGGCCTTCCAGCCGGCCAGGATGGAGCCGGGCATCCAATCAAAGGCGCCGAAGAGTTCGGCCACGGGAGTAAAGCCGCACTCGCTGCAGCGAACCTCCCCGCGGCTGCGGACATAGCAGCCCCGGGTGATCGACCCGTATTCAACATGCCATTGGCCTATGGCCGGTGACCCATGGAAGAAGCTAGGGCTTTTTCTCAGATCTCCAGCGCACCCAGAGTTTTCCGACGACTATAACGCCGACGGCAAAGAGCGCTTCGAGCCCATAAAGAAGCACTTCGGGGATCTGGATTCGCTCGACGACAATCGGGTCCGTGAAGATCATCTCCCCGCCCACCTTTCCGAGGATTCCCGCGCCGGCATAGATGATCAAGGGATATTTGTCCATCAGCATGGAAAGAAGGCTGCTTGTGAAAACAACAAAGGGGATGCTCAGCCCGAGACCGAAGAGAAGCAGGAAGAGATTGCCTTTCGAAGCCCCTGCCACGGCAAGCACGTTGTCCACGGACATCGTGAGGTCCGCGACGACGATCACCCAGAGCGCCTGCAGGATCGAATGGGCATTTTGCCGAGCTTCCTCCTCCGGAGAGCTGTCAACGAACAGTTTCACGGCGATCCAGAGGATGAAAAGACCCCCGATCAATTTGACGTACGACATCTGCAGCAGCTGGGCCGCAAAGTAGGTGAGAAAAACCCGGAGCACGACGGCCGCGCCCGCGCCCAGCAGGATCCCTTTCTGCCGCTGCTTCCGCGGCAAAGACCGGACGGCTGCGGCGATCACCACGGCATTGTCTCCCGCGAGAATCAAATCGATCAGGACGATGCTCATCAAGGCAGTAAAGAAATCCCAGCTGATCGAAATCTCTCCAAGCTGACCCAGGTCCACTCGGCTTACCCCTGTTTGTCCTGATTCGGATCCGGTTTTGTGTCTGGCTCCTCCATCGCCTTCTTGAACCCTCTTATTGCCTTTCCGATACTGTTTCCCAGATCGGGAAGCTTCCCCGGGCCAAAGAAGACAAGAGCCACGATCAATATGACAATCATTTCCGGCATGCCGATGCCAAACATGTGATCTTTCCTCCCGTATGGTTGTTGTGGGGAATGGACCGTTTTCCCGACCTGCTGATCAACGGATGCTTCGGGACAGGACATCCATTCGCCCCATGCCGCACCCCTTTCGAGAAGAGCCCTGAAAGAATGCCGGCTCACTGCATGCAATTCGTTCAACGTGCACTTCCGAATGATTCTGGTTAAGGGGCTGCTGGCGACTCGGGGGAATTGAGGTGTTTAACAGCGAAGGATGGAATTCGTCTGTGAGGGTGAATCAGAATGGATGGAAAGGAAGGATTTTGTATCGAAGAGATTTATGCCGGCTGACTGAGGGGGTTCATGAGCCGCAACGAAAACCCGGGGATTTTTCCTCAGAAAACTCAGCAAATCCTCATTATCGGCCATCGAGATCTGCTTGAGGCAGACGAGATCATTATGATCGTAAAAATCGTAATACAGGAATGCCACGCCCACCGGCAGGACCAAGGCGATGGCCAACAGGAACAGAGGATGTTTTCTGAATCGCTTCATTCTGCGGTCTTTCCAATCAGGCGGGAAATAAAACCATTTTCAGCATCAGCTGTCAATGGAAGATTTGATTCACGATTTCTTTGGAATCACAACAGGAAACACAAGCGGGGAAAGCGGGATTTTATGTGCCCGAAGCCCTCCATTACGGGCTGACGAAGGCCTTCCAGCCGGCCAGGATGGAGCCGGGCATCCAGTCAAAGGCGCCGGAGAGTTCGGCCACGGGCGTGAAGCCGCAATCGCCGCAGCGGACCTCCCCGCGGCTGCGGACATAGCAGCCCCGGGTGATCGACCCGTCGGGGTCCACATTCACCAGAAGCCCGTCGTGGCATTTCCAGCCGTTTGAAATCATTTTCTCCAGCGATCGCCTTGAATTGATGATGGGGTAGCCCTGCTCCTTGAGCGCGATCGCGCTGCCGATGGCCTCGCGCCGTTCGGCGGCCGTCAGCGCGAGGGCATCCTCGCCCTGGCCATAGGGGTAGAAGAGTTGCAGCGTCACACCGCGCACAACCGGCCGCTGCTTCAGGTTTTCGAGAAGCTCACCCAAGTCCCTCCAGTTATCCCGGTTCATCGTGAAATGGACGAGGAGCTTTCCCCGGGATGCCCTGCCGAGATTTTCCCAGGCCCTGTCGAAGGAGCCGCTCCGCAGACGGTCGTGGGTTTTCTTCGTCCCGTCGAGGCTCACCCACAGTACATCGACGGGCACATCGAGGGGCAGGGTCCCGTTTGTGGTTGCGGCCGTGCAGAGGAAGCGGTCCCGGGCATAGCGTGCGAGGTCACTGAAGGTCCGCGTGCCGTCGCTCCACAGCAGGGGCTCGCCCCCCTCGAACACGACGATCCGGCAGCCGGCGCGGTGCAGCGCATCGAGGGCCGCCGTGGCGGACTCCCAGCGGATATGCGCACGGTGGTGATCGTCCCGCCGATGGTACGGGCATGGGGCGCATCTCAGATTACACTGGTAGGTGAGCTTGAAGCTTGCCAGCAGCGGAAGATCCCGGCGCAGGATTTTTCTCCGGAAGAAAAAGCCGGCCAGACCCCGGAGCCTCTCCAGGGATGAGCGGGTCCGTATGATTGGATCGTTACCCATGCATCATTCTTCTTCAGGCAAAGAGCAGGGCCATGATCGCCGCTGCGGTCGTGATGATCAGGGAGATCACAAAGGTCGTGCGGATGACCTGGCTCTCGATCCCGAGGGCGTCGATGGTGGCGGCCGCGTTCTGCAGCTTCGCCGGTGAGATGACGCTCGCGAGCCCGCCCCCGATGCCCGTCACGGCCGTCACGATGAGGGCATCCACGTTGAGCAGTTTCGAGGTGAGGAGGTGGTACTTCGTGAACATGGCGATCGTGGAGGCCTCGCTGCCGCTGACGAACCCGCCGAAGAGACCCAGGAAAGCACTGATGAACGGATACATGGCGCCGAAGGCGGCAGCCGACCCCTGGGCGAGCACCCAGATCATATTCGAAGACGACTCCACGAGTTTCCAGACCGTCCCGGTGAACTGGAAGCCGGAGTTGTTCATGACGAAGGCGATGGCAAAGAAGATGGCCGCCGAGAGTGCGGGTCGGGGCGCCCGTTTCAGCCATTTCCGGAGGGTCTCGCCTGCGCAGGCCGCCGTGGGCCGGAGGAAAAAGGCCGAAAGTACCGTGCTGATGAGGACCCATGTGTAGGCGTTCCACAGCATGCGGGTCCGGATCGTCTGCCCCTGGATCACCGAGATGCCCATGTCCCACTGCTTGAAGAGGACGTCGAACCAGGGCGGGTAGAAGTTGATGGCGAAGGAGGCCGCAATGAGGATGATCCACGGCGAGAGCGCCGCGACAAGCGACATCTGCTGCTCGACGCGAAGATCGTCCGCCGTGAGGTGCGAGCGGTCGATGATCGGAAGGCCCCGGAGCTTCAGATAGAGCAGCATGACCATCATCGTGCAGAAACCGGCAATGACGCCCGTCAGGACCACCCCGATCCCGATGTGGGCCACGGCCACGGCAACACCCCCGTTGGTGGCCCCGGCAAGCATACAGGGGATAAAACCTTCTTTCATCTGCCGGATGCCGCCCACGATCCAGAGCATGCCGAACCCGATGAGGATCGAGATCACGGGGAGAAATTTCGCGAAGACCTGGGCGGACTGCGCAAGGGGCGTGCCGGTGAGATCCGAGTATACGACCAGCGGCGCCCCGAGGAGCGCAAAGGTGCACAGGGCGTCAAACCCCAGGGCGGGCAGGGCCACGGCCACGTAGGTCGAGTAGCCGAGGGCCACGAGGATCGGGGGGAGGATCGAAACAGGCGTGGCCCCCACGGAGACCAGGAGCGTTCCTGCCCCCACGTTGATCATCATGATCTGCACGGACCGGTCCGACGATGCGAAGGTCTTGACAAAAGCGGCAATCCTCCGGATCGCACCCGTGGATTCCATGAAGGTGATCTGGAGGATCGAGGTGACGACCATGAGCGACACGGGAAACGAGGCGATCATGCCCGCCAGGGAAGACCGGAGCCCCATCTCCAGCGGGGTATTGAAATAGACGATAGCGATGAGCAGGGTCACGAGCCAGCCGATGACGCCGCTCGTGTCGGCGGCAAAACGCCGGTTCACCAGGAGAAAGACGATGAGAACGATGGGAAGCAGCGTCAGGGCCACGGAGAGGGCCATAAATCCTCCAGGGTGTTTTCGAGTTCGGCGACTATAGCGGAACTTGACGCAAGCTGCAATTCTTTTCACGAAAATTTTATGCCGGAGACATGCTCACTTGAGCCCGATAATCCGTATTGTCCTTCCCGCGATTGATTTGTTATCATGATGAGCGTGGGTCAAGATCCGTTTCCTCGATTCTCTCGACAAAAGAGGAGGACAGTCATGGAAGACAAAATGATCTCCGGCGCCATCACTCGGCGTGAATTCGTCAAGGCATCCCTGATGGGAACTGCCGTCCTGGCCTTATCCTCTGCGGGGCTTCCGGCAGAGGCGTCGGCTCAGGTAAATGGTCCCTTTGAACTGCCGCCCCTTCCGTACGCGGAAGACGCCCTGGCGCCGGTCATCTCGGCCCGTACGATCAGCTTCCACTACGGAAAGCATCACCGGGGCTATGCAGACAATCTGAACGTGCTGGTGAAAAACACGCCCTATGAGAAAATGAGCCTCGAGGAAGTCGTCAAGTCTTCAGCGGCGGTTTCCGGTCATGCGGCCATTTTCAACAACGCCGCCCAGGTCTGGAATCACACCTTCTACTGGAACGGCATGAAGGCCGGAGGCGGCAGCAGGCCGGGGGGTGAGATGGGCAAACGGATCGAGAAGGATTTCGGAAGCTACGAAAACTTCCGGAAGGAATTCGTCGGAGCGGCCCTGGGACAGTTCGGCAGCGGCTGGGCATGGCTTGCGACGGACGGCAAATCCCTGAAAGTGGTGAAGACACCGAACGCGGAGAACCCCATCACGCAGGGGTTGAGACCCCTGCTGACGATCGACGTCTGGGAACACGCCTACTACCTGGATTACCAGAACCGGAGGAAGGATTTCGTGGAGGCTTCCCTCGACAAACTCGTCAACTGGGACTTCGTGGAGAAGAACCTGCCGAAGTAGCCGGAAGGGTCGAAAGGAAAATACGCCGATCGGCTGGACCTGGAATGTGGAATGAAACCCCGAAGGCGCTTTTCTATTTCACGTAGAGGGGTTCCTGGTTTCTCTCCACCCGCCGGATGTTGTCGGCCACCACCTGCACGATGCCGGCGATGGAAACATCCGTTGATCCGCCGATGTGCGGCGTCGTAAAGACGTTGTGCCGGAAGATCGGATCCTGCGGATCGACCGGTTCCTCCCAGTACACATCGAGCCCCGCCCCGGCGATCTTACCCGTGGCGAGGGCCTTCTCCAGCGCGTCCCGATCCACGATTCCGCCCCGCGACAGATTGATGAGGAAACTGCCTTTTCTCATGGAAGCAAAGGTCTTTTCGTTCATCAGGTTGCGACTCTCCGCCGAGAGGGGAAGGCACAGAGCGACAAAGTCCGAAAGGCCGAGAAGCCGCTCGAGATCCTGCGATCCTCCTGCCCAATCGAGACCCAGATCCGTTGCTGCCCTCCCGGGATCGTCCCGCTTGATCCCGATGAGCCGTACGTCGAACGCCCTCAGCCGTTTTGCAAGGGCCTTGCCGATGCCGCCCAGTCCCACGATCCCGACGGTTTTTCCCATCAGGGTCGTGCCGCGCGGCTCACCGATCCTTCGATTCGCGAAACTTGCCGCCATGCCGCGGAAATTGCGGGCCAGCCCGATCATCATGTAAATCCCCAACTCGGCCACGGAATCGGCATTGGGGCAGCTGTCGGTGGGGACGTTGGCAACCCGGATGCCCCGCATCCTTGCTGCCTCGATGTCGACCCCTTCGAGGCCTGAGCCGACCTGCTGGATCAGCCGCAGCCGATCGGCCGTGGCGAGAAGCGGCTCCGTGACCCGGGACATGGTCGGGATCACGACGTCATAGCCGCGAAGGCTCTCCAGCACATAATTCCCCAGGGCAACAAATTCGTGCTCGGGCAGTGCTGCCCGGAGGAGGCCGAGAGCACCTCCCCAGGCGTTTTCGGGGGCGGCAAAACAGATTTTCATCATTCGCTCCTTTTTTTATTGATATCCACAAAAGGGTGGGAATGTCCAGTGAAAACAGGGTGGTGCTGCTTTCCTAAATATGTTAACGTCGTACAGCCGCAGAACCATGAGTCCCGATCAAGGGGGCAGGTAAAAGGCAAGGACGTGTCGGCCATGAGTCAACAGCCGAGGGGAGAGCGACCCTGGGGGTATTTCGACGTACTCCTGGAGGACGCGGAGCACAAGGTGAAGCGGATCATTGTCTATCCCGAAAGGCGTCTCAGCCTCCAGAGGCACCGGCACCGGGACGAGCACTGGCTGATCGTCTCCGGTGAGGCCCTGTTGACGTTGAACACGGACGAGATCGTTTTGCAGAAGGGGCAGTCCGTCGATATCCCCCGGGGCGCGCTTCACCGCGTCCAGAACACGGGAAAGACGGAACTGGTGATCGTTGAGGTCCAGACGGGGGATTACTTCGACGAAAGCGACATCGAGCGCTTCGAGGATGATTACGGCCGCGTGTAATCACCGGGTTATCCATTCGCTCAAAGAGGAGTTCAGGGATAGGCATGGCAGATCTTCAAGGGCAGGTCGTGGCCGTCATCATGGCGGGGGGCATGGGAACGCGTTTCTGGCCGCTCAGCACCCCGGAGAAGCCCAAGCAGTTCATCGACCTCTTCGGCGGGCGAAGCCTCCTGCAGATGAGCTTTGACAGGCTGCGGGGACTGGTTCCGCCCGAGCGGACCCTGGTGCTCACGAATGCCGCCCACGTTGCGCTCACCCGGGAGCAGCTCCCGGAGCTGCCTGAAGAGAACGTCATCGGCGAACCCATCCGACGCGACACGGCAGCAGCCGTGGCGCTGGCTGCCGTCCTCGTGCGCAAGCGTTTCGGCGACAGCATTATCCTTACGCTCACGGCCGACCACCTGATCGAGCCGAGGGAGCTCTTCCAGAAAAACCTGGTTTCGGCTGCAGGGCAGGTTGCTCAGCACGATGCTTTCTACACCTTCGGGATCAAACCCGCTTACCCGGCCACCGCGTACGGCTATCTCGAAACCGGCGCGTCCGTGCTCAATGACGGCGGGATCGAGCATTTCGAACTGAAGCGGTTCAAGGAAAAGCCTGACCTGGAGACGGCCAGGCAGTATATCGAGTCGGGGCGTTTTCTCTGGAACTCGGGGATGTTTGTCTGGAAGGCCGCAACGATTCTCGAGGAGGTCCGCACGTGGCTGCCGAAGCACTTCGAAGCCCTTTCGCCGCTGGGCGAATGCGACGCCACGCCAGGCTGGCAGAAGGCGCTCGAGAATGCTTTTGCCGGCATCCAGCCCATCTCCATCGATTACGGCGTCATGGAAAAGACGGCAAAACCACTGCGCTGCGTGGCGTCCCTGTTCTCGTGGACCGACGTGGGGGGCTGGCCGGCCATGCAGACCCTCCTCCCCCGGGACGCCCAGGGGAACGCCTTGCAGGGAAATGTGAA
>Ga0208980_10000510_pt1 | contig 21961 bp, 22 predicted proteins | sample WetSurMetagenome_3_FD_187993 | JGI IMG/M metagenome (GOLD analysis project Ga0208980, IMG submission 187993) | Wetland microbial communities from Twitchell Island in the Sacramento Delta, sample from surface sediment Aug2011 Site A1 Bulk (version 2) | ecosystem: Environmental > Aquatic > Marine... | reverse complement strand
ATGAAATATGACGGCTAACATAGCATAAAAGACTAAGTCAAAACACTATTGGGCTTCGTTTCTACATGAACGTTATACTTATTTGATCTTACCGAAAATCTTTAATAGTTGATACCCTTTGAATATGCGCAGTAGTAGGTGGAGTTTGTAAACCAACAATATCCATTTCTATACAGGATATTTCTCCCGGGAATATTGATCTTCAAGAAAAGGCTTAATCAGCAGGAAGGAACTTTCGTTCAGGTTCCCTTCGCTCTTCCTGTCCACTCGGCGGGGCGCTCCGGTAGAAGACTGCTCTGGTCTTTTACCTGCTTGTAAAAAGAAGGCATCATTGTCATATACTTAACAGATGGACTACCTTACTCTCAGTGAACTTGCCTCCCTGGTCAAATCTGCAATCCAATCAACGCTCTATGATGATTACTGGGTCATTGCTGAAATAGCCCAGCTGAATTTCCATTCTCATTCAGGGCACTGTTATCTGGATCTGGTCGAAAAGAAAGAAGATACAGTAACTGCAAAGATGCGGGCCACGATCTGGGCGCGCAGTTTCAGCCAGATCAGCACAAACTTTAAGGCTCTCACAGGACAGGACCTACGGACAGGCATGAAGATCCTCATGCTGGCAACAGTGGCGTATCACGAGGTGCATGGCTTATCACTCAACATCAGGGAGATTGATCCCCGCTACACCCTGGGTGAAATGATGCTCAAGCGGAGAGAAATTATCGAGCGCCTTACCAAAGAAAGGATTATAGCCAGAAACAAACTGGTCGGACTACCCCCTGTTCTTCAGAGAATCGCCGTTATCTCTGCAGAAGGAGCAGCCGGCTACGGAGACTTTCAGAGCAGATTGAATAATAATCCCTACGGGTACAGGTTTCACCATAGGCTTTTCCAGGCCTATATGCAGGGAGAGAAAGCAGAACAGTCGATACTAAGCGCCCTTGAGCAATGTATCATGCACAGGGAATACTTTGATGCTATTGTGATTATCAGAGGCGGAGGATCGGTTGTGGACCTGCACTGCTTTGACAGCTATGCTCTTGGAAAGATGATCGCGCTTTCACCTTTGCCTGTATTCACCGGTATAGGGCATGAAAGGGATGAGACGGTAGCTGATCATGTGGCCAACAGACGCCTTATCACTCCGACAGCTGTTGCAGAGTTTCTCATCACAAGATCAAGAGAGTTTGAAGCTACGATTGATGAGTTACAACACAGGATGATAATCAGAGCAAGAGACCTTGTTGCAACCGAAAAGCATTCTCTCAGGACATCAGCAGACAGCTTGCTGGCATCTGTACGGAGGTTTCTGAACACTGCAAAGGTTTCATTGCGGGAAAATATCCATGAGATCCAGACAAAGGCGCTTGCAGCCCTCAAAACTCCTTCAATTGATATCAAGGGTCATGAGGGTAATCTGAGGAATGCCGGTGAAAGGTTGATAAGGAACAACCGGCAGAAGTTGAAGGAGTTCAGAAAAGTCCTGAGCGTACATCCGGCACATTTTCTCTCTCTGCAGACACAGAAAATGGAGAACTACGACACCAGGATCCGTCTCCTCGATCCGCAGAATGTTCTCAGCCGTGGCTACAGCATCACTTATTTTAATGGGAAGGCATTGAAGAACGTTGGGGCCGTAAAGAAGGATGATATAATAAACACCAGGCTGAGCAACGGCTCTCTCGTCAGTGTTGTGGAAAAAGTTGAGGAGGAAAAGACAGATGAGTGAGAAGAAGAAACTTACCTATTCTCAGGCAATTGAGGAACTTGAGCGGATCATTAACGATATTGAGTCTGAGAACATCAACGTTGATGCTCTTACGGAAAAAGTCAAGAGGGCAACCCATCTCATCAAGTTCTGCAAAAAGAGCCTGAGAACCACGGAGGAAGAAGTGAAGAAGGCCCTCTCAGAGATCGAGGAGAAAACCGGCGAGGGGGGACTTGAAGCATCTGACGATGTGGATTATTAATCAACAGCAAACAGTATAATAAAGCTACAAAAAGCACTTTAGCCGGGAAGGAGTCATTATTATGGATAATAAAGGATTGTCAGAGATCATACAGTCCACTTCGCTGCTCAACCAAGTGGTAGGCGCAGAGAAACTTTTTCTCTCAGGCCGCCGGAAACGTGGTGAAGACCTTGAGAGTGCAGTGAGGTTTTTCCTTGAGTTCCTGCACGGATTCGAAAGTTTCGAATTTGACGGTCCCTGTGTAACCGTCTTCGGGTCGGCTCGCTTCCCGGAACGGCACCGCTATTATGAATTGGCCCGTGAGCTTGGCCGGGCGCTTGCCAATGCAGGCTATGCAGTAATGACCGGAGGCGGACCCGGTATTATGGAGGCTGCGAACCGGGGGGCTAAAGAAGGCGGGGGTCTGAGCCTCGGCTGTAATATCACGCTACCCTTTGAACAGAAGCCGAATCCCTACCTCGACAAGTTTATCGAGTTCGAGCACTTCTTCGTACGCAAAGTAATGCTGGTGAAATACTCATCTGCTTTTGTGGTTATGCCGGGTGGATTCGGAACGCTTGATGAGGCATTCGAAGTCATTACGCTCGCTCAGACCGGAAAGCTTGAGCGCTTCCCGGTCGTGGGGATGGTCAGGGACTTCTGGGATCATCTCCGTCGCTTCATGCACGACACAATGCTGGCCGAGGGCACCATAAGTAACGAGGACATGGATTTCATTCAGGGAGCAAATACGGTTGAGGACGCCATCCGTATCATCCGTCGTCTCTCGCGAGGAAGTTTTTAACACCAAGAGAGCAGATTGTACTCAGGGAAATATTTACTAAAGAGTTTATAAGTAGGGATAATGCTGAAAAAGTTATGAGGAGGTGTCTATGGCAGACGAACATTCATTTGATATTGTGAGTCAGGTTGATATGCAGGAGGTATCAAATGCTGTGCAGCAGACAGCAAAAGAGATGAGTCAGCGCTTTGATTTCAAAGGGAGCAAAAGTACTATCGAACTGAATAAGGAGAAGGGAGAAATCACTCTTACGGCAGATGATGAGTATAAACTGAAAAGCCTTACAGAAATACTCAAAAGCAAGCTTGTAAAGAGAGCGGTTTCCCTGAAAGCCTTAAGTTTCGGCAAGATCGAAAAAGCGGCCGGCGATATGGTAAGACAGGTGGTATCCCTGCAGCAGGGCTTGTCTCCTGAACGGGCAAAGGATATGGTCAAGCTGATCAAAGAGATGAAGCTAAAAGTGCAGTCGGAGATTCAGAAAGACCAGGTACGGGTAAGGGCAAAAAAGATTGATGACCTTCAGGCCGTAATAACAATGCTGAAAGGCAAAGATTTTGATTTTCATATCGAATTTATCAACTACAGATGAAATTATCCCGTCTAAAAAAATCCGAGCAAGTGATGTGGGCTCAATTTCTGAAGCCAGCTAAACTACCTTCGTTCTCTACATGCCTTTATTTGACTGTAATGTTTTCACTCATGCATACGTGAGGCTTCCGCTTCGTCTTCAGTCCCGAAAGGCTGAAGCCTATTCGGGATTACCCGTGATCTGGCTTCAGAAATTGAACCCACATCACTCGATTTTTGCCATATTACCATAAGTTTTTTGGGACATATGTAATCAGCTATTCTTTAGTAAAACAAGTGAGGTGGCCGTCTGAATAGAAAACCGAGAATTGTTTGTCCAGAAATTTGGCGAGGCAATCGGCTACGCTGAATATGACAAGCGGCTTCTTCGTGCTGCTGAGTTTACGGGTAATAGCCTCGTAAACAACCGTTCCGCCGTCGAGAGGTTTTGCCGGCAGATAGAGATAAATAAAATCAGCTTCCTCAATTGATGCATGAATAATATCATCGTGAATCCACTCTACACGATCAGCATTGATTCCCAGCGCCTGCTGAAAGATTCGGCCGACTCGGATCAGCTCGGAAGAAATCTCGATCTGGATTGTTTTCCGGTGGGGACACATGCATTGTAACAGTAATCCCTGCAATCCGTTTCCAGCTCCGAGGTCAGCGACTATTGTCTCAGGTCTGATAAACTGAACTGCCTTTAAGAGCGGTGAAAGACCACCCGGATAGCACGCGTATCCTTTTCTTTTTGTAAGAAGGGTCCTTTCGGAGGAAGAATATCGGGAACCCGCTCCATGCAATTGAGAATACAGGTGGAGCAATGCACTTTCTGTTGAAGACGGATCTCTCTCTTCCAGAGCACTCACGAGAATTTTTGCATAACGGTCGACATCCTTTAATTCTGACCGGACAGCGTTATCTGCCGCAAGTTCCAGCAAGGACTCAGTAACAGCATCCATTAAATTTTCCGGATATTTATTGCCCGAAATGTCATCCATTGGTTATGAATTTGTATCTGAAGATAGTATAGGGCATGATCTCCCTTGAATGCACGCATGAAGGTATTTCATGAGGGAAGGAGGGATGTTTTTTGCGCTTTTAAAAGGTATAATATCCGGGTACGACTATTCTTCACTCTGCCGGTCAGAACTGTAATAAATGAGCAGGCAGGGGCTACAATGTTTCGATGGCATTGTATTGGGGGGATCATGAAAACAAATCAGAAGAGAATGGAGGAAAGACTATGCGGTTCAGGATAGTATCTCTTATTGTGCTTTTAACGTTTATGACAGGACTGTTTGGTTGTGCCACAATACCCGAAGAGCATAAAGGAGCAGCAACCGGCGCGGGAATTGGAGCAATAGCCGGAGTAACGGCAGGTGCGCTTCTGGGATCCAGCGGAGCAAAGACAGAAATGGCCATCCTTGGGGGGCTTATGGGAGCCCTCGCAGGAGGGCTGATCGGACATTATGCGTATGATAAAAAGAGGAATGAACAGGAGACTGCCGACAAGTACAATTATAATCCATCCAAGGGGTTGAAGGTGCAAATTGAAGATGCAACGGTAGCTCCGAAACAAGTTTTCCCTGGCGAAACTGTGAATATCAGAACGACCTATGCACTCCTGGGCGCCGACACTGATACAGCCGTCACCGAAACAAGCGAAATCCGCTTCAATGGCAAAGTTTACACCAAACCGGAGGTGAAAGTTTACAGGGACAGCGGCACCTACTCTTCGACTCTTCCAATCACAATGCCACATGATGCAAAAAAGGGTAAATACACAGTCATCGTCTCCGTTAAGGCAGGGAAAGTAAAGGATTCCAAAGAAACGTCATTTTCCGTAAAGTAAACTGGGGAAGGGGTTACAGAGAGAAGCCGGAACTGAAAGGGATCTATCGCAAACATTTTCCTGGTTTGTTATGCCTGAAGTTCGTTATCGGGCATCCGGCATTTTCCGAATTTCCAGGTCAAGTGCGGGGATAAGACCATATGTTTTCCTTATGACTTTTTAGTATGGATATCCTCGTTCTGCGAGAAATTGTTTGACTTCTTCGTACCGCCGGATTCCTGTTCTTCCGCCTATGCGGGTACATTTCATGGCGGCAAAGGCCGATGCAAAGACGATGGTATCTTTGAGGTTCCAGCCGTGCAGGAGTCCGTATAAATATCCGCCATGAAAAACATCTCCCGCTCCTGTTGAATCAATTGCATCAACCCTGAAGGCCGGAATGCGGAGGCACCGTTCCTTCGAAACTGTAACGCTTCCCTGATCTCCCAATGTGACCGTCAATATTTTACAACCAAGCCTCTCCCTTTCCTGTTGCAGTGCTTCCTGATTTACCTCCCATCCGACATCGTTTGCAAAATCCCGTGACGCAACAACATAATCAGAGAGCTTTGCAATATCGAGCATCCCGGGGCGTGAACGTCCTGCATCGAGCATTACCGGAATGTTGCGATTCCCGGCCTGCTCAGCAGCAAACAGGGAGGCGTCCTTCATAAGGCCGTCGAGAAGGAGAAAATGCGCGCCTTCAAGAAAATCTTCCCCCAGTTCTTCTGCACGCAAAGGGTCCGCAGAAGGTCTTTTCCAGAATATCGTTCTCTTCGCAGAATACTTCTCAATGGCAATAAACGCAAGCTGAGACCTCGCTCCTTCTCTTTTTACGAGTCCGTGTACATTCATCCCTTCGCTGAGAAGCGATTCTTTAATTTTATCTCCTGAGGAGTCGTCTCCTGTAATTCCGTGAAACCTGCATCTCACCCCAAGACGGGAAAGGGCTACAAGCGCGGTGGCAACCGGTCCGCCAGGCTGTTCATGCCATTCAAGCACCTCATTCTTGGTATCAACTGAAGGATATGTCTCAACCAATGCGAGATAGTCATAAGAACATTGTCCAATACCTACAACAATCATGATCTTATTATTTCTTCCCGGATTTGAAGAGGAATTTACTGAACATTATACAGGTTCTACTGTATCTCCAAAATCTCGACGTCAAAATTGAGAGTCTTTCCTGCAAGGGGATGGTTGAAGTTCATTACCACCACATCATCCTTTACTTCCCTGACCTCCACAGGAACCTGCCGTCCATCCGGAGCCTGTGCATAGAGAGTCATGCCCGCCTCAGGTTTTATTTCAGGAGGCAGCTGATTTTTGGGGATTTCCTGGATCGCTTGTGGATTTTCAGAACCATACCCTTCTTCCGGACTGACCTTGAATGACTTTTTTTCGCCGATCTTCATACCCATGACACCCTTTTCGAAGCCGGGGATCATCTGCCCGCTGCCTGTCTTGAATTCAAGCGGTCCGCGTCCCTTTGAACTGTCCATAACCTTGCCATCTACCTCCAGGGTATAATCGACCTTGACTGTTTTTCCTTCGGTAACCACAAGTGCACCTCCTTTTTCTGTTTTTTCAGTTGTATCAGCTGCAAATGCCGAAAACGAGAGGGCTGTGATAAACCCTGCCAACACTGTGAGCAACACGAAATATCTTTTCATCATATACCTCAGGCCCTACCGGGGGGAGAAACAATATGTTTAAAAAAATAAAAACCCGCAAAGCAGAATACTTTGCGGTTCCATGTCAAATACTCCGTTCAGTTAATCCAAGTATAAAGTAATGAATGTATTTTAAGCAACCCTTTCCATGCTACAATGAAGCCATGGCTGACGAAAATTCAAGATTAGTCTACTCCACGGACAGGGAGATTCAGCGGGACGGGAGGAATGCCGGAAAAGCCGCGTCTGTGAATCTGCCCCGGGCCCGGCAAAAAGTTACAGTCCGGCTTGAGAGGAAAGGCAGGGGAGGAAAAACCGTCACAATCATAGAGGGCCTCCGGATGTCCGAAAAGGAAAGGGAGTTTCTCCTCCGGAACTTGAAATCAAGTCTCGGAACAGGAGGGACTGCGAAGGATACTTCTCTCGAAATCCAGGGTGACCACCGAGAAATGATTATGGCGGAATTGGAAAGCATGGGGCACAAACCAAAACGCTCCGGCTTCTAGAAGAGACAAGGGATGAAATCAGCTTTTTTAAGAAAAATTTCCCGTGGAACAACTATAATAAAGAGAAGAAAATTAAAAGAAACATACCATGATATCAAGGTAACTGAGCAACAGCAAACAACGCAGTAATTTCCCGGAATGTTTTATGGATAAGCACATCAGGCAGCAAATAAAATTAGTCGAGAAGATCGCGCTCAACATCGCCGAGCATGAAATACGGAATATCGTCACAGGGTATAGAACTTTTCCCGAAATATATGAGGAAGTGAGAAGAACTATGTCCTATGCATCTGCAGTGCATGAAAATCAGAGGAGAAAAAGCGGTGAGCCTTACATATTTCACCCCCTCAATGTTGCACTTATCGCAGCAGAAAACGGTATGGTCGATAAAATCTCCATCGACAGTTGTTTGCTCCACGACGTTATCGAAGACGGTGAGGTCAGCGGCACCGAAATTGCCGCAACTTTCGGGGAAGAAGTTGCCCAGGTTGTAGAAGGGCTCACGAAAATCAAAGAACATAAGGCTCAATCATATGACAAATTCTTCTCTCATACCGTTAATAATCCCAGGATAGCCTACATTAAAATCTTCGACAGGCTGCACAATCTCAAGACGCTGGGACATCATACGCCGGAAAAACAGGTCATGATCGCCAATGAATCGATGGACATCTACCATAAGCTCTGCATCCGGTTGTGTCTTACGGATATCGCGAATGAAATAGAGCGTCTCTGTGCACCCGTCCTCCATCGGGAGATGTTCACCTTATTTTCCGAACGTCTGAAAGAGATCCAGCAGGAGGCCGCCCAGGTACTTGATATGTTTAAGATGAATATCATGGCCAAATGTCATGAAAACGATGTGAGAGTAAAGAAGATCAGAGTCCACTGGAAGCCTTTTCTTATAATGAACGACTACAGGTTTATGCATATCCCCCATGTGCTTTTATTCAAACTTGTCATGGATACCGTCGAGAATGCCTACAAATTGCTTTGGCTTATCAATACGCAATACAAAGTTGCAGGCACCATTGAAGATTATATTTCCGTCCCCAGATTCAACAATTTCCGGGGGATTCTCTACACCGTCGTTGTCGAAGGAGCCAAAATTCCTCTCCTCATCACCACGGACAGATTCAATGAGTTCAACAGAAAAGGCATCCTTGTCTACGGCAGCTTCAGCAGAGATACTTCCGTGAACAGAAAACTGATGGACCACCTGCAGGAATATCTGACAAGCGAAAGTAATTTCATGGATGTCAAGACGCTCATCTCCTTTATCGAGAAGGATGACATACAGGTTTTTGCAAAAGACGGCAAGACTACTGTCGAACTCAAGAAAGGGGCTACGGTTTTGGACTTTGCGTTCAAGATACATTCAGATCTCGGATTACGGGCCGAGTATGGGATTGTCGATGGGGTGCGGGTATCGCTGGGGCATGAGTTGACAAACGGAAACATCGTTCACGTGCATACGAAAAATACGGTTACCGCAACCGAGGAATTTCTCACAAAATGTGTAACTCCCAAGGCTCAGCGCGTTCTGAAGAAGTTCTTCGAAATTTCTCGTATTGAGTCGATTTTCAAGATCGCCGAAGAGTATCTCGAGAAAAATCTCTTCACTTTCCATATCAATGTACAGGAGTTTTGGAGAAAACTTAAGGAACTATATCCTGTGGAAAAAGAAAGACGGGAAAAGGTTATAGGGATACTGCATTCCGTAAACGCAGTGGAGAATCTGCTGGTCGGTCTGGAACTCATAGACAGCAAGACACTTTCCGGTCTCCGTGCGAAAGAAGAGACTTTCCTGAAACTGTGGAATGTCTTTTCACATCGCCAAAAAGTGCTCCCTATAGAACTCGATTTCCTGGATACCGATTATCAGTCCTGTCCTGTGTGTGTCCCTACACTGCATAATTCGTCTCACAAAGGAGTTCTTGAAGATACCCTGTTTACCATTCACTCGGGTGATTGCAGGAAAATCCGGCAATTCCCGGAAGAAAGGGTCTTCACAGTCAAGTTCAGGAAGACAAAACCTATAGATGACCTGATTTATATGAAAATAGAAACGGATGACGTGTCGGGCATTACCCACGCGGTGTCGTCTGTTTTCAAAAACGTGAACCTTGAGATATTCAATGTCGAAAACGACCACATAAAAGCCCTTTACCGGCTTGCATTCTACCAGGCTTCCCCGCAAACAGTCTCATCATATCTCGAACATCTTCGCAAAATACAGGAAGTCAGAAGCATTGCGATCAGCACAAAAAACATCTTCTGAAAGCGCTCTCAAACCGTGATATAATAGTATCCAGGGGAAAGAAATATGGATATTCTCATTGCTCTCACCGACATAGAAAAACTCGAAACCAAACTGTCAGAATTGTATGAGTATTTCAGCAGACTATTGTCAGATAATCCCGCTCTTGCCTCTCTCTTTAAGACCCTATCCGAGGAAGAAAAATCTCATTATGATTTAATTCAATATCAAAAAAGACTGATCAGGAAAAACAAAGAGTTATTCAAGGGCATAACAATCGATGTTGCAGAAATCAGGCAAATACTTATTAAAGCCGATTCCCTTCTGAATGCAGCCTTACCGCTTTCTGCAGAAGAAGCGATTCAAGCAGCAATAGAATTTGAAAAGAGTGCAGCTGAATATCATTACCGCACTGCCATGCAACAGGCAAATCCCGAGGTTGCTGCGTTTCTCAATAGTCTCGGGGGGTACGACGATGGACATGCACATTCTTTGACTGAATTCCTGAGAAAAACATAACCGCTTGCGATAAAACAAAGGAAAATCTATCTTGCATTGCGTGCAAGTATGATCTGTAAAACTGTCAAATCAGTTCTATCCCAGCCTTATGATAAGAATCCTCAAGTTTTTGAGTCCAGCGTACCACTGCTCTCTGAATTTTTGTGATACCGCTCTGCTTGACATTTATTATCTGGTCCTTAACAAGATTATTTGTCGTGAAGACACACAAACCGGCTACGCTGCAGTTATTTATAATGGCATCAGAGATTTTTGTGTTTGTAGATGGGTCCGAAATATTAACGTTAGAGGATGTTATACGATACCGTTCATGTTTTCTCCGATTCATCCGATGATAAAATACCATTTTCTTCTCCTTTCCTGGCTAAGAACCAGCGTTGAATACTTGCTATCCCTTGCCCCAAAATTAAAACCACTACAGATAGTTCCCGTCACTGTACAAAAGATACAAATAATCTTTTCTATTATATTTTTGCCACAGATCAACTTACATATCAATTACAAAGAAATCTTAATGGTCAATAGTTCTTATTGATTTTTTGTATTCATTGGTAGAAAAAACAAATAAAAATTTCGCATTGAGAGCTTGCATCCAGAAAAGTGCACAAGGGTTACCATAAGGTCAATTACTGAAAGATACCCTTGCCAGAATATATTATTAAATAATCTTCTCTCCCGGCCTCTCAGGCCGATTCGAAATTCTTGATGAATTGCCCTATCTGCACACCGAGATAGACACATTTGACGTTATCCATACAATCATCAGCATCCTTTTTTTCAAGGTGTGTTGTAAGCTCATGAGTTCCTTTTTTTAATTTAATGATATAGGCGTTCTTGTTTTTGTCAAAATTGAGACTGACCGAAATTCCATGCTTCGTAACTTCAGGATACATTTCCAGGATCTTGTCTTCCAGCGCTACCTGTGTATAACCCATCTTAACCTCCTTTTACTCTCTGACTAAATTTTGTTTGTTTTGCATGCAAGGATATACAGCAAAACAGGTGCCATTTTGTAACTTATTGATTTTAATGGGTGTTCTTAGGGCGGCAGTCTTTTTTATGAGGCATTTTTCCTTTTCCACAGGGCAATATTTACCCTGGATGTACGATCGGGCTTGACATGTGAGGCATCCTCGGATACATTCATCATTAATATCTTTTTCAGGTTCAGAAAAGGTGGAAAGGGCAAGATGAGAAAGAAAAAACAAATCAGCTTCAGAAGATTCGAACTCGTACGGTATGAAGATGAGACCGGCATATCAGGTATCGGGAAAATAGCAGAGGGAGTACAGTTCTCCTCAGGGAAATGCGTGATCGCCTGGATCAGAGAGATACCGTCTGTTACCGTTTATGACACAGTCGACCAGGTTCTCTCTATTCACGGCCATGACGGAAAAACAGAACTCAGATGGATCGATGCTCCCTCTCTATCGTAATTTGCCTGAGCAGAGGAAGATATTATTTTCTGTCGACGAGGATCGGCATGACGGCAAATATTCCAAGGCTTATGTAGTAGACTGTTCCTGACACAGGGTCAAGGGTTGCAAAATATTCGTTTACGGATATGCCCCGAAGCCGGAGCACAAGCGTAAATTCTACAGCCAGCAGGAATATAAGGGCAATGCACCCCATGCCGAGACGGATTGAAACCCTGTTCGGCATTGCCAGTCGCCGAACTATCAAGCGGGCCGAGATACTGATAACCACTAACATGACGGGCGTTTCGATGAGTTCGGCCGTTCTCGTACCAAGTCGCGGGACGACCCATAGTGTCCGGATTGTACCAAGCAGAAACCCTGCGGCAAACACAAAAACAAAATAAAGCATACCGGCTTTCAGTATCTGCATCATAGGCTTATACTCACGGAATCTTCCCATTCCTGGACAGAACTGTCTTCAGGGGGATTCATTGAATTGGTATGCCGGAAGTTAGCCTTGCGGAGCACAGAGATTGAAGCGTTTTCATGCATATTTCCGTCGACTCCGATTTCAAGAACGCGCCGATTCATCATTGTATGATATTTTACAACACCATACTGCACCTTCAAGCTTATAATGATTGAAAGCGGCAATAATTGAGAAATACTGTTCGAAACTAGTAAAATCTGTTTTTCGCATACTCACAGAAACTAAGAGTCTTAACCATCCTAAACGTGCTGGAGGTTATAAGCGGAAATTGTTACACAGGCAAGAGCTAACCTCATTTTTCGCAGTTATTTTTAGTGTAAATGGTGCTAACCCCAATGGTGATCCCTTAGATGGAAATCGCTCGAGGAGGAAGTACGATGATATGGGCGAGGTGTCCGATGGATGTATCAAGCGAAAAATTAGGAATCGTCTGATGGAAGCAGGGCATAATATTTTTCAGATTGACGATGTACCTCTGAGGTCGCTACCCGCGAACCTTCCACTCATACCGAACTTACAATCTTTAGATCGCGGAAATTGTTTTTATATACTCCAAGATCCCTCGAAAGCAGGCAGTCGGCATGTACAAGCGCATGCGCCCCTATCAGAAAATCGCTCAGGACGATTTGTCGCTTGGTGACAGTAGCCTTGCAATGAGGGCAGCTAACGGTAAAGCTCTTGCCACACTCTGGACAGAAAAAATCATTCCGCCTACTCCGTCTGGCGTATTCGGCCCAGCGCATCCCGGCTATATGGAGCGACTTTTCATTTGACGGGATGAGCCTCATGCCTGTGTCTGCGAGGAATAGCTTCAATTCCTGCTCTGAAGGAAATCTGGCCGCGAGTTCAGCAAAGACCACCTCGCAAAGGATCAACTTGCCGCTTGCAAGATGTTTGTCAAGAAGCCTTTTGGAGGATTTTCCGTGGGGTTCGCCGGGGATGAGAATGTCAAAAAGAATATTGGTATCGACCGCAGAGATCAATGGCCCCTAAGCTCCTTCACAAGATTGTCGCTTTGCTGTCCTTCAAGTTGCTTGAGCCTGCCGATCCATTTGTCGAAAGGGGATTCCTTGACAGTCTTTTTAATATAAAAGATGCCATTTCTCTCTTCAAAAGCCACATCCTCCCCTGGACGTACGCCAAGCTTTTCCCTGACTTTCTTGGGTAACGTTATCTGTCCTTTGGATGTAACTTTTGCATGTATCATCGCCAACCCTCCAGTAAGGCTATAATTTCCTTACTTTTATTGTAAGGATATTTCTCTGGGTTGTCAACCTTACGGGCCAAGAACGAATCGAGAAGGAGGACGAACCCTCCCGCGTAACTGTTATCTTGGGAAACCAACGCCGATGGCGAGTCATCCACAGTATTTGTTTTCAGGTGAAGTTATTTTCTGATGGCAAGATTTATGAAATGTAATATGCTATCTTGAGTGTGGAGGCCGCTGCGCGGACTACTGTGAGGAAGTGAGAACTCCAGGAAACAAGCAATGTGATAACAATGGACAACTACTATTATTTGCTATGAAAATGGGAAGAAAATGATTTTATTGTTATCGGTCCCCGAAGACAACAGGTGAACATTGAGCAAAGAAGCCGGGAAAGGTATGCATTGCGTTTGTGCTAAATCTTCCCCTCAGTTTTCCATCCTTTTGGGCTTTTCAGTTCCCTCAGTCTTTTTCCAGGTCTTGTCGGGATTAAATATCTTCATCGCCTCCGCTGTTCGCTTTGTATTTTTGCCGAGATTCTTCTGGTAAATGATCCCTTCCTGATTCACTATAAAAGTCATGACGCCCGAATTCCCGTATTCGGCAGGATAGGCTATGATCGCAAATCCGAGGATCATCTTCCCCTTTACTACGTAATTATATGCTCCTCCGTTGGCATGCTTCCCCTGGCCCTTCAGGATCTTGAAATAATACCCATGGAACGGCTGGAGATTTGGATTCACATACCCCTCTTTTGCAGCCAGAGCGACAAGAGGCCCAAGAGGACTCTCTTCTTCGCCTTCTTTTGCCTCCCAGTAGAGCCCGTCATGTTTCCCTTCACTGCTTATTATTCTCTGGGAGAATTCAACCTTGCCGCCCCCTCCGCAATCCTTCGTTGCATATTCATGCTGGGCATCGACGTAGGCATGAAGCACATCCATAACCTGTAATTCATTCCTGCCTATTCTCCGGTTCAGAATTTCCTGCTTTCCCTTTTGTGTATCGAAGAGCCATGTTGACCTCTTCTTTACGATCGGGATTGGCATGGGCCAGTTGTCAGAGCCTACAGAAAGAACCATTGTATCCGCAGATTCCCGCTGAAGAGTGTTCATTTCTTGATACGCCTTAAGGAATTTTTCACGCCCGGTCCTGTCTGACGCTTCATCACCGGAAGAAATCAGTTCTTTGCTCCCGGGCCCCATGATCGCAAGTATTTCGTTCAGGTCATGCGCTCTGACTGCAGTGACAAGAGATTCCACCGCCTCCTCAGGCGAGCCAAATTTCTTCTGCTTTACGCTCTCTGCCTGCGAAACCGGAACAACTGTAAACATGAATACGGCAATGATGACAAGACAAGACACAGACAACCAGTGCACCTTGCCCTTTTCATGGAGTTTGACACTATTCATTTTTTCCCTCCCTCGTCCATATGTATCATTCCTGAAGAAGTTCATGACAGATTTCGGGTTCCCCTATCTGCGGGAACCTCCTCCTCTCCCGCTGCCCTGGAATCCGCCACCTTGCTGTCTTATACTACTTCCCGGACGTGTGGGTTCCACGCTGAGGCGGCTTTCGCCTCCGCGTTCGCTTGCCCTCCGCTCAAAGCTTCCATTGCCGATCCCTCTGAAGGGTGTATCACGCATCGGGGTCTGCTGCATTCTTTGCGGTTCTGTTCTGACCCGGGGAACTGCTACCCCTTCTTTACGTTCAACAGACCGCCGTGATGATTCCGATGTCCCTCTTTTATAGTCACCCGAGGGGTATCCTCGTATTTCCGGGCTCGCCGGCGAAATCCTCCCGGGTCTGGGTCCCGCTCCGAAGCGTTCACTTGTTCTCCTGTCCCTGTAGGCAACCCCTCTCCTGTGGTCGGGGTCATGATGCCAGGAATGCCGGCCGGAGTCCCGTTCATCATGATGGTGCCTATGGAATCGGTTCGTTCTATAGACATCTAAATAGATATAATGGGCAGGCCAGTCGAACCATCCCCATGAGTAGAAGCCGAGCCCTATAAAAATCGGGAGGCCATAGCTGATATATCCGCCGGTGAACACATATCCGGGCGGATAATACCAGTAATAGGGTGGATAGGCAGGGTACCACCATGGGCCATATACATAAAGAGGGTCGTAGACAGGCACGTAGATTACCTGCGGGTCAGACGGCTCAATGCTGATACTATTGCTGTCAACAATTACTTGCTGTTCCGCGTTCGTCGTGAGATTGCCCTGGTCTCTGGCTTTTTCGCGCAGTTCCTGAATTACGTTCATGACTTCATCTTCCTGGATCAGGAATGCATCTCCAAGTTTCCTCGTCTGGTCGAGGTTTTCACTCATGGCGAAAAGGATATCAGGGAAAAGACAGAGCGATTTTACGCTCTGGTCCCAGGATTTCATCTGCAGGGCGTTATTTAGTGCATCGCCCTTCAACTCCTTGTGTTGGTGCAGCCAGCGTTCGGCCTCAACCACCTCAAGCGGATAAGTCGATGCCATCAGTATCTGGGCAACCAGCGAATCGGCATAGAGGGCAATCGGAGCAAGCATCTGTGTGAGCTCCTCCTTTTTAAACCTTTCGTTTTGCTCCGGCACTCCGGAATCCTGCGCCGGTATTCCATGCGGTATCATGAGCATGGCAATGAAGATCCATGCCAGACCCCCAATAATAATTCGTTCAGTTCTCATGATGTCTCCTTTTTTTCCGCTCCTGAAAAATTCCAGGCTACCCCGGAAACCTCAATAAATCTCCCTTAGTGGTTTCTCTGAAGGGGCGGAGTCATTATGCGTTCTTACGTTCTTAATATTTATTGTAACAACAGCCGGGGTGACATACAAGTTGAACAGGGGAAATTACCCTTGTAATCTTCGTCCACCGGATATATCAAATCGCATTCAGAAAAACCTTTGCAGGCAAGATGTCCGGCTTGATGAAAAAATCCTGATCAAAGCAAAATGCATAAAGAATCGCTACTGTGTGTGCACATTTTTTGGGTTCAACTTGTTGATAAGGAATTACAGAGGGTTAAGGCGGTTAAATAAAAAAGTGGTGCTTGCTTCCCCTTTCGCTCAGCTCATTGTACATCTTGAGACATACAGCTAAAGACTTTTACGTCTGCAACTTTACGTCCTGCGACCTTACAACTTTTACGCTGAGTTTGAGAGGAGCAAGTCCACCACTTTTGGTAAGCCCGCTCTTCTTGATCTAAGCATATCGCTATTCAGAGTGGTTGTCAAGCTTTTTTTATATATTTTTTTTGTATGCAAAATTTTTCTCACTCCCTGTTATTCTTAGGCCTTTTGTTTGCTTCGAGCACTTTTTTTCGCAACCGTATGGACTGTGGCGTTACCTCAACAAGTTCGTCTTGCCTGATGAACTCAATCGCCTGCTCAAGGCTCATGAGCCTGGGTGGAACAAGCTGCAGTGCCTCGTCGGCATTCGCCGCCCGCATGTTCGTGAGTTTCTTTTCCTTGATCACATTCACATCGAGGTCGTTGTCACGCGAGTTCTCGCCGATGATCATTCCCTCATATACGGTCGTGTTCTCCCTGATAAAAAGTACCCCTCGCGGCTGGAGATGGTGGAGGGCGTAGATTGTAGATTTCCCCGGCCTGTCTGCTACGAGCGCACCGGTCTGTCTCTTGGTAATCATTCCCTGCCATGGCTCATAGCCGTCGAAGATATGATTGAGCAGCCCTGTCCCTCTTGTATCTGTGAGGAACTGGGACCTGAAGCCTATAAGTCCGCGTGACGGTATCCTGAAATCAAGCCTCACCCTGCCGTATCCGTTATTCTGCATCTTCTGGAGTTTTCCCCGTCTTATGCCCACCTGCTGGCTCACGACGCCGACATATTCTTCAGGCACATCTATGACGAGGGTTTCGATCGGCTCATGGACTACTCCGTCAATGGTTCTTGTAATGATCTCCGGCATCGAGACCGCCAATTCATATCCCTCTCTTCTCATCATTTCAATAAGGATGGCGAGTTGGAGTTCTCCCCTCCCCTGAATGGTGAAGGAATCTGTACCGGAGAAATCTGCTCTTATTGCAACATTGTAGAGAAGCTCCTTTTCGAGGCGTTCCCTCAGATGTCTCGACGTCACATAGGTCCCTTCCCTCCCGGCTAACGGAGAGGTATTTACCTGAAAGACCATAGAAATTGTAGGCTCATCAACAGTTATCCGGGGAAGAGGCATAGGCGTTTCAGCGCTTGTGACCGTATCACCAATGGTTATCCCTTCAATCCCCGAAAGGGCAACGATATCTCCTGCAAGAGCATCTTTGACCGGATTCCGGTCAAGACCCTGAAAGGTGTACAGAGAGGTGACCTTTGTCTTGATCGTCCCGCCATCAGCCTTTATCACGGCCACGATATCCCCGACCGCTACCATCCCAGAGAAGATACGTCCGATGGCCAGCCTCCCCACATAATCGTCATAGTCGATATTCGTAACAAGAAGCTGCAACACAGCATCTCTCTGGTCCGCAGGCGGGGGGATAGTATTCAGGATCGTTTCAAAGAGGGGCTGAAGATCGGTTGCTTCATCAGACAGGTCCGTTTTTGCAACACCAGCCTTTGCATTAGTATAGAGCACCGGAAATTCAAGCTGCTCTTCCGTTGCATCAAGATCGATAAAGAGATCATAGACCTCGTTCAGTACGTCCTGGATCCTTGCGTCGGATCTGTCTATTTTATTGATCACAAGGACCGGCGGGAGCCCCAGTTCAAGCGCCTTTTTCAGGACAAACCGTGTCTGCGGAAGAGGACCTTCAGATGCATCGACAAGGAGGAGCACGCCGTCGACCATCTTGAGTGTCCGTTCGACCTCTCCGCCGAAATCGGCATGACCGGGGGTATCGACGATATTTATCTTTACGCCGTCATACTCGACAGCGGTATTCTTGGCCATGATTGTAATGCCGCGTTCACGCTCAAGGTCTATCGAGTCCATGATCCGCTCCTGCATCTTTTCAGGCGAGCGGAAAATACCAGCCTGTTTCAGCATTCCGTCCAGGAGGGTTGTCTTCCCGTGGTCGACATGAGCGATAATCGCAATATTCCTGAAATCTTCACATTTTACTGTCATTTGATTCTCCAGTACTGATTATTTGGTTGCTGCCGGGGATAGTTTCCGGAATGGCTGCCCCTGTCAGGAACAGCCGTTTGTCTATACATTAAACCTGAAATTGATGATATCTCCGTCCTTTACTTCATATGTCTTCCCTTCAAGCCTCAGGAGACCTTTTTCTCTCGCAGCGTGCATAGTGCCGGATGAAATGAAGTCGTCATAGGCAATCACCTCTGCCCTGATAAACCCTCTCTCGATGTCGGAATGAATCTTTCCCGCAGCAGCGAGTGCATTGGTAGTGCTTTTGATGGTCCAGGCCCGCACTTCGTCTTCTCCAACCGTAAGAAATGATATGAGGCCGAGCATCTGATAGCATGTGCGTATGAGTCTGTTTGCAACAGGTTCTTCAATCCCGAGTTCACTGAAGAAAGATTCTTTCTCGTTTTCAGGGAGCTGGGAAATTTCCATTTCTATCTGACCGCAGAGTGTGAGAACATTCGCTGAAGGAAAACGGTTCAACAGTGACGATTCAAGCGTCTTTGCATATTCGGAATCGTCATCCCTTTCTCCGGTATTCAGGACAATAACTTTTGGAATGGTTGACAGGAACTGAAGCGCTTTCATAGCTTTCATCTCCTCACCGGTAAATTCCACGTTCCTCAGGGCTGTTTCTTTCATGAGGAAATCCCTGCATTTCTGAAGCAGTTTCTGCTCTGCTTCGTCAGGTTTCTTCCCCCGTTTCTTCCCCTCCTCCATGCGTTCAAGCCGCTTTTCTACCAATTCAAGATCCCCGAAGATGAGTTCCAGTTCAACCGTCTCGATATCTCTCACAGGGTTTATACTTGCCATAGGGTGCAGAACAGATTCATCGTAAAAAGCCCTTACCACGTGCACTATGGCATCAACGTCTTTTATCAGATCGAAAACCTTCCTGTTCTGTTTCAGGTCGCCTTTGGTAAGGCCGATATAGTCGATATATTCGATCGAGGCATATGTTGTCTTTTTGGGCCGGTAGATCTCGGACAACCGGTCAACTTCCGGGTCGGGGACCTTTACCACACCGATGTTGGGTTCTCCGGATAATGTAGGATATGTTGTCGTTTCAATGTTCAGCCCCGTCAGAGCATTGAAAACGGTAGTTTTCCCCGAATTGGATAAACCGATTATCGCAATTTTCATTCTTCCTCCATCACATGTACATGGTTGCTTCCGGACGTAGTCTCAGGCAACAAAGCCTTTTATTATAATCGAAATACCCGAATAAAAGCGAGTTGCCGGATAATGCCGGCAGATTGCGGTGTTTGGAAGGATTGCTTTTCTTTTAAAGAAGGAAGTTATTCCGGGGTCACGAACTTATTGCGAGACATTCCCTTCATATTTCATCCGGGTTGATCTTCAGCGGCGCTGCATGCCATATTTTTTCGTTGTATTCCCGTATCGCCCGGTCCGATGAAAACTTCCCCATCCTCGCAATAGTAAGGATCGACATCCCGGCCCACTTTTCCTGATTCCTGAACGCTGTGCCGATACGGTTCTGGCTTTCAATATAGGATTGATAATCGGCAAGGACCATGTTTTCATCACGGCAGAGCAGTGAATCAACGAGGGGCTTAAACAGGTTTATGTCCTTTTTAGAAAAGAATCCGGAACTAATAAGATCAATTGCTTCTTTCAGGTCCGGGTTCTCGTCATAGAACTTCATGGGATTATACCCCTCGGATTTCTTAATGGATACCTCTTCAGCAGTCATGCCGAAAAGGAACATGTTTTCAGCGCCTATTTCTGCGAGGATTTCCGTATTGAGTCCGTTCAATGTCCCTATCGTCAGTGCACCGTTCATCGAAAATTTCATGCTCCCTGTCCCTGATGCCCCTTTCCCTACAATGGAAATCTGTTCTGAGAGATCGGCGGCAGGATAAATTCTCTGTCCATTCTTTACATTCAGGTCAGGGGAAAAAACAATTTTCAGACGTCCTGCCACATCCGGGTCATTGTTCACCACCTCGGCAACAGAATGAATAAGTTTGATGATAAGGTTCGCGATGAAATAGCCGGGAGACGCCTTGCCTCCAAAGATGCAGGTGCGGGGCGTACTGTCTGCCTGCGGATTTCTCTTGATCCTGTTATAGAGCGTGATGATATGGAGAACGCTCAGGTGCTGGCGGTTGTATTCATGGAAACGCTTCATCTGGATGTCGAAGAGGGTATCAGGATCAACGGCAATCCCGGTCTGTTGACGAAGAATCTCTGCAAAGTCAGATTTATTTTCGCGCTTTACGCGAAGCCATCTTTTCCTAAGATTAGGGTCATTGGCAAAGGCTTCAAGATGTCGTATTTCCTCCAGGTGACTGATCCATCGGTCTCCGATTGTTTTCGTGATAAGTTCCGCGAGTCCCGGATTGCTGAGCACCAGCCAGCGCCTTTGCGTCACTCCGGTGGTTACATTGAAAAATCTTTCGGGATAGAGTTCATACAGGTCGGGAAGTATCGTCTTTCTCAGCAGTTCGGAATGGTTTTCTGAAACACCGTTGATTGCATGACTTCCCAGGCCCCCAAGGTGTGCCATCCTGATATATTTCTGATCGCTTTCATCAATAAGAGAGAATCCGGAAAGTTTTTCGGTATTATCAGGGAACTTCAACCATATTTCATCAAGGAATCGCCGGTTTATCTCATAAATAATTTCAAGGTGCCTCGGGAGGATGCTTGCGAAGGTGCTCAGAGGCCACTTCTCAAGGGCCTCAGGCACAATCGTAAGGTTTGTATAAGAAAAGGTATTCTGAGTAATGTACCATGCCTTGTCCCAGCTTACCAGGTGCTCATCCACAAGGAGCCTCATCAGTTCTGCAACTGCAATTGCAGAGTGGGTATCATTCAATTGTACTGCAAAAGAACTTGAAAAGGTATGGATGTCTTTCCAGCGCAGCAGATGGAGACGGATCATGTCCTGGAGAGCGCAGGACACAAAAAAATACTGCTGCGCAAGCCGCAATTGTTTCCCGATATACGGTTCGTCATGGGGATACAGGATCTTGCTAATCGATTCCGAGGCGATCTTCTCATTGACTGCTCCGAAATAATCACCACTGTTGAAGGATTCAAAATCAAAAGATTCTATAGCCTCGGCTTTCCAGAGACGGAGCAGGTTTACGGTAGGGACTCTGTATCCGGACACAGGGGTATCATATGCAGCCCCCTTTATAGCGAATTTGGGAATCCAGCGCACGCGGAAACAGTCCTGTGCGTCATAATATGATTCGGTATGGCCGCCGATATTTACTGTATAGGTAATCTCGTGGCGTGGGATCTCCCAGGGGTTGCCGTTGCGCAGCCATTTATCCGTCATTTCAGTCTGCCAGCCATCCCGTATCTCCTGATGAAAGGAGCCAAATTCATAACGGATGCCATAACCGATTGCAGGTATTTCAAGCGCTGCGAGTGAATCCATGGAACCGGCTGCCAGCATCCCGAGTCCACTGTTCCCAAGACCCGGCTCCGGCTCCTGCCCAGCGAGTTCCTTTACGCTGAGACCCAACCCTTGTAATGCCTGCAAAACTTCATGATAGATACCGAGGTTGATGAGGTGTATCCCAAGTTGTGGCCCTGTAAGAAACTCATCAGACAAATAGGCAACGACTGTCAGATCTTCTGTATAATGCTGGAGT
>Ga0208980_10000509_pt1 | contig 21986 bp, 20 predicted proteins | sample WetSurMetagenome_3_FD_187993 | JGI IMG/M metagenome (GOLD analysis project Ga0208980, IMG submission 187993) | Wetland microbial communities from Twitchell Island in the Sacramento Delta, sample from surface sediment Aug2011 Site A1 Bulk (version 2) | ecosystem: Environmental > Aquatic > Marine... | reverse complement strand
TCCCGTAACGTCGCGGACTCCTTATTGTTTAGCGCAAGTTTGCCTCGACTGCAACCCGTTGGAGCCAGTGCCCCGCGGCACATCACTCGCGCCGATGGTGTGCCGACTCTTCCTCGGTGCGCCCCGTCGGTGTCGGTTTCTTCTTGCCAGCTTTTTCCTTCCGGGAAACGGGATTTTGCCCGCAAAAGCGCCTCACTCGATGGATCAGGCCCCGGCGATGCCCGAGCCGTTACCAAGGTGCCCGGCGGCCGTGCGACCTAGTCTGAATATCAGCGGGTTACAATGGTTACTCTCGGACCTCTGCCGCTCCAAGCCCTGGACCACCCCATGCGTATCCATGACGAACAGGCCTACCAGGTCCTCACCGAGGCAGAGGTGGTCGAGCGGCTGGTCGATCCGCGCGGCAAGGAGATCCTGGAGTTGGGCTGTGGTGCCGCCGGGATGACCCGTCTCTTGGCCGAGCGGTTCGCCCCCGCGCACCTCCTGGCCACCGAGGTGGATCGCACCCAGCACGAAAAGAACCTGCGAATTGCGGACCTCGCCAACGTCAGCTTTCGCTTTGGCGGTGCCGAGGCCATTGCCGATCCCGACCAGCGCTACGACCTCGTCTTCCTGTTCAAGTCCTTCCACCACGTCCCGATTCCGCTAATGGAGCGGGCGCTCGCGGAGATCCGCCGGGTGCTCAGGCCCGGCGGGCTTGCCTACTTCTCCGAGCCGGTCTATTGGGGAGCCTTCAACGACATCCTGCGCCTGGTGCACGACGAAAAGACGGTGCGCGAGGCCGCCTTCAGTCGGATCGAGGCCACCGTGGGGCGTGGCGAATGGGAACTGCAGGCCCAGGTCTTCTTCCAGGTGCCAGGGCACTACCCGACTTGGGAGGCATTCGCGGACCGATTCCTCCATGTCACCCACACCCCCCTCAACCTCGACGAAGAACGCTACGCGCGGGTGCGCCGGGCCTTCATGGCCCACATGACACCCACCGGCGCTCACCTGCTCAAGCCCCACCGGGTGGACCTGCTGCGCAAACCCCTCGCCACCTGATCGGCGCAGGTCGCCGACTGCCGGGCCACCCTGGGGCGCGGGAGAAAAATTGTGCACCCGCAAAAAACTTGGTATGATTTGAATAGGAATCATTCCCATTTGAGCGGACCCCAATGGCGGAACTTGCAGAAGCGCTCGTCGAGCTGACCCCGGTCGGTCGGCTCCCCGTCGGCACCCGCGCCCGGATACTGGTGATTCGCGGCGGCCGCGAGCTGGTCCGGCGCCTTCTCGGTCTGGGTATTCGCATCGGCTCCGAGGTCGATGTCCTCCACCGCCGCGGCCGCGGCGTGGTCCTAGCATCCGGCGACACCCGGATCGCCCTCGGCGGGGACATTGCGGAAAAGCTCCTGGCGGAGCCGCTGCCCCAGGCCCCTCCCGAGACCGAAAGATCGTGACCAGATCCTCCAGGCACAGCCCGGGGGCCCAGCGCGCGTAGGCGACGGACTCATACCCGCTAGGGCCCCTCCGGGAAACGGGGGTTAGCGCCTCGCACCCGATCCACCACCACCTTAAACTCCGAGAAATCGCCATGGGCTGCTGCGACACCACCGCTCCGCTGGACCCCACCCTCAATCCCCGGGGCTCCCTGACCATCGCCCTGGCCGGTAACCCCAACTGCGGTAAATCGGCGCTGTTCAATGCCCTGACCGGCATCCGCCAAAAGACGGGAAACTGGCCGGGGGTGACGGTGGATCGCAAGGAGGGTCGCTTTGAGCTCGACGGCCGCGAGACCCTGGTGATCGACCTCCCGGGCATCTACTCCCTCGACGCGCTCTCCATCGATGAACAGATCACCCGCGACTACCTGCTCTCGCGTGAGGCGAACCTCATCGTCAATGTGATCGATGCCTCCAACCTCGAGCGCAACCTCTATATGACGGTGCAGTTGCTGGAGATGGGGGTCCCGTTGGTGGTAGCGCTGAATATGATGGATGTGGCCCGCAAACGCGGGCTACTGCTCGACACCCAGCGCCTGGCGCAGGAGCTCGGCTGTCCGGTGGTGCCGGTGGTGGCCGTCACCCACGAAGGGCTGGCGGAGCTCAAGGCACGCATCCTCTCCGTGGGAATCGGCCAGCAGGGCGGTGGCTTCGCCCTAGCCCAGGGAGAGGCGGTGGAGCAGGCCGCCACCGAGCTCTCCGCGGCCCTCGCCGCCCATGCCCCCCATGCCAACACCCATTGGCTCGCGCTCAAGCTGCTCGAAGGGGAACCGGCGGCCACCCGGCTCGCGACCCCGGAGATCCGCGCCCGCGCCGCCGCCTTGCGCCGGGGGATTGCCGATCGCGCCGGGGAAGAGGCCGATGTGCACATCGCCGACACCCGTTTCGGCCATGCCCATGCGCTAGCCCAGCGGGTCCTGCGCCACCAGGGCCGCCTCACCCAAACCCTCTCCGACCGCATCGACAAGGCGGTGCTGAGCCGCCTGTTCGGCATTCCGATCTTCCTCGCTGTGATGTACCTGATGTTCATGTTCACCATCAACATCGGCGGGGCCTTCGTGGACTTCTTCGACGGCGTAACCGGGGCCCTGCTGGTGGACGGGCTCGCCCACGCCCTCGGCGCGATCGACGCCCCCCAGTGGCTGGTGCTGGTGCTGGCCGAAGGGATCGGCGGCGGCATTCGCATCGTCAGCACCTTCATCCCGATCATCGCCAGCCTCTATCTGTTCCTGTCGATCATCGAAGACACCGGCTACATGGCCCGCGCCGCCTTCGTGATGGACCGCTTCATGCGCTCCATCGGTCTCCCCGGCAAGGCGTTCGTGCCCCTGATCGTGGGCTTCGGCTGCAACGTACCGGCGGTGATGGCGACTCGCACCCTGGAGAACGAGCGCGAACGCCGGTTGACCATCCTGATGAACCCCTTCATGTCCTGCGGCGCGCGCCTGCCGGTGTATGCCCTGTTCGCCGCCGCCTTCTTTCCCGAAAGCGGCCAGAACGTGGTGTTCGCCCTCTACCTGGTCGGGATCACGGTTGCCATCCTCACCGGCCTCATCATGCAACGCACCCTGCTACCCGGGGAGAGCACCGGCTTCATGATGGAGCTCCCGCCCTACCACCTGCCCACCCTCAAGGGGGTGCTGTTGCGCAGTTGGGATCGGGTGCGCCTGTTCCTGAGCGAAGCGGGGCGGGTGATTATCGCTATGGTGCTGGCACTCAACCTGCTGAGCTCCATCGGCACCGACGGTAGCTTCGGCAACCAAAAGAGCGAGAATTCGGTTCTGAGCACCCTGGCACGGGCCGCCACACCCGCCTTCGCCCCGCTCGGCCTGCGCGAGGAGAACTGGCCGGCGACGCTCGGGATCTTCTCCGGCGTGCTCGCCAAAGAGGTGATCGTGGGCACGCTGGACTCCCTGTACGCCCGTCTCGCCAGCGAAGGAGCGGTCGAAGAGAAGGCCGCGGGCTTCCAGCTCTGGGACGCCCTCGAGACCGCGGCTGCCACGGTACCCAATAAACTCGCCGCACTCGGCGATCGGCTGTTGGACCCCCTCGGGCTCGACGTCGGCGACATCTCCGATACGGATCAGGCAGCAAAAGCGCAGGCCGTTAATCGCGCCACCTTCGGCGCCATGGAGGCCCGCTTCGATGGCCGGGTGGGGGCCTTCGCGTATCTACTGTTCGTGCTGCTCTACTTCCCCTGCGTGGCCACCATGGGGGCGATCGTGCGCGAGACGAGCGGCGCTTGGGCGGCCTTCGTGGCGGTGTGGACAACAGGAATCGCCTACACCACCGCCACCCTGTTCTACCAGGCGGCCAGCTTCGAGCGCCACCCGAGCACCTCCATCACCTGGATTCTCACCCTGACGCTGCTGCTCACCCTGGCGGTGGCTGGGCTGCGCGCCTGGGCCCAACGGGGGGAGCGGCGACCGGCAACCACAGCGACCGAGGCCCGAGTATGATCCTCTCCGACCTCCGGCACTATCTCGAGGGGCGCCCCCAGAGCACTCTAGCCGAGATGGCCCTGCACTTTCGCGCCGATCCCGAGGCCCTGCGGGGCATGCTCGAGGTATGGATACGCAAGGGTAAGGTGGAGAAACGCCTGGCCACAGCCTCCTGCGGCAGCCACTGCGGCCATTGCGATCCCCTCGCCGCGGAGATCTACCGCTGGAACGAGGGACGGGCAGAGGAGATTGCCAGTTTCGGTCCCGTTTGCCGCCGCTAGGGCGGGAAAGCCGGTGGACGCACCAGTCCCAGCGCCCTCAGTGGGTTGTGCAGAAATCGCCAGGGCTGCTTGAGCAGAGGTCACCCCATAGCGTTTCGTTTGCGCTCGGGCGACGGCTCGTCAGAACGGCAGCGCCTGAAGCGGCGCAGGGTTGGGCTCGCCACCAGGAGTCAACCGAAGTTCTCGTAATGGTGAAGCCAACATTCGCCAACGCACTTATCCATGCCCTGGGGAATAACGGCCTTGTTGCCCGTCCTCCCCGGCAAAGACTACAACGTCGGCCTCGGTAAGCCACGCCGAGATCATGACGTACTTCTCAGGCGACCACTCTGTGGGACGCCCAGCGCTAACGGATAGAAGGCCTGCCTCGGCCCTCACAACTGGCACCGAAACGGAAACGAACCTCTGTTCGAGCTCCGGATGGAAGAGCGAGAGGCGCGCACCCGAAATACCCTGGGAATCCTCGCTGCTTCCGAGCAATACCAAGAGCCTCACCGATCACGCAGCAGCGCCTTTCGCAATCCCTCACTCCTTGACCTTGATGACGATCCCCTCTACCCCACCCTTCTTGACCCGACCGCGTGCGTCGTTAAGCGCCTGGGCGCCCCGCAGCGGACCGGTGCGGACGCGATGGAAGGTTTCCTTTCCATTGATCGTCACCTGCTGAATCTGCGCCTGAATACCCTGTAGGGCCAACTGCGCCTTGAGCCGTTCGGCGTCTTCGGCACGCCGGAATGAACCGAGCTGCAACAGATAGGTCTCCTGGCCCGCGGCCGGCTCGGCGGGAGACGCCTTGCTTGCGGGCTCGGTTTTCGACGGCGGCTCGGACTTGGCCTGCTTGGCCGCGGGATCGGCTGCCGACTTCGGGGGCGACTGGCTCGGACGGGCCGTGGCCGCGGCCACCTCTGCATCCGATAGCACCACCTCCATCTCCGGAAGCAGGTTATAGAATTCGAACTTGGGCTGGGGCGGCCGCGCTGGCGCCTCTGCGGGGGCTTGCGCGTGGGTCTCGGCAGGTTGCTGCTTCAGCCAGTACAACCCCACCGCGAAGGCACCGGCGATGGCGCCGAGCACAAACCACACGGCGCAGGCACAGCGTCGCGCATGGCGGGGGACGAACTTCTCGGGGGGTACCGTATCCTTTGTCATGGCCTACATCCGCTCCGGGGCAGAGACGCCGAGCAGGTTTAGGCCGTTGCGCAGCACCCCGCGCACCGCCAAGATGAGCTTGATGCGCGCATCGCGCAGACCCGCGTCGGGCACCAGAAACTGGTGCGTCCCATAGTACACATGAAAGGCATTGGCCAGCTCGCGCAGATAGTGGGTGAGCTGGTGGGGCTCGGCCAACACTGCCGCCCCCTCCACGACCTCTGGATAGCGCGAGAGCGCCTTGAGCAAGGACAGCTCCTGCTCCTCGCCGAGCCGCTCCAGATTCGTCGCACCGGGGGAGATATCGACGTCGATGCCCTTCTCTGCTGCTTGCCGTAGCACGCTGGCGACCCGGGCGTGGGCATACTGCACATAGTACACGGGGTTGTCGCTGGACTGGGACTTGGCCAGATCCAGGTCGAAGTCGAGGTGCTGCTCGCACTTACGCATGACGTAGTAGAAGCGGGCGGCGTCGGTGCCCACCTCCTTGCGCAGCTCGCGCAGGGTGACGAACTCCCCCGAGCGGGTGGACATCTGCACCTTCTCGCCGCCGCGGTAGAGGATGGCGAACTGAACCAGCAGCACCTCCAAGCGGCTCGGGTCGTCGCCCATCGCCTCTAGCGCCGCCTTCACCCGCGGCACGTAGCCATGGTGGTCGGCACCCCAGATGTCGAGGATGCGCTCGAACCCCCGCTCGACCTTATCCATATGGTAGGCGATGTCGGAGGCAAAATAGGTGCTCTGACCGTTCTCGCGCACCACCACCCGGTCCTTCTCGTCGCCGAAGGCGGTGGAACGGAACCACCAGGCCCCTCCCTTCTCGTAGAGGTGGCCGACCTCACGCAGCCGATCCACCGCCTTGTTCACGGCGCCCGACTCCATGAGCGAGCGCTCCGAGTACCACTCCTGGTAGGTCACGCCGAAGCGCTCGAGGTCGTCGCGGATGTCATCGAGGAGGGTGTTGAGTCCAAGCTCGAAGACGTAGCGGTAGCGATTGTCACCGAGGAGCCCCCGGCTGCGCTCAATGAGGGCGTCGATGTATTGCTCCTTGTCACCGCCTTCGGGCTCGTCCGGTGGCAGGCCGCTCAGCACCTGCTCGGCGGCATACCGATAGGTATCCCCATGATCACGGTGCAAGGAGGCGGCAATATCCCACACATAGTCACCCCGGTACCCGTTGCTCGGGAACGGCAGATCCTCGCCGCACAGCTCCAGGTAACGCAGCCAAACGGACGTCGCGAGGATGTCCATCTGGCGGCCCGCATCGTTGACGTAGTACTCGCGATGGACATCGTAGCCAACAGCTTCCAGCAGATCCGCCACCGCGGCGCCGTAGGCAGCCCCACGGCCGTGACCCACATGCAGGGGACCAGTGGGGTTGGCGGATACGAACTCCACTTGAACCCGCTTGCCCGCACCGAGCTGGCTGCGGCCGTAGGCATGACCGGCCGCGAGAATCACCGGCACGAGCGCCCGATAGGCCGCCGGGGCGATAAAGAGATTAATGAAACCCGGACCCGCGATCTCCGCCCGCTCGATGAGGGCCGAGATCGGCAGGCTCGCGAGCAGGTGCTCGGCCAACTCCCGCGGCCGGCGTTGAGCGGTCTTGGCCAGTATCAAGGCGAGGTTAGAGGAGAAATCCCCGTGCGTCGGATCCCGCGTGCGCTCAACCTGGGGCTCGGGTATCCTGGCCAGTGGCAGTGCGTCCTCTGCGACCACCTGCCGCAGTGCCTGCGTGAGCAGCTCCTGAATCTGATGCTTCATCCCAACCCAAACGGTGAGGCGAAAAGAGGAAAGCATATCAAGAAAAACCGGCTCACAGCAGCTCCTGGGGGTCCACGTCCAGACTCCAGCGCACCCCTCGGGCACCGGGCAGACGGTGAAGCTCGGGCACCCAGCGCTCGAGAAAGGTCTGTAATGCCGGACGCCCAGCGGCCTGGGCCAGCAGATGCGCCCGGTAACGGCCGGCGCGGCGCTCCATCGGGGCAGGAACCGGCCCCCAGAGGGCCAAATCGGGACTACGCCAGGGCGCGGCGGCCTCCACCGCCCGGCGGAGAAACTCCTCGGGTGGCTCGGGTTGTACCGCCTCGGCCCGCAGCAGGGCCTGCGCGGCGAACGGCGGCAAGCCCGCCTGCTGCCGCTCCCGGAGCGCCGCCGCGGCAAAGGCCCCGTAGCCCTGCCGGATCAGCGTCAACAGCAGCGGATGCTCCGGGTGGCGGGTCTGCAACAGCACCCGACCGACCTTATCCGCCCGCCCCGCCCGGCCCGCCACCTGGATCAGGAGCTGGGCCATGCGCTCGGGGGCCCGGAAATCGGCGCCGAACAGCCCCTGGTCCAGGTCCAGGATCCCCACCAGGGTGAGATCGGGGAAGTGGTGCCCCTTAGCCAGCATCTGGGTACCAAGCAGAATGCGGTATTCCCCACTGCGGGCTGCCGTGACCAGACGATCGAGCTCCCCCTTGCGGCGGGTACTGTCGCGGTCGATGCGGGCCAAAGGCACCCCGGGGTACAGTGCCCCCAGCTCCGCTTCCAGCCGCTCGGTACCCTGACCGAGGGCGCGGAGATCCCGACGACCGCAGTCCGGACACTGGACGGGCGCGGGGCGTTGGTGCCCACAGTGATGGCACCAGAGGCGCTGGCTGCCCTGGTGCAGCGTCAGGCGGGCGTCGCAGTGGGGGCAGGCCGAGATCCAGCCACAATCGTGGCAGGCGACCACCGGGGCGAAGCCACGCCGGTTGAGAAACAGCAGCACCTGGTTGCCGGCGGTGAGCTCCGCCTGCACCAGACGCTGTAGCACCGCCGAGAGGCCAGCGCGCAGGGGCTGGGAGCGGATGTCGATGAGATCGAGTTGCGGGGGTTGAGCCGCGCCGGCCCGACGGGGCAGACGGAGCGCGCGATAGCGCCCCATCGCCGCATTGTGCAAGGTCTCCAGCGCCGGAGTCGCCGACCCGAGCACCACCGGACACCCCCGTTGGCGCCCACGCCACACCGCCAGGTCGCGAGCGTGATAGCGGAACCCCTCCTGCTGCTTGAAGGACAGATCGTGCTCCTCGTCTACCAGGATCAGGCCCAGCCGCGGCAGGGGAACGAACACCGCGGAGCGGGTGCCCACTACCAGGGGCAGGACGCCGTCGCGGGCCTGCAGCCAGGTGCGCGCCCGTTCCCCGTCCGAGAGCCCGGAATGGAGCACCCCGAAGGGCATCCGGAGGCGCCGCTGCAGCCGCCGGATCAGCTGTGGGGTCAGGCCGATTTCCGGTACCAAAAAAAGCACCTGGGCGGCACGCTCCAGCGCCTGCCCGATCAGCCGGAGATAAACCTCGGTCTTTCCGCTTCCGGTGACCCCGTCGAGCAGAAACACCTCAAATCGGCCGAAGCTGGCGCCCACCTCGTCGACCGCCGCCTGCTGGTCGGGGTTCAATGCCCGCGCGTCCGCCGCCGCAGCCCTCGCCGCGCCAGCCTCCAGCGCAACCAGCGGCGCCCGCTCCAACCAACCCCGGGCGAGGAGGGCGCGCAGGGCGGCAGCGCAGTCCCCGCACTGCTCGATCAGGTCCTCGCGGGCCCGTCCCTCGGGCGCTTCCCTCAGCACACGCCACACCGCCGCCTGACGTGGGGCGCGGGCAAGCACGGCGGGGTCCGCGGACCAGCCCTGCGACGTCAGGCGCCAGAGCCGCTGCAGCAGCCCGGGCTCCGCGGCGCCGCGCCGGAGCAGGACCGGCATCGCCCCGAGCAGGGCATCCCCCACCGGATGGTGATAGTACCCCGCCGCCCAGCGCCAGAAGGCCAGCGCCTCGCCGTCCAGCAAGGGATGACGGTCCAACAGCTCCGTGGCCGCTTTGATTTTATCGGGGGGCTGATCACTGGCACCGGCGATCTCGGCCAGCAATCCCACACGAGTGCCACGACCAAAAGGCACACGCAGGCGCATCCCCGCCGAGAGCTCGGCGGCGGCCACGCCCGCGGGCGGCAGGTAGTCGAAAAGGGTCGGTACCGGGGCCGCGATCGCCACCCGAAGCACCGGCAAAGCGCCCATTAGGGGTCCCCGCCAGCGAAGGTCAAATTAGCCCGGTTTGCTGCCGCAGGGTGTGACGAGACGACGCTAACCCCTTGACCTTTTGATCGCTGTGGGACCCGTCCACAGCGCCTGTGGATAACTCTGGGGAAAACCCTCGGTAATCGCCCTGCAAGCCGCACCAAACAAGGCTTTCTGCGGTTCTGGAAAAATCTCGCCACACCAGCATAAGATTATATTGTTCAATAAGTTAGGAAATTTCACCGAATGCTGAATGACGCGTCGTAACAACCCACTGCGGCACTCTGCAACAACCGCCCTGATGTGAATAATTCATCATCCCTTGCGACCTCATTGCCACGCCGGCGAGGCCCGGCGCCATTGTTGCACACTGCTTCGGCAGGTGTATGATGAGGGCCAGGTCCCAGGACCAGTAGCGCGCTATGAACGACCTGAGCCTACAGATCCTACGCACCGATATCTCCGGCATGCCCCTGGAATGGATCGACTACCGGGAAGCGGCGCGGTTGTACTGCCTCGGCCTGGTCGCGTATCAGTGCGGCCGCACCCTGCTGCGCCTGCGCGGGGGCATCAACGCAACGACCCGTCGCAGAAGCTCCCTCGCGATCAACTCCATCGTCGCCACCCTCGGCAACCAGCAAACCCTGAACAAGGTGCGGGCCGACTACACACCACCCTTGTGCAATCGGACCCTGTTCCAGCGCGATGGACGCCTGTGCCTGTACTGCGGCGGACGCTTCGGCAGCGGCCAGTTGTCGCGGGACCATGTGCGCCCCTTGAGCCAGGGCGGGAAGGACCAATGGAATAACGCGGTCGCCGCCTGCATCCGCTGTAACAACTTCAAGGCCGGCCGCACCCCGGAGGCGGCGGGCATGCAGCTCCTCGCCGTGCCCTTCACGCCGACCCACGCGGAGTACATCTTCCTCCAGGGCCGCCACATCCTGGCTGACCAGATGGAGTTTCTGCGTGCCCATTTTCCCCGTACCAGCCGCCTCCTGCAGCGGCCCGGCGCCCATTGAGCGGTGGTGAAGATCGTCGCCAGCGGCCGGTCACCTAGATGACAGGCGAAGGGGCCAGCGAGGACCCGACACCCCAACCGGCTCGCGCAACAGATTGATTCCCCATTTCTAAGCCGGCATGACGGCGCTCCAGGCCATTGCCGAGCACATCGGCCGGGTCACCGGAGAGCCATTTCGACCCGACGCCACAGCGAAGCTCTCGGGGGGCTGCATCAACCGCGCTGTGCGCCTGAGCGATGGGCGGCGAGGGTTCTTCGTCAAGCTCAACGCCCACGGCTTCCTGCCCATGTTCGAGGCCGAAGCGGCGGGCTTGCGGGAGTTGGCGGCGAGCCGGACCCTGCGGGTGCCGGAGCCCCTGGTCACGGGGGTTGCCGAGACTCAGGCCTATCTGGTGATGGAGCTCATCGCCTTGGGCCGCACCGGCGACCACGCGCTCGCCGGTCAGCAGCTCGCCGCGATGCACCGAACCCTCGGCGCGCGCTTCGGTTGGTGGCGCGATAACACCATCGGCACCACCCCTCAGCCCAACGACCCGAGTGACGATTGGGCCGGGTTCTGGCGAGCGCACCGGCTTGGCTTCCAGCTTCAGCTCGCCGCGCGCAACGGCTATTGCGGCCGACTACAAAGCCAAGGGGAACGGCTGCTGGAGCGATTCGGGGCGCTGTTGAACCACCAGCCCTCGCCGTCGCTCGTGCACGGCGATCTGTGGGGCGGCAACCTGGGTTTCGATGCGGCGGGACACCCGGTGATCTTCGATCCTGCCGTCTACTACGGTGACCGCGAGGCGGACCTGGCCATGACCGAGCTGTTCGGCGGCTTCCCCAGTGCGTTCTACGACGCCTACCGGGCCACCTGGCCCCTCGATCCTGGCTATCGGGTACGCAAAACCCTCTACAACCTCTATCACCTGCTCAACCACCTCAACCTCTTCGGCAGTGGCTACCTCGCCCAGGCGCAGGGCATGATCGACCGGCTATTGGCAGAGGTCGACTAGCGCCCACGCACTACCCTTGGCCGCGGCGGCTTTAGGGGCTACAGTGATAATTACCACCGTAATCCTGCTTCCGAGGTCAATCGATGTCACGTCAGCTTCTCATCCTGCGCCATGCCAAGTCAGACTGGGAAACGGATGCCGCCACGGATTTCGACCGCCCGCTGGCCTCCCGTGGTAAGTACGATGCCCCCCGCGTCGGCGCTTGGATGCGGCGCGAGGGCCTGCGGCCGGACCAGATCCTGAGTTCGCCGGCCAAGCGGGCACTGCAGACCGCGCGCGCGGCGGCAAAGAAGGCGGGGGTGGCGAAAGGGGCAATCTCTTTGGACGGGGATCTCTATGCGGCGGCGTTGGAGCACCTGTTGGCGGCCCTTGGGCGCTGCCGAAAAAAGGCGCGCACTGTGCTGATGGTCGGCCACAACCCGGGGCTGGAAGATCTCCTGCGCTACCTAGGGGGGCAAACGACACCCACTACCCCCGACGGCAAGCTCCTGCCCACCGCGACGGTCGCCTGTCTGGCGATGCCCGATGACTGGACGCAGCTTCTCCCCGGCTGCGGCCAGGTCCTGTCGATTACCCGGCCTGCGGATCTCCCCGCGTAGCCTGCCGGGATCGGGGCTCTGGTGCTGGGACTCTCAGTGGACAGCGACCACTGGTCACCTTAACCTTGATGGTGCAGCATCCACGGGTGCCGGCACTGCCCAGCACCCGTTTCACTGGATGATTGGAGCCCCGAGCACGGGGCAAAAGAGCACACTGGAGGACAGATCGCCATGGCCGAATCGATGAACGACATTCTGCATCCCTATCAGCCCAGGGACCCGGACTTCCCCCAAGCGCCGGAGGACTGGAACCGAACCAGCACGGAGCGGGCCGCCGCGGACGATAACCTGACACTCACCCCAGCGCACTGGGAGTTGATCCGCGCGCTGCAGGGTTATTTCGCGGCCCACGAGCGGCCGAACCTGCGGGAGCTACACGACGCCCTCGACGAAAAATTCCACTCCCAGGGGGGTATCAAGTTCCTCTACGGAATACTGCCCGGGGGTCCAGTGGCCCAGGGCTGCCGTCTTGCCGGCATCGAGCCACCCGCGGGCAGCGCCGACAACTCCTTCGGCAGCGTTCAGTAACACAACGGCCCGCGCCAGCGGATCTCCCCGCTTGCCGAGGCGGACAACACCCGCTGGCGTGTGGCTCCGAAGGAGCCAATCGCATCGTTTAGGGCACCGCGCGCTTACCCCAGAAGGTAGGGAGCCTGTTGTGCACTATCGGCGGCGGGCCCAACCCAGGGTCTCAGGCGCCGGCCCCGGGCATTGCCGAGGGTACGCCGAGATCAGTCAGTCAGGACCTTCGTGGAGCCCTGTGCATGCATAACGACTCACCGGCAGAACTGACGCCGGGGACAAGCCCATCACTGGCGTCCCCCAGCCGCCGCCGCTTCCTCGCGGTGGCCGTGGCCGCCTGTGGCGGTGTCTACCTTACGCCGATCCCCGAGCTCTGGGCGGCAACAGAAGACCAACCGCAGCTCAACGCGGAAGTCATCGCCCGATTGCAGGCGCTGCGCGCCAGGGGCCTGATCGGCCGCGACGAACAGAGCTCCTGGACGGTCTACGACTTCACCACCGGACAGAGACTGGTGGCCATCAACGAAGGGGTGCCCCGGCAGGCGGCCAGCATGATCAAGCCGTTGGTCGCTTTGGCCTATTTCTACGCGGTGGCCGAGTCCAAAGGTCGCCTGCGCTACACCGAGGGCATCCGGCGGCTCATGGAGCGGTCGATTCGCGACAGCAGCAACACCGCAACCAACCTGCTCATGCACCTGGTGATTCGCCAGTACAAGGGCAAGGACCCGCGGACGGTGGAGCGGGTGCTCAAAGCTAACGCCCCGGAGATCTTCCGCGAGACCCAGATCGTCGAGACCATCCCCGCGAATGGCCAGACCTATCGCAACAAGGCCTCGGCGGCGGACTACAGCCGCTTCCTGCGTGCCCTGTGGGCCAATCGCCTGCCCTACTCCTCCGAGCTCAAGTCCCTGTTGTCACTGCCAAACCGCGACCGCATCACCGACGGGGTAAAGTCGGTCCCCGACCGCGTGGTGGTCTACGACAAAACCGGCTCCACCGCCCAACTATGCGGCGACATGGGCATCATCGAGGCCGTTGGCCGCGACGGCGGGAAGTATCCGTACATCTTCGTGGGTATCATCGAAAAACATGGTCGCGCCAAGGATTATGGTGGTTGGATCCGGGAGCGCAGCGCCGTGCTCAGAGACGTTTCCGACCTGGTCTACCGCCACCTCAAGCAGCGCCATAATCTGGTCTAGGCGCAGACACCAATCATGCGACGCACCCCGCCGAGCGGTATGATCAAGCAGCCAGCCACCTAGGCGGGACGGGTTCGGGACCCACGGGGAGCATGTCATGGTGCTGGGACAGACACAGGAGCGGATGCTGCTTGGCTGGAGGGAGTGGGTTGGCCTACCCGAGGTTGGCCTTCCCTGGATCAAGGCGAAGGTCGACACTGGCGCCAGAACCTCCGCGCTGCACGCTTTCTACATCGAAAGCCGCCGCCGCGGAGGCAAGCGGTTGGTGCATTTCGGCATGCGTCCCCTGCGGGGCCGTGACGATATTGTCGTCGACTGCGTGGCCGAGATCCTCGACCAACGGGTGGTCAGCGACTCTGGCGGGCACCGCGAGAAGCGCTACGTCATCGTCACACCCCTCCGTCTGGGCGGCTCCACCTGGCCGATTGAGCTAACCCTGGCCAATCGGGACGCGATGTTGTTTCGCATGCTCTTGGGGCGCACCGCATTCGCGGGTCGAGCGATGGTAGACCCCATCGCCTCCTACCTCACAGGACGCCAGCGCCGAGTGGCTAATGCCTATCAGCGTCAGCCCCCAACCGACAGGGAAGCGAGTGTGTAAAGCCCACCCCGAGGACCGCAGCCAATGCCGCGCCGGCGGTTTCCGCCCGAGATGCGATCATGCCGCGTGAGCCGATCCAGGTAGCGGGGCGCCTGATCCACCCCGGGGAAAGCGTCGCCTTCGATGCGCCGCTGCCCAGCCTTTACTCCCATGCGGCCATGTCCCTGCCGATCCATGTGGTGCATGCCCGGGTGGAGGGGCCGCGGCTCTTGGTATGCGCCGCTGTCCATGGCGATGAGATCGTCGGTGTGGAGATCATCCGCCGCATCCTCCGCTCCCCGCTTCTGCGACGCCTGCGCGGCACCCTGGTGGCGGTCCCGGTGGTCAACGTCTATGGGTTCGTCAACCAGTCCCGCTATCTGCCCGACCGCCGCGATCTCAACCGTGTATTCCCCGGCAACGAGAACGGCTCCATGGCCGCTCGGCTCGCCGCCTTCTTCCTCAACGAGGTGGTGCGCACCTGTACCCACGGTGTGGACATCCATACCGCCGCCATTCACCGCGACAACCTCGCCCAGGTGCGCGCCAGCCTGGCGGGCGCCCCCCAGCTCACGGCCATGGCGCGGAGCTTCGGCGCCCCAGTGATCCTCAACGCCCCCCTGCGCGAGGGCTCCCTGCGTGCCGCGGCCTGCCAACTGGGGATCCCCATGCTGGTCTACGAGGCGGGCGAGGCCCTGCGCTTCGACGAGGTGGCCATCCGCGGTGGCGTCAAGGGTGTGTTCCGGGTCATGCGGACCCTGGGGATGCTCCCCCCGCTGAAGGCGGCCAGCGTCGCGGACTCCCGGGAGCCCGCCACCGCCCGCTCGAGCCAGTGGGTACGCGCCCCCCAGAGCGGCATCCTGCGGGCGCTCAAGCCCCTCGGTGCCTGGGTCCGCAAGAACGAGATCCTCGGCATCATCGGCGATCCCTTCGGGGTACGTGAGGCGGAGGTGGTGGCGCCTTGGGCGGGACTCATCATCGGGCGGGCCAACCTACCGCTGGCCAACGCCGGAGAGGCCCTGTTCCACATCGCCCGCTTCGGCGAGCCGGGCGAGGCGGTGGAGGCGGTGGAGCAGTTCCAGTACGATTTCTCCCCGGAGACCGACATCGGCCCCCCCCCCGAGCCGCCCATCCAGTAGCTGGGAATCCCTTTGGCCCCGTCATCGGCTGGTACCGAAGAACAGCGGTCGCAGGCACGGGACCTCACCGCCCGACTGCTCGACAGGGCCGCGGCGGACCACCGCATTCCCCTTCCGGAGGTGGTGGTACGCTTCGACCTGCGCGGCACCCTGGCGGGTCAGGCGCGCATGCTGGGGCCCCGGCGCTTCCTCATCCGCTACAACCCAGAGCTGCTCGCTCGCCATAACCAGGGCTTTCTCGAGCGCACCGTCCCCCACGAGGTGGCCCATGTGATCACCTATTGCCGTTTCGGCGGCAAGGTGCGTCCCCACGGGGCAGAGTGGCGCGAGCTGATGGGGTTCTTCGGCGCCAGTCCCGAGCGCTGCCACGACTTCGACACCAGTGGGCTATCCCGGCGCACCCTCCAGCGCTTCCGCTACCACTGCGCCTGCAGCGAGCATGAGCTCACCAGCATCCGCCACCGGCGCTATCAGGCGGGCGCCACCTACCGCTGCCGTACCTGCGGCGAGGCCCTCAGGCCAGGGGGGCGCAGGGATCCCGGCTGATCTTGATCCTCGCGCTCACTCGCCCCGAGTCGAGGTACCCCCCAGCAGATCGGGCTCGCCACAGTGGCGCAGGATGCGCTCGCGGGCGGCGTCACGCAGCCGCACCGCGGCCTGCCAGTCACGGCCCTCGGGCCACAGCGGCGCGCCGATGACCACCCGGATCGATCCGCGGCGCACCCTCCGGGTATCGCCGCCGAGAATCCCACGGGTGCCGCTCAGGGCCACCGGAACCACCGGCACACCGGCCTCCGCCGCGGTGAGGAAGGCCCCCATGCGAAACGCCAGCAAGCCGGGGGCGCCGCGGAAGGTACCCTCGGGAAAAAAGGCTAGGGAGCGCCCGGAGGCGGCCGCACTCGCGAGCTGCGCGGCCTCCTCGGCGCTTCGTTTCACATCGAAGCGCTCGACGAACAGGGTATCGAGCCGCTGCAGAAACCAGCGCGAATAGAAGGGCCCCTCCAGCTCGCGTTTGGCCACGTATCCGAGCGTTCGTGGCACCGCCTCGATCAGGGCCATGGAATCGAGATAGCTGGCGTGATTGGACACGAGCAGGAAGGGCTGCTCCAGCGGGGGAAGCTGCTCGCGGCCTTCCACCTCTAAGTGCGTGCCGGTGCCCGCGCGGACGGCACGGATCGCCGCTCGCACCAGGCCCCAGCGCCAAGCAGGCCGGGGCAACAGCACCACGCCGGTCCAGGTCACCCCCGCCAGCAGGGCGAACAGGCCCCAAGCATAGGCGGCGAACAGCCGCTCCCCACTGGTGGCGAGCCAATGCCACGATCGGGTCCCGATCCCCTGCCACAGCACCGCCAGCACCTGGCGCCACAGGGCAGGGCTGCCCTGCCCGAGGATGCCCTGCTCGTAGAGCTCGCGCACCGCGCCGCGGCGCAGCTTGCCTGAAGAGGTCTTCAGCACCGCATGGGGCGGCACCAAGACCACCTCGTCGGGCGGTAGGCCGAGGACCGCCACCGCCCGCTCGCGCACCAGGCGGCGCAGATCCTCCAGCCGCTCCGCCTCCCGCTGGCGGGTCTCAGCAACCACCACCAGGCGCTCGGAGCCGGTGGCTCGGTCGCAGGTGCCGAAGACCACCACACAGCCCTTGCGCACCCCCGCCAGAGCGCCGACCGCTTCCTCGAGGTCGTAGGGGTAGAAGTTACGGCCGCCGCGGATGATGAGGTCCTTCACTCGGCCGGTGACGTAAATGTCGCCGCCCGCGAGGTAGCCCCGATCGCCGGTATCCAGCCAGCCGTCTTGAAACAGCCGCCGGGTGGCCTCCGGATTGCGGTAATAGCCGCTGGTTGCCGAGGGGCCCACGAACCGCAGCCGGCCCTCGCGCCGCTCGGGAAGCTCGCGCCCCCCCTCATCCACTACGCGCACCGCGTATCCCGGCAGTGGCCGCCCGCAGGCCACAAAGCGCAGGCCGTCTCCTTCACCCTCCCCCGCCGGCTCCGCCCGACCCTCGCGCCCAAACACCTCGCGGTGCACCCGCTCGATCAGGGGACCCCGACCGGGCGGCGGAAAGGCCAACCCCACCGCCGCCTCCGCCAGGCCATACACCGGCGCCAGTGCCCCGGGCCTTAGCCCGTAGGCCGCGAAGCGCTCGGCAAAGCGCTCCAGCGTGGTCGGACTCACCGGCTCCGCGCCGTTGAATGCCCATCGCCAACTGCTGAGATCGAGCCCGGCGAGTGCCGCGTCACTGATCTTGGTAAGACAGAGCTCGTAGGCGAAATTGGGCGCCGCCGACAGGGTCCCCCGATGCCGGTGGATCGCCCGTAGCCAGCGCACCGGCTGGGCGAGAAAACTCAGTGGCGACATGACCACCAGGGGTATCCCGAAGTAGAGACTGCCGAGCCAGGCCCCGATGAGACCCATGTCGTGGTACAGGGGCAGCCAGCTCACGAACACATCATCGGGCCGCACCCCCACCGCCTCACCCATGGCGCGGACATTGGCCAGCAGGTGGCGGTGTGCCAGCGAGACCCCCTTCGGGTCGCCGGTGCTGCCCGAGGTGTATTGCAGAAACGCGAGGTCATCGGCCCGCGCGGCCGGGGGCAACTCCGCCCCCTGGGCACCCTGCAGATCGGCGGCGGTGAGCACCTGGCGCAGCCCGGGTACCTGGGCCTTGAGGAGCTGGGCGACACCCTTGGCCGCCTCGATGGTGATGAGGTAGGCGGTACCGGCGTTCTCCAGGATGCGCGCGTGCCGCCGCAGGTGCTCCTCCAGCTGCGAGGGACGGGTGGGGGGATAGATCGGCACCGGTACCCCGCCGGCGAGGAGGACGCCGAAGAAACCCCGGAAGTAGTCGAGACCGGTGGGGAGCATGAGCGCGACCGTCTCCCCCGGCGCAAGCCCTTGGGACACCAGCCCGCCCGCCAGGCTTTGCGCGCCGTCCCAGAGCTCGGTGTAGGTGATCGGGCTCGGCTCCTCGCCCTCGCCATAGAGCAGCAGATGGACGCGATCGGGATGGGACTGCTGGTGCCAGCGCAACGCATCGATGAGGGTGGCGGCATCCGCCGGCTCCCCCGCCTCCGCCAGGGAAAGTCCCGGGGGCGCAGCAACCGCCTCTAGGGGAGCGCTCCCGCGCGCACTCGGGGTGAGACGCAACAGATCCCCAACCGTCTCGGCAAGCAGAGCCTCCTCGGGAAGGGTGAGATCGAGGGCGGCCTCGATGCGCTTGAGCAGCTCCACCCGCGCCAGGCTATCCAGCCCCAGATCCGCCTCGAAACGGCTATCCAGGCCGATGCGATCGGAACGGAGCGACGGCAGGGTCTCCGCCACAAACCGGCGCACCGCCGCCACCAGGGGCTCGGCCCGCGGGTCGCGGCGACCCGCGGGCTCAGCCATCGAACAGGACCAATCCGCCGGAAGACAGGGCCACCGCTCTAATCGGGCGGCGCATCCAGCGGCCGGTGCTCGGAGCCGAGCAACAGCGCCACCGGCCGGGTCTGGGGCGTGCTATCGAGGGCAATCTTGAGGGTCATGGTCAGCGGAACCGACAAAAACATGCCCACCGGCCCGAGCACCCAGCCCCAGAACACCAGGGAGACGAACACCACCAGGGTGGAAAGCCCCAGACCCTGGCCCATGAAACGGGGCTCGAGCACAGTACCGATGAAAACGTTGATCCCCAGGTACCCGACCAGGGTCCAGAGGGTGGCGGGCATATCGAGCTGCACCAGGGCGAGAAGCACGGCGGGTATCGCGGCCAGGATCGAGCCGATATTGGGGACAAAATTCAGCAAGAAGGCGAGGGTCCCCCACAGGACCGGGAAGTCCACGCCGAGCACCAAGAGCCACAACCACACGCCGACGCCGGTGAGCAGGCTGGTGGAGGTCTTGATCATCATGTAGTGATTGATGTGCATCATGACCTGCTGCAACCGGGGCAGTGAGCTCTCCGGCCGCTTGAGGGCATACTGCAGCTTCTCCGGCAGACTGGCGGCCTCCAGCAGGATGAACATCACCGTCACCAGAATCAGCAGGGCATTGGTGAGCAGGCCGCCGAGACCGCTTAACATCTGTCCGGCAAAGCTCATCAGCTTGGCCGGATCGAGGAGTGCCTGGCGCGCTTGGTCGGGCACCCGGATTCCCAGCGAACCGACCCAGTGGTAGAGCGCCCCCGCCTTCTCCTTGAGACTCGCCTCGTAGCTGGGCAGGTTGGCCGAGAAGTCATCCACCGAGGCACCGATCACCGCGGCCAACAACCCGCCGAACCCGGCAATCACCGCCACCACCACCAGCAACGCCAGCCACAGCGGCAGGCCGCGGCCGCGCAGAAAAAATAGCGGTGGCGAAGCGATGATGGCGAGGAATACCGCCATCAGCATGGGCGTGATCAGGGGGGCGGCGACCCGCATCCCCGCCACCACCACCACGAATGCTGCGGCCACCAGCAGGAAACGCGCCGCCGGAGCGAAACCTTGGCCTGTGTTCAAGGAGGACATCCTGTTGGAGATCGCGCGACTATCGAAAGGGGGGGATGGGGCTCGAGAGCCACCAGGTCTTCTTCTCCTGGTCGTAGCGCCATTGCTGCTGGTCGAGGATCTTGCGGACCCGCTGCTCGTCCTCGAGCACATACTCGATCTGCACCACCTGCACGGCGGTCAGCGGATCCTGCATGATCGGCGGCTGTGCGACCTCGTAGCTGGTTACCCGAAGGTTCTTGGCGTCGGGCAACGGCTCCTGGGCATTGGCGGGATCACGCAGGCTGAAGGCGCTTTCATAGTATCCCCAGCGCAAGGCCGATGCGTAGCGGCTGAGCGTGGCCTCCAGCAGGTCGGTCTTCCTGGAATCCGTAACGGTGCCGCAGCCCCCCAGCAAGACCGCTGCCACGAGTATGAGCAACAGATTGCGCAACGCGGGATCCCTCAAGAGCCCCTGAGATGCTGGGATCATGATACGCGAGCGCCCGAGAGGCGACCAGCGCAAGGGGCTTCACCGGGCGTTAACGGTATCGGTACCTCCAGCCACCTTGCTCACCGCCTCCAAGCCACCGCTGCGCGGACCTCCCCGGTCCTACCCGAGCGCCCAATAGGTATCGCGGATGATGGGCAGCGCCCGAGCGAGGTGGGCGAAGGCGTGGTCGCCGCCGGGGAAACTGAGCACCCGAGCGCGGTCGCGATAGATCGCCTCGGCGATGCGCCAGTCGATCACCTCATCCCCCTGATCGAGGAACAGGGTGGTGGGAGGCTCCGGCGCGGACTCCTCCACGGCGTACAACCGCGTAGCCTCGATCAGGGCACCGTCCACGAGGTAGCGCTCTCCGCTCGCGGTGGTGAAGGTCTCGCCCCGGTAGGCCGCAAGTAGCTCCCAGGGCCTGAGGGCGGGATTGATCAGCACCAGATGTCGCACCGCAAACCGCTGCGCCAGATAGCGGCCATAGAAGGCGCCCATGGAGCTTCCCACCCACAGCCAAGGTTCTGGTCGCGAGTGCTCACCCAACCTTCGCTGCAGGAACGCGGTGAGCGCCGCCACCGCCGACTGCGGCCGGTGGGCCGGATAGCTTGGGCTCAGCACTTCGGTGGGACCCAACGCCGCGCGCAACTGCGCCGCCTTGAGCGAGGCACCCGAGCTATTGAGTCCGTGTAGGTAGAGGATCATCGGGGAGCTCTCGGGCGGGCACGGTGCTCGTCGCGGCGCGAGCCGGCGGCCTCAGCGGCGCCTATCCACCACCTTGCCCTCGGGAAGTTGCTCCATAAGGCCCGCAGCCATTTCCTCCAGGCCGCTGTAGCCTTCGAGACGGATCCCTCGATTGTTTTTCAGTCGCACCTGAATGTGCCGGAGCCGGCCGCGCCAGCGATACAGAAACACACCCGCTACGTCCTTGAGTTCGAGCACCGTCTTATCGCCCCCGGTCCAGAACTCGACCCGCTCGGGCAAGAGCTCCAGCCGGTGGTCGCGGACCAGCCACAGGTACCGCAGGTGCCGATAGAGATTGACCACATTGGCGATCACGACGAACCCGAGCACCGACCACACCAGCGGCAGGTTCTCCTTTTCGGTCGATGCCCGTAGCACTACCAGGACTAGGAGAACGCTGAATAAGGCGCCCAAGACGATGTTTCGTTTGCGCTGCCGCAGCGACTCTGCAGTGATGGTGAAAGTGGTCATTGGGCCGTCGAGACAGTCAAACGCTTAGAGCACCTGGGAGGATTCCGCCACTCCGACACGCCGCACCCGCTGTCATTGCCCGGGAGCTCGTGACGGTGGGGACGGGGGCTTTATACACCCATGCAAGCGCGCTTGCCCACCCCCTCGCTCTAGGCTTGCGGTTCCCCCGTGGAGGTCGGGGTAAGGCCGATGCAGCTTCGCCGACGCACCGTTACGCAATGAACCAGGATTTCGGCAGTCGCGGGTTGCCTGCCCGTCGATATGGCCGCTGTGGAGCCTACTCGAGGGAACGGAGTCTCTTGCGTTCGGTTGGGGGGCGTTCGCCCCCCAGTAGGCGCACGCAGCACGGCGTATCGAGGGGATCAAGTGGCTCCAACGGCGTTCTCCAGAATGAACGCCGTT
>Ga0208980_10000508_pt1 | contig 21998 bp, 18 predicted proteins | sample WetSurMetagenome_3_FD_187993 | JGI IMG/M metagenome (GOLD analysis project Ga0208980, IMG submission 187993) | Wetland microbial communities from Twitchell Island in the Sacramento Delta, sample from surface sediment Aug2011 Site A1 Bulk (version 2) | ecosystem: Environmental > Aquatic > Marine... | reverse complement strand
GGCTGACAAGTATGATCCATAAATTGGGTAATGTATGATATGGAGTTTCTGTTACCCCCGGTTGGTGTAACATTCTTTCTGTAAATACCTGAACCTTAACAAAAGCGGTGAGTCAGAAGTATCCTTAAGGTTACGACAACCAAAAAAGGAGACTTATTATGACTCACCAAAATGATTATACCCTCACAAATCTACTGGCAGAAAAGGGATTGGAAGCGGTACCTGAATTATTGCGTGTCCTGATCAATAATGCCATGCAGGCTGAAAGGTCCAAGTATCTCCAAGCTGAAGAGTACGAACGCACTGAAGATCGGACGGGCCACGCAAACGGGTACAAGCCAAAGACCGTCAAGACACGTATGGGTGAAATCACTTTTTCAGTGCCACAAGTGCGAGAAGGTGGCTTCTACCCAGCTGCGCTTGAAAAGGGCTTGAGAAGTGAGCGGGCACTGGTGATCACCCTGGCAGAGATGTATATCCAGGGTGTCTCGACCAGGAAGGTCAAAGCCATCACCGAGCAACTGTGTGGGGTGGAGATCTCAGCCATGCAGGTCAGCCGGGCCGTGGCACAATTGGACGCCGTGCTGCAGGAGTGGAGAGAAAGACCCCTGGGAGAGATCACCTATCTCTACGTAGATGCTCGTTATGAGAAGGTAAGGCAATCCGGCCAGGTGAGAGATGCAGCAGTTCTGATGGCCACAGGCATCACCCCAAAAGGCGAAAGACAAGTTTTAGGGGTGTCTGTCTCGCTCAGCGAGCACGAAAGCCACTGGAAGAGCTTCCTGAAGGGCTTGAAGGATCGTGGCATGAAGGACGTGAAGCTAGTCATCAGTGATGACCACGAAGGCCTTGGAGCTGCCAGGAGAGCGGTCTTGGGCAGTGTTCCCTGGCAAAGATGCCACTTCCATCTGCAGCAGAATGCCGGTGCTTATGTGCCCAAGCAAGCCATGCGCATGGAGGTGGCAGCAGACATCCGGTCCATGTTCAATGCCCCAGATCGAAAAACTGCCGAGGAATTCCTGCAAGCTGCGATCCAGAAGTACGCTGTCTCAGCACCCCGACTGTCTGCCTGGCTGGAAGAAAACCTTTCGGATGGATTTACGTTCTTCGATTTTCCACTTGAGCACCGAAAATCCATCCGGACAACCAACAGTCTGGAACGGGTCAACAAGGAAATTCGGAGAAGGACGAGAGTGGTAGGCGTTTTTCCGAATGAGGCTTCCTGTCTCAGATTGATCTCTGCACTGCTCATGGAGATCAGTGAAGAGTGGCAGATCGGTAAGCATTATTGTGCTGGTAAATCATTCAATTGTTAAAGTACGATGGATAATTCTGACTCATATTTACAGAAAAAAGGTTGCGTAATCTTCCCCCGTGAAAATAAGACACCTAAAAAGGGTAGATTTATACCTGTTGCTATCCAGATTAATCAAAAAGTAAGTTAAGCTCGCAAACTTGGTTGCAACTGCTTGCAGCCAGTTGCTACCGACAACGATGCTTTAAAGCAATCCTCAAGTCTATATCCCTATATATGGATATTATTAAGAAATTACCCCCACCTAAGGAGGTATTCCAGTGGACCTGGCGGGATTCGAACCCGCGGCCTCTTCAGTGCGATTGAAGCGCGCTCCCAACTGCGCTACAGGCCCTGGGTTAAAGTAGCAAAATTGTATCTTAGGGGGATTACCCTGTCAAGAAGACAGAATTTCCGGATTTAAACATCGCCAATCAGGCTATAATTCCTTTAAGCCACGGGAGATATTATGAATACATCCTCATACAAGCCTCCAGAAATATCATTTACAAATAGACAAGCCAAACTTAACCACCTACTGCAATCTTCTGGCTTAAATAGCCTGATATTAAATGCCGGACCAAGTTTGATATATTTAACCGGCCTTCATTTTCACATATCGGAACGTCCAGTGCTGGTTTTTTTTATACCAAACGAAGTCCCAATGATTGTTTTACCTGAATTGGAAAAGGAAAAACTTAATAATTTACCTTATAACATGAACTCCTTCCTTTATGGAGAACAGCCTCATCTTTGGAATCGTGTAGTTGCCCAAGCTGTTAAAAGTGCAAGAATAAAGGGAAAACGGAACGGGATTGAACCACGACAATTACGATTTTTAGAATTCAGGCTATTGTTAAACTCAGCAGAGCTAGAGGATTTTACTCCTGCCGATGAATGTATATCAAAACTACGCATGCGTAAGGAAGAAGCAGAACTATCTGCTATGCGAAAAGCAGCCTGGATCGCTGAGCAAGCACTTACCGCCACATTACCTTTCGTAAAAATCGGAATGAGCGAACGTGAGTTGGCCGCTGAACTAACATTGCAGTTATACCGGGCTGGATGTGACCCGGAACTCGCATTTTCGCCGATTGTTTCATCCGGTCCAAATTCTGCCAATCCACATGCCACACCATCCGATCGAATACTCACCAACGGTGATTTATTGGTTATTGATTGGGGTGCGAGTTATATGGGTTACCAATCAGATATTACCCGCACATTCAGAATCGGAGAGATTGAACCAGAATTCATGCAGATTGGAAAAATAGTTCTGAAAGCGAATACATCAGGAAGAAATACTGCAAAACCAGGCATAACTGCTGCCAGTATCGATAAAGCAACACGCGCTGTGATTGAATCAGCAGGATATGGAAAATTCTTTACACATCGAACCGGACATGGCTTAGGAATGGAAGGCCATGAAGAGCCGTATATTCGAGCTGACAATCTCATGCCCCTCGAGACTGGGATGACCTTCACCATAGAGCCGGGAATCTACATGCCTGGCCGTAATGGAGTTCGCATCGAAGACGACGTAGTGATTTCAGAAACAGGTACAGAATGCCTGACAAGCCTTCCAAGAGAGATAATCCAGCTTGGATAATGTTTTATCCCATTAGAAAACTAAATAGTCATTAGAAAGAGACTTCACATGATTATTCCTACCGCTGAGCCATTCTTTTTCCCTGGAAATAATACAGGTTGTTTATTGGTCCATGGAATTACAGGATCTCCCAAGGAAATGCGCTGGATGGGCGAATATCTTGCCAATGAAGGTTATTCTATTTTGGGTATCAGACTTGCTGGTCACGCAACCCAACCTGAGGATATGATGCGTATGCACTGGCAGGATTGGCTGGCTTCTGTTGAAGATGGTTATTATTTATTAAAAAACTTGGTTGACCATATTTTTATTATCGGACTTTCAATGGGTGGAATCCTCTCACTTCTTTTTTCTTCACGGTTTTCAGTTACCGGTGTCGTCACGATGTCAACCCCTTATGTTCTACCGCCCAATCCAATGCTACCTTATGTGAAGATAATTTCACTTGTATTACCGAAGATGAAGAAAGGTCCATCAGATCGGCATGACAAAGAAGCTGAAAAAAGCCATGTGGAGTATCCATATATTCCAACCAAGTCAATAATCCAACTGCAAGATCTACTATTTGAAATGCGCACATCGCTACCAAAGGTAAATGTTCCAGTATTATTAATCCACTCAAAACAGGATAGAAGTGTTGCTCCCCAAAATGTTGAGAAAATCTTCTCGGCTGTTAATAGCCAGGATAAACAGATACTCTATGTAGAAAATAGTGGGCATGATATCCCCCGTGAGCCGGATAGAGACCTTGTCTTTAGAACCACAAACGAATTTATCATACGAGTGCAAAATTCGACTCAATCAGTATGAGCCGTAATCTAATCCTTCTTGGTATCTCCCTGATGATCTGGGGTGTTGGTGAGGGTATGTTTTTTATTTTCCAACCCCTTTACCTGCAGCAACTCGGAGCGAATCCGGTAACCATTGGGGCAATCTTGGGGGTAGCAGCAATAGCAATGGCAATAGCCCATATTCCAGCTGGCTACCTGGCTGATCGAATTGGACGTAAACCACTCTTAATTGCAGCATGGTTTATCGCAGTTTTCGCCACATGGATCATGGCTTTATCACCATCTCTGCAATTATTTGTCCTCGGTATGATGATTTATAACCTGACTACGTTTGTCAGTTCTCCTCTGAATAGTTATATTACTGCAGCCCGCGGCAGATTAAGCGTGGGCAGAGCGATAACGGCGGTATTTGCTTTATATAGTACTGGAGCAATACTAGGCCCCTGGTTAGGTGGTCAGGTTGGACAGCACTTTGGATTACAAGCCATTTATGTAATTGCCGGGTTTGCATTCATAATATCCACAATAATTTTGCTTTTCATTAAATCTCAGCCCGTCGAAAAGCATGGAAGTGAGGATATTATCAATACGAAAATAATTGACAGACGATTCGTCACTTACCAATCAATTATTTTTTTTGCTGGTTTTTCAATGTACCTTTCTCAGCCTCTTTCTTCAAACTACTTGCAAAACCAGCAGCAACTTTCACTGAACTCGATAGGCATTTTGGGATCAATCTCAAGCATTGGGATCGTCGTCCTCAATCTTGGATTGGGCAGGTTAAACGAATATGTAGGCTTTTTACTGGGCCAATTATGCGTATGCTTATTCAATTTAATCCTTTGGCAGACGCTCGGCTTTCCGTGGTTCTGTCTGGCTTATTTCCTGGTTGGTGGATATCGTACCTCACGCTCTCTCGCTACAGCACAGACCCGAAATCTTGTGCATAAATCACGGATGGGTGTCGCCTATGGGATTACAGAAACTGTAGGGGCACTAGCGGTCATTATTGCTTCACCTATAGCCGGTTTCCTTTACAACATCAATCCTGTTTTAATGTATATCGCAGGATTCTTCCTAGTTATAATCTCGATGATAACCAGTTCCCGTTTTTTACCTCGTTCTGAAATTTCAACTTGATCTATGTATGGAATCAAACCTACAAAATAAAATGTTTTCTCAGTTACGGATTGGTTAGGAGGATAAAAATGGACAATATATTGAATTCTGGTATTCAAATAATCCTTTGGTTGCAAAGTGTGGGAGACTGGTTAACCCCATTTATGAAATTCTTTACATTTTTAGGAAATGAGCAGTTTTATCTGATAATTGCTCCAGCGATACTTTGGTGTATCGATTCAACCCTGGGGATGCGATTGGGATTGTTTTTAATGATCAGTGGCACGGTAAATACAGCCCTTAAGATCGCATTCCATGAACCCCGCCCCTATTGGTTTTCGACCAAAGTAAAGATTTTTGGTGCAGCCGAGAATTCTTTTGGTGCGCCATCTGGTCATGCCCAAAACGCGGTGGTCGTATGGGGAACCTTGGCGGATCGGATAAAAAAGCGATGGTTTTGGGTGGTTGCATGTATTATGATGTTCCTGATCGGTATCTCACGCATTTATCTGGCAGTTCACTTCCCCCACGACGTTCTACTTGGTTGGTTCTTCGGAATTCTAATCTTGTGGATATTGCTCCGTCTTGAAAAACCAACAGTTAATTGGTTGAAGAAATATCCTTCAGGGATTCAAGTCCTAATTGCCTTCGTTTTTTCTATGTTAATGATCTTAATTGTGATGATTGCCCAACTTAACGTGCGTGGTTGGAACTTGCCAGTAGAGTGGGTCAATAATGCCCAGTTGGCATTTCCAGATGAGCCTCCAATCACTCCGCTTTCCTTTCATAATTTCCTCTCGAGCACCGGAGCATTTTTTGGCCTCGCTGCAGGATGGATCTGGATATCACGATTAGGGGGATTTAGCATCCAGGATGAATGGTGGAAATTAGTCCTGCGTTATTTGGTGGGATTGGTGGGGGTTTTGATTTTGTATATTGGTTTAGGTGTCTTGTTCAACGACTCAGAAACATTAATTTCATATACGCTCCGATACTTCAGGTACGCATTGATCGGATTTTGGATGTCTGGCTTCGCACCCTGGTTGTTTATAAAATTAAAATTAGCAAGCCGTCTCGAATAACTGACTTACTTAACAGACCAGGCTGGGAGTCATATTACTGCCAGCCTGGTCGAAATACCATATATAAATTAATCTTCTTTTGCAGCCTGTAGATCCTTCAAGCGTGCGGCAACAACATCCGCAGCAATATGCGCTGGAACGTTCTCATAGTGGTCAAATTCCATGGTGAAGATGCCCCTTCCGCCCGTCATGGAACGTAAATCGGTTGTATAACGCTGTATCTCAGCAAGGGGAACTTGGGCAGTAACAACGGAATGGCCTTTTTCAGTATCCATTCCCTGGACGCGTGCACGGCGAGTGTTTAAATCTCCCAAGATATCACCCATATTCGCTTCAGGAACAACAATCCTTACGTTCATGATCGGCTCACGTAAGACTGGTCCGGCGTCTTTGAATGCCAGTTTAAATGCTTCACGTCCGGCAGTTTCAAATGCGATTGGTTTCGAGTCTACAGGATGCTCTTTACCATCGTATACAGAAACATGAACGTTTATCACTGGATAGCCTGCAATTACGCCTTCCTTCATCACATTTCGAACGCCTTTTTCAATAGCTGGCATGAAGCTGTGTGAAATAGCGCCTCCAAATACATCATTGGTAAAAGAAAATTCTTCTTCTTGATATGGCTCTACCCGCATGAACACTTCTGCAAATTGGCCTGCTCCACCTGTTTGCTTCTTATGCCTGTATTGTGAAGAGCTTTGTTTGCTGATGGTTTCTTGATAAGGCACCTTTGGTATTTCAGTCACGAGACTAGTTTGAAACTTACTCTCCGACTTTCGAATTGCTACATCAATGTGTTGGTCACCCATTCCTTGCAAGATGGTTTGGTTTGTGCTCGGTTCCTGCCTCCAGGAGAGCGTCATATCTTCTTCACATAAACGGGTAAGCGTGGGGCTGATCTTAGCTGAATCTGCTTGAGACCTGGGGGATACGGCAACGCTAAATAACGCATGCGGATATACCGGCATAGGGAGCTTGTAAGGATGACCCTTGTCGCAAAATGTATTACCGGTTGAAGTGGAATTCAATTTTGGTACGGAAGCAATATCACCTGCATGTACCAGCTTCATTGGGATTTGGTCTTTACCTCGTAAGAGGTGAATCGTTCCAAACCTCTCTTCAATCCCTTTTGTTTGATTCCAAACCCGCGAATCTGAGCTAACCGTACCGGAATAAATCCGAAAATATGTGATACGCCCCACAAATGGATCCGCGGTAGTTTTCCAAACATACGCTCCGAGTGGCTCGTGATCCGCTGGAATAAGGTTCTCATCCCCATCTTTTCCTTGAGCGATCGTTACAGGAGCGTCAAGTGGAGAGGGCATGAGATGGATTATTGCATCCAATAATGGCACAATTCCAATTTCTGCTGACCCAGCTGAAACGAACACCGGTACCCAATCCCCTGATAACACAACCTTTTTAAAACCGCGTAATATTTCTTCTGAGGTAAGTTCTTCCCCTTCAAGGTATTTTTCCAGTAATGCATCTTCACCTTCAGCAGCTGCTTCAATTAATTGCATTCTCGCTGAATCTACCTCATCTTTAAATTCTGCAGGTATATCGTTTGATGTTTCTCCAACGCCTGGATATGCTTTTAAAGTTAGTAAATCCAAGACGCCTTTAAAGTCAGCCTTCTCTCCCCAAGGAAGTTGGACTGGGATTAATCGCTTCTCTGAAATTTGTTGGATCGAATCAAGCGCTTTACGGAAGTTGGCATTATCACGGTTCATCTTATTGATGATGATCATTCGTGGTAAATTGAAGGTATCGCAGTAGGAAAGGGCAATTTCAGTACCAACCTCTGCGCCAGAGACTGAATCTATCAGAACAGCAGCACAATCAGCAACTCTGAGGGCTGAAATTACCTCACCCACGAAATCAGTATATCCGGGTGTATCCAATACATTGATCTTGCAACCTTGGTACTCCACCGGTAGGACTGAAGTTGAAAGTGATATTCCTCGCCGGACTTCCTCTTCTTCAAAATCTGAGACCGTTGTTCCATCCTCGATCCTACCGAGACGTGTTGTTGCACCCGTAAAATGAAGTATTGCTTCTGCTAGCATCGTTTTACCTGCACTGCTGTGTGAGACAAACGCAATATTCCGAATAGACTCAGTCGTATATTCTTTCATTAGAAAACCTTTCTTATTATGCTGAATTCAGACAAACCTTGATTGTAAAGGAAACCCGTAAACTTGTCAAAGTATTGCTATAAAAATCTTTCCAGTTTATTGGAGTAAAATTGGCGGCATGCTGCGTAGGTTGTGGTTTATATTGGAATATTATAAAAATCCTGTCTGGGATACAGGTACTTCTCCCCCTGAATTATTAAGCTTTATTGCCACTCACAACCCTGGAAGGGCATTGGATTTAGGTTGCGGCACAGGTACCAATGTGGTCACATTGGCAAAATCAGGCTGGCAAGTAACTGGTATAGATTACGTCTCCCGTGCAATCCGAATTGCCCAAAAAAAGGCTCAAAAAAATTCTGTAAAGGTTGAGTTACTTCAAGAGGATGTTACTCACCTCGATTCGATCTCAGGCAAGTTTGATCTGATCCTTGACATGGGTTGTTTTCATAGCTTGATGCCAAAAGATCATTCGAATTACATAGCGGCAGTTCATAGACTTCTCGCAAAAAATGGAACGTATTTGTTATACGTTTTTATTAAAGGTCAATTGGAAGCCCAAAGACCAGGAGTTACCGAAGAGGATATTATAAAATTAACATATGTGTTTAAATTAATGAGCAGGGCGGATGGCACCGAACGTGATATCCGCCCTTCTGCCTGGCTAAGCTTTCAAAATAAACAATAATGTCTGGTATCACAATAGAATGAAATTTATATTCTTATTTTTGGATGGGGTTGGCTTGGGCAAGGATGACCCGAATATCAATCCTTTCATGCGAGCTCCCCTGCCAAATCTGGATCAACTCCTTAACGGAAATAAAATCATCGCTCGTGGTTACCAGAATAACTCTAACGGTGATCAACAGATTATACACACCCAATATGCTTCATTGCTCAGCTTGGATGCGTGTCTTGGGATTGACGGATTCCCACAGTCAGCATCGGGGCAGGCATCCCTCCTCACTGGTAAAAATATCTCGGCGATCCTTGGGTTCCACGATGGACCGAAGCCTAATCCAGAGATTATGAATATATTGAAAGCTGGTACTTTATTCAGCTGGGTGAATCAGAATCATGGCAAAGCCACCTTATTAAACGCCTACCCACCACGGTACTTTAAGTCCATTGAGACCGGGTATAGGCTACCTGGGGTAATTGCATTATCTGCAAAATATGCGGAAATGAAACTAAAGACAATGGATGATCTATTACAGGGTGCGGCGATTTCAACTGATTTCACAGCAAAGGGTTGGCACGACCTGCTAGGTTTACAGGACACACCGTTGCTAACTCCAAGCCAGGCTGGGGAGAGAATTTGGGAACTCTCATCAGGTCATGAGCTTGCTTTTTTTGAATATTGGCTGACAGATATAACAGGTCACAGGCAGGATATGCAAGCCGCATGCGACCTTTTAGCAACCTTCGATACAGTCTTGGGTAGCTTGATCCAATCCTGGGATGATGTTAGCCGCCTGATTTTAATTACCTCTGACCATGGAAATCTTGAGGATTTAAGTACCCGCCGTCACACCCGGAATGATGTACCGCTGTTATTAATCGGCTCGTATGAGCTTAGAGAGAGGTTCATCAATGTGCTACAAAAAGTGATTGGGATACAAGGGAGACTCAGTATAACAAATGTCAGCCCTACGATTATTAGTTTGATCAATAATATTAAATAATCCCTACCTGCTTTCCGACTACGCCAAATATATCCAACACTTTGTTTAATTGCTCATCGGTATGAATAGCCATATAACTCGTGCGCAACAGTTGCTTGCCCTCAGGAACTGCAGGTGACACCACCATATTCACATACACACCGGCTTCGAATAGAGCTTTCCATATAAATGCTGCACGACGATCATCACCAATAAAGATGGGAATTATTGGAGTTACTGAGTTACCAGTATTAAAACCTAATTTTTTATAATTTTCACGCATAAAATCGCCAATTTCGTTCACCCGCTTCACCCTTTCAGGTTCTTCTTGCATCACATGTAATGCTGCTAATGCTGTGGCAGCATTGGCAGGAGGGATGCTGGCGCTAAATATCAATGAACGTGCATGGTGTTTAATGTAATGAATAATATCGTCATCACCAGCAATATATCCACCTACTGATGCTAGAGATTTGCTGAAAGTACCCATGATAAGGTCAACTCCGTCCTTCAAACCAAAATGCGCTGCCGTCCCTCTGCCTCGACCCAATACACCCAATGCGTGGGCATCATCCACCATCAAGCGAGCACCGTATTGCTTACATACTTTGGTAATCTCTGGAAGCGGGGCAATATCTCCTTCCATACTAAACAGCCCATCCACGACCACCAGTTTCCCTTCGTCTTTAGGGATCCCATCCAAGACACGTTCCAGGTCATGCATATCATTATGTTTAAAACGTTTAACTTTTCCCCAACCTAATCTGGCTCCATCCACAATACTGGCATGATCATCCTTATCCAGGACAACTACATCCTTTCTACTTACCAATGAGCTGATCGTTCCTAAATTAACCTGCATTCCGGTCGAAAATACTAAAGCTGCTTCTTTGCCCACCCATTCTGCTAAATCTCGCTCCAACTGCTCGTGCAATTCCAACGTGCCATTTAAAAAGCGGGACCCTGTGCAGCTCGTTCCATAACACTCTATGGCTTCAATCGCTGCCTGTCGGACTTTTGGGTGGACGGTGAGGCCTAAATAGTTGTTTGAGCCACACATAATTAAGCGGCGCCCTTGGAATATTGCTTCACTGCCTTCATTCCCTTGCATAGGGATAAAGTAGGGGTAGTATCCGGAAGCAATAAATTCCTTGGCATAGGTAAAGTTATAGCATTTTTCAAATATATCCATGATCTAGGCCTCTTTTGAATGAGATGAATTTTTCTTTTTGACCGCATCTGCAATGAGATAATCTATGATGGGATTAATTCCAAGTCCTAATAAACCGTTGGCGTGATATAAAATTTTTCCCTCTAAACCAGGAATAATCATATATCGACCCCGTTCAATTCCTGCTAATGTTTCTTTAGCAACTTCAACCGCAGTCATTGAGCCACCCATACTTCCAAGTGCTTTCGTTTCGGGAGGTTTGATCCGATTTTCATACTCGAGCTGTGGTGTATCTGTATCCGAAGGGAATACTACCGAGACCCCAATCTGATGTAATTTCATCTCTTGTCGCAAAGCATCAGAAAAGCCTTTAACTGCAAATTTCGAAGCTCCATATGCGGTATAACCAAAAGCTGAAATTATCCCGGCTATGGATGAGATATTCACTATATAACCTGAACCGTTCTTCAACATCACTGGTAGAAATTCTTTCGTTATAAACACGGTCCCAAAATAATTAACTTCCATCATCCAATTAAATATGCTGATATCCAGCTCCTCTACATAACCTGGATGAGCCACACCAGCTGAATTGATTAACAGATTCGGAGGGCCTGATTGTTCGATCACTTTTTCAGCTACCAGCTGAACTTGTTTAATATCGGAAACATCAGCAGGAATGATACGAATCATTTGACTTTGATTTTGCTTATGGGTTTCAACTTCAAGCCGTGCGGATTCCAATATATCTTTTCGTTGAGCCACTAACCATATGTCCATACCACGGTTAGCAAGACCACACGCGATGGCTCGACCAATACCGCTTGACCCCCCCGTCACAACAGCTACATTGCCTGGTTCCAGCTTTGCTTTTATTTTCATTACCTTATTAACCCAGTCACCATTAAAAGGATATCGTTACTATACTAGAAATTGCATAACAAAAATGGACAAATCTGTGTCGAAAAATCGATTATAACTGTTTTATAACAAAAAAATCATAAATTCGCACTCATTATTGAAAATCAACATATATTGAATGGCAATCCATTTATTACAAGGGTTTACACAATATAAACATTATTGAAAATAATAAGCAAATACGTGTCACACTTATTCTGCCTGATAGATGATTTCGCTACCCAGATGGGATTGATTTCAAACGAATTCAGGTTATCATTATCTGCATAGGATAATATGTAAATCAATAAGATTTTTATGGCTACTCTATCTGAACGCCTCAAATCATTGGGAGTAAAAATCGGTACAAAGGAATTACCGCCACCTCAGGCGCGTAAATCCTTTCCTGTCGAGGATATTGTTTCTGGTCGGTTTGTGGAGATGGGTAACAGCCTAACATTTCTGATTGAGGAAGATTTCTCTACCAATTATATTCACGGACAAGTTGGTTTACGCATTGTCACTAAACCATTGACAATTGCGGAATGGGCTGGTGATCATAACATTGCAGAACGTGATCCTGAAAGCCTGGTTTTTCTTGATACAGAAACTTCTGGTTTAGCAGGTGGAACAGGTACATTTGCATTTCTTATTGGAGTAGGGCGTTATACACAGGAAGGATTCCATTTAGCCCAATTCTTCATGCGTGATCCACTCGAAGAGCCTGCTTTACTGCTTGCACTTGAAGAATTTCTGGCACCTTGCCGTACAGTAGTGAGTTTTAACGGCAAAGCATTTGATGTTCCATTATTAAATACGCGATACACATTACAAGGTTGGAAATCCCCTTTTAGAAATCTCGCTCATGTCGACTTGCTCCACTTATCACGCCGATTATGGCGAGATCGTCTCCCAAGCCGTACTTTAGGAAATTTGGAAGTACAAATCTTACATGCTAGCCGTACAGATGAAGAGATTCCTGGTTGGATGATTCCTCAGTTGTATTTCGACTTCTTGCGTGATGGAGATGCCCGACCTTTAAAGCGTGTGTTTTATCATAACGCGATGGACGTGGTCTCATTGGCAGCTTTGTTGAATCACACTTCCTCTTTGCTCGAGGCTCCACTCAACCAATCTCCAATAGAGTATGTGGATGTTGCTGCTGTTGCCAGGCTATTGGAGGATCTAGGTCATAACGAAGAAGCGACCCAATTATATGAAAATTGTTTACAGGCAGAATTACCCGAGGAAGTTTATAACGGTATTTTGTATCGCCTTTCAATGATACACAAACATAATAACAATTATCCAGCAGCAATTTCATTATGGGAGCAGGCAACTACAGATCGTCAATTATATGCATACGAAGAACTTGCGAAGTATTACGAACACCATGCTCAGAATCCTGAGTTGGCACTTAAATGGTCTCACCTGGCAATGGATCAGATTGATTCTTATGACATCCTTGATTCTGAAAAAGAACGATGGAAAAATGAATTCCACCATCGATTAACACGTTTACAAAGGAAAATAAATGCTCAATAGAAGTTCAAATGGGGCTATCGGCATAATAATCTGACAGCCCCATTTTTACTCATAAAAATTACCCAATTGCTTTAAGTTGTTTTTCCAACATCTTCACAGTCATTTGATAACTCGCTAGCTTATCTTTTTCCTTCTGGACAATATCAGCAGGTGCTTTTTCACTGAAAGAACTGGCCAGTAATTTTTCCAGACGCCCAGCCTGGTTTTTAGCTTCAGTTAATGCTTTACTCAGCCTTTCACGCTCTTCACTTGTGTCCACCAGTCCTTCTAATGGTATATATAATTCTACCGACCCTAAGGCGATAGAAACCTGGTTTTCTTGTTTAGGCGGCAAGCTAATTGATATTTCAAACCGTTCAGGGTCGAGCTGCGATAATGAAGCAATTAGTTTTTTCTGCTGACGGAAAACTTCTGTTCTTTCTCCAGCTGCCAGAAGCGTTGGAATAAGCTTTCCCGGTTTGACATTCTTCTCCGAACGAATATTTCTAATCGCCCGGATGGTTTCCTGTATCAAATTGAAGTTGACGATGCATTCATTCTCCCAACCTTCCGTCGGTCGAGGTTCAGGCCAGGAAGCGATAATCAATCCTTCTGCCCAATTAGTGGCCAGGTTGGAAAGATGTGAATCAAGCACAGCTTTTCGCAAATATCCCCAAATCTCTTCTGTGATATATGGGATAAACGGATGAAGCATTCGTAAGCAGAGATCCAGCACCTTCACCAGAGTTGAAGCAGTGTAATAGGCACGATCACCTGCTTCCATTAGCTGGAGTTTTGCGATTTCCAGATACCAATCTGCAAATTCACTCCAGAAGAAATCATATATTTGCCGGCCTGCTTCACCATACTGGTGAGTTTGAAATAAACGCTCCACGTTTCGAACGAGTTCTTGAGCGCGTGCCCAAATCCATGAATCCGCCAGTGTCCATTCCGGCGCTGAAATCGGTTCGGTTTCAATTTTTTCCAAATTGGTGATGATAAACCGACTGGCATTCCAAACTTTATTGACAAAATTCCGGCTAGGTTCCACTTGCCTGGTACTTACATTCATATCCTTTCCCGCGGTCGAACCAACCAGCAATGAAAATCGCAAGGCATCCGTCCCCATCTCATTCATCACTATCAATGGATCGATGACATTGTCGTTGGATTTACCCATTTTTCGCCCATGCTCATCTCGTATAAGCCCATGCAGATAAATTTGGTTGAAAGGAATTTTGTCAGTAAATTCCAGACCAAACATAATCATCCTCGCCACCCAGAAAAAGAGAATATCATAGCCGGTCTCCATCATGGTTGTCGGATAGAAGTACTTATAATCTGGAGTTTCATCAGGCCATCCCAGGGTTGAGAATGGCCAAAGGGCTGATGAAAACCATGTATCCAACACATCAGACTCTTGTTCAATATTCTTACTCCCACAATAGATACAGGCAGTGGGATCGGTGCGGGTAACTGTCATTTCTTTGCAATCTGCGCAATACCATACTGGAATGCGATGCCCCCACCATAGCTGACGTGAAATACACCAATCCTGAATATTCTCAAGCCAGTTGTAATACACTTTGGTGAAATGTTCAGGGACAATGTTGATTCGCCCAGACCTGACTGCCTCAAGAGCAGGCTTCGCCAATGACTCTATGCGGACAAACCATTGGGTGGAGATCATTGGCTCGATAATCTCACCCCCTCTTTGTGAGCGAGGGATATTAAGGACATAATCTTCTACTTTAATCACCAGTCCAGCAGCCAACATATCTTCCCACAGATTCTTCCGGCATTCAAATCGATCCTGTCCCTGGTAAGGGCCACCATTCTCATTCACTTGGGCATTTGTATCCAGGATGGAGATAATTTCCAATCCATGCTTTTGACCAATTTGATAATCATTTGGATCGTGAGCAGGTGTGATCTTTAATGCACCTGTTCCGAATTCCCGGTCCACATATGAATCGGCAATCACTGGAATCACCCGACCAAGGATGGGTACAATCGCGTTTCGACCGATATATTTCTGATACCGTTCGTCTTCTGGGTGAACAGCAACCGCCGAATCACCCAGGATTGTTTCAGGTCGTGTAGTAGCAACCGGGATATATTCATCAGTAGATCCATGCAACATATACTTGAAGAAATATAGTTTTCCCGATTCTTCAGAATAATTCACTTCCTCGTCAGAAACTGCGGTTTTTAATCCAGGTGACCAGTTGATCAAGCGCGGTCCGCGATAGATCAAACCTTTTTCATACAAACGAACAAAAGCTTCACGTACCGCCCGCGAGAGCCCACTATCAAGGGTAAATCGCTCACGCTTCCAATCACATGAAGCGCCTAATCGCCTGACTTGACCAGTTATGATTCCCCCATACTTCTCTTTCCACGCCCAGGCGCGCTTTAAAAACTCCTCCCGTCCGATCTGTTCACGGCTGGTTCCTTCCCGCCGCAGTGCCTTCTCAATCTGCAAATGAGTAGCAATACTTGCATGGTCGGACCCTGGCACCCAAAGAGTTGGCTCTCCCTTCATTCGGTGATAACGGATCATTAAGTCTTCTAATGATACAAACAAAGCGGAGCCCAAATGTAGTTCACCTGTGATATTAGGAGGTGGTATCGAGATGACATAGGGCTTCCTGTCGGGGTTAAAACCGGGTTTGTTAGGGTCATTTACTGGCTGAAAGTATCCATGTTGTTCCCACCATTGATAAATTCTATCCTCGGTGGCTTTAAAATCATAGGCCTTAGGTAGCTCAATCGTAGTCATACAATCTCCTTCGAAGTTCAGTGAATAAAAAAATCCTTTCGCCAATATGAGGACGAAAGGAATTACCTTCGCGGTACCACCTCATTTCACCATGATCACACGGTGCACTCACCACTGACAATCATCAGGGTTTCGCTGTAACGGGCTTTCCCGTGTCGTTCTACTCAAGCCAGAATGGCATTTTCTTCGACATAAAAACCTGGCGACATTCAGTGGGATTTGCCTAGGGAGGTTTTCAGCCAATGACCTCTCCTTCTCTGACAGCATATCAACCACCTACTCCTCCTGGTTTTGTTATAGTCAATTGTATGTGTGATTATAACTAGATATTAATCTCCAGTCAACTAACATCAGATAGATTTCATACCAGAACTCATGGCAATTGGACTTGACTTTTAGGTTTAATTTGTGCTATCCTACAGCACGTTGTAAATTAGTTTTCAGAAAAAGGAAACTAAGAATAGATCAGGTATTCAGGACAGGTAACTATGCAGCGTGAGCGTGTTGCTGATAATGTTTTTTATTTTCAAAGTGATGTATATGCCCAGGTGACCGCAGGTGCAGTCATAGGTCCAAATTGGGCAGTGGTCATCGATACTCTGGCAATCCCAGAAGAAACGCTTCAGATCAGGGATTTCATAGAACAGGAATTAAATCTTCCGGTTCGTTATGTAATAGATACCCATTACCATGCTGACCATGCCTGGGGAAATTGCTTCTTTCCAGGGGCGACAATCATTGCACATGCGCTTAGCCGTAAACAACTGGCAACAAAAGGCCAACAATCGCTCATAGAAGCTCGAAAACAAAATCCTTCATTCCGCAAGGCTAAAATCGTCCTCCCTCAATTGACTTTTGAAGAGAGTTACCTCATCCTTCGAGTGGGAAAAAAGACATTATCTATGTTCCCATTGCCAGGTCCATGTTCGGATAATATTGGAGTATTGGTAGAAGAGGATAGAGTTTTGTTTGCTGGTGATGCATTTATGGCATTACCCTATATTGTAGATGGAAATATTGACGATACAATTGCTTCTCTAAAAAAGATCAGTAAAATGGGATTGGAAAATGTCGTTCCTGGTCATGGCGACATTGTCTTGAGGGGCGAAATTGATGGGATGGTTAAAGATAATCTAGCGTATCTTTCCGCTCTCCGTAAAGCGGTGCGGAAAGCAGCGCGGCGAAAATATCCCCAAGAGATCCTGTTTGATATTGGTGTCGAAGACTGTGGAAAAAGCCGGGTTTTGATTGGTGGTCTTGCCGAGGAGCTTCATCGACGGAATTTACGTGCATTATATTATCAAATGTATGGCGAATTACCCAAAGCAGATCCAAATGAGGTTGAAATTTATAAATTTAATGATGATAGCGAGTGATTATCTAAAATTTAATACCTTCTTTTTTCGCTCGTAATCCAACAATACGTTCTTTTCCCTCGAAGAGACGTTTAATATTGGGTCGTAACGTCCAGGCTAACGCTCCAAACGCCATCAAGCCATATACCGCGTATTGCCATGGATTGAGACCCAACCAAGCTCGATACGCAAAAATTAGGGTGGATAATAAAGCAATACTCAACGTGGTAACAGATGCATATCCAATAAAATAATAGATCAATCCTGCGAGCGGGAGGATAATAAATACGCTTGGGAACCACAAACCGATAGAACCCCCCAGACAGGTTGCACCTCCTGCCCCTCCGCGTAACCGTAATGCACCTTTTTCATTTCGTTCGATTAAAAATAAAGAATAATTGTGCCCGATGATTGCCAGAAATGGTGCCAGCACTTCGATCCAAATGTGATTTCCGGGGATTAGTTTATGGCTCAAGTAAACAGCTGCCATTCCTTTACAAGCGTCAAAAATCCCAGTTGCAATGCCTGCCCAGATCCCTGCAGCACGCATGACATTGGTACCTCCAGTACGCCCACTTTCGATCGAGCGAACATCTTTTCCTGTGAAAAATTTTACGATGATTAATCCAGACGGGATTGAACCTATTAAATATGCCAACAATAAAACACCAATACGAGACAGAATCTCCATGAAAAATGTTTCCTCCGAAAACAGCCCTGGCACCTATTTAAACCCATGGTTCACTGCATAGTTACACCTCTTGTATGACGTTGAGGGGCACTTCCATCGCATCCATATAACGGTACATAAGGTAACCCTGACACCTCCACCTTTCTCCAGCAATATACCAGATTAAATAAACGATCCCTGGATAGGTTAACTCTTCATGATCAGTGGCAGATGGTTTATTTATTCCTTGAGGATGTGAATGATAGACGGCTAATATGTCGAGGCCTTTTTCTTCCGCCAGGAGGAAAGCGTTCAGCTGTTCTTTCGGTTCCATACGAAACCTTGACTGGCTATGCAAGTTATTTGTTATCGGAATGACCAATCGGGAGCGATTACCAGCTCCAACTACAAACCCGCATGCTTCTTCTGGGGCTTTTGCTTGGACATCTGCTTCCATTTGAGCCCAATGAGTTTTATCTAAAAATAATCCATTAGATAAGACATTCATCGAATAATAAATGCCGCCCCCCAGGCAATCAATATACTAACGATTGGCTCAAGTACAACCTGACGAAAAGGTTTTTCTTCGATCAAATTACAGAACAAACTGATTAAAGCATATGCAGGACCTAGTAAAACCAGACCAAAAGTCATTGGAGCAAGTGGCCAATAATAGAATGCAGCTGCAATTTGACCAACCACCAAGGCAATAATTGCGGATTCAATTAAGGTCCATTCACCATGCAATCGTAAATTTATCACCCGTAAACTAACCAACCACGCTGCTAATATAATCGCAGGAGTTAAGAAGAGTAAACGTACCCCCACTGCACGTAATGCACCCGTTAATACCAGAAATATTGCAAAAGATACTGCTGAGAGAGCCGCGTTGGCAAAAGGTAACCTAACATCCCCAGGATCTACAGAGATATATTCAGCAAGTATGACCAAGATGAGGATGAAAGCCCCACTGATAAGCCCAATCCACCAAGCTATACCCACAGGAATCCGGCTGAGTGGGATGCCAATTACTAACGCTGTGAGAGCAGGTAAAATTGCGTGTTCAAGTGCCAATTTCTTCCGAGACCCTGGATGATTACTCATAAGCCAATTTGCCCCGCTAGCAGTCATCAGCGAAACAAGTATGGATGTAACCACGGTGACATTAAGATTTATCTCGATGTATAAACCAGGTAGTTGCCAGGAAATTACCCAGCTCGGTAAATCGATGAAACGTTCCAATGTGTATGCAAAGACGATCATGGCTGCAAGTATACTTAATAGGTCAATATTTGGCAGGTTTTGCCGTCTTATTGAACTGTCCATGGATGAATTTTACACTCCACTTGAGGAAACGCCAAGAATATAGATGTCCTTGACGTATTGTTATCAATCGCTTAGGATTATTCACAGGAGGGTACTACGGTGAGAATTGGGATGATGGCAGATCTATATATGACCCAGGTGAGTGGGGTGACTAATTCCCTCACTTTAACCAAGCGTTGGTTGGAAAATATGGGGCATGATGTATATCTATTTACTTTTGGTGACGATGAAGTAATTGATAATGAAAAAAATATTATCCGCACCACCGGATTACCCGTGGTGGATACAGGTTTCTACTTAAATTTACGCTACAACAGGTTAGCCAGACAATTGCTATATACAATGGATATCGCACATGTTCACCATCCCTTTGTGAGTGGATCACTTGCGATGCGCTATTGTTCTCCACGAAACATTCCAATAGTCTTTACCAACCATAGCCGATACGACTTAATCACCCAAGCATACATACCTTTTCTCCCTGAGAGTATAAGTGATGCTGCCCTTAAGGCATATTTAACACCTTTTTACAAGGCATGTGACCTCATTATCGTTCCATCTGCCAGTATGATAAAGGTTTTAAAGGAACATTTCAATCTTGTTACACCTGTCGAAGTGATCCCGAATGGGTTGGATTTGACTCCCTATCGATCAATTTCGCAACCCATTGATCGATCTGTATTTGGTTTTACTAATAACCAGGTTATCTCCACATATATAGGACGTCTCTCTCCCGAAAAGAACCTGTCATTACTAATTAGAGCTTTTTATGGTATGTCAATGACATATGATCATGTGCGATTATTGATCGTGGGTGATGGTCCTGATCGAGAAAACCTTGAAAACCAGATAAAACATATGAATATCGCTGACAAAGTATTTTTTACCGGAATGGTAGATTATGAAAATATTCCCGCATATCTCGCTGCCAGCGATATTTTTGTTACACCCTCCAGCTCTGAAACGTTCGGTTTATCGACTGTCGAAGCGATGGCAGCAGGATTACCTGTTTTAGGGATGGATGCTCCAGGCTCAAGAGACATCATAGAAGATGGTGTAACGGGTTTAATTACATCGGATGATATTTCAGTATTCACAGCAAAGCTTATTCTCCTTTCGACAGACCATGAGATCAGAAAAAGGATGAGAAACCAGGCATTTGAATTTTCAAAAAAATATGATATCCAAACCACGTCTGAAGCCCTGCTTCAGCATTACCAAAGATTGGTTGAGGTTTCTAAAACACGCAGGAAAGGTCCTATATTTAAAGTCAATCGTTTGCTGGATAAATTGCATTGAATTCAGCTCACAAGCAAGCTATAGGGCATATTGGTGAGGAAGTAGCTGCTGATTTCTTGGAAAAGAATGGTTATTCTATTCTCGCCAAGAATTTCCGGACAGTTTACGGGGAGATCGATATAATTGCCAGGCAAGGAGATGTCATCGTTTTTACAGAAGTAAAGACAAGAGCGAGCAATTCATTAGGACCTCCTGAAATTTCGATAACCCGTAGAAAGTTAGAGCATATGCGGAATGCTGCTGAAGCCTATATTCAGGAGTCAACGGAGCACATCGAGGACTGGCGGATCGATGTGATTTCTGTTCAAATGCAATCGAATGCAACCGCTCCATTGATAATTCATTTTGAAAATGCAATCACTTGAAGTTTCTCTTGAGTCAGCTGGCATAACTAAAGCCGCTAATTTCATCCCACTTGTGGTCATTCTCGGCCCAACGGGTGTTGGGAAATCTGAAATCGCTATTCAATTAGCAGAACGATTTAATGGGGAAATAGTATCTGCTGACTCAAGGCTTTTCTACCGAGGCATGGATATCGGTACTGCTAAGCCAACCCTAGAAGAACGCCAGCGTGTTCCCCACCATTTAATTGATGTAGCCGATCCGGACCAGATATGGAGCCTGGGAATATTTCAACGTGAAGCGAGTCATGCAATTCTAAAAATATCTCAGGAACACCATCTCCCTTTCCTGGTAGGTGGAACGGGTCAATTTGTGCATTCGATCGTTGAAGGATGGAATATCCCCCCTGTGGAACCAAACCCTGATTTACGGAAAGTACTCACCCAGTGGGCTAACCGAATCGGACCCACAGAGTTTCATAGAAAACTAGCCGTAATCGATCCAACAGCAGCAGCTGCAATTGATCCAACAAATGAACGTCGAACGGTAAGAGCACTGGAAGTGATATTCTCTACCGGGAAACGCTTTTCCGAACAAAAGAAACGCGGGCAAAATCTATACAACGCATTACTTTTAGGATTGACCTGCCCGCGAGCTGAATTATATAAACGTATCGATGATAGGCTTTTGAAAATGATAAGTTCTGGTTTCGTTGAGGAAGTTCAACAATTACTTGAGCAAGGATTCTCTCCGGAATTACCAACCCTTTCGGCGATTGGTTATAGCGAGATTGTCTCATACCTTCAAGGAGAGATAAGTCTGGACGAGGCTATTATCGTCATGAAACGACGAACAAGGGGGTTTGTTCGGCGGCAGGCAAATTGGTTTAAGGCTGAGGATGAGAACATCCACTGGTTTCAGGTAGGTAAAGG
>Ga0208980_10000507_pt1 | contig 22002 bp, 20 predicted proteins | sample WetSurMetagenome_3_FD_187993 | JGI IMG/M metagenome (GOLD analysis project Ga0208980, IMG submission 187993) | Wetland microbial communities from Twitchell Island in the Sacramento Delta, sample from surface sediment Aug2011 Site A1 Bulk (version 2) | ecosystem: Environmental > Aquatic > Marine... | reverse complement strand
GCGGCGAATTTATTATCCGTATAAGGGATCACTGTGTTGAAATAGCGCTTGAACAGCTCCGGGTGCAGTTTTAAACCATTTTCAATACTCAGGAAGATGACCCCTTTTTCCTCCAGATGCTGTTGAATCGAGTGGTAGACCATTTCGGATTCATACTGAGCGCCGACACCTGCCAGGAATTTACGCTCCGCTTCAGGCACACCCAATTTATCGAAGGTGTTTTTAATGGTCTCTGGCACCTCGTCCCAGGTTCGACCGGACATCTCGGAAGGTTTCACATAATAGTAGATCGAATCCAGATCGAGCCCGGATATATCCGCACCCCAACCCGGCATGGGTCTTCCCAGGTAGTGTTCCAACGCTTTCAATCTGAATTGCAACATCCAGGCAGGTTCTGATTTCATGCCAGAAATCTGTTCAACAACCGTCCTGTCCAAACCTTGCCGGCTTTTAAATACGGATACATCCGGGTCCGAAAAACCGAATTGGTATTCTCCCAAGTGATCCATGAATTGAGGTTTGTCTGTCATCTCGGTAATCGGGTTGTATGCCTGTTTACGCTGCGTTTTGTTCGTACTTCTCACGAACCCATTCGTATCCCTGCTCTTCCAGGTGCAAAGCCAACTCGGCGTCGCCACTTTCGACGATCCGGCCATCAATCATGATATGGACAAAGTTTGGCTTGATATAATTTAAGATCCTCTGATAGTGTGTAATGACCAGGACTCCCATTTCAGTTCCTCTCAAGGCGTTGACGCCATCTGAGACGATCTTCAGTGCATCAATATCCAAACCGGAATCCGTCTCATCCAGGATCGCAATCTCCGGTTTCAGAATGGCCATTTGCAGGACCTCAGCACGCTTCTTCTCACCACCGGAAAACCCTTCATTGAGATACCGACCGGCAAAGGCGGGATCCATCTGGAGGAAATTCATTTTTTCTGTCAATAATTTCCTGTATTCGGGGATTGGAATGCCCTTGTCCTGAGGATCGAGGGCTTTCCGCCTGGCATTCAAAGCCATGCGTAAGAAACTGGCCACCGTCACTCCGGGTATCGATACCGGGTATTGGAATGCCAGGAACAGCCCCATCCGAGATCGCTCTTCTGTTCTCATCTCGATGATATTCGTACCATTGAAGAGTATCTCTCCCCTGGTCACTTTATAGGCAGGATGACCCATCAACGTATAAGCCAGGGTCGATTTACCGGTTCCATTTGGCCCCATGATGGCATGTACTTCACCTGAATTAATGACCAGATCAAGCCCTTTGAGAATTTCCTTCCTCTCTATGGATACATGTAGTTCTTTGATATCAAGCTTGGTCATATTTTGCTCCAAATGAGCACTTATTATTTATTATTTATATGATATAATTCTACTTTATAAGACTTGTCACCCATTATAGCATGTGCGACTATCAAAGTCAATATTTACCAATTTATTCTATATTATTCACCCAATCAATCGTAAATATCAGTTGCGCAATAATCCACCTCCATATACAATACAGCAGGTCACGGAGGCGGCATGGCAACCAATAATCCCCCCATCACGGTTGAAAACCTGCAAGGCTATTTATCACCCTGGCACGCAGCACTTCAGGATCCCGCAGGGACACAGGAAAATGTTCTGAAGTTCTTGTTATCCATATATTCAGGAACAAATGATGGCCGGGAACATCAGGCTGATCAGGTAAAAACAATCGATGACTACCGCCGGGCTTTTCCGGTTCGTACGCATGCAGATTACAAAACACTGATCGACCAGGTGATGTCAGGCGACTACCAGGCGCTTCTCAATGAAGAACCGGTCGGTTGGGCGATCACACGGGGAACCACCAAGGGGGAAACGAAATTCATTCCCATGACACCCACAGACCTTGGTTTTCGGGTCAGTGCCGGACGCGCCATGCTTAACTACGTTACCTCAACAGGAAGACTCGACTTGTTCGATGGGGTCAACCTGAATCTTAATTTTCCGTCCGTCGTGGGTACCGTCAAGATGGGGGCGCGCGAGATCACCTATGGTTACAGCTCCGGTATCTACACCAAGTATGTATCTTCGTTCACGCCCATACGGTCTGTTCCGGCGCAGGAAGAGATCGACGCCCTGGGCGGAGGCAGAACCCTAAAAGACTGGGGGGCACGCTTCGAACTGGCTTATGAGAAATGCAAGGATCTGAATGTCACACTGGTGGGTGGTGTCGCACCTACTGCGTTGGATTTTGCGCGTTATCTCAAGCGTCAGCATGGGAAGTATCCAAAAGATCTGTGGAAAACCCAGATCATGACGCTTGGGTCCGTGCCAGGTATCAATACCCGCCTTGAACCAGCGCTCAAAGCACTTTATGGAAATCCAAGAATCCGGGAGATTTATGGCGCTACTGAAGGCATGTTCGGCCAACAAATGGATGAAAAACGCGCCTGGGTTCCTAATTATGATATCTTCTTCCTGGAAGTGGCCACGCGTTCAGGCATCAAAATGCTGCATGAAATGCGACCTGGCGAGATGGGCAGCCTGATCGCCTCCACCCCGGTCCTGCCCCGTTATCGGATCGGAGATGTCATTCTGGCTGTCAAACCACCTTATTTTCGTTGCATCGGCAGAGAAAAGTGGTGGACTCCCCTGCGTTATGCCTGGGATGAGTTCACCACTTTTAATCTTGGCCGAGTATGAGCTATCTTTTTCTGGTGATACCCTGGATGATAAAGATCAACCCGATGGCGATGATGATCAACGGCCAGATGATGTTCCACTTGATGGTGTCACCCAGGCCAACCCCAATGAAGATGGCTGCAACGATCAAACTGCCCACCACCGATCTCCGGTAAGCCGGTACCAGCAAGCGGATAACGATTTCGATCAGTATCAAGACCCCGGCACCCAGAAAGATCAATGACAGGAACGGGGGTTGAATATGGACGGCATTATTCAAGAGACGGTTCGTGATGGCATATCGTGTCAGGAGCCCGAGATTCCAGGCCAGCCATACCAATCCAGCCCAGATCAGGATCAAGGCCCAGATCAAGGTACCCAGAGGATCCCGCCGCCACTTTTCCTCCACGGATTTCTCCTCGTGTTTTTCGACTTCCTTTTCATCCTTCTCATCTTTTTCATCTTTTTCATAATGCGAATGTTCGGGCATATCATCCTCCTCCACGAAATGGATGTTCTGATTGTAGCATAATCACAGCCAAATTCAATAGCCTCCTTATTGACAAACCCTGAATCGGTTGTTATACTAGATATCTATCTAGTATATATATTATTTTATAGGGAATCCTATGTCCGTTACTCGTGAAAAGATCCTCACAACATTATTAAACCACCCGCGGTCAACGATCAGCGACCTGGCTACAGCTGCGGGTATCAATGCCATCTCCGTACGTCATCACCTCTCCAGTTTACAAGCCGGTGATCTAATCGAATCTGAAGAGGAAAGACATGGGGTTGGTCGTCCCCGGTTGGTTTACTCTTTATCCGAGAAAGGTGTCGAGCAATTCCCAACCAGCTATCTGAAACTGACCAATCATTTACTCGAACAAATGCAAGCCACCCTGCCAGAGGCCATGTTGAAAAATGTTCTGGATCGCGTGGCAGTCGATATTGCCGCTGGATATATCGATCAGGTCAAGGACCTCCCGATTAATGATCGTCTGAACCTGATTAAGAGTCTTCTCAAAGAGGAAGGTTTCCTGATCGAATGGAGAAAGACGACGGATGGTTATGAGATCCGGGAGATCAGTTGTCCCTACCACCATGTCGGTCGCGGACATCCCGAGATTTGCTCGATCGACCAGTCAGTTCTTTCATTACTTTTGGAGATCCCGGTGACACGTATCAGCTGCATCCTGCGCGGCGACAATCACTGTACCTATCTCATCCCTTCAACCATCAGGCGGTAAATCCATGTCCGAAGCACCCATCACTCTCCCGCTTCACTGGGATATCGAGGATAGCCATCCCGACCTGGTCGAATCACTCAAACTGGCATTGCGAAATGTCAAGGATCCAGAAATTGGCATGGACATCCTCCAACTGGGTTTGGTCCGGAATGTCTCTCTGATCGATGAGTCCATCACGATCAAGATGATGCTGACCACGCCTTTTTGCCCTTATGGTCCCTCATTACTCGAATCCGCCCGTTCGCAAGTTGAGTCAGCAATGGGGAAGACCACGCGCATCGATTTTTGCATGGACCCCTGGGATTTTTCGATGATGGAAGATGGCGCGTCGGCCAACTGGGGTATGTTTTAATATTGGTAAATAGGTCCAAATATCATCTTGTCATGGAATAATCCCTCGACTATAATCAGGCGCTGTGTAGAATTAGAAAGTCAGAGGTAATTATTTCATGATCGATGTCAATGACCTGCGCAAAGGTGTCACCTTCCTGTTGGATGGCAGTCTTTATAAGGTTTTAGAGTACTCCCACAACAAACCGGGGCGTGGCAACGCCACCATCCGAATCAAAGCCCGTGACGTTCGCAGAGGTAACACGCTTGAAAAAACCTTCCAATCCGGTGACCGCGTACAGGACGTGCGCCTGGATTTCCACAACGTGCAATATCTCTATCGAGATGGCGACATGTTCACCTTCATGGACATACAAACCTTCGATCAACCTTCCATCAAAGGGGACCTGGTCGGAGATTATGCCGGTTTTCTAAAAGAAGGCATGGAAATCAAATTAACCTATTTTGAGAACGAACCGATCGACATTGAATTACCCACCAGCGTTGACCTGGAGGTCGTGCAGGCAGATGTGTCTGTCAGAGGCGATACTGCCACAAACCTGACCAAAAAAGTAACCACCGAAACCGGACTTGAGGTCCAGGTCCCCAATTTTGTCAATGTCGGTGACACGATCCGGATCGATACGCGCACGAGTGCGTACTTAACCAGGGTCTGAACCGGACGGAAAGCCAACCGGCACCTCCAAAGGGTGCCGGTTCTCAGAAAACGATGCGTACACCTGCCGGCTCCGAATGTAAATTTTTTTTTGGTGATTATTACCGTGGCAAGCAACGGGAAGAATGCCGTTTGATCGGTGACGTTCAAAAACCCCGACATTGGACGGCGGACTTGTGTAAAACGTGCCCGGTCCCCGGTATTCAACGTGCGAATGCCTGCGAACATATGGAATTGACGGGGCGGGTTTCACCTGGATTCCTAATCGTGAAACGCCATGTCATCGTCAGCGCATTCTGCCACAAATCCAACCAGGTAGTCGAGAAACCTCACGTCGGCTGCGACAGTTGCCATCCCCTGGAGATCAAGATCGGAGAACCCGATTGATCCTGCTGATCGATCTTGACGGCACCCTGTTGTTTAACAGCATGGACAAATTCCAGCCGTCTTACTTCAAGGCACTGGGCGCTTATCTTGAGCAGATTATCCATCCCGATCGCATGCTGCCGGCATTGATCGCCGGAACTCGCAAGATGCTCGCGAATGATGATCCGCTGGTAACATTGGAAAGCGCTTTCGATCAACATTTCTATCCTGCTCTCGGACTTGAAAAAGCGCATGTGGATGCTCGCATCATGGAATTTTATGAGCGGGAATTTCCTGCCCTTGGCTCACTTACCCATCAATTCCCCGAAGCCATCGACTTCGTCAGATCCAAATTATCTGCCGGTGACCGCATCGTGGTCGCCACCAACCCGCTCTTCCCGCGGGTGGCCACACTTGCCAGGCTTGCCTGGGCTGGCCTACCGGCTGATCGTTTTAACTTTGATCTGATCACGACTTATGAGTTCATGCATTTTTCCAAACCTCATCCGGAATACTTTGCAGAAATTCTGGCTTATCTGGGTTATCCGGATGAAGGGGTCATCATGATCGGTAACGACCTGAAGGAAGATATCCATCCTGCTGGGAGTTTGGGGATTCCCGGGTTCTGGCTGACAATATCCGAACCCATCCAGGGAGAAGCGTCCCCACATCATCCCTCGGGAGATTATCACGACCTGGTCACGTACCTTGAGAGCGATTTCGAACCAAATGATCTTTATGCCACATGCTCCATACCCGTATTAATGACCTTCTTAAATGCCACATTGGCTGCCCTGCACGGCTATCAATTACTCAGTCAACACCGAGCCGATCAATCATCAGATAAACTGAGCCGCTTGATCTCAGAACGGATGCGCGAGGAACGAGCTTTAATAGAGAGTTCCCCAATTCGTGATAAACTCACGCTCAATATCGATCCATCAGATGGCAGGTCGATCGATGATCTCTCCGCATTTGCCCGCTACCGTTTGGCATGGAAGAAGGCTCTATCCAGTCTGGAGGATGAAACGGAAAACCCTGCCGGATCTGATTTGTGCTCGTTGCTTCAGACGAGCGTCGCGAATGATCGTAAAATGCTCATAGATTGCACTCAATGGCTAAAGGCTCTTCCCGAAATCACCAATCACCCCGGCTGATATCCCTGCCAAAAAGAAAACTGATCCTGCGCAGGCATGCTGAGCGCTATATTCTGATCACCCTGTTGGCCTTTGCCACCACGGTGGCCGCCACCCGCATATTCCTGAATCTCACGGGATACCCGCAACTGGGAGGTGGCAACTTTCATATTTCACATGTGCTGTGGGGCGGTGTTTTCCTTTTCGCTGCTGTCATTTTATTATTCACATTCATTAATCAACGACTCTTCTACCTGAGCGCCTTTCTGAGTGGCATCGGTGTGGGCTTATTTATCGATGAGGTTGGGAAATTCATAACGTCTGAATATGATTACTTCGTCCCGGCCGCTGCTCCGATCATCTACTCCTTCTTTTTACTGACCTTCCTGGTATATACGCTCGTGGTTCATCGCAAGCAATTGGATTCACACCTGACCTTGTATGAGCTTCTGGGTGACCTTGAAGAAATCCTGGATGAAGATTATACGTCTGCAGAAGTCAATCAATTATTGGCGCGTCTGCAAGTCGTCCGACAGGATCCAGGCTCCGAGGATTTAATACCTATTGCCCGTGGCTTGCAAGAATATTTTACCCAGCAGGCAGCCAGCAAGATCGAATCCAAACCCGGTTTTCTGGACCGTTTGCTTGATCGCTGGATCACCTTCCGTGAGCGCTACCTGACAAAACGCAGGTTAAAATCATTTTTAATAGGTGGCCTGCTCGGTTTGGCCATCTGGGAACTATATTATCCGGTTAATTTCATCATCAGCCTTGTCTCTCCCGAAGAGATCATCACTGAATTATCTTATCTGGTCACAAGTGAGCTGGTCACAGGCCCTGTGACGATTAAACTTTTTGTATTCCGGCTGGGCTTTGATTCCATTCTTGGATTGGCATTGCTCATTGCGGTTTTCCTCTTTCTAATTAATAAAGATCGTAATGCCAGTGCGTTCGCATATATCAGCCTCCTGGTCCTTTTAACGTCAGCCAACCTGATCCTTTTTTACTTTGACCAGTTTTCAATGATTTTAAATGCCGCAGTTCAATTCATCCTTTTCATGGCCGTTATCTATTACCGCAGTGAATATCTCAAGATTGCTTTATAATCTGCCCACGAAAAGGTGAATGATGCCGATCTATGAATATGAATGTCGGGATTGCGGACATGAGTTTGAGGTGATTCGCCCCATGTGCGATGCGGACAAGGCCATTGCATGCGAAATGTGTAAAAGCGACAAGACGACCCGCCAATTGTCTGTCTTTAATGCCTGTAGTGGCGGTAAGGCATTGACTGGTGGTAATTCAGGCTGCAGCAATTGTGGTGGAGGTCATTGCAGTAATTGCAGCCATTAGATCTAAACTTGTTTATAATATCTCTTCTTTAACCTTTGAACTTCAGCAGATGTCATTCTGTACTCGGTGCCACCCAGCTCCCGGGTGGATAATCCACCGGCGATATTCCCCCACTGCAGGCATTCTTCCAGATCAAGACCATCCAGGTAAGCCTTCATGAATCCGGCATCGAAACAATCACCTGCGCCGGTTGTATCCATGCATCTCACCTGGATGGAGGGCACATGGATCTCCTTCCCTGCCCGGGTTGCATACGCCCCCTGCGCGCCAGCTTTAATAACCACGGTGGGTGAGTATTGTCCCAATATTTTTAAACAAGCTTCGATTTCAGATTTGCCGGTCAGTCTGCAGGCTTCACAGCTGTTCGGCATGAATACATCCACCTGCTGTAAGGCGCGCTGAATACCCCGGTCCGCCAGTGTTCCATCGGATGAATTGCCATCCATCACCAGCAAGGTCCCGGCTTTTTTAAAATGACCGGCAGCCATGGACAACAAGCGACCACGATACAGCCCGCTCAGAAACAGGACCCTGCAATGCGTGTTGAGCACCCGTTTGATATATTCCAATCCGATCCGGCTGGGATCGCTGAAACTTATGAATTGGCGATCTCCACGATATGAACTTGCCACAGTTATATTGCGCAGGGGGTAGGCTTTTGAAGCAAAACAGACCGGATCAAGACCTTCTTTTTCCGCCATATCCTTGACATACAGGCTGAAAGCATCATTCCCAAAATCCACAGCCCAGGCCACGCGAACTCCCAGCCTGTGGAGCGTCGTTACAGAATTATAGGTTCCCCCCGGCAACATGGAGAAATCATGGCTGTAAACTTCGCGACCCAATTCCGGATCGCCATCCAGCCCGCAAAAGATCAGGTCGAGAAAATAGCTCCCGAGAGCCAGCACATCGTATTTCATGCCAGCTTGGGGAAATAATCACCATGAGTCGCGATGTATCCATCCAGGACCCTTTTAGCCAATCGGTAGTCCTGTACAAGCGGGTGAATTGTTAACGCCTGCAAAGCCATATGATAAGAACATTCAATGGCCGCCTGAACAGTGCTGCGCTCGTAGGATTTTATTATCTTCATCAGACCCATGCAATGATCCGGTACCTGTCCCACTTTTAGGGGTGTGATCTTATTCTTTGAAACCATGGCGGGTATCTCCACCACATCATCTGCAGCCATGGCCGCAATGGAACCGTGATTGGAGATATTCAGAACCATGCGCCGGTCACCTCCGCCAAGCAGGCCTTCAATGAGATCCAGTGCAACCCCGGCGTAACCTTCATGTGAGGACTGATCCAGCAGATTTTGCAAGTTGATTCCAGTTTTCAATTCCCCACCACCGGTCTCATTTTTCATATAGGTTCCACCGCGGTTCCCAATGTAATCCAGGTAAGCTTTTTCGATTCCGGGATAATTACCCTTATCGATCAAGTATTTAATCTTGTTGAACAACAACCTGTTATCCCCGAGGATCTGTTCTGCGCGGGTGATACCGGCTTTCTGGATATTTGCTACCGCCTGCCGGCTGTAATAGTAGTAATACAAGTATTCATTGGGGAACATGCCCAAGGATTCGATCAAACCGGTATCAAAAGGAAACTCCGGGATACCCCCTGCTTTGACCAACATGGTAATGAATTCCTGAAGGTGGTCGACACCATGATGCCGAATCGCTCTTATCCAACCCAGGTGGTTGAGCCCGAAATAATCCAGCTCCACCTCAGAATGATCAACACCCAGGAGCCCGGCAAATACAGACAGGAACTGCGAAGGCGCATCACAGATTCCGGCCATACGAGTCCAACTGGTGGCGTTCTGTACAGCCTGGACCAGCATCCCGGCCGGGTTGGCGAAGTTCACCAGCCAGGCTTTGGGGCATACGCGCTCCATATGGTGCACGATGTCAATAAGCACCGGGATACTGCGCAAACCCATGGCAAAGCCACCCGCACCGGTTGTTTCCTGGCCTAACAATCCCAGGTTTAGCGGTACACGTTCATCCACCACCCGCGATTCGCTGCCACCCACCCTGAAGGTGGTGATGACAAAATCGGCTCCGGTTAATGCCTGTATCAGGTTTTCTGTGCGATCGATAGAGAAACGCAGCTCACCACTATTTTCCAACTGGTGTGACACGGCGGCGATCAAAGACAAACGCTCCGGGTCGATATCCATCAAGGACAGTTGCTTTAACCCCAGCCGATCCTGCCGTTTGGATAATGACTGAATCAGCAGGGGCGTTCTTACGCCGCCAGCACCGATGATCGCTAATTTCATTTATCCTTTCCTTTAATCAGCTTGTTTGGAACGTTCGAGATTGGCTCGCTCTTTAAGTTGATTACGCAGAATTTTTATATCCGGAGGTACCATCTTGGTGGCGAACAAGAAGAAGAATCCACACAGTATCCAGGTACTTAAGCAGATGATCAGGATCGAATCTCCGAGGGACGAGAGCTTAACTGATAAATATCCGGCAATCAAGGGTGATAAAGCAGCACCTGCAGATTCAATGAAACTTTCCACAGCCAGTGCCGTACTTCGCACTTCAGGAAGGGAAACATCATAGACCGTTGCGATGACGTTTGGTGCAGCGAAGGGCATAAATAAAGCAGTCAGGATCAAATAAATCATGAAAGTTGATTCATTTCCCAGGGGGACACTCAAGGTCAGGTACAGAAATAAAGCTCCCGCCAGCACACCGATAGATGAAACGATCATACGGCCGCTGGGTGTTATTTTGAAGATCCTATCGCCCAAGGCGCCACCGATGTAATAACCGGCTGCCATTACCAGTACCGCGGGCGCCATGGTCAGCAGGATGGTATTGTCATCGTAGCCGCGTTCACGCTCCAAATAAGTAAAGAACCAAACTGTGATTACATTCCAGGGAAATACACCAAAGAAACCCTGAAGGAAGATAATGATCATGCTGGGTTTTTTAACCAGGTCACGAACGATCTTCCAATCAAACTTATAAACACCGATTTTATCCAGGTCGGCCAATTCCGGCTCCGAGGCACCCCGCACAGGTTCACGCACACCGAAGAAAATAAAGGCAGCAATGATGATACCCATCGTACCGGTAATGTAGAATACTTGCCGCCAGCCGATCACATCTGCCAGCAACAAAGCCAGCACCATTCCGACCAGGTAACCCAGCGGCTGGGCTATTTGTAGCAACCCGTAGATTTTTCCGCGGGTCTTGGGTTCGAAATAATCTGCGATCAAACTGAATAAACCCGGATAACTGGAATCATCGATACCGGTCGAGGCGCGGGTGGCCACGAAGAGGGGGTATGTGGGTGCTATGGCACTCAACCAGGTGGAAGCTCCCCACATAAATGACGCCAGGGCGAGCAGTTTTGCACGAGAATAGCGATCATACAACCAACCCCATAACGGGTAGGCAATCACCCCGACGATCAAGGCACCGGTTACGACTGCTCCCATCTGGGTATCGTTGATTCCGAAGGTTGCCTGGATGTTTGGGACCAACGGGCCGATCAACAGTTTATCAGCCTGATGCAGCAACATAAAGAAGAAAAATACAACGACAGCATACCCGCGGTTCTTAGCGTATTGTTTTCCTTCAGGATTCATGATGATCTTCTCCGATGTAAAATTCCCAGCATATCTGGTTTATCCGTTGCGATCTCTGATAATGAATAATTTTATTGCACTCGTTTCAATTATTTTCTAGTAATGACTCAACTAATGGATGGAACCGGGTTACTCTGAATGCTTCCCCTAGTGCTACTCCGGTCTTGGTCCCAATTTCAACTGCTCGGGCTTGCATCGCAAGGTGCATGGCACTTCTGGGATCATCCAGGGCGTCTCCAGCCATGACGTGAAGGTCGACCCCGGCCACCTGTGCCTGCCGGATGATATCCTCCACCAGGAATTTCATCTGGCTGGCGTGCTCGTAGAGCGCTGCCAGCTTGTCCTCAAAAGTGTCGCTGATATCCACGATCAGGTTGGCCGCAGCCAGATCTTCGGTATAGAAGTATTTTTCAGGGGTGAAATGCGGTGCCAGACCTTCTTGCACCTGGTCGGGGTAAACCAGCGGCAGGTTGGCAAAAGTCACCGCCTCGGCCGCTATGCGGGCGACGAAGCGGTGATCGGGGTGAGTTTCAGCTGCATACAGGTAATCTTCGGTCATTAACAAATCCGGCTTGTACTCACGGATCAAGCGGATGTATTTTTCACGGAGCTCATGGGGTGGAACACGGTCCAGTTCAAGATCGGCGTATCCCAACAGGATAACCTTTTCTGCACCCAGTCGTTTGGCTGCATTAACCGCTTCCAGTTTTCTGGTCGTAATTAATTCAGCGCTATCCAGGTCGTAGGAACCCTTTGAACCATCGGTTGTGGTAATGATGACGATCCGGTCACCGGCTTTGGCGAATCCGGCCAGTGTACCACCGGCATAGAATTCTGCGTCATCAGGATGGGGAACGATTACCAGGATAGTCTTCGGCATAGGGTTTGAGTCAATGTTCGGTGATTGCCAAGTATACCTTTCGTAACTGCGATGCGACAAGGTGTCATTTTTCCTGACTTAACAGCCCAATCAATAACCGTGAAATAATCTCAATAACCTGCCGCGATCAATGAAACACGATATGGTTGTTCTTCATCGAAAGGAACCGGTTTCCCCCAACGATCAGGTGATCCACGACCTCAACGTTTAACAACTCGCCCGCCCTGACCATCTCCTGGGTCATGGCGATATCCTCAGGGCTGGCAGTCGTGTCACCGCTGGGATGGTTATGCACGACGATCAGGGCGGCCGCATTCTTGCGTATGGCTGATTTGAATACTTCCCCGATCCGTATCGAAGAGGCGTTTAACGATCCGCGGTAAAGCGGCACAATCTCGATCAATCGATAACGCGTATCGAGCAGCATGATGCGCAATTCTTCCTGTTCCAGGATGCTCATCTCGAATTTGACCAGTGCGGCGGCATCATCCGGACTGAGGATGGCCGGTTTTTGTTCACCCGTCTCAGCCGTCATGCGCCGTGCCATTTCCATGGCAGCCATGATCTGAGCTGCTTTAGCCGGCCCAATGCCCGGTTCAGCGCATAAGGTATCGAAGCCAGCTTTATATATCCCTGAAAAATCCTTATAATGACACAGCAAACGTTGCCCGATCTGGATGGCATTCTCTCCCGGGATGCCCGATCCGATCAGGATCGCCAGCAATTCCGGTGCGCTCAACCCACTGGCGCCGTATTTCTTCAGGCGCTCGCGCGGCCGTTCCTCCTGGTTGATATCCGTGATACGGTAACCGGGTGCTATCTCTCGTGGCATGTATTAATTATCGCATATTATTAATATTTATCAAACAGCTGGTGATATAATTAGTAAGGCTGTTACTAAATCGGACACCTATGGAGAGACAAGATGGAAGTAACTACGAGTCGACTTAAACACTGCAATATCATTTTAGTGAAGGGCCGCGTTGACAGTAGCACTGCGCCCGATTTGGCGAATGCGATCGCGAAATCCACGGATGCCGGTGATTATCGACTTGTGATCGATCTGGGCGGTGTGGACTTCCTCTCCAGCGCTGGTTTACGTGTTCTGATGCTTGCCCAGAAAACCTGTAAGCGTTACAACCGTGGAGAAGTCAAACTCGCCTCAGTCCCCAAAAAGATCAAATCAGCGCTCGACCTGGTTGGTTTTACAATGCTGTTCAACTTCTACGACGACTCGGTGAGCGCTGTCGGAAGTTTCTAACCAAGATTACCTTGCAAACCAAACATGGCGTTTTTCCAGGTCGCTACGACAACCTGGAAAATATATGTGACCTCGTCACCGAGCAGGCGACCCAGGCCGGCTTTGATGACTCGGCTGTCTATGCGATCCAGACGGCAGTCGATGAAGCCTGTTCGAATATCATCGAACATGCCTACCAAGGTGAGGATCACGGCTCGATCGAGGTTTTCGCCAGTACCAATGAAGATTGCCTGACCATCCGTTTGATCGATCAAGGCTTGCCTTTTAATCCCGACAACGTCCTGGAGCCGGATATTCATGCCAGCCTGAATGAACGAGATTCACATGGTCTCGGTTTATTCTTCATGCATAAGTTGATGGATCGTATCGATTTCAAATTTTCCGCAGACACCGGTAATACCCTGACCATGGTTAAATGCCTGCCTCCACGTCCCTGAAACTCCTCGCACATTCAAGCGCCTCCCTGCAATGGCAGTTGTTCTTTAAAGCCGGTGAGCAGCTCTTGTCGGCTGCCAGCATGCTCGAACAACACACCATCCTGGTCGAATCGTATAAGGAAATTGCACGGGCTGAAGTAAACCTGTGGCTCGTAAAACCAGCTTATCCTCTGCCGGGAGACACCTCAATCATCATTAAAAGCCCTGAAAAGGAAAGTCTGGCCTTTCGGGCTGAACAAACCAAGGCACCTGTGGCCTGGTCAAAGAGCAGGAAAGTCAATAACCCACTGCATGAGAAACTGGCGATCCCATTGATCGCGCAGGACACTGTCCTGGCAATCGTGCAGCTTGAACGAACTTACGACCGCGGTTTCGATGAGAGCGAACAACAGCTGCTGCAAAACCTGTCAGCGTATTTTGCTCTGGCACTTCAGGCCAATCGCCAGTTGATCCTGAAAAATTGGCGTTATGACCAGATCGACCTGGTTCGAACAGTCAGTAACCAGATCGCCAATGTATTTGATATCGATGAACTGGCCAGACGTGTGACCGGTCTGATCCGTGAAACCTTTCAATACTACTACGTGGGTATATTCACCCTCGAACCGGACCGCGTTCACCTGCGTTTGAGAGCCAGCTCAGCCTCTGCGCGTGTTCGTAAAGCGCAAGTTGCCAGGCTGTACTCGGTGGATTTCAAGGTGGGCACCGGCCTCATCGGGCAGTCTGTCTTCCGCAGGAAAACCATTTATTGCCCGGATACCTACAATGACAGCAGCTTCCGTTATAACGACAGCATCCCGGAGACCCGTTCCGAGTTGGCCATTCCGATCAAGGTCGAAGACCAGGTTTACGGCGTTCTGGATGTCCAGAGCAATCAAGTGGATGCCTTCCATAACATGGATCAGATGGTGCTGGGTGCGCTGGCGGATAATATTGCCATCGCCATCGAGAATGTAACCCTCTACACCCAGTTGGAAAAACGGGTCGAACAGATCAATACGGTCTCCCTGGTCAGCAAGATGATCGCCTCGATCCTGGACCAGGACGTGTTGCTGAATGATCTTGTTCAGATCATTCACACGCATTTCAAGATCCCGTATGTTCATCTATGGATGATCCATCGCGGCCGGAAACAGATCCTCTTCCAGGCAGGCAGCGGCGCACGCAGCCAGTCGATCATCGACTCGGATTATCATTTCGACCTGGATTCACCCAACGGGATAATCCCATGGGTTGCCCAGAACGGCAAGCCCGCCCTGGCCACGGATGTGAGCAAAGACAAGCGCTATCGGCCGTTCGACCTTGATCCCTCCAATACCCGCTCCGAGCTGGCATTGCCATTGATCTACAGTGGTGAGGTCGCCGGTGTTCTGGACCTTCAAAGTGACCAGTTGAACTATTTCAAGGAAGAAGATCGTGATATTTATGAGACTCTGGCAGACAACGTAGCCACCGCCTTGCGCAATGCAGCCCTCTACCAGACCCAAAAGTGGCGTACGGAGATCGCCGAAAGTCTGCGCGATGTCGCCGGTATGCTGAATAAGGAAAAAGGTCTGACTGACCTCTTGCAGGCAATTCTGGCTGAATTGACCAAATTGCTGCCCAGCGATATCGCTGCTATATGGCTGCTTAATGAATCCTATGATCCCGCAACTTCCAAATTATTCGCTGAATTGGATGTGGCAGCTGTCACCGGTTGTTGTGAAGATGCTCTCAGCCGATTAAGTAATTTGAAAGCTGAAAAGGAAATCTGGTTCCGCCAGGCGATCGACTCGCCGGTACCCATAATTCGTGCGTCCGGTGAGGAAATCGGTCCGCTGGGCGAAGCTATGGGATATCAATCGGATTACTCGTCTGTAGCCACCGCACTGATGGCCAACGGGAAACCACTCGGGGTCATCGCATTAGCCCAGGAATTACCGAACCGTTACGGCGATGAAGCGCGCAACATGGTCGAGGCTTTTGCCAGCTATGCTTCCGTGGCGATCGGAAATGCCCGCCTGTATGCCACCTCCCAGGAACAAGCCTGGGTCTCCACCGTCCTGCTGCAGGTTGCTTCCGCGCTCCAATCGGTCACCTCACCGGAAGAAATGGCCGCCACGATCGTCAGGCTGGCACCCCTGTTGGTTGGCATCAAAGGCTGCGCCATGCTGCTGTGGGACCCGATCCAGGAGGTTTTCACACTGGAAGCTGTGCATGGTTTTGACCATGCGCCAATTGCAGACTACGAAAACATGCCGATTACCCGTCAAGAGATCGATATCTACGAGCAACTCGTCTCCAGCAATCAGCCAGTGACCACCATGGACCCGGCTGCGGAATTCTCCTTCTTGAATCCGCTGCTGTTCTGGGAAGCGGGCGCACATGTCTCCGTCTATCCGCTCATTTCTCATTCTGAATTGCTTGGTCTGATGATCATTGCATTGGATGACCTCGCCACCGGCATACCAATGTCCCAGGGTGCGGCAGAGAACCGGTCAGCCATCATCACCGGCATCACACAACAGGTGGCGGTGACGATCGAAAACATCTACCTGCTTGACACGCGTCAGGCTGAAGCCTACGTGACGGCAGCCTTGCTGCAAATTGCCCAGGCAGTGGTCACCATGAATGATATTGACGAGATCCTTGAATCCATTACTTACTCTCTGCCGATCCTGGTCGGAGTTGAACAAGCCTGGATCTTGCTGATCGATCCGGTTGAGAAGAACCTGTTGGTCAGCCAGGCGCTGGTGAACGGCGAAGCCGTGACGGAACAATATTCGAATACCCGCCTGGAGATTAAGAAATCGCCTTTGCTTTCGGCTGTCCTTGACAATAATGCCCCGCTCGTCCTGCCTTACAAAATCGATCCGGAAAATGCTCAGGCCTGGACCGGCTTGAAAATCGATCCATCCGCTTTTGAAGCCGCAGGCAACCTGACCCTGCGGGAAGACCTGCTCATCGCCCTGCCGCTGGCGGTGAAGAATGACCTGTATGGCCTGCTGATTGTCATGGATGAAAGCTCCGCCTTGAGCGCGCGGGAGAAACGCTTTGAGATCATCACCGGCATCGGGCAACAGGTCTCGCTGGCCATCCAGAATGAGCGGCTCAATCACGAAATGATCGACCGGGAAAGGTTGGAGCGCGAATTCCAACTGGCCCGCCAGATCCAGGAAACCTTCCTGCCCTCCCAGCTTCCAAAGGCTGACGGCTGGGACCTGGGTATCCGCTGGCTGCCCGCCCGTCAGGTGGGTGGTGATTTTTATGATATTTTTACGCTTCCGGATGAACGCATCGGCATCGTGATCGCAGATGTCTCCGACAAGGGCATGCCGGCCGCGCTGTATATGACCGTCACACGAACATTGATCCGGGCGACCGTGCGTGAGATCGAACGGCCGGCTGAAGTATTGCAAAAGGTCAACGCACTGATGATGGCAGATAACGAGGCGGGTCTTTTTGTGACTGCGGTGTATGCCATACTGGATACGCGCAGCGGTAAGCTGGTGTATGCCAATGCCGGTCACAACCTGCCGTATGTCATTAGAAATCGGGGGGAGCTCGTGGAGTCTTTACCTGGTGGGGGTATGTCGCTGGGTGCGATGCCGGAGATCACTTTGCCCGAACACAACATCGTCCTTGAAAAAGGCGACTGCCTGTTGCTTTACACCGATGGCGTACCGGATACGTTATCCGCCGAAGGTGACGCCTTCGGGGATGAACGCCTCGAAAAAGCTCTCGGCCAGGTCAGGGAGTGCAGCTCCCAGGCTGTCATCGAACAGGTTCAAAACCACCTGCATGCCTTCCGCGGCAGCACCCCACCCAGCGATGATGTCACGCTGGTATCGATCCGGCGAGAATCATAATATTTCTTCAATTGTCATTGCGAGGAGCGAAGTACCCGAAGGGTACAAACGACGCGGCAATCCCATGTTCAGGAGATCTATTCGCGTTTGTTTACCGTGCTTAAAGGATTGCCACGCCCGGTGGAACAGGAACCGGGCTCGCAATGACAGTTACTTGACTTGATTTTAGGTGTATGATATATTATGTCCTCGCTGGGGGCGTGGTGTAGTGGTTTAACATGCGGCCCTGTCAAGGCCGAGACCGCGGGTTCAAATCCCGTCGCTCCCGCCAAAAGAAGATCCTCTACCTAGAGGATCTTTTGCTTTTTTTTATCGATTCAAATTCCCCGAAGGGGACGCCGAGGCGTCCCGGGGGATTCCCGCAGGGACGCAACGCGCGCCAGCATAAGGTGTCCTACAGATCCTGCCTCAGTAAAAGAGCCTCATAAACTGAGGACCTTATGATTCCAGCAGGGTGCAAAATTAATACAATTATCGCGATTTCTTCATCAAATCTTCACATCCAGGGAGTATTCTATACACAGCAACAAGCGAAATTCTTCAATAAGAAAAGGAGTAAATTAATGAAGAAAACAATTCTTGGGCTAACGCTCATCGCGACTTTAATTCTGGTGTCAAGCCTGACCTCGCTGGTCTCAGCCGATAACGGTGATCCCACACCGCAGCCCGACCGCTGCAATTTTGTGGAACGGATCTTTAAATCGGATGATTGTGGACCAGGTCGTCCGGATGGCGCCCGCTTGAATGATGGCATCATGCACGAGTACATGCTGCAGCTCTTCTCTGACAAGTTGGGCCTTTCAGTCAGCGAGATCGAAACCCGACTGGATGATGGAGAAACTATGTCTGAAATAGCCATTTCAGAAGGTCTGTCTGTTGAAGAGTATAAGACCTGGATGTTGGATGCGCGCAGTCAAGCCATTGATCAGGCTGTGAAAGACGGTAAACTCACTACAGAGCAAGCTGAATGGATGAAATCGCACCGTGGTGTGATGTTTGGAGGATTTGACGAATATGGCCGCTCCGGTGGAATGATGTCCGGTCGACATGGCCGTTTTGGTGGCATGATGTTTGGTGGGTTTAACCGCCCCGATTCCGCTGACGGCGACGGGTATCCGGACTGCCCCAATATGCCTTAAATTGGCTGTAACAATGTGACCAGGGTATGCTCGTGTGAGATACCCTGGTTTTCTGTTGTTTTTACTGTCGATTGACATCAAAAAGGCAGTTGTCTGTATAATAAAGGTTGATGATGGAAAGCTTGATATTAATCGTTGATGATGAACCACAAATCAGTGCTGTGATCAGCGCCTACCTGACCAACTCGGGTTATCGCACCATTTCCGCGCAGGATGGGAAGACTGCCATGGATCTGTTCCAATCGAAACATCCTGCCTTGATCCTGCTGGACCTCAACCTGCCCGGAAAAGATGGACTTGAAGTCTGCCAGACCATCCGCCAGGAATCGAATGTGCCCATCATCATGCTGACCGCGCGTTCCGAGGAAACCGATAAGCTGGTTGGATTGGAATTGGGTGCGGATGATTACATCGTCAAGCCCTTCAGCCCGCGCGAGGTGGTTGCCCGGGTTAAGACAGTCTTACGCCGCAGTGGCAGTGGAAGCGATTCCCAACTCATTAAAACAGAACGCCTGGAGATCGACCTGTCAGCTCACACCGTCTTGCGCGACGGTCAATCCATTGAACTAACCCCCACCGAGTTTGAACTGTTGGTGATCCTGGCACAAAACCCCCGCCGCGTTTTTTCACGCCTGCAGCTGCTCGAAAAGACCCAGGGTACGGCCTATGCGGGTTACGAGAGGACAATAGACGCACATATTAAAAATCTACGTCTAAAGCTCGAACCTGAACCACGAAAACCAACGTTAATCCAGACTGTTTTTGGTGTGGGTTATAAGTATGAAGAGATCCTGGATGCGTAACAGCCTGTTGTTTAAATTATTGGGTGCCTTCCTGTTGGTGATCGCCATCGGGGGTTTGGTGATCGGCATCTCAATCTGGGGATCAACGCGCTCAGCCTTTTCCATCTATACCACCCGCGTCAGTCAAACCTGGGCAGAAGCGTTGGCTTCACCCCTGGCAGAATACTATGCAGCCACCGGCAGCTGGGCCAAAGTGGATGGTTTCATCCGATCCAACCCCGTGCTGTCCATGCCTATGATGGGCAATCGTGGCCAGGGTATGATGGACCATAATTTGGGCCAGAATGGCGGACGGGGAGTTGCCAGCTTGCGCATTATCCTGGTTGATTCTGCCGGTCAGGTTGTCCATGATTCTTCAGGTTTGCTGACCGGTCAGTCGTTGACGGAAGAACAATTGAAAATCGCTGTTCCGATCTATATTGTGAAGCAGCAGGTCGGGACGTTGATTGTCACGCAGGAGACCGCTTCCCCCCTGACGATGGCCGCTGAAAACTTCCTCGCATCTGTCAATCGCTCCATCCTGATTGCCGCCATGGCAGCTACTGCAATCGCCATCCTGCTGGGCATCCTGATGTTTCGTCATATCACCGCTCCCTTAAGCACCATGAAATCCGCAGCGGCCGACCTGGCACAGGGTAATCTTGCCAGGCGCATCCCTGTAAATACAAATGACGAGCTTGGGGAACTGTCAACTGCCTTCAACCAAATGGCTGACGAATTGCAGAGTGCCCAAACTCAGCGCCGGCGCATGATCGCGGATGTTGCCCACGAATTGCGCACACCTTTAACCATCATTCAGGCCAACCTGGAGGGTATGCTGGATGGCATGGTTCCGGCTGACGACAAACACCTGGCCATCCTGCACGAGGAATCGCTGCTGCTCAACCGCCTGATCTCGGACCTTCGTCTGTTATCCGTCGCCGAAGCCGGTGAACTGGTGCTGGAAAAACAACCCACCGACTTGGCACGTTATCTGCCCGGACTGCTGGATAAATTCAAACCAGCAGCACTGGAAAAGAAGATCAAGTTGGAATTTCACCAGGAAAGCAATTTGCCGGTTGTTCTGATCGATCCTGATAGGATCGCACAGGTCGTCACCAACTTGATCGCCAATGCGCTGAACTACACTCCCAAAAAAGGGTCGATCACGTTGAACGCAGAAACCAGCAAAGAGGAAGTAAAAATATCCGTTTGTGACAATGGTTCAGGCATTCCCGCTGAAGACCTGCCCCTGGTATTTGAACGCTTTTACCGTGTGGATAAATCCCGCGCGAGGAAGTCAGGTGGTTCGGGCCTGGGGCTGGCAATTACGAAACAGCTGGTCGAGGCGCACGGGGGAATCATTGAAGTTGAAAGCCCGGTTGGATCCAACCCAGACCATCCGGGTACCTGCATCTCTTTTACCCTGCCCGTATCGTCCTAAGTCGCCAGGTAGCCTTCCAGCCGGATGCGAGCCTGCCTCAGCCGGTCAACCAGCTCGACATCACTCATGGTCTGATCCGATCTATATCGCGTTGAAAGATTACTCTCCAAATTCACAGCAATCAGTTGTTCTGGATGAATTTCATTAAAAAAGCCGGCTAAGTCCGATCCTCCCTCTCCGATAAAACCATGTCTGAGCTCTGGTGAATAATCACTTATGTGAATTGTTTTTATCGAGCTGCCCAGCAATTTAGCCGCCTGGCGGATATCGACTCCCATCTGGGCAAAGTGCGTCGTATCAAAAGTCACACTCAACTGATATTCATCTACAAAAGCTTTTAATGCGCCTGCGGTCGTTATGGGAATGCTGTAACCTTCAAAGGATGGCATATTTTCGATGGTTAGTGTGCTGATCTCCCGATACCTCTCGAGGCATTTCACCAACTCTCCTGAAATCCGTCCAAACCAGCCATCTTCCGCCGTCCCTTCGACATGCGGGGTATGAAATACCAGGCATTCCGGGGCATAACCCATCGCGTCCAGATATTTATCCAGGTCCGAGTTGATAAACCCCCGCGTTGAATCGCTTGATTCAAGCACACCCCCGCCATCATGGATGCTGATGATCCGCAGCCCGGATCTTTCAACAGACCGCACCACCTGGCGTATGGAGACACCTTTCAAGTGCTGAGCCATGGCCCATTCATTGCGCTCCCAGAACAGATCGAGTTCGATATTCCGGAAACCGGCTTCTGCGATCATTTCCAGGGCTCGCTCAAAAGGGATCCAGAACAGGGTTGCGGTGGAGACAGATTTGCATTCGGTTATTA
>Ga0208980_10000506_pt1 | contig 22004 bp, 18 predicted proteins | sample WetSurMetagenome_3_FD_187993 | JGI IMG/M metagenome (GOLD analysis project Ga0208980, IMG submission 187993) | Wetland microbial communities from Twitchell Island in the Sacramento Delta, sample from surface sediment Aug2011 Site A1 Bulk (version 2) | ecosystem: Environmental > Aquatic > Marine... | reverse complement strand
TTGCTCGCTCCTTGCTCATTCGCCAGCAAGACGTGTGTGGACTGAAGTTTTTGGCCTCCTCCGTTGCGCTGGAAGGTGGCGCAACTGGCCATCTAGTGTCCCTGATTCTCTCTGCAGCCACTTGACCGGCGCGGTGAAGCCCAGGATACTCCGGTTCAAGTGATCTCATTCCCTATTGTTTTCTTCTTGAAGAGGGTGACAACGCAGCATGGGAAAGGGCGAAGATACCGCCAAAGTTAGCGTGGTGATGCCCGCTTATAACCACGCCAAATGGGTGGGCCAAGCTATCCGCTCTGTCCTGCAGCAGTCCTTCAGGGATCTCGAGCTGATGGTAATTGATGACGCTTCCTCCGATACAACTTGGGAGGTTGTCCAAAAACTGTTCGCGGATACGCGTGATGCCCGCTTGTTACCCGCGCGCCACGACCAAAATCAAGGTGCGCCCGCCACGCTGAATGAAGGGTTGCAACGGGCTCGGGGAGAATATCTCGCGATTCTCAACTCGGATGATATTTGGGAGCCCAACCGACTGGCCCGATTGGTTGATTATTTCGAGCGGCACCCAGCGGACTTTGTTGGTACTGATATGGTGGTCTTGGATGCCAACTCAATTCCAAAAGAATCGTCCGAGCCTCATTGGGTTACCTGGTTTGAAGAGCTGAAGCGAGACTATGCCGGCCATGGGGATATATTCGCGACTTTGTTGCGGGGTAATTTCCTAATCTCAACCTCTAATTTCTTTTTCCGCCGCAGCGTTTACCAGGGGGTGGGCGGGTTTAGTGAACTACGCTACGTGCACGATTATGATTACGCCCTGCGCGTTCTTGCATCTGGGTTTAAACTGGAATTCTTGCCGGAAAAGCTACTTGGATACCGGTTACACGGGTCTAATACGATCCGCGATCACCCACTTGCAGCCAACGACGAGGACATGCGCTTGCTGCTCGCCTGGCTGCCAAAATTGCACGGTATGCTGGATGTCCGGCGGCAGGAGTCGTTGGCTGCTCATTTAGAGGATGTTTACCGGTATAGCAGAGAAGGGTGGATGACCAAGATTCATGAGGAGCTGCAGGAAAAAGAGCGGGTGCTATTCGAGTTGATCGATGATCGTGACCGTTGGATTGCTGAGCGCGATCAATGGATCACCGACCGCGACCATGTCATACAGGCGTTGCAGCAGAAAAATGCAGACCTTGAGTCTTGGGTGGCGGACCGTGACCGCTGGATTGCGGACCGTGAACACTGGATTGCCGAGCGTGATGGTGTGATCGAGCAGCAGGCGCGGATGTTGGCCGAGCGCGACGGTTGGGTGGCAGACCGTGACCGCTGGATTGGGGAGCGCGACCTTTGGCTCCAAGAGCGCGACGCCTTGATCGATCAATTGCGCCAGCAACAGCAAGCGCTGCTCACTAGCCGTAGTTATCGATTAGGGAAGGCGTTGCTGTCGCCAGCGCATTGGTGGCGGCGGTATCAGTAGCGACAAACTCGGCTAAACAAATTTTCCAACGGTATCCGGTCAGGGTCATAGATAGGCCACCAACACAGGCCCTAGCTCGCGTTCATAGAGCCGTGGTGAGGCCGGTTTGAGAAAACAGAGGGCGGGCTCAAAATTGAAGTGCAACACCGTTTCGTCACACCGGCCCGCCGGAACAATCAAGTGGACGTGGTTCGGCATCAGGCAGTAGGCCCAGACCTCGGTGCCGCATCCGGCGCAGGACGCCGCCATCAAGCGCCGATACTCCGCGTAGTCGGCGTCGGCAAAAAAGATTTGGTGCCGGCGGTTGCCCCGTTGTGTCACAGGCTCGGGGAGCCCGTGAGCAACCACAGGCGCCATTCACCCCGCGATTCGCTCCTTGATCGGATTCCGGCGAGGTGGGGATACGTTCCCGGAATCCGAAACGACGGTCATTGACGCGGCACGACTACGGGCCTACCTTTCCCTGACAATCGCGCCTCGTGGCGACGCTACCTTCCGGTCCGTCTATGCCTGCATGCCCCCAACTGTTCGGCCCCTTGATCGCCGCCGCGGTGCTGATCTGGCCGCTGGCGAGCTCCGCCGGCCCCGCCATACCCGTCTGTGAGCAGGGCGATGAGGTCCGGATCTGGACCTCGCCCCGCACCCCAGCGCAAGACAGGGCGCTGGATATCCTGGCGGTGGCCACCGATGGCAACCTGAGCCAGATCAGGGTGTCAGACCCCTCTGGCAATCCGCTGCACCTGCCCACGCGGGCCTTCGGCGGACCGCCCTGGAGCCTCTCCACCGCCGTTGCCGAGGCAAGGGCGGGTCGCTACCGCATCGAGGCCCTACGCGATGGGCGGGTGGTGTCCTGCAGCGAGGTCAGGGTGGGCGAAGGCCCCGTCGCATCCACTGCCGGAGATTTTCCCCTGCGCCGCTGGGATCGAGCGGCCGAAGCGCTCTATGCGGCCTGGATCGAGCGCCTGTTCGATGCCCCGCCGGAGCAATCCCTGAGCTTCCCGTCCCTGCAGCCGGTGCTGCGGGATGCGGAGCGCAACTTCCTGCTCGATCACCTTAGCCGGGGCGAAGACGCGAAACTGCCGGCGACGCCCGATTGTGCCGACCTCCCCTATTTCCTGCGCGCCTACTTCGCCTGGAAGCTGGGGCTGCCGATCGCCTACCGCGCCTGCGGCAGGGGGAGCGCCAAGAGTCCGCCGAGCTGCGGTGCGCCCACCATCGAGGAGGGTTTCACCCAGTCCCCCGCCCCCACCGCGGCCTTCGTCGCCATCAGCCGCAGGCTCCAGGATACAGCCCACTCGGGAAGCGCGCGAACCGCGCTGGGCGACGACAGCACGGATTTCTATCCCGTGCCGCTTGATCGCAATGCCATCTGGCCCGGGACCCTGTTCGCCGACCCCTACGGCCACGTGCTGGTGGTGGTACGGTGGGTGCCGCAGAGCCCTGGGCGCGAGGGAATGCTCTTGGCCGTGGACGCCCAGCCGGACAACTCGGTCGCCCGCAAGCGCTTCTGGGAGGGGACCTTTCTCTTCGCCAACGACGTTCCTAGCGCGGGCGCTGGATTCAAGGCATTCCGCCCGCTCCTGGGTGGCGACCGGCCGCGCCCGGTGTCGAACGGGGAGCTGCGGGGCGGCGCGGGCTTCGCCCCCTTCTCGCCTGAGCAGGGCCGACTCGCGGCGGATGATTTCTACGCCCGCATGGGCGGGCTAATCAACCCCGCGGGATTGGAGCCGGAGGGCGCCTACGAGGCCACGCTCGCAGCACTGGTGGAACAGTTGGAGACCCGTTTGACCTCGGTCGACAACGGCGAGGCGTACATGCGCAAGAACCCTGGGAGCATCGTTCCCATGCCGAAGGGGATCACCATCTTCGAGACCATCGGCCCCTGGGAGGACTATTCCACCCCCTCGCGGGACATGCGCCTGCTGATCGCCATGAAGGTGCTCGAGGGCCTGCCAGAGCGTATCCGCCGCTACCCGGAGCTTTTTGTACTCCGGGGCGAGACACCGGCGAGCGCGATGGCGCGCATCGAGCGGTTGCACGCCCGGCGCCTCGGCGAGCGCTCCATCACCTACTCCCGCAGCGATGGCAGCCCCTGGCGCCTGAGCCTCGCCGATCTCTACGCCCGCCGCGCGGCATTCGAGGTAGCCTATAACCCCAACGACTGCGTGGAGCTGCGCTGGGGTTCGACCACCGGGACACCCGAGGCCGCCACGTGCCGGCGCCAGGCACCCAGCGAGCAGCGCGCCCGCATGGAGGAGTATCGGCACTGGTTCCGCGAGGCCCGCCGGCCTCCAAGGTAGCAACCCGCCAGGTTGACCCTCGATTGCTCCGTTGCGGGCCACAGCTCCCCTTCGATCAGGCCCGGAACAGGCATCGATATGGCCGATCTGCGACCTACTCGGGTCGAGTGGCGCTTAGGGGAACACGTGAGAATCCCGTTCTTCCCACGTAGGGGCAGCGCCGTATCGAGGAAGCAACGGAATTCAACACCGGTTTCTTATTCGATTCAGGGCGATACATCACTCCGGCAGCGCTTACCTTGACCGCACAGTCGTCTCATCTGCCTTCGCGAGCTGACCAGTGCCCCTGGAGAGGCGCCTTGCTGGTCCTCGCCCTGGCCCTGGCGCTCCTTGGCTGCGCCGCCCCTCCCCAACGCAGCGAGGTTACCGAGCCGGGCGAGATGGGTGCCGACCAGAACGGAACCTGGGCGGGCAGAGCCATCGGCGCACGACCAACCCCGCAGCCGGCCCTCAGGCAGGCGCTGCTCACCCTGGCCGATCAGGAGTGGGGCTATTTCGGCCAGCAGAGGGTCGTCTACACCGCCGGTGAAGAGAGCATCCCCCATGTCGGGCTGTGGGAGGACGACGACTACGCGCGCATCAGCCGGGTCAACCAGTACTGGCGCGCGGTAGGGAAGCCCAGCCTCACCGGCCGGCAGTGTCAGGAGCCCTGGTCCGCCGCCTTCATCAGTTGGCTGATGCTCCAGGCGGGTGTACCGGAGCTCCAGTTCCGGCCAGCCTCGGCGCATTGGGTCTACCTGTCGAAGCTAATCGAGGATTCGGGCGCGCAAGGCCGATATTTCGTTCCCCGCAGCATCAGCGCTTACCGCCCCCAAACGGGCGACCTCATCTGCGCCAGCGAAGAGATCCCCCGCGGCAGCGCCCTCGCGGGCCGGGTAATGCCCTGGTCATTGCAGGGCACCAGGACCCACTGCGATCTGGTGGTGAAGACCGATGGCCAGACGCTGGAGGCCATCGGCGGCAACGTCCGCAACTCCGTGTCGAAGAGCGTGCTGGAGCTCGATCCCGAGGGTCACCTGCAACCGGTGGCGCGCCGGCCCTGGTTCATCGTGATCGAGAACCGGTTGTGAGATCGCAAAGGATGGCGATCAATGGAGGTACTCGGTATGCCCGGGGGTCCACCTCGGCGCCGGTGCAGTTTGGACCTATTCGATTGGGAGCGGTGATAGCCGCAAGCGTGGGGAAGCAGAGAATCGGGCTGCTGCAGTTATGCCGGCACTCGCCCTGGTAACAGCCCGATCCCCTTGACCTGCGGACGCCTCTCCAGGTAAGTCGTCCGGATCTGCCGGTTTCTGGCGCGAGTGTTCCACTGAAAGGTCACTCTGCTACGATGACATCCGGCATCTGCGGCTTGACGCTGACCAGGGTCTGCCCCACCGGCGTGCGGCACACTCCAGATAATCGAGCTCGATCTGCTGCAGAACCCTCCCGCACCGCTGAAGTCTGTGCGTACCCTGCCGCATGGGTTCAGAGCACGCGATCGGGCTGCGGGCTACCGCAGCCTCAACCGGTGCCTGAGTTTTTCTACGACGTAACCCAGTCGATCACGCTCGTAGAGCGTATGCCTCAGTTTGCGGCATTCGTACCGGAGCAGGTTTCGCAAACCTGGGGCGTACCCCTTCTCTAACGGTTTGAAATACAGCCGGAACGGAAGGCTCATGTACCAGAGCTGGGCGGCGGAGAGCATCAGGCCGACACGTCTCGAACGCATCATATTCCCCGTTTTCCAATGAGGTAGAAATAGGCCAGCCGAAACAGCCAGGCAGGCAGGGACCCACCGAACGAGGCAAAGGATGCGAACTTCCAGGGCTTGTGCTTGAGCGCTTCGTACAACCGGCGTGGGTGCATCAAGTCCAGGTAACCGAGAGACTCCGTGGTAATGTCCAGGGTATGGTCATGGCCGAAATCCTCGGTGTGTACCAGACGCCCGATCTCCGAAACCTCTTCAGGGGTCGGATAGACGACCGCGCGCTCCAACAGCGCGAGGACGTAGGGCTTGATGTTGTTGAAGCTGTAGCCGGTGAGTTTCCAGGCCGCATGGAAATGTTCGAGATGGTCCAGAACTCCGTCCTGAAACCTCCGGATAAGCGGATTGCATGCAAGCTCTTCTCGCCTATCCGCTGCGTTGTTATCCTTGAGGATAGGTACGACCCGTCCGTTATCCTCCGCGTAGCCCAGGGTCGTGCCTTCCCCTGAACGCGCACCCTGCTCGAAGATCTCTTCGAAATCCATGGGCGTTCGCTCATAGGGATCACCCCGGCGCACATCCAACATCACACCATCGATAAAGTCGCCCATACCGAAGTCTCCGTGCATGGCGGCGACAAAGGCGAAGTACCAGCCGTGCACCTCCGGGTAATCCGGGCCGGAGCCGTAGCTTTCGTGCAGGAACTTTTGGATGGTTCCGTTCCAACCTATATCCACTAGGGCAACCCGCTTCGACGCGAAGAAACCCTGCTGCTCAAAATAGCGCCGCAGCCGTACCCGAGCGGTTTTGCCGATCGCACGCACCCTTGCTTGCACGCGCGGATCCTCAAGAAATGCGAGCAGACGCGGATCGCGCCAGTCGTGAAGCGACTCCGCCATCTCAGCGAACCCGTGCTCCTCGGCGAGGCCGGCGAACTCTTGCTGGGGCAACCCAAAGGTCTTCAAGACAGATAACAGCCCCTGCTGCTTAGGGTTATAAAAAGCCACCTGCGCCTGCTCGGCGGTGAGCCCCTGCGCCACCGAGGCAGTGGCTACCACGTGCCTCGATGCATAGACATAGACCGGCTCGGGCCAAAATGCTGCCTCCGGTTCGAGCTCGCGCCAACGGCGGTACATCTTTTCGAAGAGATATCCATCCCGGGCAAGAAAGAAGACCCTGTTCGGTCTAAGGGTCTCAATCTTCTCGAAAACGCCGAGCATGAAGGTACTGAAAGCCGGCCCGAGGACGTGGGCCCCGTAATGATGGAAGAAATCCTCACACGCCTCCTGGCAGAGAGGGTCCTGGGCCATTCGGAAATCGATGATCTCGAACAGACGACGGCCGAGCCAGACGCCCCCGGCTTGGGCCATTTCCGCGGAGAGCGTTTGCTTGCGGCGGCGCAAACGCTCCTCCTTCTCGTCGAGAAACAGGCTGCGTATACCCAAACCCAGAGGAGCGCGCATATCGGACACGAGGTTATCGCCAACGTGTACACTGCGCCCCGCGTCAAGCCCTTCGAGCTCGAGCACTTTGGCATGCAGGCGCCCCGAGTATTTTCCCAGACCGAATTCCGAAGACACGTATACGCGATCGATCTGGTCACCCAGGCCGCATTCATCGAGCAGCCCCGATAGGTGATCGTGGCTGAGATACATGTCGGACACGGCGATAACGCGCAACCCATGCGCTTTGATCCATTTCAGTAGAGCCAGCGCACCCGGCTTAGCGACCAACGCCATCGCCTCGAGGCGGCGCTCGGTCGCGTGCACGAAATCAACCAAGACCGGATCGGGTTGCCCCACAAGGCGCGCCACCCAGCCTTCCACCAATGGATCAAAATGGCATTCGTGGTCCATTCCGTCGGATAACGCGGCCCGACGTAGCTCGGACTCTACCGCACGCCGGCTCGCCAGTACCGCCCCGACGTCGGTTAGTCCAGTGCGCTGTGCCAATAGCACCGCGACCCGTCGCTGCAGGTCGTCCGGAGGTTCAATACAGCGTGCCAGGAGGGTGTCGAAGACGTCGAATGACACGCAACCGATGGTGGCAATATGGGACTGCAACCAACCCTGGAGCTCCATGAAATCCTTAACGCGAACGGGCTTGGGCATCACTCCATCTCAAAGCATTATTGAAGCTGGCGCACAGGAGTGCGCCCGATCGGAGAGGCGCCTGACAATGAGGCTGCAAGGCAACCAGAGATTAGACCCCGCACCTTTCTCAGGTCTTGCACCCTCACCATGGTACAAGAACCAAACACCAGGGTCGGTTCTTTTGGTCGGGCACAACAAGCGCTCGCGGTCATTCCTGGCGCTGGGACTGAGGGCTATCACCGCCTGACCACAGCTTTCTTCGCAGGGCAGTGCACGCATCCCCTGATCAGCTTCCGAAGGCGCTGAGCGCACGAATTCCAACACACTTGCCTCTGCGGCGGCCCCCGTTTCGCGCCGAGCCATCCCTCCGTGCGGCCGCACCGAAACCGCACACCCACCGTCCGTTGCACCACGCGAAAGAAGGCCAAGCAGCTGAGATCAAACCCGCCATCCGGCCGTCGTCCCCCACATCCCGCTGAAAACCGAGACCGACTCTCCACCACTCGGGCATGAATCCCCTCCGGAGGCGACAGCAGGCCGCTTAGCTTAGCCCACGCTTGCGCGAGAATAACAACGAAGGTACATAGGTTTCAGCGATTAAGGATTTTCGCCACACCTCCGACAACTCCTGTCGGCGAAAACCCAACTCCACGGGCGCCGCAGAGCCCCCTCAACGTGCGCCTCCTCTGATGACGACGGTAATAGACGATTCGCGGAGGTAAAACCCTGTGCGCAAGGTGGTGATCGAACGTCCTGGCGGTTACCAGCGCCTGCGGCTGGTGGAACAGCCCGACCCTCGCCCCGCACCGGGCGAGGTGCTGATCCGGGTGGCCGCCTGCGGGGTGAACTACGCCGATTGCATTACCCGGATGGGGCTCTACAGCGCCGCGTATCGTTATGGTGGCTACCCGCTCACCCCCGGCTTCGAGGTATCGGGCCGCGTGGCCGAGGTGGGGGAAGGCGTTGGCGACCTGTCCATCGGCACCGAGGTGGTCGCCATCACCCGCTTCGGCGGCTACACCAGCCATCTGGTGGTGCCACGCCAGCACGTGCTCCAGATTCCCGCCGGGGTCCCGTTGGAACAGGCGGCGGGCTTCCCCACCGTATTCCTCACCGCCTGGTTCGCCCTCTTCGAGCTGGCCCATCCCCGCCCCGGCGCACGACTGCTGGTGCATTCGGCGGCCGGTGGGGTGGGTAGCGCCCTGGTCCAACTTGGACGGCTCGCGGGAGCACGGGTGATCGGGGTGGTGGGGGCGGAGCACAAGATCGTGCCGGTGCTTGGACTCGGTGCCGAGGCGGTCATCGATAAGTCCCGCCAGGAGCTGTGGCGGGAGGCGGAGCGGCTGTCTCCGGAAGGCTATGATGTGGTGCTAGACGCCAACGGGGTGAGCACGCTGATGCAGAGCTATCGGCACCTGGCCCCCGCCGGCAAACTGGTGGTCTACGGATTCGCCAGCATGCTGCCGCACAATGGTCGCCGGCCGAGCCGGCTCCGGCTGCTGTGGGATTACTGGCGCACCCCGCGCTTCGACCCGCTGCGGATGAGCAACCGAAACCGCAGCGTGCTTGCCTTCAACCTGAGCTTTCTGTTCGACCGCTCCGGGTTGTTGGAAGACGCCATGGGGGAGTTGCTCGGCTGGCTCGCCGAGGGGCGGATCCGGTTACCACAGGTCACCGTCTACCCCCTGGAGGAGGCCGCGGTGGCCCAGCGTGCGCTCGAGAGCGGGCAGACGGTGGGTAAGCTCATCCTGAGCGTGCGCGAGTAATCTCCCCAAGATCTGCCAGAGGGAATAACGGTCGCCCGCCTCCGGTAACGCACCGCGCCGAGCAGGCGTTGCCTTAACCCGACCGGCAGCGTAACAATTGCGCGGATCGCGCCTATCTCGCCAGGCGCGCAGAGCGAGAAGGGGAGCGCCCGCACCCCAGCGCGGGGCTGCCTCAGGAGGGAGTGTGAACACCAGAGCCCGTAACCGAAAACGACTCACCGCGGCGATGGCGGCCTTGCTCCTGCTCCCCGCCGCGGGTGCGATCGCCGCCACCTCCACCGAGGTCTTTCGCTGCACCTCAGGCGACGGCTCGGTCGAATTTCGGCAAGGACCCTGCGATGCCCGCGCCGAGCAGAGCACCCTCAGCGTCGAGGATCGACCGACCGGCTGGGTACCGCCCGCCGCGCCCACAGGACAATCGGAGAAAAGACCCAAGGCCAGCAAGGAGACCAAGCGCACTGCCTCGGCAACGAAATCCTCCGAAGCCCAGGCCCGTCAATGCTGGGAGAAACGCCAGAAGCTCGAGGAGGTCAACTGGCGTCTACGGCAGGGCTACAAGGCGAAACAGGGCATGATGCTCAAGCGCAAGCGCGAGTACTACGAGGAGTATCTCGAGGAGTTCTGCGAGCGCTAGCCCCCTGCCCCGTAGCACCACCGGGTTGCAGCGGCCGCGGACTCAGGAGGGCTCGTTCAGGCGCCAGCGCTGGTAGCTGGGCTCCGTGAGGTAACCCCTGGCGGTGATGTAGTTGAGCACGTTGCGCAGGCGGTAGAAGCGCACCACCGAATCCACCCGGATGATCTCCTTGCCCCGCTCATCGAAGAACAGGATGGAGGGCGCGTAGAACAACCCGAGCTCCCGGGCCCATTTCTTGGCGGTGGTCCGCCGGCCATCGGGGGTGATCACCGGGGTGTCGGACCAAATGTCGAGCTGCACGTTATCGAAGCGATCGAATAACCCGCGGATGGACGGCTCACGCAGGGGTTCGTTGTGCAGCACATCGCAGGCATGGCAATCGCCCTGCTCGAAGAAGACCACCAGCGGGCGGTCGCTCGGGACACGGCTCCGATCGAGATTGTGTGGCGCGGGGGCGAAAAACTCCTCCTCGTTCAGCTCGCCGGGCTCAAAGGCAAAGCTACCCTCACCACGGGCCAGATACTCCGGAAACCCCTCCTTGCGGTAGTGACCGTCGGCCACGTACTCCAAGGCGGCCCGGAACTGGTAGGGGGGGTAGTAGCCGCGCAGGCGCAGGGCCTCGCGCCCTTCGCCATCGTAGAAAATGAGCGAGGGCGTGAAGTTGGTCTTCTCGCGCAGCGCGAGCTCACGCTCAATCTGGGTCCGCCCCTTGATGTCGGTGACCGACGCCATTCCCCAGATGTCCACCGAAATGACGTCGAAGTTTCGCCGGGTGTAGGAGACGATGTCGCTCAGCCCGAAGTTCACCTCCATGAGCTTCTGACAATAGGCGCAGCGTGCCTGCCCGAAGTAGACGATGATTCCCTTCTTGCCCGCCGCCACCGCCTCCGCGAGATCATCGGGCAGATCCAGCAGACTCTTCTTGAACCAGACCGGATGCTCCAGGGGCTCCTTGAGCGGGAAATCGTCGAATTCGTAGACGTTGTGTGCGTCCGCCACCGTCCCCGCCGCCCCAAGCGGCCACAACAGGGAAAGCCAGAGCAGCATCACGGTGGCAATTGGCTGGAAACCCGTCATCGTTGACCTCTGGTCCTTCGATTGAGCTCCCATAAGGATAAAGGCCGCACCAGGCGACGCGCTATGCCGGCCGCGGAATCGACCGGTCCGCTTCTGGCGGAGCCGGGCTCTCACCCGCGGCCTCGCGCGCCAGAAACCGCTGGGTCAGACAAAGGGCGGCGATGGAGCGGGCCTCGGAGAAATCCTCGCGGGCGAACAGCCCTTCGAGCTCACCGAGCGACCAGGCTACCACCTCTAACGGCTCCGGCTCATCCCCCGGCAAGGCGCGGGCATAGAGCCCGCGGGCAAGCACCAGATGGGTGCGGTGGCGGATGTAGGCGGGGGCCAGGGTCACGGTCGCAAGCAACCGTAGGTCCCGCGCCGCTTGGCCCACCTCCTCTTGGATCTCCCGATTGGCCGCATCGAGCACCGCCTCTCCCGGCTCCAGGATACCCTTGGGCAGGCCGAGCTCGTAGCGATCGAAGCCCGCCGCGTATTCGCGCACCAGCAGCACCGATCCCTCGGCCGTGAGCGGTACCACCAGGACCGAATCGGTGACGTTCCCGAGGATGCGCTCGAACACCCGCCGGCTACCGTTGGCAAACTCGAGCTCCACCGCCTCGATGCCGAACAGCCGAGACCGAGCGATGGCGCGCCGGCTCAGGGTACGGGGTTTTGTCGTCACCACCTGGGCTCCTTTATGCTAAGCGCGTGAAGCGAAAGACCAGCAAGGCCCGGTCCAGTTCCCGCTCTCCTCGGGAGGGCCAGGTGAGATGGCGGCTCGATGGACAGGGGGTACGCGCATGATCACGATAGACTGGCAGAGCATCGACACCCTGTTCCTCGATATGGACGGGACGCTGCTCGACCTCTATTTCGACAACCACTTCTGGCTCGAGCACGTGCCCCGGCGCTACGCCGAGCGCACGGGTCTATCGCCGGCGGAGGCCAAACGCCAGTTGCTCGAGCGCTACCGCAGCGTCGAGGGCACGCTCGAGTGGTATTGCCTGGACCACTGGAGCCGGGAGCTCGGGCTGGACATCCTGCTGCTGAAGCAGGAGGTGGATCACCTCATCGCCGTGCATCCGCATGTGATGGACTTCCTCGATGCGCTGCGGGAGCGCGACAAACGGCGCGTGCTGGTGACCAACGCGCATCAGAAGGCGCTGGCGCTCAAGCTCGGGAAGACCCGGCTCGGTGGCCACCTGGACGCTATCGTCAGCGCCCACAGCCTCGGTCTGCCCAAGGAAGACCCCGGGTTCTGGCCCCGTCTGCATGCGGTGGAACCCTTCGACCCCGAGCGGACCCTGTTCGTGGACGATAACGCGGCGGTGCTCCGCTCCGCTCAAGCCTACGGCTTTCGCTGGTTGCTCGCGGTCACGGTACCTGACTCCCGGGGAACCGAGCACAGCACCTCCGAGTTCCCCAGCGTCCGCCACTTCGCCGAGCTCATCCCGGGGCTCCGCGCCGCCTGATGGGCGCAAGCGCCGGCCCGCCTCACCCGCCGGACGGGCCCGCGCCGGGGCCTCCGGGCCTGCGGCGGCGCGTAGGGGATTTCCCCGCAGACGCATCTCGGGGGGGCCTGGACCTTTCCCCGGGGCGACCTCGCGGCGGCCCGAGGCGCGGGCGCGCGGTGCGGACCCGACTCGCGGGATCCACCACCGCGAGCCGCTCGTGCTCGACCGGCAGGATAGGGATCTTGATGCCGATGAATGCCTCGACATCGGGCAACGAGAAGGCGTGGGTCTCGCAGACGAAGCTGATGGCATCCCCCGCGGCACCGGCGCGGGCGGTACGCCCGATGCGGTGCACGTAGTCCTCGGCATCGTCCGGCAAGTCAAAGTTGATGACGTGGGTCACCCCGGGGATATGCAGGCCGCGGGCGGCCACATCGGTGGCCACCAGCACCGGCAGGTGGCCTTCCTGGAAGCTCTTCAATAACCCAAGCCGCTGTTTCTGCGGCACATCACCCGAGAGCACCGCTGCGTGCAGCCCGTTGCCTTCGAGGAAGCCCCAGACCTGGTCGGCGGTGCGCTTGGTGTTGACGAACACCATCACCCGCGCATCCTCCATCGCCCGCAACAGGCCGATGAGGAGCGGGATCTTCTCCTCATTGGCAGTCATGTAGCAGACCTGCTGCACCCGCTCCGCAGTGACCTGGTCGGGCTCGATACGGATCATCTGCGGGTCATTCATGTGCTCGTAGGCCAGCTCGGTCACCCGATAGGACAGGGTTGCCGAGAACAGCATCCCCAGCCGTGCCTCGGGCTTGGGCATGCGCCGCAACAGGTAACGTAGGTCGCGGATGAAGCCGAGATCGAACATCCGATCGGCCTCGTCCACCACCAGGACCTCGATGGCCCTGAGGTCGAACACCCCCTGCTTGAAGTAGTCGATGAGCCGGCCGGGGGTACCGATCAGGATCTCCACACCGCCGGCGATCTGCTCACGCTGTTGCTGGTAACCCGTGCCGCCAAAGGCCAGCGCAACGCGGAAACCCGTGTGGCCGGCGATGGCGGAGGTGTCCTTCTCGATCTGCACCGCCAGCTCCCGGGTCGGGGCCAGGATCAGCGCCCGCGGCTGGGTAGCGCGGCGCTCGGTCCCCGGCTCGTGGGTCAACAACCGTTGCAGGGTGGCCACCACATAGGCCGCCGTCTTGCCGGTACCGGTCTGGGCCTGTCCGGCCACATCGCGACCGGCGAGCACCAGCGGCAGGGCCTCGGCCTGAATGGGGGTACAGAGCACAAAGCCCAGGTCCGACAGCCCGGCGCGGACGCGGGGGTCGAGATCAAGGGAATCAAAACGGACGTCGGTCAGGTGCGTATCGCTCATAAGGCGCTAGCATAGCCCAATTCATAGCGTCTTGGGACTTGAAAAATGCGACAACTTCCGCTCCAATACGTCCGATTCCAAAGACGACCTCAAATCTTGGGCGCCACCCTCCCCCCTCAGAACCAGGCGTCCATTCCGCCGACCCCAATTCGCTTCGCACTTGACCACAATCGAGCGGGAGACTACCCAGTGAGCGAGCGTATCGTCCATGTGACGGATGCCTCTTTCGAAGAGGACGTGCTGAAGGCCACCGGACCCGTGCTGGTCGACTACTGGGCCGAGTGGTGCGGGCCCTGCAAAATGATCGCCCCCACCCTCGACCAGATCGCCGAAGAGTATGCCGGCCGACTCAAGGTCGCCAAGCTCAATATTGACCATAATCCGAATACCCCTCCCCGCTATGGCATCCGGGGCATCCCCACGTTGATGCTGTTCAAGGAGGGCGAGGTGGAAGCCACCAAGGTAGGCCTTGCCTCCAAGGCGCAGTTGATCGCCTTCCTTGAGAACAATCTCTAACCCGCAGCACCCCGCTGAGACCGAAGCGACCACGCTCGGCCCAGCAGAATCGCTCCGAAACCCGCTGAGGCATCGGTCTCAGTCCAGGTTCGAGCGCCCCCCTCCCCCGCCCACCACCCGACGCGGGAACACCCAAGTCACCCCTCATGAACCAACGCTGATAGCCGCCATGAACCTCACTGAACTCAAGAAGATGCCCGTTTCGGAGCTGGTCGAGCTCGCCCAGTCCATGGAGATCGAGGGTGTCGCTCGCTCAAGAAAGCAAGATCTGATCTTCGCCATCCTCAAGGCACATGCGCGAAAAGGCGAAGAGATCTCCGGCGACGGGGTGCTGGAGATCCTTCAGGACGGGTTCGGCTTCTTGCGCGCGGGCGACAGCTCCTACCTGGCTGGCCCCGACGATATCTACGTCTCCCCGAGCCAGATTCGGCGTTTCAGTCTGCGCACCGGCGACACCATCTCCGGCAAGATCCGCCCGCCCAAGGACACCGAGCGCTACTTCGCCCTGCTCAAGGTCAACGACATCAATTTCGACCGCCCGGAAAACACCAAGACCAAGATCCTGTTCGAGAACTTCACCCCGCTGTTCGCCCAGAAGCGGCTGAAGCTCGAGCGCGGCAACGGCAGCACCGAGGACATCACCGCCCGCACCATCGACCTGGTCGCCCCCATCGGCAAGGGCCAGCGCGGGCTGATCGTCTCCCCGCCCAAGGCGGGCAAGACCATGATGCTGCAGAACATCGCCCACGCCGTTGAGAGCAACCACCCGGAGTGCTACCTGATCGTGCTCCTGATTGACGAGCGCCCCGAAGAGGTCACCGAAATGGCCCGCTCGGTGCGCGGTGAGGTGATCTCCAGCACCTTCGACGAGCCCGCCACCCGTCACGTGCAGGTGGCCGAGATGGTCATCGAGAAGGCAAAGCGCCTGGTGGAGCACAAAAAGGACGTGGTCATCCTGCTCGATTCCATCACCCGCCTTGCGCGTGCCTACAATACGGTGATTCCCTCCTCGGGCAAGGTGCTCACCGGTGGTGTGGACGCCAACGCCCTACAGAAGCCCAAGCGCTTCTTCGGTGCGGCACGCAACGTGGAGGAAGGCGGCTCCCTGACCATCGTCGCCACCGCCCTCATCGACACCGGCTCGCGCATGGACGACGTGATCTACGAGGAGTTCAAGGGCACCGGCAACATGGAGATCCATCTCGACCGCCGGATCTCCGAGAAACGCATCTTCCCCTCGATCCACATCAACCGCTCTGGTACCCGCAAGGAGGAGCTACTGATGGACCCCGACGAGCTGCAGAGGATGTGGATTCTGCGCCGCATCCTCCACCCCATGGACGAGCTCGCGGCGATGGAGTTCCTCTACGACAAGCTCAAGGTCACCAAGACCAACCAGGAGTTCTTCGACAGCATGCGGGGCTAGGGGGTGGGCAGAGCACCGAGCGCCGCGGCCCGCTCTTAAACCGCCACCGGGGCCTTGATGTGGGGGTGGGCCCGGTACCCCGCGAGGTTGAAGTCCTCGTAGCGGAAATCCCATAGCGACCCCACCGCCGGATTGATCGCCATCGTCGGGAGCGGCAGGGGCTCGCGCCCAAGCTGCTCGTCCGCCTGCTCCAGATGATTGAGGTAGAGGTGCGCATCCCCCAGGGTGTGCACGAAATCGCCCGGCCCGAGACCCGTCACCTGTGCCACCATCAGGGTCAACAGGCTGTAGCTCGCGATGTTGAAGGGGACGCCAAGAAACACGTCGGCGCTGCGCTGGTAGAGCTGGCAAGATAATCGCCCCTCCGCCACATAGAACTGGAACAGCAGATGACAGGGCGGCAGCGCCATGCGCGGGAGATCCGCCGGGTTCCAGGCGGTGACGATGTGGCGACGGGAATCAGGATTGCTCCGGATGCTCTGCACCACCTCCGTGATCTGGTCGATCGCCCCCCCCTCCGGGGTGGGCCAAGAGCGCCATTGATGGCCGTAGATGGGGCCCAGGTCGCCCCGCTCATCGGCCCACTCATCCCAGATGCTCACCCCCTGCGCGCGCAGATAACCGATGTTGGTGTCCCCGCGCAGAAACCACAGCAGCTCGTGGATGATGGATCGCAGGTGGAGCTTCTTGGTGGTCAGGAGCGGGAACCCTTCGGCGAGATTGAACCGCATCTGGTAGCCGAACAGGCTCAGGGTCCCGGTGCCGGTGCGGTCCTCCTTGCGCACACCCCGCTCGCGCACCGCCCGCAGTAGCGCCAGATACTGCCACATGAGCTAGCCCCGGAGCGGTTGGCGCCGATAGGCCCAGCCGAGCAGCAGGGCACCGGCCAGGAGCATGGGCAGGGTAAGCACCTGCCCCATGGTGAGCCAATCCCAGGCCAGATAGCCGAGGTGGGCATCGGGTACACGCACCAACTCCACTAGGAAGCGGAACAACCCGTAGCCGAGGAGAAAGAGCCCGGACACCGCGCCCAGGGGCCGCGAGCGCCGGGAGAAAAGCCAGAGGATCAGGAACAGCACCAGGCCCTCGAGCAACGCCTCGTAGAGCTGAGAGGGGTGCAGGGCGGTGCTCCAGTCGGCCCCCGGCAGGCAGTGCTCGGGAAAACGCTGGCAGGGAAGCTGGATACCCCAGGCCACCTCGGTGGCCCGCCCCCAGAGCTCGCCGTTGATGAAGTTCCCGATCCGTCCCGCCCCCAGCCCGATGGGGGTCAGGGGGGCGAGAAAGTCCCCCACTTCGAGAAACCCTTTACCGTTGCGCCGCCCGAATAGCCAAAGCGCCACCAGCACCCCCACCAGCCCGCCGTGGAACGACATCCCCCCCTGCCAGATGCGCAGGATAGAAAACGGGTCGGCCACAAGCTGATGGGTGCCATAGAACAGCATGTAACCCAGCCGTCCGCCGAGCACCACCCCCAGTACGCTGTAGAACACCACATCGTCCACCTGCTGGAGCGTCCACCCCGAGCCCGGCCGACTGGCCCGCCGCCGCCCGAGCCACCAGCCGCCGAGGAAGCCCACCAGATACATAAGCCCATACCAGTGGACCCGTAGGGGGCCGAACCCGAAGGCAACCGGATCGATGGAGGAATACTGCAACATGGAAGTCTTGAGTGCTCAGATCAAAGCCGTGGCCCGAAGGAACAGGGTCTTCAGATAGGCGGTCTCGGGGATCGCCGGATGAATCGGATGATCGGGCCCCTGGCCGCCGCTGCCGAGCAGTTGCAGGCCGAATCCGCTGCGGCGCGAGGCCCTCTGCACCGTGCGCAGGAACCCCGCAGCGTCCATGTGGAACGAGCAGGAGGAGGTCACCAAGAGCCCGCCTTGGTTAAGCAGCCCAAGGCCAAGGCGGTTGAGCCGCTGGTAGGCCTGGGTTCCCTCCACCAGGTCCCGGCGCCGCTTGATGAAGGCGGGCGGGTCGAGGATCACGGTGTCGAAGCGCTCACCGGCTTCCGCCAGCTCCTTGAGCACCCCAAAGGCATCGCCCCGCCGAGTGCGTACGCGACCTTCCAAACCGTTGAGGGCGGCGTTGCGCGCCACTCCCTCCAGCGCGGTGGCAGAGGCGTCCAGGCATAGCACCTCCGGCGCCCCGCACATCGCCGCCCCGATGCCCCAGGCACCCACATAGGAGAAGACGTCCAGCACCCGGCCGCGCATCCGATAGCGGCCGAGGCGGGAGCGATTCTCGGCCTGATCGAAGAACCAGCCGGTTTTCTGCCCCGCCGTGAGGGAAACCTGAAAGCGCACGCCGTTCTCCTCCAGCTCCACCCGCTCGGGCACCGTACCGAGCACGGTCTCCACGTAGCTGGGTAGGGCTTCGAGCTCCCGAACCGCGACGTCGTTGCACAGCCACACCGCCTCGGGTCGCACCACCTGCTCCAGCGCCGCGATCAGCTCCGGGCGTACCCGCTCCATTCCCGCCGTGGTCAGTTGCACCACCAGATACGGGCCGTAGCGGTCCACCGTGAGCCCGGGCATTCCATCCCCCTCGCCGAACACCAGCCGGTAGAACGGCTTGTCGTAGAGCCGCTGGCGCAGGTCAAGCGCTTGGGTGATGCGCTCCACCCAGAGCGCCGGCGTCGGCGGCCGGCCCCGCTGACGGCTCACCAGCCGGCCGGTGATGAGGGAATGGGGGTTCACCTGGGCATAGCCGAGCCAGGCCCCGCTATAGCTGTGCACCTCCACCGCCTCACCGCTCTCGAAGCTGCGCAGCGGTGTTGCCTCGGTGTCGATCTCATTGCTGTAGATCCAGAGGTGGCCGGCCAGCAGGCGGCGTTCCTGGTCTTTTTTCAGGCGAAGGGGTGGAAGGGGCATGGGTCCGGCACCAGATTGGGAGACGGGGCAGGGTACCAAAATTCCGCCCCCACCGCCCCCTTCAACCGCCGCCCCTCAGCCACAATGACCCAATCCCAGCGACCCAACCGCCTTGCCGCCACCCAGAGCCCCTACCTGCAGCAGCACGCCCGCAATCCTGTGGACTGGTGGCCCTGGTGCGAGGAGGCGCTGGCGCTGGCCCGCGCCGAAGACCGCCCCATCCTGCTCTCCATCGGCTACTCCGCCTGCCACTGGTGCCATGTGATGGCCCATGAGTCCTTCGAAGACCCCGCCACCGCGGAGCTGATGAACCGGCTCTACGTCAACATCAAGGTGGATCGGGAGGAACGACCCGATCTCGATCGCATCTACCAATCCGCCCACCAGCTCCTGGCCCAGCGGACGGGCGGCTGGCCCCTCACCGTCTTCCTCACCCCCGAGGACCACACCCCCTTCTTCGCCGGGACCTACTTCCCGCGGGAGTCGCGCCACGGCCTGCCGGCCTTTCGCCAGCTACTGCTCGGCATCGAGCGGGCCTACCGCGAGCAAAAGGCCGCCATCGCCGAGCAGAACCAGTCCCTGCACGCCGCTCTCGATGCCCTCAACCCCGCCCCCGGCCCGAAGACCCCGGCGCTAGACGAGGCGCCCCTTCGCCTCGCACTGCGGCAATTGGCGGGCAGTTTCGACGCCAAGCACGGCGGCTTCGGCAAGGCCCCCAAGTTCCCGCACCCCACCGATCTTGAGCTGCTGCTGCGCCACTACGCCACCAGCGCCATCGCCGGCCGTCCCGATAACCAGTCGCTGCACCTGGCTAGCCTCACCCTCGAACGCATGGCCCGCGGCGGCATCTTCGACCACATCGGCGGCGGCTTTTGCCGTTACTCGGTGGATGAGCGCTGGATGATCCCCCACTTCGAGAAGATGCTCTACGACAACGGCCAGCTTCTGTGCCTCTACGCCGAGGCCTGGCAGGCAACCGGCCGGACGTTGTTTCGTGACACCGCTCTGGCCACCGCCGCCTGGGTGATGCGCGAGATGCAGTCGCCCGAGGGCGGCTACAGCGCCGCCCTGGACGCCGACAGCGAGGGCGAGGAAGGCCGCTTCTACCTCTGGAGCCGCGAGGAGGTGCGCACGCTTCTGGGTGAGGACGACTACCCCCTCTTCGCCGCCGCCTACGGGCTCGATGGCCCACCGAACTTCGAGGGCCACTGGCACCTGCATCGGGTCGAAGCGTCCGCCGCGCTGGGGGCGCGCTTCGGCCACGAGGCGAGCGAGCTGGAGAAGCGCCTGGCGGCCGGCCGCGAGCGGCTCCTCGCCGCGCGTGCGCAACGCGTTCGCCCGGGGCTCGACGATAAGCGGCTCACCGGCTGGAACGCCCTCATGATCAAGGGCATGGCACGGGTGGCGCGGGTATTCCAGCGGCCCGAGTGCCTGGAATCCGCCGAGCGCGCGCTAGCGCTCATCCGCGATCACCTGTGGCGTGAGGGGCGGCTGCTGGCCAGCTACAAAGACGGCAAGGCCCAGCTCAACGCCTACCTCGACGACTACGCCAACCTGATCGACGCCCTGCTTGAGCTCCTGCAGACCCGCTGGCGAAGGGCCGATCTCGAGCTCGCCATCGCCCTCGCCGAGGTTCTCCTAGCGCAGTTCGAGGACCCGGAGGCAGGCGGGTTCTACTTCACCGCCCACGACCACGAGCGCCTGATCCACCGCCCCAAGCCGCTCGGGGATGAATCGGTGCCCGCCGGCAACGGCACCGCCGCCCGCGTGCTCATCCGGCTCGGCCACCTGCTCGGCGAGCCCCGCTACCTGGACGCCGCCGAGCGCACCCTGCGCCTGGCCTGGGCGTCCATCCGCGAGATGCCCTACGCCCATGCCAGCCTGCTCGCCGCCCTCGATGAGCACCTGCACCCCACTGAGACCCTGGTGGTGCGGGCGCCGGCAGCCGACCTCCGGGCCTGGCAGGCCCACCTGCACCGGGGCCTCGCACCGCGGCGGCTCGCGCTCGCCATCCCGAGTGACGAGATCGACCTCCCCGGCACCCTCGCCGCCCTCGTCCCCGAGACAGGCGCGGTGGCCCACATCTGCTCCGGCACCCAGTGCTTGGCGCCGATCCGCGACCTCTCGGCGCTCGGGCGCCAGCTCAGCACCACCGAGCTGATGACAGACCAAGAGCCAGCCCCCGAAAGCGCTGCCTGACCGAATCGGTACGCGCGCGTTCTCGCGCAATAGTCCGGATCGCTCAGGGATCTCTATCTAGCGACGCCGAAAGGACAAAGCGAAGGCCCGCCAATCGCTACCTGCGCGGGTTTGTGCTGAGCGCAGCCGCAGCCATCGAAGATATCGGCCAGAAGCCCGCGCCAGACGCCGGCTTCGAACCCATCGACACCCCCAAGAGGCAGCCGACCCGCCCTCTGGCCGCCCCAAGCCCGACCGCCCAGGTTCGCCGAGACGGCTCGGCTCCTACTCCCTTCGAGCCGCCGGCTCTGACACAACCGCGGGCGACCATCACCGCAGGCATCGCTTGGCCCGCCCCCTCCCAAACCCCAAACCGGGCCGGCAGCCGCTCGATCCGTGGGAGCAGGGCTGCGCGCAGCAGCTTCCCGATCCACCCCTACAGCCCTTTCTCACCCAACCCTGGCAGGGAAGCCGAAACCGCGCACCGCGCCCCTCTCCCCCGCCGTGCGAATACCGCCACAAGCGGAGGTTTTTGCGCGGAAAAATTTCCTGCGCCGCTCTTGAATCCCCACAACGACAGGGCTAGACTCCGTGATGCCGATCACATATCAAAGCATTTAGTGGTCATTCACTAAAGATCGATAACCATTACAGATCGATGCGTAGTCCTCCTCTAGCAACTCCTAAAGAACAAACCAGGCGGCGTGCAGAGTGAGGTTTTTTGTCATGGAAACAACCGGCAACACCCCTTCAGTGGCGCCTTAGACGAAAAGGCACCCGTGGACACAACAGACCAGCGTATCAAAACGGACCGCACGGAGAACCAGCATGAGCACAGAGGCAGACGGCATTCAGTGTCCCGCCACCGACCAACGGGCGGGTCCCTATCAATGGATAGCATCGGGCGCGAAAGGGCCTGATTGCGAAAGGATCAAGACGCTGGGCGCGCAGCGGCCCGCGCACGCGGGGTGGAGAAGGCTTTTGGGCCGCCTCGGCCTCGCCTCGCTCTTTCTTGCCGGCCTCGGGCTCGGCGCGCTGCCCGCTACGGTCCAGGCGGACTCCACCTTCGTTGACGACGGTGGGGCGGACGATGAGCCCGGCCAGAAGGACCTTAACGCACTGACCTACGGCCTCCCGAGCTCCGGCTCGGTAAACGTTAAGTGGAACTG
>Ga0208980_10000505_pt1 | contig 22028 bp, 21 predicted proteins | sample WetSurMetagenome_3_FD_187993 | JGI IMG/M metagenome (GOLD analysis project Ga0208980, IMG submission 187993) | Wetland microbial communities from Twitchell Island in the Sacramento Delta, sample from surface sediment Aug2011 Site A1 Bulk (version 2) | ecosystem: Environmental > Aquatic > Marine... | reverse complement strand
TGTTTTTCGGTGAGAGAAATCGCGGCGTGTGAGTGCATCGAATCCATAGAGGAATGCGCGACGCACACATCTGCTGAAGCAGTGATACACCCCTTCTTGCCCTTCCTTGACATAACGGCTGCGTGGGAAACCCATGGATCACCTCCCTTGATACTTCTTCTAACTGTTGACTTAAGGAAAGTGTCAAGAAAAAATTCAAAGATAATGGGTGTCCAGGTTCTTCGCACCAAGAAAAGGTTCAAAGATAGTGGGTGTCCACGATCTTCCCAAGAGTCAAAAGATAGTGGGTGTCCAGTTTATTTGGATGAGGTGTTTAGGAGGGGATGGGAAGCTGCACGTTTTCTGGAAGCATGGCGGCGGCTTGGCGGCGCCAGCGACAACATTTACGGTTCTTCCTGGTGAGGGGGGACTCTACCCTTTGTTTAGCGAATTGAGGAATTCGCCGTTGCTGTCGGATTTGCGCAATTTATCCAGCAGCAGGTCCATAGCTTCATCGATGGACAGGGGACTCAGAACTTTCCGCAGTATCCAGATCTTGTTCAGGTCGGCCTGATCCACCAGGAGCTCCTCTTTTCTCGTGCCGGAACGGTTGATGTCGATCGCGGGGAAGATGCGTTTGTCGACGAGCTTTCTGTCGAGAATGATCTCCATATTGCCGGTGCCTTTAAACTCCTCAAAAATCACGTCGTCCATGCGGCTCCCGGTATCGATCAAAGCCGTGGCCATGATTGTCAAACTCCCGCCTTCCTCAATCTTGCGCGCTGCGCCGAAGAAGCGTTTGGGCTTCTCCAGGGCGTTGGCATCGACTCCTCCCGAGAGCACCTTCCCGCTGGACGGAACTATGGTGTTATAGGCGCGCGCCAGACGAGTGATGCTGTCCAGCAGGATTACCACATCTTTCTTATGCTCAACCAGGCGCTTTGCTTTCTCCATCACGATTTCGGCCACCTGCACGTGGCGTGAAGCGGGCTCATCGAACGTTGAGCTGATAACCTCGCCATTGACCGAGCGTTCCATGTCGGTGACTTCTTCCGGACGCTCATCAATGAGCAGGACGATGAGAAATATCTCCGGATGGTTCGTGCTTATTGAGTTGGCCAGATTCTGCAGGAGCATGGTTTTTCCGGTCCTGGGCGGCGATACAATAAGGCCGCGCTGCCCCTTCCCGATTGGCGTAAAAATATCCATGACCCGCGCAGAAAGATTATCCTTTACGGTTTCCAGTTGGATTCTTTCGTGCGGATATAGAGGCGTCAGGTTATCGTAAAAAATCCGATGGCGCGCCTCCTCCGGCGGTTCGAAGTTCACCGCGTCCACTTTAACCAATGCAAGATATCTTTCCCCCTCGTTGGGCATGCGGATTTGCCCCGAGACAATATCGCCGGTGCGCAGGTCAAATTTCCTGATCTGCGACGGAGAAATATATATGTCATCCGGACCGGGGAGATAGCTGTAGTCGGGCGATCGAAGGAATCCGTAGCCTTCGGGGAGCACTTCCAGAACGCCTTCGGAGAAAATGAGGCCGTGTTTTTCCGCCTGCGCCTGCAGAATTGCAAAAATGAGATCCTGCTTGCTCATCTTGCCGGCTTCGGAAAGCTTGTATTTCTTGGCGAGTTTGGCCAGTTCTTTTATATTCAGCGCCTGAAGCTCGCTGATATGGAGCTGCTCACCCTCCCTATCCAAAGCCTCCTGGATAGATATCTTTTTTTCCACCGAAACGTTATTGGTTTTAGGTTCTTTGTCAGCCATATGGCTCCTGTTTTGGATTATCAGCAGGGCAGTACAAGAGTGGTCGCTTGTTATTGGATAATAAAAATTTACACCCAGTCAGCACACCAAATCCACAGGAATCTTCTTTGCCTGCAAATTCTCTTCCGTTTTCTCAGCAGTCCTTCATGGGTCGGGACGCAATCAAACGAATGAAATTGTGAGGGCTAAGCTCCGGCCGCCCCGGCTTTTCGCGACCGGCCGATACAAGTCCCAATGCTGCTTGGGGCGGGCCGGAGCCTCGCCCCACTAATTTTTCAACTGCCTACTGCGGCGATTTAGCCTTGCCTACTTTGCTTCGGTTCCTGCAGAAGGTTGTAGCTATACTCCCAAATCAGTTTTGGCTTTGGAAACGACCGCGTCCAGCCCATCCAGTGAGTCGTTGTGACGGGCTTTCCAGAGCTGTTCCATGTATCCCTTTGCTTTCTGGGCGAAGGTTTTATTGAGGGCGACGCATTTTGCGAACGCTTCGATGGCTCCCTCAGGATCCTGGCTATTCCATTTGCTCATGCCGATGTAATAGTAAGGCGAGTCATCCGATTTGGGCGATAATGTAACTGCCTTGCCATAGAACTCGATGGCCTTTGCATAATCTTTTGTCTTGTAGGCATCTGCACCCTTCAGGCTATTGTAAGCCGCCCGCTGCGCATTCCAGGCTTCTTCCTTCATACCCTGGGGAGGCTTGTCTCCGAATGCATCGATCACCTTGGCCATCAGATCCATGCCCTTAGCCGTATCCTGCTTCTGAAAATAGACCTGTGCCATCTGGAGGGCGATTGCATAGGACTGGTCGATGGGGTATGCAGCCAGCAACTTATCTCCATAAGCGAGATATTTATCCCAATTCTGCATTTTCAAATATATCTCAGCCAACGTGGATGCCATGGAATTATCCGGGTTCGCAGCGTATGCCTTTTCCCCGATCTCCGCGGCTTTCGGGAAGTTGTTTGACAGATAGTAGGCTTTGATCAGTTCCGTCCACATCGATTTCTGCGTGGGCTTGAGGACATCCTTCACAAATTCGCTCGCTCCCGGATCGGGGACTTGTTCGTCCTTTACCTTTTGTTCCGTGGGCATCAAGTTCACGAAAGCCTCTTCCATCTCGATGGCCTTGGCATAGTCCTTCTTGTCGAGATAGGGCTTGACGCACGCCAAATATGCTGCGGCGTTTGCCTGAAGCGTTCTTGAGATCGGATACTGCTTGACAAAATCGATTATCAGGCTGGCGCGTTTATTCAGGTCAGCTTCCTTCTGGATTTCCTCATATTGTGCGTAATCTTTTCGGTACTGATAATCCGATACCGGTGAAATTTTATCTGCAGCAGCCATCGCGTTGATTCCACATAATGCCGCGACGACGACGGTCAGTTTGAATATCCTGTTGATTAGGCTTTGATTGCAACCAAACATAGGCGTCACTCCTGCGAAATAGATGCTGATGACCTTCAAAGTGGTCATTAAATTCCTATAGTAGAGGCGTTTAGCATCCCGGCTTCAAACCGAAGGCTGCCCGGGATTAGATCCCGCCGCTGCGATCATATACGTAGGTTCTTATGGATGGGGATGTTCTGTCAAGCCAAATTCCAATCTCCCCACAATACGTTAGTCTCGGGTGGCAAAACGGGACGCGGAAGAACGCTGCCTGCGGACGCGAATTAGACCTCTGCAATCCGCGTCCCATTTTTTGCCCCCCAGGATCAAGAACCCACCTGCCCTCAATGCTAGGGATGCTAATTAGCCGGCTTTTGTTGCGGGGTATCGTTCATAATCTACATACTCAAATCTGCTGTCTTCTTAAGAATCCAATGGTTCCCAGGATACCAGCGCATCCGGCTAAGTTCGTACCGGCTGAGAAGTTTTTTCCCCCGAAAGACAAGAGTCAACAACCTGTCTGAATTCCCCTCGATTTCCACCTCTCCGTCGTCCCAGATATGGACTTTCCCCGGACCAAAGGCCGATTCCATGAATCCCTTGGCATCCAAGGCCTGGGGAGAAAAGCTCTCCCTCTCTATCGCAAGGCGCCGCTCCCCTTTCTGCTGTGGCGGCGGCCGCAGAAGGGACCACGAGCGTAGAATGCCGTCTACGATCAGGCGCAGGTCATAGTGAGACCGGCCGGTTTTGTGATGATGAACTACAAACCTGGAATTCATAAAATGCGCCGAACAGCCAAAATTTTTCGCTCAAACGTCAGGAATTCACCGGATCCTTGCTCCGTCTGATAAAATATGACAGTATTTTCGCTGATACGCCATGGATATCCAAATTGAATCCAACGGAGATCGCCGCATCATCCGCATTAAAGGGAAGGTTACTTTCGAGCATTACAAGTTTTTTCATAGTCAGGTCGAACCGGCCCTCGATGAAGGCGTCCGCGAAGTTGTGATTGATTTCAAAGATGTTCCCTTTATCGACAGTTCTGGAGTTGGCGAAATCGTGAGAATTGTCAGGGTGATGAAGGATCGCCAGGGGGAGCTTACCCTCATTAATCCTAATTCCAAGCTGCGCGATCTTTTTTCCATGTATCGTTTCGATAAATACATGAAAATCCTCGACAGGGTAGAAGCGGGCCAGGAATGAATTTTTTCACGCATCACCGCGCGCATGCGTTTTCCATTCTGATTCTTTTTGCCGGCATATTTTTTTTGACTGATGCGCTTGCTCTTGCTCAAGCGCAACGGTCTGCAGCTGCAACGCCGGAAGCAGAGAGGAAGCCTTCCACCCCGGCGATTATCAAGATACGCGTGGCAGATGGCAGGGTCACTGCCGACATCCGAAATGCCCCGCTGCAGGAGGTCCTGGAGGAACTGGCCGCGCGCAGCGGAGTTGTATTCGAAATTCAAACCCAGCAAAACCCTGTGGTCTCGTTGATCCTCGACAAAACAGAAATGACTGAAGCAATTCGGAGGATCCTCGCCGGTACCAGCGATTCAATTTTTCAATTTGGCAAGGATAGCAGTGGCAAGGATGTGGTCGGCCTTGTACGCATATTTCCTCAAGACAATCAGCCGCAGCAACCTGGACTCAAATTTATTGGCCTCGGTAAGGTAACCAAGACCGGCGAGGATAGCCCCGAAAGTCCCGAGCAGGCGGCGACAATTCTTGCGGAGAGCAAAGACCTGGAGCTGCGCCAGAAGGCCATAGAGGTGCTGGCCATGTCCAAGAGCGAATTTGCCGCGCAGGCGCTTGTTAATGCGCTCAGCGATCCTGCGCCGGAAATTAAAGCCGCGGCGATTGACGGTCTTGCGGGCCAGGGATCCAATTCCGCTTTGCCTAAAATAGTGGAAGCCCTGAAAGACAAACACCCCGGCGTCCGCCAGAGCGCCATCGCCGCAATTGTGGTTTTAGGCAACGCCAGCAATGTGAAAGATCTAAAGCCCCTGAGCAAAGATAGCGATGCCAGTGTTGCGATGGCAGCCGAAATGGCGATTCGCAAACTCTCTGGCCAACAGTGATTTATCTTAAGGATGCGGAAACACTCCGAATTATTTCCGCGTCCGTCAGCGTAATTCCGTGTCCTGGACTGAACTTTTATGACCATGCGATTTCTTAGGTCATCACTTCTCACAAGCATTTTTTTGATTTTTCTCCCTCCATCTGGAATGAGTCTGACTCTTCCCGCCGATGTCACGAAGAAGGTCGATGCTCTGGTCGGTGCAGCTGTCGAACCGGCGATGAGACAATTCCCCTGCAAGGTTAAAACCAGCGGAAAGCCAAAGATGATCCGCTGGCAGGATGTAGACAACTGCCTGAACAAAGCCGTCGAAAGCGTTGACTGGGATGATCTCTCCACTCAATTGCGGGCGCTGAAGAATGAAACGAGGGCCAATCCGGCGAACGATTTTTTGCTGGCTGTGGACTCGGCCTTCTCAGACCGCGCCCTCACTTTTGACAAGGTATTCATAGTCAAAGATTCCAAGGCATTGCTGCCGCTGACACATTCGGTGCTCAAATATCTGCCGTCGGATTCCCTGCAGGGTTTGGCTGTTTATGGGGACACAGGAGAAAACGTAGGTACGTTTGCGGGCGTGTTTTTTTCTGAGCGCTCCGGCGGCCTTGTGAGCATTAAAAGCTATAGCCTGGCCCGGTTTCAGTACAAGGATGCAGACGGCAATGTCCATTCTGCTATGGACAACCTTCATCTTCCCACCGATGGCATTGGTTCTTACGGAATTACCTGGAGCGATGTTGAGCAGCATCTGGGGTTTCGTCTGACTTCCGAGAATCTGGATCTTGGGCGGTGATTTTGTTGTAATTGGATCTGGCACTCCAGGCTATCTGGCGTGCAATTCCGCGCAATATTCCCACATCTTCAGCTTCGAGACCGGCTCGCCCCAGGAGTCGGCGCACCGCAAACATCATGTGCCGGGCATTCTGCGGGTGGAGAAATCCGATATCCAGGAGTGCACTTTCAAGCTGCTCGTACATTGCCTCGACCTGCATTGAGGAAGCAAGCCTGGGCGCCCGGACCCGTTCCTCTGATTTGCTGCCAAGAAACAGCTCATAGCACACCACCATAACAGCCTGCGCGAGGTTCATGCTGCGTCCCCGAGAATGTGTGGGAATGCGCATCAGCACCTGGCAAAGCATCAGGTCATCGTCAATCAGCCCGGTGTCTTCGGGGCCAAAAAGAATCCCCACCTTCTGTGCAGCCGCCTGGGCGAGGACTCTGGGGGTGAGCAGCCGCGGGGATTGGCTGTATGCGCGTCTGCCGCCGGTCTTGGCCGATGTGCCGACGACGAAATGTATTCCCCTGAGGGCGGATTTGAGCGAACGATATTTTTTTGCGCACTCCAGGATTTTGCCGCCGCTCCTTGCCATTCTATATGATTCCGAGTTAATCTCGCATTGCGGAGCCGCGAGACGAAGCTGGCTCAAACCCATGTTGTTCATGGCGCGGGCAACCGAACCGACGTTTCCGGGATACTTGACGCCGGCCAGGATAATAATGATATTGCCAAGCGGATCTTTTATCATGGAGACTACTCTAAAGCAGGCCGGCGACTCCGGCAAGCATCTCAATTTGAAACCATTGGCGAGTAGTATAATCTAATACTAAAGCTCCGAGGATTATACGGAATGACAACTGTGCACAAATCTTTGATTTTGACCGCCGTCCTGCTTTTGGCTCCTACCGGCAGCCAGGTTCTTCCGCAATCGCCTGAGAGGCCGGTTCAAACTGCGCCGGATTCATCTTCTCCGCAGACATCCCAAAGAAAGGACCTTACGCCGGATGAGATCATCAAGGCGTTTTCCGCTAAAGAAACGGAGTTCTATGAGGCGTGGATTCAATACTCCTACAGGCAGACTCTCGAATGCCGCATCATTTCAGTGAATGATGTCGCCTCGCGTGAGTACTTGATCATCGTGTCCGACATAATCTTCCGCGATGATGGAACACGGGAAGTCCGCACGGTCCAGCGCCGCGGCGCCCTGCGCAGCGTGAGCTTTACGAAAGAAGATGAAGAAGTCGTCAACAATATTCAGCCATTTGCCTTGACCACCAAAGACCTGCCTCTCTACAACCTCAAATATGGAGGCAGGGAACGCATAGACGAACTTGACTGCTACGTCTTCTCCGTAAAACCCAAAGAAACAAAGAAGGATAAGCTTTATTTCCAGGGCGATATCTGGATCGACGACCAGGACTTGCAGGTGGTCATGACAAGGGGCAAGCCTGTGCCTCAAAAAAGAAACAATCTATTTCCCGATTTTGAGACGAGACGGGAGATCGTTGACGGCAAATATTGGTTCCCGACCTGGACTCACGCCGACAGTGTGCTGGATTTTCCGGACCAGCGAGTGCGTGTGGAAGAAACCATCACCTATGAAAATTTCAGACGCTTTGGCTCGGATGCGAAGATAAAGTACGGAACTCCACAATAAGAGGACGCCGAAGTACGCGGAAACACGCCGAAAAATTTCCGCGTCCATCGGCGTAATTCAGTGTCCGCTGTTGTTGTTTGCGCAAAAATATTTTGGCAGTTCGCTCAGACTCGCGACAATCAGATCACAGCCTGCAGACTCAAGTTCCTGGAGTTCCCCGAATCCCCCTGTTACACCACAAGTAATGACACCCGCCGCTTTTCCTGAAACGATATCCGTGTCGCTATCTCCCACCATTACCGAATCCTCGGGCCGGGCGCCACATTGAGCCATTACCTGCAGAAGGGGAGCAGGATCCGGTTTGCGCTTGTCAACACTGTCTCCTCCCAGGATGACCCGAAAATGGTCTGCAACTCCCAATCCTTCCAGGATGAGGCGTGAGAATTTTTCAGTTTTGTTGCTTACCACGGCGAACTGCGCCCACCACAATTGCCTGAGTGCGTCCAGGACTCCGTCGCAGAGCGTAGTGGAGTCGAGCAGGTGCTTCTCATAATGCGACTTGAACACTTCAATCATCTCCTGGACGTGCTCGGGATCCGCGTCCCGGCCGGAGATTTCCCGCATGACGCGCTCGATCAGCTTTTGCACTCCTTCGCCGACAAATTTGGCCACCCTGGAAACGGGGAGCGGAGGCAGGTGGAATTGCGTGAGGGCAAAATTCACCGCGCCGGCGATGTCGGCTTTAGAGTCGATCAGGGTCCCATCAAGATCAAAAATAAATAAACGGCGTGCGCACGGAAAGGATTGTGGCATTCAACTCCCCAGAATCATCAGCATGTGTCCAAGTTCAGGCAAAATAAGGGATTCCATGGCCAGCTTGCAGGCATGCGGACTTCCTGGAAGGCAGAAAATCATCTTGCCCTTAATTGCGCCCGCCAATGCGCGCGAAAGGATCGCAGCGCTCTTGACTTGCGGATAGCTTAGCTGCATGAACAAAGCGTTAAATCCGGGGAGTTCCTTTTCTAGCATGCCTTGAACGGTTTCAATCGTGATGTCCGATGGCGACAGGCCTGTGCCCCCGGAAGTAATAATGGCTTGCACCTTCTTTCGGCACATTAAACTGTTCAGAGATGATTTCAAAACAGTGCGGTTGTCCGTCAGAAGCATCCTCGCGACAACCTTGTGGCCTTTCTCCTCCAGCATTTTCTGAATGATGTCGCCGGATTTATCAGTGGCCAGGGTGCGGGAGGAGGATAACGTAATCACGGCGACTGAGGCGCAGCTGACCGATCTACTTCGATGCTCGGCTACTGAATTCTTCATTCTCATAAGGTGCCCCCTCTGGCCATTAAATTTTTCCCCATATGTTGCCAGGCTCGAGAGTAATACTATTCTCACTCACCCTTGAAGCATCTTCATTTATAATGATATTCATTCTCATATAGGGGCGAACCTGTAAAGGGAATAATTGATCGACAGGGATGCTCGACGCGAAGGGATGGGAGCGTGCGCAGGTTCGTCAGCGATTTGTTTTTAAAATATGTTGTTTGCGTCTGGAGGACAGAAAAATGAAATGGAACAAGTGGCGCACCTGCACGATTTTGTTCTGCCTTGTGCTTTGCGCTTCCTTTGCCTTTGGCCAGGCCAGCAAAAGCGCGACGCAAAAACAGAGCAACCCCGGCACTCAATCTTTGGCGGCGGGCGGCTCTGTGGATTCGGCACAACTCACTCAGGACATAGACGCGGATCAAAATGGAGAGGTTACGCTCGAGGAGTGGGAAAAATACTTAAGAAATCAAGATGACAACCGTAATGCCCATGCCAACCAGGCGGAGGTGCCGCAATCCAAGAGCTTGAACGACGATAGTCAATCTGAGGCGCCGAATTATGAACGCGGGCTGGCCTTTGGGAGGCTCGATGTAAATGGGAACACTCTTATCGAGCTGGCGGAGTGGCCGGGAACCGACCGGCCCTTCAAGCGAATGGATGCAGATCGCAACAGAGTCATCAGCCGCGAGGAATTTATGTCCCCAAACGGGCGTTTTTGGAACGAGCTGTTTGAAAACCTGGATTTTAATCGGAATGGCGCCATCAGCCGTTCCGAGTGGCTCGATTCGGAATATTCGTTCAAGAGATTGGACCGAAGCAGCGATGGGATCATTGATCGATGGGAGTTTTACAATCCACGATAGCTGCCTTGCATCCATTAACCAAGGCTAAAAGCTAAGAGCTAAAAGCTAAAAGCCTTGGGCCCCAAAACATTGGCTGGCACCTGTAAGTATGATGCAGCCTATGGGTAGAGTAACAACGGGAGATCCATTATGTCCGCAAGCTGGAAGATATTGATTTTATCGGCTGCCTGTTTTTGGGCAGCTGCATGCGGCGCGAAAACGTCAACGGAGAATCAGAAAGTGGACACTACGGCTACTGAAAAGCGAATGGTGGGAGAGCTTGAGCGCTTAGGCAAGAACCAGGAGGATTTTCTGGTTCTGGGAATAGACGCTCCTGGCTTTGACCAGCTCACGAAGAACCAGAAGATATTTGCCTATTACCTATACCGTGCGGCAATTGCAGGACATACGATCCAGGACCAGCAGATCCACCGCTATGCCCTCGAGATCCGGAATCTGTTGGAAACTATCTATCAGCATTCAGAAGGTATGGATCCAACCACAAAGAACGCGGTATTGGATTACCTGAAGTACATCTGGATCAACCATGGGCCTTATAATGCCGATTCCCATGTTAAAACCCTGCCGAATTACCTGACATTCGATATGCTGAAACAAGCAGTTGAATATGGTCAGGCGCAAGGCGCGCAGTTCGAACTTCAGACCGGGGAAACTCTGGCAGGCAAGCTGGAACGCCTGCGTCCGACCATTTTTGACCCCGACTTCGAACCCATTCAGACCAATCAGAAGAAAGGTGACGATATCATAGCCACAAGCGCTGTGAATCTTTACGAACGCGGGCTGACGCAAAAAGACATCGATGCACTTCCAAGCGAATGGAAAGAGCGCCTGAATGTTCGTTTCGGGTTGGAAAAAGGGAAACTTGTGCCCGAGGTTTATCGGATAGGAGGCCTTTATAGCAGGGACCTTGAAACGGTAAGTTACTTTCTTCGATTGGCGCTCCCCTATGCGGAAAGTGAAGAGCAGAAAAAGGGAATTCAGTGTCTGCTGGATTACTACGCTACGGGAGATGAGGAACAGTTCAGGCAATACTCGATTCACTGGTTGAAATCGAACACGGTCATCGATTACCTGAATGGCTTTGTTGAGACATACATGGACCCGCGCGGCATCATCGGGCAATTTGAGGGGAATGTAAGTTTTGTTTCCGACTCCTCCGTGATCGACCGTCTTGCAGATAATGCACTGTACTTTGAAAAGAAGATGCCTTGGCCCGACATTTACAAGCTTGAGAAGATCAACAAGCCGGTGGCCAACGTCGTAAATGTCATCGTGGAAACAGGCGACAGTGGTCCCATCTCACCCGCAGCCTATAATCTGCCAAACTACAACGATCTGCGCCGCGATTACGGAAGCAAAAACATTATCCTGTTGAACATCGAGGAAGCCCGCTCGCAGAAGGTTCGGGATGCGATAACCAACGAGTTTTATCTTCCCGAATATCGCGATCTGCTGAACAAACACCTCGATCGCGCCCGTCAATGGGAAGTGTATATGCATGAGGTCATCGGCCATGGCTCCGGAAAGCCGGCGGCGGCACTCAAAGTGGATCCGGCAGTGGCGATTGGCCGCGCATATTCCTCTTTGGAGGAGTGCAGGGCTGACCTTGTCGCTCTATATCAAATCTTCGACCCAAAGCTGGTGGAGATCGGTGCATTTTCCAAAGAGGAACAGAGCGATTTGGCTCGGACAACCTATCTCAACTATTTGCAGGGGCAGATGAACCGATATCGCATGTACGAGGATGACTTTGTGCGTGAAGCGCATCAGAGGGGGAGCCAGCTTGTCCTGGGATTTCTGGTCGAGGGAGGAGAAAAGGGGGACTGCGACTACGGAACAAAGGTGATTCAACAGAATGGAGATTATTTCGTTCAGCTCAATGATCTTGAAAAGGCGCGCCAGGGCGTGAGTGACCTGCTCGTGCTCCTGCAAAACGTCAAATCCACCGGAAATGAGGCTGCGGCCTCCCAATTATTCGAGCGTTTCGGGACACATGTAAATCCCGAATGGCGCAGGAACATCCGCACGCGCGCAGCCAAAATCAAGGTTCCCAACAAATCCGCGTGCGTGTTTCCCAGGCTGGAGCCGGTCATGCAGGGAAACGAAATCAACGATGTGCGTCTGTATGTTGATGAAGACCTTACAACCCAACAGCTTCGGATGTCGCGCATGCGCTTTAACACTCAAATCCCATGAGAACTGCAATTGACTTTTTCCCCCGAATGGAGCAATAGTAAGAAATAGGTAGTTCTGTGTTTTGCCCAATAATGCCGAGAGCCTGCGGACGCCTGATGCGACAGGTCCGAAAGGTTAACAAGTCAAATCCCGGTGAAGTTTCCATCCAGAACGAGGGAATCCTTCCTGGGATGCAGGGAGATAATCATGAAATTCTTTTGCCGATTCATGCTGTTCTTTGTGCCATTTCTAGCGCTTTTGGCAGCTGGATGCTCCGGTCCGCCAACCTCCGATATTGAACGCGCCCAAAAGGCCATGGACCAGGCTAAAGCCCAAGCTGCGGAGATGTTTGCATCTGAGGAATGGAACGCCGCGGAAACCGCCTGGAAAGAGGCCCAGGAGAGAATTGATGCGAAAAAATATAGGGAAGCGATTCCCAAATTGCTGAAGGCGCAACAGGGTTATCAAAAGGCGCGCGATATAGCCCAGGGAAGGAAGGACGCTGCCATAACGCAGATAAAAGGGGATCAAAAAGCGACCGAGTTGCGCTGCAACACGTTGAAGGAGAATGTGGCGGCTGCAAAGAAGCTTACTGCCGCCAGAAAGAAGGAATTAGAAGACATCAGCAAGGGCGTGGATGAGAAGGTCGCCAAGATTACATCCATGCTTGACCAGGGCAATTACAACGAAGCCAAGATCCTTGCCAGCAACACCTTGCGCGAGGTTTATGAGGCTGAGGTGAAACTCAAAGGCTACCTGGGCACCAAATAGCCACAGGCAGGTAGTTCAATTTGTTAATAGGGCGGGCTTTGGCCTGCGGCTTCTTTGGAAAATTTGCGGGGCGAGGCTCCGGCTCGCCCGCTTATCATATTTAAAGCTCTTTCCCGCGCCTCATTTTTGCGAAATATCACTTTATCGACGAAATTATCCGCTCAATCAAGAATTTTACCTTTCTCCAAATAAACCGGGCTTTTCATAGGATGGAACGGGCCGGAGCCCCGTCCCCACAAATCTTCGGGGAGGCTCCCAGCCCTCTGGCTTAGAACTGCTTCTGGCGGGACTCAGGCCTGCTCCACCCCGCATTAGTTGTCGTTTTAACCTACTCAGACCACACCTGTTCGAACGCAAATAACTCAGTGCTTGCCAACAGAAATTGCTTTCCTGCAAACCCAATGTCACTCCTTGACAAGATTCATCAAATCCCACAGACTCCTTCCTATTATGGCAAACATAAAATTCTTAGGAGCAACTGGGACCGTTACCGGTTCGAAGTTTCTGGTTGATGCAGGTAAAACCCGTATTCTTGTCGATTGCGGCATGTTCCAGGGCCCTAAAAGCCTGCGGCTATTAAATTGGGAAGCATTTCCGGTTCCCCCCACGTCTATAGATCACATTATCCTTACTCATGCGCACATCGATCATGCCGGCATGTTGCCGGTCGCGGTGCGCGATGGTTTCCAGGGCAATGTGTGGTGTACACACGGCACGCAGGAACTGTGCGAAATCAGTCTTATGGACGCCGCGCACCTCCAGGAAGAAGATGCGCGCTTTGCCAACAAAAAGGGTTTCAGCAAACACAAGCCCGCCTTGCCGCTTTACACAACTCAAGATGCGGCGCGATCCATCGAACACCTGAAGTCCATAGACTATGACTCTGAAACGAAGCTGTCGAACGGAACCAGTATCTGTCTCCGCGATGCGGGGCACATCCTTGGATCCGCCATTGTCGAGGCGAACCTAATCGATGGGGAAAGGCCGGTCCGCATCGTATTTTCAGGCGATTTAGGACGTTACAACGCCCTCATCCTGCGTGATCCTTCGCCGATAGACGAGGCGGACTATCTGGTTGTCGAATCCACGTACGGGGATCGGCGGCATGAGAAGGAAGAGGCTTCCGATGAAATTGCGGCGATTGTAAACGAAACCGCGCACCGAGGCGGCATGCTTATAATTCCAGCTTTTGCTATTGGCCGCACTCAGACTCTTTTGTATGTATTGCGCGATTTGAAAAGCCGGGGCGCGATTCCGGATTTGCCGGTTTTTCTCGACAGCCCGATGGCTGTAAGCGTGACCGAGCTGTTCTGCCGTCATATGGGAGAATTTGATGAGGAAGCGCAGAGGCTTTACAATGCCACCGGATACTGTCCGGTCCTGTGTCCCAATCTGCGCTTTGTACGAACCACGCAGGAATCGCAGGAACTTAATAACATACGCTACCCTGCAATCATCATTTCAGCGAGTGGAATGGTTACGGGTGGAAGAATACTCCATCACATGAAATACCGGCTTCCGGATCCGAGGAACACTGTTCTTTTTGTTGGCTATCAGGCAATGGGAACGAGAGGTCAGATTATTCTTTCAGGCGCACGTGAAATAAAAATCCACGGAGAAATGGTTCCGGTCCGCGCCAGAACCCGAACCATCGAATCCTTTTCGGCCCACGCCGATTCATCTGAGATCATGAGATGGTTGAAGACCTTCAAAAAAGCACCCAAGATGACGTTTGTCGTGCATGGCGAACCCAGAGCCAGCGAAGCCATGGCAGGTGAAATCAAACAGGCTCTCGGCTGGAAAACCCATATACCCAGCTATCTCGAGAACTTTGATCTGAATGGCAAATTAAAGTAAACAATTGGGGGATTGATGCCAAATCTTGAATTTGATTTTTCCGGCGCAAAAGGCGGGGTATTGGTCCTGGATGTGGAGACTCAATATCTGAGCCATGAGGTATCCGGCGGCTGGAACGCGGTGGATAAGTTCCTTGTGGCGGTTGTTGTAAGCTGGGATGAGAAAAACGGCATGCGCCAATGGTTTGAGGAGGATTGTCCCATGCTGTTGGCAGAATTGAGAAATTATTCTCCGATCGTGACGTTTAATGGCGAAAACTTCGACTTCAGAGTGCTCAGCGCTTATGGCCCGGTTGAGTTTCTGTATGCTAAGAGCACGGATATGCTTTCTATTCTGAGCCGGAAGCTTGGATTCCGGGTCAAGCTTGAGACGCTCGCCCGGGCAACCCTGGGGATGGGGAAGACCGGATCCGGCACCGAGAGCGTGGAATGGTGGCGTTCCGGAGACCCGGTGCAACGTCAAATGGTGGTCGATTATTGCAAGAAGGATGTGGAGCTAACAAGGGACCTTTACTTCTTCGGCAAAGAGCACGGCTATGTGACCATAGAGGATCTGAGGCAAGGCGGTCAGCGCCGAGTCGACGTCTCCTGGTGAATTATAAGGACGCGGAAATATGCCGAAACACGCGGAAAAAATTCGGCGTGTTTCGGAGTACCTCCGCGTTTTTGAGAAATACAGATGCGATCCATTCGTTTTATACATACAGCCGACATTCATTTGGACACCAGCCTCTCCTCTGTGGGTTTCCCCTCTCGTCTGGGTTCCCGCAAGAGGGAAGCGATCCGCGGGACCTTTCGCCACATCCTCGAAGAAGCCCGCAGCCAAAATGTTGATTTCGTTCTCATCGCGGGCGATTTGTTCGAACACGAGCGCGTCACACCGGACACGGTCGAATTCCTGAAGCAGCAATTCGCGAGTCTCTCGCCCATCCCCATTTTCATCACTCCCGGCAACCATGATCCCTATATTCACGGCTCTCCCTATCTTGAAGAAGCCTGGCCCGGCAATGTGACGCTTTTTACGGATGAGGCATTTCGTTTTGTTGAACTGCCTGACATAGGAATCCGCGTCGCAGGCTTTGGCTTTAATCGGACGCACTTGGACAGGCACGTTTTTCTGGAATTGCCCGTCCTTGAGGCGGGCCTTTCCAATATCGTGATCGCCCATGGATCCGACATTGATCGGATCCCCACCGGAAAATCACAGCACGGACCCTTTGTCATTGACGAAATTGCGGGCAAGAATGTCCAGTACTGCGCCCTCGGTCATTATCATCAGCAGCATCAGGTCATCAATCCAATTGACCTCACTCAATGCTGGTACAGCGGCATTCCGGAAGGCCGCGGCTGGGACGAGGAGGGCAAATGCGGATACATTGTGGGGGAAATTGCAGAGGACGGTGTGCACGTTGAAACATATGCCTGCAATCAATACCCGCTGCAGACAATCGAAATTGATTGCGGTGGATTTTCCAGCCGGGAGCAGGTTTTCGACGCTATTTTGCAGCACAAGCAATCCCTTTTTGATTCCAGCACAATCCTGAGAATCCGTCTGTGCGGCACGGCCGATCCAAAGCTGGAGCTCCTCCTGCCTGAGATGGAAGAACGTCTTGCGGGCGAGGCTTTTCACATAACCTGGGAAGACCAGACCGAGCCGGAGATCGATTTTGAAGCGATGGCCAAGGAACGGACTTTGCGGGGACGTGTTGTGCGGACCCTGAACAGCCGCATCGCTGCGGCATCGGAGGAAGAAAAAATCCCGCTGGAACGTGCCCGCTTATATGGCGTTCAGGCGCTCCTGGGGCGTGAGGTGAGGCTGCGGTGAATCTTTTGCGCTGTCAAATCCTCGGATTTGGAAAACTTGTCGGGATTTCCCTGTCTTTTAAAAGTGGCATGAATCTGGTGTTTGCGCCCAACGAAGGAGGGAAGACAACCCTGCAGAGGATCCTGAACGCGCTGCTTTATGGGCAATTACGCTCCGACCTCAAAACGCAGCGCAGGCTTGAACCATGGGTCGACCAGTACAAGCCGTGGCGTGGGACAGATTACGGAGGGATTCTCTGGTGCCGTCTGGCGAGCGGCAGGGAATTGGAGATTCATCGCATGTTTGGCAAGGAAGAGGGGCGGGTTGAGATTCGTGCTGCCACGGGAGAAGAAATATCCGGCGAATACGAACAACAGAAGAATGGAGACATCCTGTTTGCCCGCGCGCACCTTGGCTTGCCGAAAGAGCTGTTTGAGTCTATCGCAGTTATCAGAGAAAACAGGGCGGCGGAGCTGAACAGTCGCGATGCGCTGCGGGATCGGATCGCCAATCTGGCACAATCCGGCGACGAGGAGCTATCCATCCGCCAGAGTCTGGATGAACTCCGGGGGGCTCTGGAAAGCATTGGCTCCGACCGCGCTCCTACCAAACCCTACATGCAGGCGGTCGATCTGATGCAATCGTTGCAGTCGGAACGGGAGGCTTTGCTAAAAAAGCGCGAGGAATTCTCGGCTTGGATAAAGGAGAGAAACGATCTTGCCACCGCGATTACGCGGCTGGACCAGGAACTGGCCGACGCTCGGAAGTTGGTATTGGCATCCAGGTGGCGGGAGGCGGACGGAAAAGTGCGGGCACTCGTGGAAATGAAGGATGAGATAGACCGTCTGGGGCTGGAAATCGCCGGCCTGGGAGCCGATCTCAATTTCCCTGCCCACAACCTCGATGAGCTCAACCGGTTGACCGGAGCGCGCGACAGCATTCAAAAGCGCTATGCGGAAGCCCGCGCCGCAATTCAGGCGGCGACGGCAATCCTGAAGCAGGCTGAAGCTGAACGCCAGGGATTGGCACCCTATGGGAATTTGAGCCCAGGCGCGGAGCCCGAGAAGATCACAGAGTGGTTTGTCGGCTATCTGAGTGCGTCCGTGCAGAGAGATGGTTTTCAGAAATCCCTGTCGAACATCCTCGAAGAAAAAAGCAATCTCAATCAGGACCTGAGCCAACTCGGACCGCTTTTAAACAAGGCAGATGTGGACTGGCATGAAAAGGCGCGTGTAGCTTCTGAAGAAGAACGCTCTCTGTCTCATGAGAGCCTGGCGGCGACTCAGAAGATTTCCGATGCAAAGGCTGCGCTTGGGCCTGCGGGGAGAAAGGTCATCGTGCAGGGGGTGCTGGCTGCCGGAGCATTTGTAGTGGCGCTGGCGCCACTTGCTTCCTGCTTCGCCGGCGGGACAGCATATGCCCCGTCGCTGATGCTGAGTGCGGTGGGATTGGCAGCCTCCATTCTTTTCTTTTTGAATGCGAAAAAGGCACGCAGGTTGGCTCGAGGAATAATGTCGGAAATCGCGAATCTGGATACGGAGGTGTCAAGTCTTCAGAAGAATGAGCTGGAGATTCGTCGGGAATTGGACCAGGCAATAAGGGATTCCGGTTATAGGACGCTGGAGGAATTTCTGGGCGCGGCCCGGTTCGCAGAACAATGCCGGCAGCGCATTTCTGAAATTGATACAAGGGTAACGGAGTTGGAGCAGCAGAGAGATCAGGTCCAAAAAGTATGCAACCAGTCGTTCGATCTGCTTAAAGAGGGATTGGCCAAGGTTGGTTTGAATTGCTCGCCTGGAAATCTCAAATACCAGATTAATGAGTTTCGCAGCAATTTGAACCGATATCGCCAGTTGGACACGTATTTCAGCAGCCGCGCGCAGCATTTGGAGGCTCTCAAGACGGAAGAAGCGAAGCTCAGAGACGAAGTTATAACCCAGGAATCGCACATCCACGCCATTTTGTCGGACGCTAAAGCGGATAACCCGGAGGACTTCCGGGAATCCTGCCGCAGGCGCCAGCGCGCTCTCGATCTTCATGAGAGGGAAACATCCCGCGCGCGGGAGTTTCAGAGATTGAATGAGGGATTGACGCTCGAAGAGTGGCAGAACCGATTGATCGAGCTGGAAGAATTGCTGCGGCAATCCGGCGTCGACATGGAATCGATTGAGCGATTGGAGCGCCAGGCGGCAGGAGCAGGGAAGGGCGGTTTGTTATTGCCTTACCAACCCGGCATAGAGGAGAGGAGGCAGGAAGAAGGGCGGATCGCGTCAGAATTAGCAGCAGCCCGTGAGGAATATGCCCGCCTGGTGGAGAGGGTAGCGCAGGCATTCCAGAACCACAGAGAGCTGTCTGAGATCGAGGAGGATCTATCGATAACTGAGAAATTAGTTCACCAGCTGTCGATGAACCGGGCAGCTTTGACGATAGCGCTCCAAACGATCAAGGATCTATCCCGCCAGGAGCAGGAAGTGTTGGCTCCTCAGTTGAACGGAGCGGTTGAACGGCGTTTCCTTCCTCTGACAGGGGAGCGGTATGAAGAAGCCAAAATCGATCCTGAATTCGGGATTTGGGTCCGGGAGAGAGGGACCGGCGAGCTGCGTCCTGCGGATAGCCTGAGCCGTGGAACGCAGGATCAACTGTACTTTGCCCTGCGTTTTGGCATTCTCGATCTGATTGCCGGCGAAGAGGAGTCTTGTCCCTGCTTTCTGGATGAGCCATTTGCCGCCTACGATCGCACACGGCTGGCTGAAGCATTCAACATTCTCCGGGAAGAAGCCCAGCAACGACAGCTGGTGCTTTTCACCTGCCGCGAAGACCTGCGGGATCTAGCCTCTCGCCAAAGCGCCCACATAATCGACCTCCCCGCATGAAACAATTCTGCGTTTTTCAGCGTAATTCTGCATGAGATTCGCCGATCACGGAGCCTTCAAAGTAGACACGGATTGGCAATTCCTGGGCAATCTCGAGACCGAGCTTGCGGCCCGCAATGGCCATGGCGTTGCCGTAGACACGCTCCAGGAAGCCGTACCCAAGGGACATGTAAACCTGATAAAAGAGCTTAATGAGCGCCCCTGTGATATCCGCATGCTTCAAATCCGGGAGACGTTTCATACACACAATGTTTCTTCACATCCCCGGCTATTTCAAAAAAATAAAAGGACGCGGATTTACGCTGACAAACGCGGAAAAAATTCGGCGTTTTTCCGCGTACCTCGGCGTCCTCGAAAACAAGTCGTTTTTCCGCGTCCCATTGACGGATTAAACAAAGCATCTTATTATCCAATTGATATGATAGTTGTTCCGATATTCCCTCTACCCAACGTGGTTTTGTTTCCCAAAACCGTGATACCTCTTCATATTTTCGAGGAACGCTATCGGACTATGACGCGTGACGCCTTGGCCGGCGACCGGATGATTGTCACGGCATTGCTCTGCGAGGGATGGGAGAACGAATACGAAAAGAGTCCCGCCGTCCACGATATCGCATGCCTCAGCAAAATCGAAACTTACGAAGAAGTGGAAGACGGGAAATACAATCTTGTGCTTGCCGGTGTCCAAAGAGTTCGTTTGATCCGGGAAATCCCGCATTCTCCATATCGCCTGGCCGAAGTCGAAAATCTGAAAGATGCAGCCTGTGACGAGCAGTCCGCTGAAGTCATCCAGCGCCGCAACCGCATGGCTGGGCTCTTCGCTCGATTCGCGGAACTGGCTGCGTCTGGAAGTGGAAAATCGCGCACGGCGGAGCTTGTATCCCAATACAACTTTGAGACGCTTGTCAACACGGTGGCTGCCGCGCTCAATCTTCCGGCTCAGGAGAAGCAGGGATTGCTGGAGATAGATGATTTGACGCAGCGCTGCGACGTGCTTATACCAGTCCTGCGGCAGCAGCTTGAGACACTAATCCTGGTACGCCGGTTCGAACACATCAAACCCACCGACCCGAGCAGGAACTAGATCAAATCAGATCAAAGATTGAAGAAGACTTTGAGCCGCGCAGGAGCGAGTGCAGCCTGAGAGCATCCATGTCGGTCAGGAGAGCAAGAAAATTGCACACTCCGCGGGCTGCCTCCAGCTCACCCTTCCCCATCGATTCCTCGATAATCGGCCTGTAATAGCGCGGGAAAAGAGCGACGTTCTTTTTTTCGACCAGCTCGCCCAGCAGTAGATCGAACAAATCGTGCAGGATTTCCTTCCCCTTGGTGCTCATGGCGGCTACGCGCGGATCCGTGATCACCGCCTCCCATATGATCGATTTGCAGAGGAGCGACAATATGCGCTGCTCATCGGGAACAACCAGGCGCCAGGAAAAGTCGGAGCGCATGCTGCCCGCAAGTTGGGCGATAGAAACGCAGGTGATCAAGTCGTTTAGGATATCTCTGAGCACGGCTTTTCGATGGGCGCGTTCATCGCCGCTTTCGGGCGGATGAATCTTCTTTGCCAGATTGCGCATCTGTTCGCGAATTTCGATGCGGCTTAAGAGCGGAGCGCCCTCACTCGCGCAGGTCTGCTCATAATGCATATAAACCCGGCGCACAAATCCCGCATCTTCGAGGTCTCCTGAGCGAAGGAATTGTGCTTGCAGCGCATCTTCGACATCGTGAACGGAATATGCGCAATCGTCCGCCCAATCCAGGATCTGGCATGCCAGTGAGGTCCTGGGAGGGTTCCCTATCGATTGGCGTTGCAGAAGCCTTGGCCCGCCGTTTTGCAGTGCCCAGCGCGCCATTTTTGCATCCGATGCAAAAATGAATTTGTCGTTTTTGATATCCTGTTTGTAAGGGTACTTCATTACCGCTGCTAGGGTTGCGCGCGTGAGATTCAGTCCTGGATAGGCAGGCGACTTGGGTTCAGCGGCGACCAGAATATGAAAAGTCTGCGCGTTGCCCTCAAATCTCAATACTTTCGTTCCGCTCACACGTGCCTTGCGGCTGATGCCGCGCAGGCAAGCATCCAGAGTCTGTTCGCCAGCGTGCCCAAAGGGCGGGTGTCCGAGGTCGTGCGCAAGAGCTGCGGCTTCGACCAATTCAGGAGTCAGACAGCGGCCCAGCGCGGGATTTTCCGCGAGCATGTTATTGGCTATGCCTTTGGCAATTTGAGCCGTTTCGATGCTGTGCGTAAGGCGCGTGCGATAGAAGTCAGCTTGCCCGATGCCGAATACCTGGGTTTTACCCTGAAGCCTGCGGAATGCTGAGCTGTGGAGGATGCGGTCACGGTCCCGTTCTGTCGCATGGCGATGATCCTTCGGACTTGCGGGAGGCTCTTCGTACCGGCGCTCTAACAAAAATTCGTCCATAGAATTTTCACATTGCAGCAAAGTGGTTGACCGGGCCGATCCCTTTCCCGAGCCCGGGATGGGACTGAATCGCCAGAGTAATATAGCGCTTCGCAATGGCTATCGCATCCGGAAGTTGCTGTCCGTTTGCCAGCGAGGCTGTGATGGCGGCGGAAAACGTGCAACCGGTGCCATGAGTGTGGGGCGTATCGATCCTTGGCGCGGAGAAGTGCCGGAAAGCGCCCTCCCAATACAAAACGTCTACGGCTTCGCCTCCCAGGTGGCCTCCCTTCACCAGCACTCCCTTAGCGCCGAACTCGGAAATCCTCTGGGCTGCTTTTTCCATAGCGGCAAGATCGTTTACT
>Ga0208980_10000503_pt1 | contig 22074 bp, 16 predicted proteins | sample WetSurMetagenome_3_FD_187993 | JGI IMG/M metagenome (GOLD analysis project Ga0208980, IMG submission 187993) | Wetland microbial communities from Twitchell Island in the Sacramento Delta, sample from surface sediment Aug2011 Site A1 Bulk (version 2) | ecosystem: Environmental > Aquatic > Marine... | reverse complement strand
TATAACGGCAGGTTTAATGTTAATTTATCGGAAATTAAAGGCGGTAAAATCCCGATAAATTTAAGATTCGGTTATACTTATAACCAAAATAATGGAAGAGCGTTTTACGGCTCAAACGTATATAATTATTTTGAAGACAATCCGGACAACCCTTGGTACGGACAGGTTGTTAGCAATTCCTGGAGAAATCCTTTAACATTCAGTAAGGACAATCAGGCATTCGGAAGAATCTCAATTACTCCATCCAGCAATTTCTTCCTCGAATTGCAGGGTAATTATCTGAGTTCATTCTCAGAACAGAAAGACCCGATTCACGGCAATATGCTCTCAAGATATGGCGCGGTTGCATATAACCCGAGACTCGAAGAAATTTATCCCGGATTCGGAGCAGGAAGAACTCTTGGCCTTGACCCGTCAACTTCATATCTTTACAGGTATCTTGATGGTGTCATAGACGTTTACCAGAAACTTGACGTAAGTTATATTGGCGGCAAAGTTGACGCAACGTGGGCATTATTATCGAAAAAATTAGGCGACCACGAATTAAAGTTCGGAGGTGAATACAGGTACAATACACTGAAAAGGCTGACCATTAACCCGGCAACAATTTCAGACCTCACAATCGCAGATTTGACGACTAGGTATTACGGTACAAACACCGCAAGGATGAAAACTTATGGCTTCGACGTTTATGACGATTTAACAGGTCAACTGGTTGCTGATGCTAATAATGAAGAACTTGGAACAGCGCCGAAACATCCATACTCAGGCGGTTTTTATCTCAGGGATAAGGTAAGTTTCGCAGACTTTAATTTTAATGGCGGCGTTCGTGTTGATTTCTTCAACGTGAACGATAAAGTATTTAAAAGCCTTACAACTGATATAACCGGTGCTGACGGTGTAATAGCATCCGATGATGACCTTGAACAGAGTTCGACTGATTTTTACGTAAGTCCAAGACTTGGTTTCTCGTTCCCGATTACCGACAAAACGATATTTGTAGCGCAATACGGTAAGATGGTTCAGCTTCCTCAGTTGAATTTCTTATATATAAATACATTAACACTCAGAGCAGCATTAGGCACAGCTCTTCAGGATGTTGTCGAAAATTCTTCATTGAAACCGACACAAACTACTACTTATGAAATCGGATTTAAACAGCAGGCAGGTGATTACATTAACCTCGGCGTCACTGCTTTCTATAAGGAATCAATTGACCTTATCGGAGCAGGCAGGGTAAAAGCTACTCCTGACGGAAAGGTCCCTGCGGGTTTTGTAACCTATATGAACACTGACTTTGCTTTGTCAAGAGGTCTGGATTTCTATCTTTCAATGAGAAGATGGAACAGAATCTCGATTGATATGGCATATACATTGTCATATGCTTCAGGTACAGGCTCAGACCCGTTCTCAAAAACATCACTGGCAAATGACGCAACACAGGAATTACCTCAGTATGTTTATAATCTTGATTACGACCAGAGACACACCGGAAATATCAATTTTGATTACAGGTTTGGCGGTTATGAGGATATAGGAAAAGGTACAATGGGAGATATCTTCAGGAATGTTGGCCTTAACCTTCTTTTCAGCTTTAACAGCGGACGGCCTTATACAGCCAGAACAGTCTCTACAACAGCAACCGGAACTTCAGGGGATTACATCCTTTCAGCTAAAAACGAGTTGTATAAAGACTGGAACTTCAGGTTAGACGGCAGACTTGATAAAACAGTGCCTATATGGAAAACGAACTGGAATTTCTATGTTTATGTGATAAACATTTTGAATACGGAAATAATTAACAACATTTTTGAAGGTACTGGACAACCTGATGATAATGGTTATCTGACAACACCAACAGGTGCTTCGCAATACGAAAATGATCCAACCTTCAGAGAATTATGGCCTGAAAGAATCAAATTTTTCACCAACTGGGGACCGCCCAGACAGGTCAGATTTGGTGTAAACATTAGTTTCTGATATTCAACTTGAAAAATTTTAAAAACATAATGAGTATTAATATGAAACTTAAATATTTTAAATTAACCGCTCTTCTGGTATTAATTGTGTTGGCTGCAAGTGTGTATGCTAAACCGAGAATTAAAATCGGTCAACAGCCTATGAATCCGAATGTTGTGGTTCAAAGCGTGCAGTTGAAAGCAAATAACGTTGCATCCTGGTTTCATAACACTGGTGTATTTAACCAGGACTTCAGGACAACCAATACTCCCGGTTTAGAGTGGCCAAAAGGCGCCAGCAAATTTGCCTGCTTTACTGCAGGTTTATCTATTGGATGCGGAATAAACGGACAATATGCGCAGTGCATGGGTTCGTATAAAGGAGAGTATGCACCGGGTGAATGGGTAAATGGAAATTTTATAGTAGACAATACAAAATTCAAATTGTATAATGTAAAATTGGGCGATAATGCTCAGAATAATCCTGATTACGCAAACTGGTATAAAATGATTCCTTATGGTGCCCCGTATAAAGATGTAAACAATAATGGTGTATACGACGATGGTATTGATGTTCCAGGAATGCCGAATTCAGGTCAGACACTTTTTATGAGCATGGGTGATGGTGATGTTTCACAGCATAACATCGGTGAAGGATTCGGCGGCGGTATAGTGGATCCTTTACTAAAGGTCGAAGCACATTTTACTGCCTGGTCATACACAACTCCCGGTCTTGAAGACCTTCAGTTTGTTAATTGGGTAGTTATCAATAGAAATAATGTCAGATGGGATTCAACTTTTATGGGAGTCGTTGTTGACCCTGACCTTGGAGATGCAAATGATGACTATATCGGATGCGATACATCTTTAAATCTCGGTTATTGTTATAATGCAGATAATCAAGACCCGGTTTATGGTAATGCACCGCCTGCATTCGGTATGGACTATTTCAAGAGTCCGATAATTAAAGACCCGAATAATCCGGCTAATAACGATACAATTGGAATGACGTCATTCGTATTCTTTACGAATAATGGAAATGGTCCGCCTCCTTGCGAATCAGACCCGAACGGTGAACCGGTTCCGGCATATCATATGCTTCAGGGCTTGAAAAAAGACAGGTCACCTTATATTGATGTCACTAATGGTGGTGCTATAACAAAATTCGTGTACCCTGGTGACCCTGAAACAAACGCCGGATGGACAGAATACAAAGGTTCGAGAAAAAATTGCGGAGGAATAACAGGAGAAGAAGTTACAGTAAATCCCCCTGGTGACAGAAGATTTATTTTCAACTCAGGAAGATTGAACTTCACTGTTAATCCAGGAGATACGCAAAATATAGTTCTTGCGCAGTTTGTACAGAGAGGTGCGGACAATAAAAAATCTGTTACTTTGCTGAAGAGATTAAGTCAGACTGCACAGTTGATTTATGACAATAATTTTAACGTCACTCCGGTTCCTGAACCGCCTCAGGTAAATGCATCATTTACACCTACAATCGCAGGCCAGTGCAATATTACATTATCATGGGGTGATGCTTCAGAATCGTACAATTACTGGGATACCATATTCTATATGCCTAATGACTCGAATATCTATAAATTCGAAGGTTATGAGGTATATGAAATCAATAAATTCGCAGCACAGCTGCCTGATTTCATGAAACCATATACAATTGACCCGAATGTTCTGCAATTATTAGATGCTTATGATGTTAAGAATAATGTAGGTTTGGTTATTGACACTTTGCCGACCGGAACAGTAATCAATAGTCAGGAAGTTTATGCTGCATTCCCGATAGTCCCGCCGTTCAATATGACAGTACCAAATGGTTTCCCGCAAAAGGGTATTTCAAGAAGTATTACTCTTACACAAACCCGATTCGCCCCGAATTACGGTGGTCAGACAGGTTTTGTTTACGGACAGAAATACCAGTTTGCCGTAGTTGCATACGGCGTAAGTATTTCCAATAATCTCAGACGCGGATTTAAAGTGATTAGAAATTCGCTTGGCACAGCGTTAATTGATGTTACCCCGATAGCGCCTCCCGCGGGTACAACATATACGTATAAGAACGGAGATACTTTAAATACAAATATCAGAGATCTAAGTCTGGCACCTGCTATTAGGAATGCAAATCTGCTGCAAAACGCAACATACAGGATTCAATTCAATGCTGACACTACTTATAATATAATGAGAAAGTATGATAATGCAGTAAGATTCGATACTCTCAGAAGAAATCTGAGACCTACAAGCACTAAATCCGAAGTCGATGAACAATCAAGAACACTGGAAGGTATATTCTTCAATGTTCAGAAAATCAGATTCGGCGGCGCACAGGGAAATTATACAGGAAATGTCGGAATTGTTAAAGATCCGACTTTAAAACCTGACAGCATTCAGACCAGGCAATACGGTTATCAATGGCTGAATCAGGGAAACGCATTCCTGACCGGAAGTAAGTATGTCAGAGATGCTACAAAGCCATGGCAATCTCCTTCAATGTCCGTTTCTTATCCGAACGCCGGTACATTTACCAGTTTAAGGTCGGCATTATCACCGGATAAGTTAAGGAAAGTTACAATTGAATGGACAAATCTTGCAGATGGACAATATGCTTACAGGTACAGAGATATGGATACAGCAAATGATAACCAATATGTGTATCAGGGCATGACGAAAGTACCATTCAGAGTGTATGTTGATACTGTTATAGTAGTCGATCCTACAATTCCATCTTTCCTTGTTCAACCGCGTCAGGTAAACTGTGCATTTGTTGAATCTGCGGACGTTGTTCCGTACACCGGAGGCTGGAATCCGACGAGTGATTCACTGGGCGGTAAATTACTGTTATATACATTTGGGACGACTTATGATACTAATATAACGACTCCTTACAAGAACAGAAACCTGTTCCTGAATCAGGCGCAGTATGATATAATGTTCGTATGGTCACCAAAATTGGTAAGTCCTGGTTTAACCGGTACTCCCGGAAATCAATTATCTTTCTATCCGTACACCGTTACCAGGCCGTATATTGCAGGTAATGTTCCGTTATATTATGAATTCACTACTAAAGAACCGGTATTTGGCGATCCGAATACAGCGAAAAATGAAATGAATAATATTAAAGTTGTGCCGAATCCTTATTACGGATTCAGCACGCTTGACAGGAGCAAATCCGATAAATTTGTGACGTTTACGCATTTACCGTTAAATTGTGTAATTAAAATTTTCACATTAAACGGTGATCTTGTGAAGACCATTAATAAATCCGGTACTGGTAGCCCGGCATTCAATTCGACTGTCGAATGGAATCTCCAGAATGAAGATGCCGTTCCGGTTGCAACTGGTTTGTATGTTGCGCTTATTGATGCACCGGGTATCGGTACAAAGGTGCTCAAGATTGCGATATTTACGGCACAAGAAAGAATTAATTTCTAAAATTTAATTAATCCTTTTATATTAAAAGGGTTTTAAAAAAAATTTAAGGAGATTTTTAAATGAAATTGAGTCTAATAAAAATAATAATGATAGTATTAGCAGTGCTGTTCGTGGTAAATATTACCCAGGCCGGGCCAAGGAAAAAGGTTGGTACGTCCGCAGCAACTGAATTACTAATCCCTGTAGGCTCAGTCGGAACATCGCTCCTGGGATCCAATATGTCTTACACTTCAGGTGTGGATGCAATGTATTGGAATCCTGCTGGATTGTCATCTATTAATACCACTAATGCTGAAGTGATGTTCTCGCATGTTACGTATTTTGCCGATATGAAACTTGAGTACATTACTGCCGGTGCCAAGCTTGGCAACCTCGGCGTACTGGGTTTAGGTGTTAAATCTTTAAACGTCGGTGAATTCGAACAGACTACAGAAACACAACCGGAAGGAACCGGTGTATTCTTCAATCCTACTTATATAACCGCTAATCTGTCTTTTGCGAGGCAGATGACGGATAAAATCCGTTTCGGTACGAATATTAAGGTTATCAGTGAATCCCTGGCTGAAGTTAGTTCAACAGGATTTGCTTTTGACTTCGGTATTCAATACAATGGCGGTGAAACCGGATTAACATTCGGTATTGCAATAAAGAACCTCGGACCATCAATGACGTTCAACGGTGCAGGTCTTGACAGGCAAATCGAAGGAGAAAACGGTCAGGTATCTACTCAAAGAGTCGTACTTCAGGACTTTGATTTGCCGACCGCTCTCGATCTGGGAATTTCATGGGGCAAAACGTTCAAGAATAATGTGGGTCTTAACATATCCTCAAGTTTTACTAATAACTCGTTTACAAGCGATGAAGTAAAATTCGGGCTTGAAGCTTCATACATGAAAATCGGTTATATAAGAGGCAGTTATAATATTCTGACCAATAAAGAAAGCGGCCAGGACTGGTCAATTTTCGGGCCGGCAATCGGCGGCGGAATTCATGTCCCGGTCGGAACAATAAATGTTGGTATTGATTATGCATATAGATTCATGAGCGAAGATAATCTGGGAAATAATCATTTCTTCACTCTAAATCTTGGATTCTAACGGTTAGTTAATACATTTTACAGTTATAAAAAGGTAATCATATTTGATATGATTACCTTTTTTATTTTTTTCTGAAAGAAGGTTGTCACTTTTATTATTTGGATTTCTTATCTTTTGTTTCTGCCTGAAACCTTATTTTTACGTTTTATTATAATAATAAATTTGTAAAATTACATAAATAGCTGAGTTTTGCTATTTACACGAATTATCCGTGTATTATAAACTAAAAAATATTTACAAATGAAGTATATTAAATTCATTCTGCTTTTAACGCTGATAACCGGTATTACACCATCGCTTAGGTCAGCTGATAAATTTATTATGGATTCTGATTTGTCTGTGTTCAAGTACTCTGACAGTAAATCCGTCGTGGAGATATATTTTTCTTATACTCAGAGATGCCTGATATACCAGAATTCAGGTAACGAATTTATTGCGACTGTCAATACGCAGGTAATCATTAAAGATATTAATGAAGGTAAAGAACTGTTTAACCAGACGTTCGGAATGAATTCCCAGGTTTCAGATACATCAAGAGCAAAACTTCTTAGTAAGCTGATAGGACAGCAGAATTTTACCCTCCCATCGGGTAGTTATAAGATAATATTAATTGGCTATGATAAGAACAGTATTTCGAGTTCCGATACTTCGAATTTTGAGCTGATTATACCTCAGTATGAACCCGAAAAAACAGATATGAGCTCACTTCAGTTGTCCACGGGAATAGAAAAATCCAGTGATAAAAACAGTATTTTCTATAAGAACGGGCTTGAAGTGACTCCTAACCCTAATTTGTTGTTCGGAGGCAACCTTAACCGAATATTTTATTATATTGAAGTTTATAATATCGAGAAAGAATTCAACTCCGACAGTATCTTTTTCATAACACAACTAATCGACTTGTCGGGTAATATCGTCGAATCAAATCAGAAGAAAGAAATGAGCCGTAAGTCTGCTTTTGTTGAATATGGTTTCCATGCTGCTGATTCACTGCAGACGGGTTCCTATATCTTCAGGGTAATGCTTGTAAATATCCTTTCCGGCAGCAAAATTGTAAGGGAAAAAAAGTTTTATATTTATAACGCCTTCCAGAATCAGGAAACTGATTTAGCAGATGACCTGGGTTATATGCAAAGTGAGTTTATTAATAAATCGGAAGAATTCCTTGATAATGAGTTTGAAAAAATAATTTATATCCGCTCAAAAAAAGAAACAGATGAGTATAAAAAACTTACTACTGTCGAAGACAAAAGAAAGTTTCTATATACGTTTTGGAAAAAAAAGGATACGAGTCCTTTGACACCCAAATTTGAAATGAGGGACGAGTACTTTAAAAGAGTTTCCGAGGCGAATAAGAAATTTAAGCAGGGCTTTACGGACGGTTGGAAAAGTGACAGAGGAAGAATTTATATTCTCTACGGACCCCCGGACGATATAGATCGTCATTTTATGGAAGCAAACGTGAAAAATTATGAAATCTGGACTTTTGAATATGTGGAAGGCGGGACAGAAGCCATTTTTGCGGAGACTTCAACATCGGGTGAAGGTACTTATTTCCTCGTTCATTCAACGCTTAGGAATGAATATCAGGATCCGAACTGGTATGCAAAACTGAAGAAATAATATGCGGCGAAGAGTCCTTTTATCATTGAATATTTTTATTGTAACGGTTTTCCTTTGGTTGTACGTAAATCTTAATCTTTCCTATACACATGTAATATCGGTTCCTCTGAAAGTGAAATCAGGTAAAACCCAGGGGGTCTCAAGCGAATTGCCGTCGGTTCTTGAGGTTGCTTTGAGGGGCAAAGGTTGGGGGATATTAAAAATAATCGCTTCAGGAAACACCGAATATATTCTTGATTTGTCTGCTTATAAAAAAGACTCAAGGATTGATCTTGCGCAGAATCTGGGGGAATCTGTAAATATTCCTGCTGACGTCACAATACAGAGCGTCAATCCGGGTTTTATTGATGTATCGTTTGATAATATTATTACGAAAATGGTTAAGGTGAAAAATAATACATCTGTTATTACCAGGGAAGGATACACTGTGGTTGGTAGCGTAAAAATGGAACCTGATTCTGCCAGGATAACCGGTGCACAATCAGTTCTCAATAAGATAAAAGTCGTTCAGACCGAATATATGGTGTTCAAAGATATTAGTATGCCTTTCTCAAGAGTAGTAAAAATAACTGATACTCTTGGAAACCAGGTAAATTTGGAACCCCGGGAAGTAAAGGTGAATTACAGGATTGAATTGTCCGCAGAGAAAACACTTCAGGATGTAATCGTATCCGTTTATGATGTGCCTGATGATAAAGAAGTCTTGATAATACCGCCTAAAATTAATCTTACAGTACGCGGAGGAGTTGAAGAACTGGCAAAGTTAAATATAAATGATGTTAAAGTAGGTGTTGATTTTAAAAAGATTGAATCCGATGAACAGGGTTTTGTGGAACCTTATATCGAGCTGTCCGACATTTTCTCTTTAATCACAATTGAACCCCAGAAATTCCAGTACATAATTAAAAAGAAGAGCAAGGAAAATTGACAGGCTACCTGATAAACGAACTGAAAAAGCTGAAGGACGAGACAAAAAAACTGGATTTCAAAACTGTTTATGTCCTTGTATCAGTAGCTTTAATCATTTTTATTTCCTTAACTTTTTCAAGCCCGGCATTTTATCTTGAACATTTCGGCGGCAGTAAACTTGCATCAAGGATTTATTGGTTTCTGTCCGACGGATTAATTATGTTCTTAGTTCCGGTGCTGTCAATCAAATTTATTTTTAAGAAAAAATTATCGGATTTTGGTCTGGCAGTCGGGGACCTGAAATTCGGGATGATTACTTCCGGTATCTTTTATTTTGTAATGCTTTTGATTGTCTGGTTCGTGTCTGCATCACCGGAATTTATCGTTACGTATCCTCAGGGCGGGGAAGAACTCAAAAGAAACCTGCAATTACTCGTGATTTATGAACTTTGTATATTTGTGTATATGCTCGGATGGGAATTCTTATGGAGAGGATATATGCTCTTCGGGCTTTTCGATAAACTGGGATATTATTCTATATTTATTCAGATGATTCCGTTTTTTATCTTGCATAAAGGAAAACCTGATATAGAACTTTTTGCGTCGATATTTGCAGGAATTATTCTTGGCATTCAGGCTATCAGGAGCAGGTCATTTATCTATTCATGGATTCTGCACTGTTCTGTTATGTTGAGTGTCGATTTGATATCAGTTCTGAGGTATAAGTTAAATTTTTATTCAATATTTTAAATACTTTATTATGAAACTTACAGTTAATATTGATCATATTGCAACTTTAAGGGAAGCAAGGGGTGAAATTGAACCTGATCCCGTTATCGCTGCGGGAATCTGTGAACTAGCAGGTGCAGAAGGCATTGTATGCCATTTGAGAGAAGACAGGAGGCATATAAATGACAGGGATGTGAGATTACTCAGGGAAGTTGTCAGAACAAAACTCGATCTGGAGATGGCAGCGACGGATGAGATGGTTAAGATTGCCTGTGATGTACTTCCTGATCTTGTTACTCTTGTACCTGAAAACAGAAAAGAACTGACAACTGAAGGCGGTTTGAATTTGTCACAAATGAAAAGCAGGCTGTCTGAAGTAATCGACGAACTTAAATCGAAAGATATTCTTGTCAGCCTGTTTATTGACCCTGAACCGGCCAATGTTGATAAGGCGCTTGAAGCAGGAGCAGATATTATTGAAATACATACCGGCAAATATGCCAATACATTCGAAGAAAAAGAATTGTTAAAAGAACTTGCTAAAATCAGCACAGTTTCACGTATGGCTTCGGAAATAGGACTTATAGTAACCGCAGGCCATGGCTTAAATTATAGTAATATTTTCCCGTTCAGGAATATTCCGGAAATAACAGAAGTTAGCATCGGTCATGCGATTATTTCGCGAGCCGTTTTCACGGGACTTAACGATGCAGTTAAAGATATGGTTAAATTAGTATCAGTGATATGAAGAGTGTACTGAAAGCCCTGAGTCTGTCAAAAGAATATAAGAAACGAAGAGTAGTTGATAATGTATCAGTAGATGTAAAACAGGGCGAAATAGTCGGTTTATTGGGTCCGAACGGAGCCGGTAAAACAACTACATTTTACATGATATGCGGTATGGTAAAGCCCCTTGAAGGAGAAATTGAAATGGACGGGGAGAATATATCAAAGTATCCAATGTATAAAAGAGCCAAAGCCGGTATAGGATATCTGCCTCAGGAACCGTCTGTTTTCAGAAAAATGACCGTTCGGGAAAATATCATTTCAGTCCTGCAATTTATGAATCTTGATAATGATGAAATACTAGATAAATCTGAAAAGCTATTAAAAGATTTTAATTTGAAACGGATAGAAGATTCAAAAGGCTATACGCTTTCTGGAGGTGAAAGGCGAAGGACTGAAATAGCCAGGGCGCTGGCATCTGACCCCAAATTTATCCTTCTTGATGAACCCTTTGCCGGAATAGACCCTATTGCTTCTGAAGATATCATGAATATCGTCGCGGACCTTAAAAACCGCGGTATTGGAGTCCTGATTACAGATCACAATGTTCATGAAACGCTTTCAATAGTGGACAGAGCATATATCCTTATTGAAGGTAAGATTTTCAGGTCAGGTACTGCACAAGAGCTTGCATCCGATGAAAAGGTTAAAAAACTATATCTCGGAGAAAGTTTCAGTCTTGACAGGTACATGATGCTGCAGAGAGAAAATCATTCTAAATAAAAGCAAGATTTAATCGTTTTTCTGCTTAGGTTTATCCGGGCTTTTTGTATCGCTGTTTTCCTTTTTGCCGGATGCAGATGCGTCTTTTGTTCCGGATTCTGAAGACGGTGAAGTATTCTTTTTAGCGTAATCCGTCAGGTAGAAACCGGAACCTTTGAATATCAGTCCTGCCGGGACACTAATCATTTTCACCAGAGATTCATGTCCGCAATGTTCGCAGAGTTTCAGCGGTTCGTCTTTTATTGACTGGAATACTTCAAATGTCTTACCGCAATTTTCGCATTTATAATCGTATGTAGGCAAATTATTTCAGTTTATAATTAAATATTTAATATTTTCTTTTTGGCAATTTCATATTCCTCTTTCGTTATAAGGTTTTCATCAAGTGCCTGTTTCAGTTTCTTCAGTTCTTCAAAATTGAATTTTGTATTACTGTCAGATGTCTTATCATGTACTTTTTCACCGGCAGACATTTCGAGCAACTCGTTAACCTTTAATGTTCTTTTGTTCCCGTCTCCGCAAAGAAATGAAAAACTATCATAGCTGTTCTTCAGTTTGTTTACCTTTCTTATATATTCCTCTTTCTTATCAGCGGGAATTATATTTTCAATTTCCTGTGCCAGTTCCCGTACTATTTTATACTGATATGTTTCCACCTTCCGCTTTGCTTCGCCCGCAATTAAGACTTCCTCGGGTTTGTAAATATTTTCGTAATAATATTCGAAAATAAGCAGCAGTTCCGACAGACAACCTTTTGCGGTTAATTTGTTTTTTACGTTTCCGGCCTGCTTCAGAATTTTTAATCTGAGCGAATCAAAATTTTCCTCCTCATAAAGTCTGTTGATTAACCGTGCTTCAATTCCGAGTTGTTCCGTGCGCCTGACCGTAATTCCTTCCTGCATAGTATATTTATATACAGCTTTCTTCTCACCGGTTATTTTTTCAGTTTCAATGTCAATTTCGAAAAGATTGAAGATTAAACCAAGGATATATGCTTTGTAGGATTCGTCCAGCCTTTTTCTCTCTTCGTTTGAAAGCGGAATGATATCATTATAAATATAGTAATTCTTATTATTGTGTAAATCAATATTAGTATTTTTGCTCAGATTCTTGTAAAAGTTCTTCATCTCTTCTGATACTGTATATGAATAGAATAAAGGAAAACCTGCCCACTCAGAATAAAATGTTATTGAAGCATTTTCGGCGGAATCTTTGAATTCCACTGCGTTACCGCAGATTGAGTATATAAGGTTCTTAAATTTATTGAAAGAGGGAGTGTTCGTCCTCACACCAACATAGAATTTCTTTGCCGAGTCATCCAGCTTGAATTTACCGGGTACCTCATTTATACGCAGCCATGGGAAAGACTGGTTCAGCATTCCCCTTATCTTTGATTCGCTGCGCAGTATGTCTTTTTCAAAAAGGATTTCCGTTATATTATAGTCATTTCTTATTCCTTCGAACTGTTTTTTAGCAAATTTCAGCATGCTGTTTTCTACTATTTTCGCGTCGCTGTCTTTCAGAATATTAACTATGTCTGTAACATCTGAAGCATTCAGTTCCTTCAGAAGTTCAAATGCAAACATTTTTATCCTGTCAGTTGCGTTCTGCCCGCTGCCTATATATCTCGTATAATACTCATTTCTGACATCATCCGGCTCATAAATATGCAGATTGAAACTGGAATCCTGTTTCTGAATGAAATATTCGTATTTCCGTTTGAAATTCTCTTTCAAAATCCCCAGATTGCCTGTGAGTTTATTTATATCGCTTATTAACCCTGTGAATACAATCTTCCCGTCGTCTGTTTTAATTCCTCTTTCAATTAAAGCCAGAATCCGCTGGCAAATTTCCTTTGCATAATATCTCGAATGAAGTTTTATTAATGCATCATAATATTCTTCGAGGACTTTCAGAAGTTTGTCTAACGTGCCTTCCATCGCTGCTTTACGTAATATATTAATCTTTGACCTTGATTCATCTTCCCTCAGATCCTGCATCCTGCTTTTAACCTCCGCTTCAAGCCTTGCAACTAGAATCTGTAAGTCTTTAATTTCTTTCTCAAAAGTCGGGATATAATCAAAATTTCCGTTTGTAAGAATAAACTGCAGTCTCCTTAGAAGGCTTATACTGTAAAAAACACCTCTTGTGGAATCGTTTATCAGTGAATTAATTTTCCTCTCAAGTCTGCCTATTATATTCCTGTCCCTGTCTCCGATGATGTTATTTAAAATATTCGAGCGGTTGGAATAAATTTGCGAGTAGAAAAGCCCTTTTCTTGTTATATCATTATCATCTTTGAAGTTTGTATCAAATTTTTGCTTTTCATTTGTAAGGTACATTGACCATTTGTCACCTCTTTTACCGCTTATCAGTTCATTCTTAAGATTGTTCAGGAAAGTTTTGGTCTGCGATTGCAGGGATGATTTTTCTCCCATACTGTAAAGGGAATTTAACAGCTGGTGCTTGGTGTGTGATTCTGCAAGACCAAGTTCAGGCAGCATTTCTTCCCTTAAGTATTCATCAATTGTGCTCTGAGAGCCCTCAGCATAAGTAAGGTAATAATTAATGATATCCTCACATAATTTATATGAACATGACAGTATTATTCTGTCTACAGGAATTGAAATAGTTGACTGTCCTAGTGTCGAGTATTTCCGTGAATACGTGTTCTCTGTTACTGTGTTGTCATCAGGATAAAGACGCTGTTTGTACTGAACTAAATTAACCCTTACACCTCGTTTGTAATTTGCAAAATCCGAATTCGAAAAATCCTGAAAAATCGTGTCGGCAATCATTTTGTATATGTCGCGGTTGCTGATTTCAGACAGGGACAGGTTTTTGCTGTTTTCTCCGTCGATAAGATAAACGTCATCATATACTCCCGGCTGAAATTTCAGAGTCTCGCTTCTTTTCCAGGAAACTTTGAATGTATTCTTCAGATTATAGTGTTCCAGTTCTTTCAGCGCTGCGTAGCCGTTTGCATAAACCCTTTCCTTTCCGTATCCCTGAAAGATTTTTGGTAAGACAAGGTATGCGGAAGAAACTGCCTGGTTTCTGAATAAATGCCTTATAAGAAAACCAAAATCTAGAAACATACCGGAACCGGTACCTCCGCTTACGGATGTGATTATGTAAACGTTAATCTTTTCAGTATTAACATTTCTGATATTATGTTTATCTTTTACCAGATTAATCGAACGCGAATCGGTAATTATTGATTTAGCAGACGCAAGTTTATGTGCTATCTCATCATAATTGTGGAAAAATGCCAGTCTTGCTGCTGGCCTTATCTGACCCGCCCCTGTATTCATCGTTCCGAGTTTTCCGATTTCTCCGGTCGTATTAAGCCATTCCTTGATGTGCGGAATATCATTTATTCTGTGTATGTAATCAGACGGATTAACAGGATTGAAAACTTTTTCTGCTGGCTTGAAGTCTATTTCATTTATCAGGTAATCCCTCTCCCTTGCAACTCCGCTTTCTTCAGCAGGTGCGTTATCTGTATCTATATATAAATAGGATGTTATCGGGAAATCGTTCAATGACCCGTATTTCTCAACGAACTGTCTTCTTATACGAAGCATTACTTCTTTCCCCGTTCCGCCCAGTCCTATTAGGATTGTCGGCATGAATTCCTGGGTCTTAAGCTCGAGAGAACCTTTCTCTATCATTGTAATTTCTTTGTCTTCAGGTAATTTAAAAGGATCATCCATATTAGAAATTTTAATAAAGTAAAATAACGATATTACATTTTATTTGCAGTGAATAAGTTTTACGGAAGTTTATTAAAGATAGGATACCGGCTTGTTTATCCGGTATCCATAACCTGTATCTAGAAGCCGCTGATAGTCTCGCCGCCGTCTATATGAATGACGCATCCTGTCATCCAGTGTGAATTTCTCTTGTAATTATCAAGAATAAAATTGGCAATGTCATTCGGACTTGTGAGCCTGCCCTGAGGATTCCGCATTAATGCCATGTTTATCAGCTCTTCGTTTTTTGGTATTTTTCTTAGAGCGGGCGTATCTGTTACACCGGCAAGTAAAGCGTTGACTGCTACCTCTTTATGCCCCAGTTCAAGCGCCAACTGTCTTACATGGGATTCAAGACAAGCCTTCGCAGCCGAAACTGCTCCGTAGAATTCTATTACTCTGGACCCCCCTGAGGACGTCATTGCAAAAATTTTCCCGCCTGGTTTCATTAAATCGTGCCTGATAATATCCTGGGTCCAGTATACAAGACTGTGTGCCATTACGTCAACAGTCATTTCCATCTGCTTCTGGTTCATCATTTCACCCGGTTTTTCGCTGTCAATAAATTTTCTCAATGTCCCGAATGCGAGAGAATGTACCAGAACTTTTATGGTCGGATTCTGTCTTGATTTGAAAATTTCAAGAATTTTGTTAAGAACATCTTCCCGCTTATGCGGGTCCGCAGCGTTTATGTTGAAAAAATGAGCTTCTACACCGTTTGATTTTATTTCTTCAATCAACTTTTCGACGCCGGGCATGGTACTTGCCCTGTCTAAATGTACACCTATAATGTTAACCCCGTCTTTGGCCAGCGTCAGCGAAATTGCTTTACCAAATCCGCTTGATGCTCCGAGTATTAATGCATAATATGTTTCTTTCATTTTATAGTTATTTACTTTTCAGTGCTATTATACACATTATTAAACTTAGAATGAACAAAAAAATCAGAATTGTCATGAACGGTGCTGAGGACCATAATCCGGCAACAATACCCCAGACAATAAAGAGCCATATAATTGAAACCGTAAAAAACAGGCTCCAGCTTAACAGCAGTGATTGTCTTGTTGATTTTGTTTTATGGAAAGTCCTGAACAGCGTTTTTACGAAGAGAAAGAAAAATAAAACTAATCCTCCGGCTGATATCAGAAAATAAATGAAAAGAGTTATGTTATTAAAACGTATTTTGTCTTTGTCAGATAAATTTATTAAAGAGTCGGTTTTAACAACGGAAATTCCGGTATCAATCTGATTAATAATCTTAGACGCGGTATCAATCTGTAATGTGTTGATGCCTGATGTATCCATCGTTTGTTTGCCTTTTTGCAGGCTGTCTGTTTTTTTTGTTTGTGCTGATGCGGTAATTGTCAGAAATGCCAGGATAATCAGTAAAAATATTTTTGAATTATACTTCAATTTCTTCTCTCTTTTCAATGTAGGATGTGTCGTAATCGTAGTCTCTGAATTTTTTGTCTTCAAGTATGCTTTTAAATATAGGAATAGTTGTCTCAATACCCTCTATAATAAATTCGTCAAATGCCCTCAGCATTCTGGTAATCGCTTCTTCACGGGTGTTTGCAAGGACGATTAATTTACCAATCAGTGAATCGTAGTATGGTGGTATTGTATATCCTGAATAACAGTGTGTATCTATTCTAATGCCGTGCCCTCCGGGTGCGTTAAAGGCAGTAATGAGTCCCGGTGATGGTCTGAAATTATTTTTTATGTCTTCTGCATTAATTCTGCATTCGATTGCATGCCCGATAAGTTTCTGATTTACTTTGTCAATCTTTTCACCTGCTGCTATTTTTATTTGCTCTTTTACTAAATCAAGTCCGGAAACGGCTTCTGTAATAGGGTGCTCAACCTGAATTCTGGTGTTCATTTCCATAAAATAAAAATCCCTGTTTTTATCAACCAGGAATTCTACGGTACCCATACTTTCATAATTAACAGATTTTGCCGCATTTATTGCTGCTTCTGCCATTCTTGCACGTAAATCACTGTCCAGCATAGGCGAAGGAGTTTCTTCTATCAGTTTCTGATGCCGTCTTTGAATCGTACAATCTCTTTCACCAACATGCATAATATTTCCGAATTTGTCTCCCATTACCTGAAACTCGACGTGTTTCGGATTCTCAACCAGTTTTTCAATATACATACTGTCATCACTGAATGCTGCCATAGCTTCGTTTTTAGCAATTTTCCATGCATCTTCAAGATGGCTTGGTTCCCTGACAATTCTCATTCCTTTCCCGCCGCCGCCTGCCGATGCCTTTATCATGACAGGATAACCGATTCCATCTGATATTTCCACAGCTTCTTCGAAAGTATCAACTTTACCCTCGCTTCCTGATACCAGCGGTACATTCATTTTCTTCATCAGTTCTTTAGCAACGGATTTATCACCCATTTTCCTTATCATGTCTGGTGTGGGACCAATAAAAACAATATTTGTGTCTGTGCATATTTCGGCAAACTCAGAATTTTCTGCCAGAAAACCGTAACCAGGGTGAATGGCATCAGCATTGGTGATTTCGGCCGCTGCAATTATTCTCGGAATATTCAGATAACTTTGAGATGCTGCCGCAGGTCCGATACAGACAGCTTCGTCTGCAAACCTTACGTGCAAAGAATTCCTGTCGGTTTCGGAATATACAGCAACAGTTTTAATCCCCATTTCCTTGCAGGAACGTATTATCCTTAAGGCAATTTCTCCTCTGTTGGCTATAAGTATTTTGTTAAACATTTTTCCCCTCTCGGATGAGCTTAGTCTTTTTCAATTAACATTAATGGCTGGTCGTATTCAACAGCTGTTGCATTTTCTACCAGAATCTTTACTACTTTTCCGGAAACTTCAGATTCTATTTCATTCATTAATTTCATTGCTTCTATTATGCAAATCGTATCCCCGGCTTTTACGTGTTTTCCCGTATCTGTATATGAGTCTGAATCAGGAGAAGGGGATCTGTAAAACGTACCTACCATAGGTGAACGAACTTCGTATAAATTCTCTTTTGGAATTTCCGGAGTCTTTACTTCGGTTTTCAAATCAGGCTTGATTATTTCCTGAGTAACCGGAGTCTGAATAGATTCTGCAGTATGACTTTGATGCTGCGATACTGCTGATATAACTTTTGGTTTCGGCTTCGAAAGACGGATTTTTGAACCTTCCTCTTCGATTTCTATCTCTGCCAGTTCGCTCGAGTCAAGCATTTTTATAAGTTTTTGCAGATATTTAAGATCCATTTTAATATTTATTAAATTGAAAAAATATTTATTGTTTAACTCTTTCTATATATTCTCTTGTCCTTATATCAATTTTGATAAATTCACCTTCGTCAATGAATAATGGTACATTAACCGTGGCTCCCGTTTCGACCGTTACCTGTTTCAGGGCATTTGTAGATGTGTTACCTTTCACTGCCGGCGGGGCAGATGTAACCTGTAAAACTATATGCGGCGGTAATACAACTGAAAGCGCTGTTCCGTTGTGAAATACAATCTGGGCTTCCTGTCCTGGTTTTAAAAATTCCCCCTGGTCTCCGACAATATTTTCCTGCAGATGAATTTGTTCATAAGTCTCGTTTTCCATAAAATAATAATCTGTATTATCCTTATATAAAAACTGATATACTTTCTGTTCCAGCCTTTCTATCTGTATCTCTTCGCCGGACCTGAACCTGTTTTCAATCATTTTACTGTTTTTTAGGTTGCGCATTTTGACCTGATAAAATGCCCTTAAATTGCCCGGAGTTCTGTGCTCAACCTGTAAAATCTGGTGTAATTCGCCGTTATATTTGATAATAATGCCGTTTTTTAAGTCGGAAGTAGTCGCCATAAGTAAAATCCAGAATAAAAATTATTGATTGTAAAATTTAATAATTGACAAATATAAACAAATAAGAAGCCAAAATCAATTTAAGATAATTATAATTTTTAAATTGAAATTTGTAAGTTTTATCAGTATTTTGGGTCAAAATCAATAAAAATTCATAAAAATATTAATAAACGGAGGTAAAATGTCGCTAAAAATAGGTATTAATGGATTCGGAAGAATTGGAAGACTTGTGTTTAAAAGAATGATGCAAACCGGGGGCTTCGATGTGGTTGCTATTAATGATTTAACAGACCCGAAAACACTGACACATTTACTAAAATATGATTCTATTCACGGTAAATTCCCGGGTGAATTGGTGCCCACGGAAAAAGGTTTTAAACTGAACGGGAAGGATATTCTGATAACATCGGAAAAAGACCCGCTGAAACTCGACTGGGGCGGTAAAGGTGTCGACCTGGTTATTGAATCTACCGGAGTTTTTACAAACAAAGAAAAACTTCAAATGCATATAACCGCAGGAGCAAAGAAGGTGATTCTGACTGCTCCTCCAAAAGACGATCTGGATGCTATAGTTGTGCTCGGAGTAAATGATGATGCGCTTAAACCTGAACATAAAATTATTTCCAATGCTTCATGCACAACAAATTGTCTCGCGCCGATGGTCAAGGTTCTTGATGAAAATTTCGGAATTGTAAAAGGATTTATGAATACAATTCACTCGTATACGAATGACCAGGTAATGCTCGACCAGCCGCATAAGGATCTGAGAAGGGCAAGAGCAGGCGCGGTTAATATTATTCCGACAACAACCGGAGCGGCGAAAGCAGTAGGTAAAGTATTGCCTCATTTGAAAGGTAAGCTCGACGGATTTTCATTGCGGGTACCGACTCCTGACGGCTCAATAACAGACTTTACAGTAATATTAAATAAGGAAGTTACAAAGGAAGAAATAAATGCGGCAATGAAAAAAGCGGCAGATTCAAGCATGAAGGGAATCCTCGAATTTACGGAAGACCCGATTGTTTCTTCAGATATAGTTGGTAATTCACACTCCTGTATCTTTGATTCCCTGTCAACAATGGCGTTCGGCAGCCTTGTAAAAGTTATCGGCTGGTATGACAACGAATGGGGTTACAGCTGCAGGGTTGTTGACTTGGCAAAAAGACTGGTATAATTATTTATTAACTTTTTCACTACTTGCAGGCGGATATGAATTTTTCGTATCCGCTTTTTTAGTTCGTAAATTTTTCGTAGTTTTACTTTATTCGAGGAATTTTATATCTTAATAACCTGAAGAGCGTAAAAGAAAATAAAAGTTTTTTTCTCTTACTTGTGATTTTATTCCTTGTCATCCTGTGGCAGTTTTATTTTATTCTTTACTACCCCGATCCTGACACTGATGCATATGCTCATTTCATAATAGCACGTGATATTGTAAGTAACCCCTTTAATCTCTCAATCCATTGGGTCTGGCTGCCGCTCTTTCATTACATAGGTGCTTTTTTTGTCCTGTTAGGAAGCAGTATGCAGATAATCCGGTTATTAAATGTTTTTTTATGGTTCCTTATGCCGGTTTTGACTTATTTATTCCTGGTCTCAAAAGATTCGACAAAAAAGTATGCATTACCGGCAGCCATCATTACTGCTATATCACCTATAGGAATTCTGATGGGAACAACAGCGCAGCCGGAACCGCTTTTTGCAGTATTGATTTTATTATTCGCTTTATTATTTGAAAAAACAGATTATTACTCCTCATCTTTTATCCTTGCTCTCGCCTGCATTCTGAGGTATGAGGCGTGGGCTGTATTTATATTTATTTCTTTTTATGTTTTGTACCTGAGATTATTTAAAAAACAGAATCTGCCGGGACCCAAAAAAATTTCTGTATTAAGTGTCATATTAATTCCTTTAATAGTAATTACAACTTGGAGCATATTAAGATATTTCTTTGACGGGAGCTGGTTTATGTTCCTGAGCGGCACTCAGCAATTTGCGAATGATGCACTGGGCGAAACAAATTCCGCTGATGGGGGAGTGCTTAAATTTGTAAGTGACCTCTTTTTCTATCCATTCTGGATTCCTTTCCTGTATTTTGGTATTACAATTTTCTTTATACCGTTTGGTATTATTAAATTCATAAAAGAGAATATTGTTTTATCTATAACTGGTATTTCAATTCTGTGTTTTATAACGATTTCCTGGCTGCTGAAATCAAACCTCGGACTTAACAGGCATTTTAATTCTCTTGTTCCTGTATACTCTGTCTTAATCGTTTATGGATTGTCCGAAGTTTCATTTAAGACAAAATCATTTTTCGAAAATAAAATAATGTCAAAAAATGCTTTCGGGTGTTTGAGTTCACTTAGATTCTGGACATCGTTGACATTTATAATCTTATCTTTCTATACTGTCATGTGGTTATATATTTATATTGACAGCAATAAAGGTTTGTTCGATGAAAGATACAAATCTATAGGATATTTAAGGACAATATCTGATAGAAGTATTATTGTATGTAATGACCCTGTTCTTGAAGTACTCAGCGGAGTTGATTATAAACAATTTAACCATTATTGGATGGGAAATAATGAGGAGACATTGAATTATCTAAGGAGTTTAATGAGGTACAACAATAGCGTTTACGTTATTGCAGGTGAAGACTTAAAGAATTATCTGAGGTTTAACAGTATTATTATGTTTGAATCAGGAGTAAACACAAAAAACGGCAATAATATTTATATCCTCAAGATAATATAGAAATTGGAATTGATTTTAATTATCTGAAAATCAATAATATTCTAACCTGAATTTAAAATCCTGGCCAATAATAACTTTGATATGGAAATTTCGGATATATTTAAAATTTGGAATGAATTGAGGCGTCGATCGGATTCGAATTCGCCGCGGCGAACATAACAGTATGAAAATGATTATATCATTTTTCGGATAATATCTTTTTGATGAAATCTCTGCCCTTCCCGGATTTTAAAAATTTCTCTTTTTTCATTGCTTCAGAACGTGTGTTAAATTCTTCGGAATAAATTAAATCAAAAGGAAATCTGTGTTTAGTGGATTTTGAAATTCCGGAATTATGTTCATATAACCTGCGTTTTAAATCGGAAGTATGTCCGATATAAATACCTCCATCTTTAGAACTTATCAAAACATAAGTGTAGAACATGTGAATTGTTTGAGGCGTCGAT